>Ga0307515_10022915_pt1 | contig 10981 bp, 11 predicted proteins | sample 17_EM_MG_FD_194513 | JGI IMG/M metagenome (GOLD analysis project Ga0307515, IMG submission 194513) | Populus trichocarpa ectomycorrhiza microbial communities from riparian zone in the Pacific Northwest, United States - 17_EM | ecosystem: Host-associated > Plants > Roots > Unclassified | place...
GTTTAAGTTGTAATTACCAGAGAGTAACTGATCAGTTGTAGTACAGCTCGAGGCCCATGCCATCATGAATTTCGTAGTCTTTGAGAGTGATATGGTCCTTGTAGATAGTGTACCATTTCTGGATCCGGATCTTATCGGGTCGGGTGCCGGTCTGGGCAGCCACCAGCTTTTTGAGGTCCCCTATCGTATCATCTTCATTGCATTTTACTCTCACCTTCTTGCCCAATCTGTCGTTCAAGACCACCTCTATCATCCTTCCCTTCCCCTTCCTCTTTCTTCTCTCTTTTTCTACTCTTCATTCCCCTTCACTCACAATTGCATTGCCTACATACATAATAACGAGGACATGCCATTTCTAGAATATTCTCCATACATGCCATTCTAGAATAATCTCCATTAGTGTGGATTCTCTTCGCAATTGCACGCGTTACACGTGACGAAACACAACAAGAGCACGGGGTTTTACCATGTATGTATGCATATATATACTGCTACATTTGGTTGGAGAAAAAAAACCACTCCCATCACCTGGTTTATTTTATGTAATATACCCTCGAAATCCGAATCAAGATGTCAATTTATTTGCGGTAGCAAAATGTTCCGGGGCTTCGAGTTTTTTTTTTTAACTTCCAATTAATTTAATTTATTTTTTTATTTTAAATAGTTTTGATGTAGAATCAAATACAAATTTTAAGAAATAAAAAATAGTATTTTAATATAAAAAAAAAACATTTTAAAATATGATCTTTATCACCCTCTCCGGGGTTTTACAACTTCAGAATTGATCTTCCTTCCGCCTAGAACCTCCTGAGAGAATAAATTCCTGATAATAATCAAGCAAATGCATAAGCACCCAATTCCAAGATTGGCTAGTGCCAACCGACATGAAACCAAGAATGAGACTTTAGCCAGAGTAAAACATAAATTTTGATGGATGAGGAAAACCCTACAAGTCAGTAACAGGAAGAAACGAGAAAGACATTGAATAATAAACAATTAGAGTAGGTAGCTAACAATAATGACAACTAAACAAGCAGTAAAACCATATAACACGACCTACCATCCAATCCCCATTTGGAAACAAAAATACTGTACATATATCTGCTGCACCTTGCCATCCAAAAATGGGGTCTGTGGCTTTAGGATCCAAGTTTTCAGGTTCAGAAAACCTCAACAGGATCGATCATCATCTTTCCACGACAGCAACCCTATTGATCAATCCTCCAATAGTTTGCATCATTGAACTCTTTATTATCAACCTCGGCAGTATCGGAATTCTCCTTCTCTGGAACCTTCGGTGAAATATTCCTCTTCAGAGGCCCTGCTTCACCAACTATCCCCTCCTTGAGCGCTTGTTCCATTGCCTTTTCAGTGCCTTCTAACTCAACACCAACAAATTCAACATCCTCTTCAAACAAAGAAGGCATGGTGGGAGATTTTTTACTTGAATCACTGCTAACGGATGCATCACTAGAATCCTTGGAGGGAGATAAGCCATTTGGAAGTATGGATTCCCCACTTGATGGGGAACTGGCACCAGGTGTTACTGTTTTCGCTTGGCTGGAAAGAGAGTCATCAGAGTTGTCATGATCTTCAAATGGATTCACAGTTGACCCCCCTGCTTGCAAATCTGATGACTCTCCCCACCCTACCCATTCAGGTAAAGGCCTATCTCCAAACAATTCTTCTTTGACTGATGTCTCATATTTGAAAAAGCTTGTATCAGGGGCATTTGCATCACCGCTTTGCGAAACCAGACCACTCCCAGGAAATTGATCGATGAGGTTTGTGTTGGAAGTGGATGTGCCATTGACAGAATCCTTGCTTTCGGTCAACTCATCTTCCTCTCCCACCACCACCTCATCATCACTACCGCTGTTACCGCCATTAGCATTTCCATTTAAGTTAATCTGATCCATCATCTCTCCAGGCGATGTGCTCACAAGTGAATCGCCAATTCTATCATCTTGGAATGCAAACCAGTTTGAATTTGTGAACAGACTGCTGCATTTAAAAAAAATAAAAATCAGTGAGATTCCTAATCATATCCAAAAAGAATTCTCTCAAATATGTATGTTAATAATTTGACATCCAAGATATTGATATTATATGATTTGTTAAAGAAATTATACCAAATGCACTGCTTACGCTAGCAACCAAAAAGATGTAAAGGTTCAAGTCAAAAGCATCAAGACTTAGCATAGCATTTTAAAAACACTTTGACAATCGAGTTTTCTGGTAAATAGGGTGAAAGAATGGCAGGCAGATGCACACACTAGGCATTGCTAAAGCTTCAGGCCAAGGGCAATGAGACTTGCACATTAGTAAAGTTTTAAAACAACTTCTCTATTATGTATCCAGTAAATAGGATGAATGAAACATTTAGGCAGGTGCACTTGCAACTTATAGAAGATCCAATATTTCAATATAAACAGTGTGATGGCTAAAACCCTTACCTCCCTTGGTCATCGCCAAGCCTAAGGGATGATATAACAACTTCGGCAGACTCGTCATCAAAGTAGACATCCTGATATTAAAGACCAAACAACACATGTTTGCTATCAAAAGGCAATATAAAGAAAAGTCGCTACCAATGAATCCCCCTCTCCCAAAAAAAAATGAAAAGAAAAAAAGAAACAAAGATTCATACACACACACAAACACATACTTGTATTATAAAGTTAAACTGTTACCTCATCATCCCGATCAAGGCTCCCATTGTCCTGCAACCAAAATGATAAAAAATTAAGAGCCATTTCTTGTAGGTTGATACATGAAGGATCCCTCTTATATATCACAAAATTTGAATGAGCCACTCAGAATCATTAGCTCAAAAATCATTCTTTTGATTTTATTATCTGAACAAATTCCCGAATTGATATACATAATGCATTGAGTATATTGCTGTTGTTAAAATGAAGTTTGGAAATAAATAAATACTATTAAACCAAGGCACAAGTCATCTCCTGACATCTTCTCTTCCATGTTCTCTGTTTTTTATTTGAATAGAGAGTTGATTATGTGAAAGATAGAGAATTGATTCTTGTAAAGGATAGGGAGTGTATTGATTGATGGAGTTTAGAGTTCTTGTTTTAGAGAGAAGATTGAGAGGAGAGCGGGGACATTGGTGTTATTTTGGAGAGTATGAGAAACTAATGGGTTTAGAGAGAGACAAGGGAGAGTGAGGAGAAATATGTGATGGCTCGAGTGAGAGATGCATAAGAAATAATGGTGGAGATGGGGATAGAGATGGCAACTGGCAGCAGAGAAGCAGGCTAGCGTGTCACATGATGGAGGAAACTGCTGGTATCAATTGGACCGGTGTGTTGATGCAATAACCTTAGAAGGATGAAATTTCAATGAGTCATTCATAAGGCACTCATTTGAATTTCAGATCCTAGAAGGGGCTTATTGAGATATGACTCCCTGTTTTTATGAGTGATACAAGTTGAGAGCCAAAGTACAGAAACATAAATAAGAGGACAAAAAAAAAGGAGAATGAAAGTCATCAAAAAGAGAAGCCACTATGTACCTCTTCATTATCCTCGTTCCCATATATTTTGTATCTAAAAGCCTGACTTAAATTATTGGCTAGAGCTGCCACATCATAATCTCGGTCATGAAGGTCATCGTCGTCACTGTCACGCGTCCTATCTTGCAATGCTGTTGGGCGGCTGTACAAAACAAGAGGATGAAGTGAGATTACCAATCCATTCTCTCCAGGGAGAACTCCAGTGGCAGTAATTTACAGCAGAAACACAAATCGAAGAAAATTAGGCTTATCAAGTAAAATGTTATTAGCAAATTTCAACATATAATTCATATTGAAAAATGATAACCCACCATACTGTTAGATTTTTAGAGGGAGAAAAAAGAAAATTAAAAGTGCAACACCCAGATTGCCAATAAATTTAAATCCTCATCATCATATCCTTATTATTTAAATATGTTTTGGACAAACATCTAGTTCTATAGGTATCACATATTTGAGTACCCATCAAGCGATGAGCAAACCACAGCTACAAACACTGTTTTAAAGAGTGCATAAGCATAAACAATACGAGGCAAGAGCATACCCGCAAGCCCATCGGTAGACATTTTCAACTGCATTACGCTCTTGCAAAACAGTGGCTTGCCACTCCATCCACTCACTATTTTCCTGGAGATGTATAAAAATACGTGTTAGAAAAGATATTAAACCAAAATTCCATTGAAGGGACATCAGTTCAATCACACTACTACATTGATGTTGGATGCAAAGATGCACCAAATGAAACAAGGAGTTGAAAAGAGCAAATAACAAAACTATTGTCATGACATTGTGTACTTCAGTACAAGTATAAAAAAGGATATTTGAAAATACTCTATTACTTAGAAAGGTAACCAAAAAAGAACAAATTTAGGAGTTCCAGTTCCCACGCGAGAGAGCAAAAACTCTTCGAAATTGCGAAGAGCAGCAAGGTGGAAAACAAGGTCATCATCAAAAGTAGCAACAACCACAAAACACAGCATAGCACCTGGTTATGGATGCTTCTAGCCAAAACAAGCTTGATGTGATTTATATCAGAGATGATAAAGGTCACTCCAAACTTTTCTTTCAGCAATGGTTTAGAGGGCAGCCTAGTTCTTAAGCACTCATAACCTTCAACCAAACTTTTATCACTAGTTCCACATGCCAGTAAGACTGGGCTTTTTTAAGGAACTTTGTACTCGGTGAAACAAATGCACGATGTACATCCCAGCTTACCACCCACCTGTAGATAGGTCTGAATGCGGCTACTGATGTTTCCCAGCTGAAAAAGCTTATTAGAAATTCGTGTAATGTGTCCGAGGTTTCCTGCACGTGGTGCTTGTTTTCCAGCAGCAGGAACCGTTGGCTGCATAAGGAAACATGTTTATCAACACATAAAACGTGCCAGTGCAGAATATAAATGATACTACTTGCATCTAATTTCCCATTCCACTAAATTCAAGTGGAGGGGGTAGCATGGGATATAGTCTTCAGCTCTTTCCCCTTTGTTTCAGTAGATAACATGCAAATAAATCCTTATCATTACCATTGCTAAGATTTTGCTATCATACAAGATTATTCCAATATCATAAAAAAACTCCATATACCTTATTATCACCGGATATTAAAGGGTTTTTATCTGTTTGGAGAAATTTTCCAATCAAATCACACTCTTGAAGAAGATGATCAACCATAGCATCACTCTTGATCTCCAAACAAGACATTATGATACTCTCTACATGATGATGCAAAGCGTTATTGTAAGGGTACCTGCATCAGTTAAAACATCAGAATCATGAATGATCACCTAGCACAACATAACTGGAGCAACTTCAAAAAGACAACTGTTCCTGGCTACCAACTTCATTAATCTACTGATTCGTCAATTCGCCATTTAAAAATTGATGCAGAAACTTACTCGAAGAACAGATTAAGAATTCTTTTGATGGTTCCCGAGCTGACTAACTCCATCTCAGTGGCTTCGTTTCCAGCTCTTAGTAGCACCGCAATGAATTCCACAATCTAATTTGAAATTGAGAGCAGTTAATTTCCAAACAAGTTTATACTTCAGTGTAATTTAAACTAAAGGTTTATACATTCCACCAACCATACAGTTTATGCTGCCCAACAGTTTCCAAAACCATGTTATTGAAATTTTCTGTTTTGCATTGTGTTCCATATGAAGATTACAGCAAAAGCATGAAACCGACCTTAAGACAATGTTTCCCAAGAGGAGGCTTCAGTACTCCATATGTTGTAGGTAAAATCCTCTCATCAGACCGGACATTCAATAGCAGAAGCAAGTTACCTGCAAAATGGAATGGGTAATCTTAAGATTCTTAACAAATACCGGCGTTGACAGGGAAAAGATAGAAAAAATTATATAAAAGCATCTTTTGTCAGATGCCTCTATCCTTTTTAAAATTATAAATTATACTACTTAATATGGTTATGCTAATCTTGGTTTGACTGGATGCATCCAAAACATATAATTAATGAAAATGCATAGGGAAAACTGAAAAGTTTGTGGGCGCCGCCAAACCCCAAAGAAAGAAGGAAAAAACAACGGGAAAAATCTCAGAAAAATCTTCCCTGTATTCCTGCTTTTTTTTTTTTTGGTTGGGGGAGCATTCTCACAACCATAGAAATTTACTCACCAAGTTTGGGTAACATTGCACTAATAGTCTCTGGATTTACAGGGATTGGAGACTCGTACATATGGTGGCTTCGAAAAGAATGCATCAAGGGAGAAGACATTGCTGATCTTTTTGGATCCAGTAAGGATATACAAACAGAAAGTGAATTGACAAGACCAGATTTTGAATGTGAATCTTCCAATGCATGACCAAATATCCTTGCCACAAAACTGCATTTGCCCAAAACATCAAAACCACAAATAAATTAAAACATAAACAAGGACGAGTAGATTTAGTAGCCAAGATACAAAATCCAACAAACCTTGGACTAGAGAGTTTAGTAGCCAAGGCCGATGGAGCATTTCTAGTTATTGCACATAATGTTTCTGCTGCATTAGCATTAACTTCAGGTGGATTCTGGTTCACATAAGAGAAAATTATCAGACTATTTAATATATAATACATCCATTGTAAAGAGTCTCTTGCTAATCATTTCAGATTCTTCTTCCATTTTCAGTTGTCTGGCCAAGCCTCAACACTAACCTTACATCCTCAGATTTTTTTCTAGTTCATATTAAAAAAAGAGATGTTCTCTTGACAAAATTGCAGCACTTACAGAAGGACTCAATTTGTCCACAATCATTTCTAGCAAATTGCTATCAGCCAACCATTGCATCACATCAGTAAAATTAGGATAAACATGGTCATCAGCTCCTACCAGCCTAACCAAAACCTACATGAAACAAGCAATATCATCAACAAAATATATTTCAAGCAAGAACTTATCGAAATGTAAACCACTACAGGATAAGAATCTCAATTACCTCCATAATGGATGTTATTCCAATTAAATCAACAAGTTGGCGGAAAACATCCTGATGGGCCTGTGAGAAACCAAATAATGAATATTTTCTCTAACAGGCTACTAACAATAGTCAGATACTCTAAGAAAAAGTGTAAAACTGAAATACCAACACAATCCAAATTTTACAGATCTCTGAGCAAATCATAAGCCTCGCTTAAATGCTCATCTTGCCTAACATGATATACATAACAAATTGCAGAGTGAAGAAAATTTTCATGTTGAAAAATGAGAAACTAATCAGAGGGGGGGGAATGCTATACTTTGGGATGAAACGCTATGTTCAAGCAGCAGAGAACACAAATATGAGAGGTCTAGTATGTTATTTACACAACAAAGTGGCTGTTATTATGACCCAATAAATGTTTCTGTGGATATATATGCACCTGCCTCCTTTCTCCAGTTAGCACAAACATTATGTATTCCTGTAATTAGTATTACTAAACTGAATTCTAAACCATCAAATGCCATGAAAACCTAACCATGAAAATATATATTCGCATAGCAGGTCACAGCCCATAATGAATATTTAAATGATGGGCATTGATCGGCACAACTTCCCTTGATTGAAACAAACATGATTTTACAATTAAGCAGAGTAAAAGTTGCAACAAACCACAACATAGATATAGGTAGAAAAATTCTCACTTGGACATAGTTCATAAGTGGGACTGTCTTGCGTAACATGAGGCAAACAACAACCTAGAATAAAAGGCAAATAGCATCAATGAAGTGATCCTTGCCGAACAAAATATTAAAGATACAACTTCTCGTGAAAACTGGATACAAAGTTCTGAAAACATACTTTGCTGAAATACCCAGCAAGCAAGGCACTATGAGACCGATTTGGTTCCAAGAAAGAGAAGAGTAAGTTCATCAACTGAAATAGCAAGGAAGTAAAGATAACCATCAGTAAAAGAGCATTTACCGCAACAACCTCCAGATTAAAACAAAGTGCAATGAAAAAAATGAAACCTACCTCCTCTTCCTCCACTAAAGTTTTAAGAATAACATCAATTTCACATGTAAATATCTCACAAGCAATGAAGGGGAACCTAAAAACCAAATGCAATTTGTCAGAGAAAAAAACAAAAAGTTAATGTAAGAGACATTTCAACATGAGAAAACAGTTTTCTCTAGTTAAAATGGCATACTTGAAGGCTAGTTTGCTTTCAGCATCCTCTGAAGGTTCCTCGATAATGTATCTGAGCAACTGCTCCACTTGGGCTCTATCTCGCAGACTGCATACAATAATTTATGTTGAGCATCCACCAGGATCAACTTTATGATATGCTCTCAAACAGTACAGAGACAGTAAACTATGCATGATAGAGAATGGCCTTGTGCAGAAATCAGAGCATTTCAGCATTGATGGTAAGAAGGGAGAAAAAAAAATTACAAATTGATAAGTCGGGTGTTCAAAGCTTTGCATTCTTGGATTATTTCTTCCTCGTCAAGAAGCTCTTCCAACGTGAAATTATCTTTGTCTAATAATGACTCCACCTACAGATGCAATAGCAAGTTGGTATAAGTAAACTAGAAATAAGAATAGCAAATATCAATAAAACAACTAAACATGTTTGCTTATTAGAAAAATATTACCAAGCACGCAGAACTTAATATCATCAGCAACGGAATTAACATGGTTAGGAGAGTATAAACCTAGTAGCACTTTTAGCAAGGCGGCCCTCCCATTCAAAATTCAAAGCTAAATATAGTAGTAAATATAAAACCTAAACAAATTTTCAACATCATTTCTTTCATTTACTAAGAAGCCGCCACGTACCCACTAGATGTGGATTGAATTAACTGCTACTGCAATTAAAATTAAAACATTTTAGAAGAGTTGATTAATTAATTAATTCTTCTAATAAATGTCACGGACAAATAAAAGGTTCAAATGCAAACACAGGGCACTGCATACAAAAAACATGACAATTCACTACAGTTTCTACGCAAACATTCACTAATTAAACGCTGAATTAACAAAGGAATCACATAAATCTACACGATGAAAAACAACATCCATCTCAACTCAATCAGTCCAAGCCAGTTAAAACCATGAAATCCATTTCAATTTAGAAGTCGCGTATTCCTAGGTTTTATAGATCCAAATAACAACGATTTTAAAGCTAAATCCACCAATCTTTACAAACCCTAGAGATGAAAAAATAAACTTACAGGAGAGGAGGTGGAGAGAGCGGTGAGCTTCCAAAACATGTTTAAACGAGTGGAAAGAAAATTAACAGACGTAAAAAGCTAAAGGAGCCGCTGTAGATCTGTAACCCCAAAAGATAAGGAACCAGTAAAATCTAGGTTAAGCACGAGACTCGATATGGAGTTGATAGAGAGAAAAGGAAACCCTAATTTTCGATTGAAAAAAAGGCCAGATCGTGGAGATCGAGAGAGAGACAAAAAAAATATCGCGAGAGAGTAGCTACGAGCGAGCAACTTTTTTTTTTTTTTTTTTCCAGAGAGAGGGTTGAGGGTGGGAAGAGGGAGGCGGAAAGGTACAGATGAGGGAGTCCGAATTTCACAAAACCAAAAATTTATGATGTTATTGTGCCTATGCATTTGCATTCCATTCCATGCATGTGGGTGTTGATGTGTAGATGTGGAGATGTGGATGCTGATATCGAAAAGGCATCATTATGTGAACTGAGCTTCATTTATCATATATTTTTATTTTTTATAAAAAATTATATATATAAGAATTTTTAGTATATTTTTATAATTTAAACCAAAAAATTTATACATGTAATTAACTAAATAAAAAACTATGTGTATGAATAAATAAATAAATCATTAACAATATCTAAAAATAAAACTTGAAAAATCAAGAGACATGTTTAAATTAAAATATTTAATCTCGAAAAACAAGACATTTACCTAGTTGTGTTTGCTAAATTTTTTTATTAAAATAATATTTTTATTTAAGAAAATGATAATAGAAATAGAGATATAAATTAAATTGATCGAATAAAATAAAAGAAAAAAAACATCGTGCAAGGCTGTACATATTAGAAATATTATCTGAAAAAAATTAATTTTAAAAAATAAATCCATACAAAAGATAAAAAAGAAATTATAGATGAATCAAAAAAACTATTCAAATTTAAATGCATAACTAAAAAAAAGTTGTCATTTAAAAGAGGATCTCCAAACAAAATTAAAGAGAGAATAGATACTAATTTAAATATAAATTAAAAATTTTGAGAAAAAATAATCATTAATTTAAAAAAATTAGAAAAAAGATTTAGAAAAAAAAAAAGCAAAGGTCAAGCGCTACGAGGCTTGGCTAGCCTTTCTAGCCCATTTTATCAGGCTCGCGCGTGGGCCTTGCATGATATGCTCGTGTGATTTGACCTTTAATTTGTTTTCTTGTTTGCAACTGAGGTAAACGACATGTCGTCTGCCCCAATGTTTTTTTAAAAAAAAATCAACCAGAGTTAGATTTTTCAACCCATTTTCAACCCAAAACACCTATAAAATACTGTAGGAACCGTGATAAACTTATCTATAGCCTCAAAAACTGCCCCAAAAATCGAAATCAACCCGAATCCAAAAATCAACCCGAGTTTAGATATGTTTTTTCATGAATTTTAAAGGTACAAAAATACCTAATATGAACTCTCGTCATCAAATTGAACTATTTGACACAAATATAGTCCATTTTGGTGGCATAAATCGATGTTAACGATATTTTTCTTTCTTTACTACTGGAATTCAGTGACCTCTCTCTCCCCTCTCAACCAGTGACTAAAAAATAACAAAAATGAACTTTTATACCAAAATTAAAATGGAAAAATATTGAGGTACTTAAATGTATAATTTGCGTGATTTTTAAAGTTCAATGACTAAAGTGTATCTTTTGCAAAACTTATGGCATGCCACCTATGTTTGGTGTCTTTTTCATTTCGATATCTCTTTTTTCAATCTCACCTTTTTATAAGAAATCAAAATCATTTGCTA
>Ga0307515_10022916_pt1 | contig 10981 bp, 8 predicted proteins | sample 17_EM_MG_FD_194513 | JGI IMG/M metagenome (GOLD analysis project Ga0307515, IMG submission 194513) | Populus trichocarpa ectomycorrhiza microbial communities from riparian zone in the Pacific Northwest, United States - 17_EM | ecosystem: Host-associated > Plants > Roots > Unclassified | place...
AAAATTAAGAAAAGATCCTATAAAAAGCAAATAAAAAAAATAATGGAGTCCAATCTCCAATTAAATAAATGCAGAGGGATGAGATTGAAAAAAACATAAACTTAAAAAACAGAAAAAAAACCAAGCAAACTTAGGTGAATTTTCTAAACCTGGGTTAATCTTCTAAACTTACAACTCGTGAAATCTATACCCGGGCTCAATCAAGATGCTCAATTTCCAACAAATTCAATGTTGAGGCATGTAATAAAAAAAATCAATTTTAAAACATTAGCAAGAAAAAAATAGCAATTAAAATAACAAGGATCAAATTGGTAGAAAAAAAAACATAAAAAAGATGAAATCGTAAAAAAAATAAAATTTTAAAAATCATCTCAAATAAAACAAATACCAATTAAAAAAATGAGAATCAAATCTAAAAGACAAAAAAAATTGAAGGAAGATGAAATTGAAAAAAAATCCAATTTCATAAATCATCTCAAATAAAACAAACAGCAATAAAAAGAAGATCAAATTTGAAGAAATAATATATTGAAGAGCTGCTTTTAAATTTTGCAGGGTCATCATGAAAATTGAGAAGGAGAGAGAGAAAAAAAAGGTTACGTGTGCCAAACTAGAGGTTCGTTTGGAACATGCACTATACTAGGATGGAGAGGAAGCCAAGATGAATCAAATGATACCCTATAAGTCACTGTATGACCACCACATGATGTCTAACATGGCGCCCAAAGAATGCAGAGATAATTGCATGCGTTGACTAATTTTTTTTAAATAATATCTATATTAAGTAAGTTACTGAAAAACCCCTCAATCAATTTGATTATTATAAAAAAAAACCAATATAAAAAGAAGGTAAGGTACCTGGACCTGATGTATATAAAAAATTATCTTTAAGGTCAAATGAGTCATTTCATTATTTATAAAAAATAAAAAGATGATAAAGCCTCTAAAATCAGGTTTAGAAAATTTTATTTTAAAAAATAATTATGTAATTTTACCGTGTTGAAAAATTGGTAAAGATCTTCATCCTTCGGTCCAATTCATAAATTATATTTTTGACCATTAGAAAAAAAGTATTCTACCCCATGTAAGGCTTGATAATTCTGGGGTGAAGGCAAAATCACAACTTTATTATTATAATCTACTGTACATAGCTTCATAGACAACATGCAGACAGAGCACTTATAATTTTTTTTGATTTATAATTTGATTGAAAAATGTTATCCATGAGTTCGATGTACGCGTGGAACGGAGCATGATTGTCGTTGTGATTGGCAGCCTCTTTCTCTGTGAGCATGACTGTCGTTCGTGATTTTAATTGCTTTTTAAATAATTTTTTATTTTAAAATTTATTTTTAACATTAATAAAAAAAAATTGAAAGTATAAAAAGAAATTATTTTTTTTGAAAAAGACAAATCAAACGGGGCCTACATCAATTGACAAGTCAGTGATAATGTGCAGGTCAATGCCAAGCTGTTGAAAGGAGTACTTGGAATATCTTTCTCTTTCTTGATAGAGCAAGCCGTCTAGTCTCTAGACTTTTTTGCGCTCTATGGGCCATACTGCACATCTATAATGGCATTTGCTACTTTCTGTAGCTTTCTCAGTAGATCATTTCAAGTGCTTGAATCTCCCTTCTTCCATTTTCTTTCCATTGGTTATTTTACATCCTGGTCAAAAATAGTTTGGCACTGCATCCAAAACCATGTGAATATCAATGGATTACTTTAGTGTGCTTCTTTTTTGCTCCTCTTTGTTGCTGATTATAATACCATCCACAGCAGTTGACTCCATAAATACAACTCAATCATTTAGAGATGGGGATTCCATTGTTTCAGCTAGTGGAAGCTTTAAACTGGGATTTTTCAGCTTCGGCAGCTCCATCAACCGTTACTTGTGCATATCGTACAACCAAATATCTACCACGACTATAGTTTGGGTTGCTAACAGAGGAACCCCGCTTAATGATTCTTCAGGTGTTTTAAGGATTACTAGCCAAGGAATTCTTATCCTTGTTGATCAAAGTGGGAGCACAATATGGTCTTCCAACTCATCAAGGTCTGCGAGAAATCCGATTGCGCAGCTTTTGGATTCAGGAAACCTTGTTGTGAAAGAGGAGGGTGATGGTAACCTGGAAAATCCCTTGTGGCAGAGTTTTGACTATCCTGGTGATACGTTCCTGCCAGAGATGAAGCTTGGAAGGAATAAAGTAACAAGTCTGGATCGGTACATATCATCATGGAAGTCAGCTGATGACCCTTCTAGAGGTAATTATACTTTCAGACTTGATCCTGCTGCATATTCTGAGTTAATTATGATAGAGGACTCAAACGAGAAGTTTCGGTCCGGACCATGGAATGGTATGCGGTTCAGTGGTACTCCTCAACTGAAACCAAATCCAATATACACATACAGATTCTTTTATGATGGTGATGAGGAATACTACACCTATAAGCTTGTTAACAGCTCATTTCTTTCAAGGATGGTGATAAACCAGAATGGTGCTATCCAGCGCTTCACCTGGATTGATCGAACGCAATCTTGGGAACTTTATCTTTCAGTGCAAACTGATAATTGCGATCGTTATGCACTTTGTGGCGCATATGCCACCTGTAGTATCAACAACTCCCCTGTATGTAGTTGTTTGGTAGGATTTTCTCCAAATGTTTCTAAAGACTGGGACACAATGGATTGGACAAGTGGTTGTGTTAGAAAGACTCCATTGAATTGCTCTGAAGATGGGTTTCGAAAGTTCTCTGGCGTAAAGTTGCCTGAAACAAGAAAATCCTGGTTTAACAGGACCATGAGTCTTGACGAGTGCAGAAGCACATGCCTGAAGAACTGCTCCTGTACAGCTTATACAAATTTGGACATCAGCATTAATGGAGGGAGTGGATGCTTGCTCTGGTTAGGTGACCTGGTTGATATGAGACAGATCAATGAAAATGGGCAAGATATTTATATAAGGATGGCTGCATCAGAACTAGGTATGAAATCCTCTCTCCTCAGATGCAACTCTCAAATGCTGAGATTCTAATAACTTGCCAAATGTAGTACATCCTGCATGAATTAACTGTCTGGATGTTATGTCATTGTGGTGAATTTTCTCATCTAGATTGGCGTCTTGCTCATGCTGAATCGATAGATACATGAACATATTTGTTTTACAGCTAATGAATATCATATATGAGAGAGTTCGATTGGTCTGGCTCCCTAATGACTTTTGTTCACCCATACTAATCAACCACTCGAGTAAAGCAATAATGAGAATTTCCTATCTGATTTCTAACTTCAAGTTTCTCTTCTCTTAACTGCCTTATGTCTAGAAAAAGCTGGTTCCGCAGAGGCCAAATCCAAAGAGAAAAAACGAACGTGGAGCATAATAATTTCTGTGTTATCTATAGCAGTGGTCTTCAGTCTAGCCTTGATCCTGCTTGTCCGGAGAAAGAAGATGCTGAAAAACAGTAAGTTCTCCAATCCATTAAATCATAAATTCCCTGCGTCTAGTCCTTTTCAAGCTTGTTAAACATTTATACATGGTAGTTACTGATATGAGATACCACGGAAATTTGTAAGGGAACTCAATATATTTGAAATTCAACAGAACATAGATGATTATTTGTTTCTTTTCAAGTCATTGTTATGATACTTCGCAGGAAAAAAGAAAGATATTCCGGAACCAAGTCCAAATAACCAGGGCGAGGAGGAAGATCTAAAATTGCCTTTGTTTGATTTAAGTACGATGTCTCGTGCCACCAACGACTTTTCTCTGGCCAATATACTCGGAGAAGGTGGTTTTGGAACTGTCTATCAGGTAATACTTTGATAAACAGCCACACAATTTATCGACATTTTCGAAATCTAGTGGTACAAGCTACTGGCAGCGCTGATGTAGCTCTGTGCAAGGTATCAGTTTTAGTAAAATGACAATAAGGCATGCTTATAATATATGTGGAGTGACCATTTACAGGGAAAGCTAAACGATGGACAAGAAATAGCTGTGAAGAGGCTTTCAAAGACTTCAAAACAAGGACTCGATGAATTCAAAAACGAAGTCTTGCATATTGTGAAACTTCAGCATCGAAATCTAGTGAAGCTTCTAGGTTGCTGCATTGAAGGTGATGAAACGATGCTGATCTATGAGATGATGCCCAACAAAAGCTTGGACTTCTTTATCTTCGGTACGTGTCTCAAAACCCTTACAAATTTAGCTACTGTATTTCTCGCTTAATTTTGTTGTCACGCAAACTCCAAATCCTACTTTCTTTAAGTGATGCTTTGACTGGAGCCACGGCTAAAGCCAAGTCTTGGTAGCAAAATCAAAATTAGTAGCATATGTATTGAGAGAGAGGAGAAATCATAAGTACCTTTAACCTGCCCCTGTTAAGCTTCCTCTATAATCCATTTGAAAATGATGCGCTGTGTATTGAGGAAGGGATTTCTCTGCTTCTCTTGTCACACATGCTGCCATCACAATTCGTCATACCAGAACATACATCAAAATATTGGTTATGCATTGCCTTTTCTCCTTCCCATGCATTTAAATAACCTGAAAATAATTAAATAACGAACAAATTTTGGCAGATAAAACAAGGGACAAGGTACTAGACTGGCCTCAACGCTTCCACATTATCAATGGGATTGCTCGGGGACTCCTTTATCTTCACCAAGATTCGAGACTAAGAATAATTCATAGAGATCTGAAAGCCAGCAACATTTTATTAGATCATGAAATGAACCCAAAAATTTCTGATTTTGGCCTGGCTAGAAGTGTCGGAGGAAACGAAACTGAAGCCAATACAAATAAGGTGGTGGGAACATAGTAAGTGCTCTTCTATTTGCCGGTCGTTTCCAGTTCTTGAAATGTGATTAAGCATTTTCTAACATTGAATGTCTTCCTGCAGTGGCTACATAGCACCAGAGTATGCAATTGATGGACTCTACTCTGTGAAATCAGATGTCTTCAGCTTTGGTGTAATGGTGCTAGAGATAGTGAGTGGCAAGAGAAATAAAGGATTTTGTCATCCAGACCACAAGCAGAACCTTCTCGGACATGTAAGTTTTGCAGCAGAACCATTTTATTATCTCTGCATTCCAAGCTGCATGCTAATATAATGTTTAATGCCAGGCATGGAGACTATTTATAGAAGGCAGGTCCTCAGAGCTTATTGTAGAATCAATTGTAGAATCATGCAATTTCTATGAAGTACTGCGTTCGATACATATAGGTCTATTATGTGTGCAACGCAGTCCGAGAGATAGGCCAAGCATGTCAACAGTGGTTATGATGTTGGGCAGTGAAAGTGAATTGCCTCAGCCGAAAGAACCTGGTTTTTTTACCACAAGGGATGTTGGTAAAGCAACTTCTTCATCAACTCAGAGCAAGGTTTCAGTAAATGAAATCACCATGACACAACTAGAAGCAAGATAGTTCACTCTTTTGTAATGGTAGTTTTTCTGCTTTTCATACCTGGGACTTAATCTGTTATAGAAACTACTCCATAGTTTTCTGTCTTTTGTTCTCTCATTCAGAAATTATTTAGTTATATTATCATTTGTATAGGCATTTGTTTTCCCCCCTTTTTGGTAATTGTCCAGGCTTCTGTTTGATTTAAAGATGAAGATCTACCAAAAAAGAAATAAGAAAAACAGAAAATCATGTTTACATCAACAGGAATGTCTCCCCATTGTTTGTGTTCTCAAGTTTCAAATGCTAGCTTCCATTGCTCTCAGTTACATACATCTCAAGCTCTGAATCCTCCCCTATATTATTCTTACAATTGTTTGCTTCCAAAAATCGTCCTTTTTTTTTAGGCCCCGTTTGTTTGCTGGAAAGTAGTTTCCTTTTGAAAAGTAAATTCTGGGAAAGTGTATTCCAGAAAAGTATTTTTCGATGTTTGGTAGTGTAATGAAAAATAAGTTGGAAAATACTTTCCGGTATTTGGTTATGTCATGAAAAATGAGCTGGAAAATAATTTATTAATGTTTTATTTTTCTCAAGTTTATTAAAATAATGAGGAACAAATCTTACAAATTAAAAAGTTGAATGAAAATAAAATTGAAAAAGAAATATAATTTCATAAATTATCTCAAATAAAATAAATAATAATCAAAATAATAGAGATCAAATCTAAAAAATTAAAAAAAATGAAAGATGAAGAAATTAAAATAATAATAATTAACATTTCATAAATTATTTCAAATAAAATAAGTAACAATCAAAAGAATGAGGATCAAATTTGATAGATAAAAATTTTCAATAAAAAAATGATAAGGAAAAAGCAAATAGCAATTATAAAAATAAGGACCGAAATTAATATAAAAATTAAATTTTAAGAGATGAAATTGAAAAATAAATATTCAAAATAAAATATATATAACAATCAAAAGTTTGAGAATCAAATTTGATATAATCAGCAAATAATGACATTTCTAAATTTTTCACAACTTCCGGAAAGTGTTTTCCGCCCAAATTTTTCAGAAAAATACTTTCCTGAAAACCAAGCTAAATTTTCCTTTGACTGGAAAGTGTTTTCCGTCGATCGAAAAGTGTTTCCGTTGACTGGAAAGTGTTTTCCATTGACTAATTTTTTTAATGATAAATAAACAAAGAAAAATTTAAAAAGTAATTTTCTGAAAACTATTTTACATAAAACAAACATTACCTTAAGCTATAATTTGTATCTTGGTAACTGGAAAAATATTCCACATATGCTGTCGATTTCCAAGTGAAACCGTCAACAATCCCAACCTCCTGCATGTATCATTGTAGGGATAAGCTACTATCAAACCAACACCACTCATTTGTCTTCCTGACTTCTCTTGAGTTCACATTTCTGGTCTACAAGACTTGTGCAAAAAAAGGTCCAAAATGGCAACTAGCCGAGCCACAACAAAATACCATTTGCCGTGGAATCCTGGGGCATTCAAAACACAGTTAACAGTACATTAACTTTACTGACCAGAACAGAGCAGAACTCCTAGTAAGAAAGGGGTAAAATAATAGGATTAAAGTACACTAAATAGCATCAACCCAGCACAATCTAATAGACTAGAACTTATTCTCACATGGCCCGGCCCTAAACCTTAAGCTCTAGGTTATCGCTAGCGCACTACCTAGGTATTTGTATACTCAAGATCTTTCTCGAGATATCATAGTTAAACTTTTAGACTTTAATGCAGTGGGGTAGCCTTCTTTATCAGTTTATTGTCCACGGCAAACGTGTTAGACTTAAATACAGTGGGGTAGCCTTCTAGAATGACAATCACTGCATCATTCAGCTCTCTTTTGAGCTTTGACTATCAATTTTGCCTGTCATTATCATCCAGAAATAAACCCATCCTGTTTTCCTCTAGTAAATGGAATGTCCGGTAAAATTGTGATTGTTTTTTAAAAAGTTTTTTATTTTTAAATATATATATATATATTTTATTTTTAAAAAATTATTTTTAAAATCAGAGCATTAAAATAATCTAAACACTAAAAATATTAATTTTAAGCAAAATAAATTAAAAAATTTTAATTTTTTTTAAAAACGCTTTTAAAACGCAAAACAAAATAGGACATAATATTAAGCTTTTCCGGTGATTATTTTTAACAAGGTTCTCGAAGATTCTGTGTGGGTTGGTGTTTTATTTTATTTTTTATTAAAATGTTAATTTAATAAACATGATTTTAATTAAAATTTAAAAATAAATTAATTTTAAATTATGCAATATAAAAACAATATCTATCATTTAAATATAATTTTAAAATTTAAAACATTTTTACATAGTCAAGAGTTAAGACTAAAAAGAACTTTAACTTAAAGTAATTTAACACAAATAAAATGTTAAAATATTAAGAAAATACAAGGTTTTAATACAAAAGAAGATAAATCAAACATCATTTCTATTATTAACATATAAATAATAATCTTGACCTTGTGATGGTATGTAGAGAAAGTCATCAACTAGACATTAGAATTCCAATAGATTATCAGTTTCACAAAGTCATCAACTAGAATTCTCAATTTCAATAAATAGTCATTTTCACTTAGTCCATCCTCACCATAAAAAATAGATCTTTTTATTCTCTAAAATCAAAGGAGACAAGGATATCTTAATAGTCTCATAACTTAAATCTTCTCTTTGAAGAAAGCTAGGTTATTCATAAATTTACTCATTCAATAAGTCAATCTTACGAAGGTTAATAAGATTTAAAGTATTATTTGTTTTGCTCAAATTCCTACAGAGTATAAACAAGAAAGAAAACAACACAAATATATATAAATCATATATATTAGTGATAATTCAATTTTTTAAATATAATATCAATGTTAATGAAAATAGTAATAATTATTTTTAATATTATTATTAATGTAATAATATTAATGTTTTACCTTGTTGAATCCTCAAATTATTACGAATAAAAACCAAGTAAAATCACACTTTAGTTTTGTCAAATATTTATCTGGATTAGAATGGACAAAGTAATCTTAGAATATCGTGACCAGAATTTAGGTAAAAAATCTAAAATAACTTGAGATTCCAAACGAGATCAAATTTATTCCATTTTTTTTTATTTTTTGAAACTATAGAAGGTATGCAGACACAACCTTGTTTTTAACAAAGAGAGCTACAGGAAAAAGAACGAGAATATCAAAGAAATACATTTCTCTGATTCTCTTTAGCTCTTCGTTATAGCTGATAAAAGAAACGGTCAAAGTCATTGACACCATAAACACAACTCAGTCCATCACAGATGGTGATACCATTATTTCAGCTACTGCAACCTTTAAGTTAGGATTTTTCAGCCCGGAATGTCCAGAAATTGAATGATATTTGGGGATATGGTGTTGCAAGATGCAGGATAAGCTTGAAAGTTAATTAGAAGAGAAGCAAAAACAACAGACTAAGGCAGCAGTATGTTTTGTAGTTTTTGCACGTGGAGGAATTAAAGCGCACGTGATTCATTAGTTGGTTGGCCAGTTAGTTAGTTGTTATAGTTAGTAGTTAAATAACGGCCAGTTAATTAGTTAATAATGAAAGGCCAAGGACTTATATAAATCCTACTTGTATAGTTACCTTGGAATTCAAGTAAAAATTGAAGAACATGGTTGTATTTTGACAGAATAGAAACTCCAAAAGACAAAGAAAACGAGCAAATATAAAGGGTTGTAATGGGACTGCAAATCAGTACTGTTTTATTGACAGAAGCACTCTTTTATACAAGAATTTTGGTAACTGATGGCCTAAAAAACAGCAGAAAAATAATGACTTGATTAACAAAAAAGAGCTGTTCAACAGTAGCTTTATTTGCAACTGACTTCCTAACTTGTTGGAGCTGATTTTGATTTGATCGTTTCAGCCCCAAAGACCGCTTCTTTAGCAGAAAATGAGGCAGCCATCAACAAACATTTTGCAGTAAATTGCAAAACTCCATCTCTACAATTTCTTCTATCTCTCTCTCAATTTTCTATAAGCTTTGTGTTGTTAAGGATTAACCTTAACAATTGGTATCAGAGCCACTTTTCAAGGGTGAAGAAAGGTTGCTAATCAACAGTTGATCAGGTGCAAAGCAAAAATATCAAGGCTCTAGAGGAAAAAGTGGCTGAGAAGTCAAAGATTGATCAAGTGGTTGTGCTAGAAAAACTCCAATAAATTGTCCTGGATATGGGTTTCGAAAGCTCTCTGGTGTGAGGCAGCCTCAGACAAGCACATTATGGTTTAACGAGAGCATGAATATTCTTGAGGAATGCCAGAACATGTGTGCTTGAAGAACTGCAGCTGTACAGCATATTCAAATCTGGACATCAGGGAAGGAGGGAGTGGTTGCTTTCTCTGGTTCGGGGACCTAGTTGATATCAGAGTATCTGTTGAAAAAGAGCTGGAGATTTATTCAAGGATGGCTGCTTCAGAACAACCTAACCTATGGATAAACCATTTTCTAATACTAGGACCTAATTACTTACAGTAAAGTCATATATTAAGTATATTAACTGTCCATATGATTCATTCAGAGACCAACTCAAGTAAAAGCTGAGATGGGAAATAAAATGCAACAGAAGAAAATTTTCTTCTTTACTCTAAACATCATATCCTGTTTACGTAAAACATCTTATGACAAGATGCACTGAAGAGTGTCTGTCTATGCATTAGCAAGTCGTGGGTTGTCTGCGGGAATTCTGCTCCTTGTCCTAGCCTGGATCTTATATATTCGAAAGTAGCAGCAGCTGAAAGACATTACGTTACTAACTCTGTGAAATTCTGACCATTCCCACAATTTGTTAAAAGCTCGTTATTTTTCATGTGTCAAAGCAATTTTAGTTTAAAAGAAAGAAGAGATCCCTTGCTTCCTCTTTAGTCACAGCAATTACGTGCGCAGGAATATAACAGGTTTCGGACCTGTTTATAAGGTACTGATCCATACACAATCATGCAATTTCTTGACGGCTACGTAATTTAATGATACAAACTCCTGGATCCTCTGTAGTTCTGTGGTATTAGTTCCTTTGAACCTATTACAGAGCCAAATATAAAACAACGAAAATTGACCAAGTGTTTTAAACTTCCAAAGTTTCAACAGATGTTGTGGTAATGCGGTATGCAGTACCAAACTATGATTCACAACTTTCATGAGAAAATGCATGGTTTGCTTCTGATACCGAGGGACTCTATACAGGAAACATTGAATGATGGATGAGAATAGTAGTGAAGAGGCTCTCTAGGAATTCGAAACTAGGAGTTGATGAGTTTAAAAATGAAGTCAAGCATTTTGTGAAACTTCAGCACCGGAATCTAATAAAGCTTCAAGGATCCTGCATCGAAGTAGATGGAAAGATGTTGATCTATGAGTTATAATCACATCTCAGCTAACTTTTGAATTAACAAACCCATCGCTTCTAATTCAAGAGATCGTTTGTTTTTTTTATGTTTTAAAAATCTTTATGAAAAAAAATAATTTTTATTTTACTTTAAAATAATTTTTTGTTTATGTTGTTA
>Ga0307515_10022917_pt1 | contig 10981 bp, 5 predicted proteins | sample 17_EM_MG_FD_194513 | JGI IMG/M metagenome (GOLD analysis project Ga0307515, IMG submission 194513) | Populus trichocarpa ectomycorrhiza microbial communities from riparian zone in the Pacific Northwest, United States - 17_EM | ecosystem: Host-associated > Plants > Roots > Unclassified | place...
TGTCAAATCCTAATAGATAATTATAAACTGGTTACGATATCCATTTTGCATGATAAAATATGATTTTGTATTTTAGAAAATATGTATGAAAAGCCTTTAGAGTTTGGTCGTATGCATGGAAAAAAACATATTTTTTGTGTTTTTGAAATGAGGAATTTTTTTAAATTATTTTTTTATATTTCAGAGAAAACCAGATATTTTTAATATCGGACTTGTATCTTACAGTGTAAGTCTACAGTCTGATATTAAATGAAGTTATAAGAAAACATATTTTTATGTTTTTTTCTGAAATGAGGCCCCTAATTGAATTTTGATTCTCAGAATCAATTCAATTTTATCCCTGCTAAGTTTCAAAAGTGCTCCTTAAATCCAACATGTTTCTCATCTTGGTCCTTAATCTTAATGTAAGCCCCGAGGATTTTGGAGTTAAAGGTTTAATTTTGCATCATTCGCCGCTTTCTTCTATTGACTCAGTTGTCAGTGAGTCATTACCTGAAGAAATACATCTTCAGTCTTATTCTAAAAAAGAAAATTATTTCTACTTCTAATCCTTATATGCTAGCAGTACCTTCTAAGTCACTTCCTAATAATTACAATAAGCATTACATAAAGGTTGCCTTTGACGAGTACAGTGTTCGTAAGCATAAAAGTTATTGAAACGCTTAGTGTCCTAAGTTGAGACAACACAATCAATCACAACAACAATCTCAAGCTTGGAAGCTTGGCAACCAGTTACAATATAATGCTCGCAGACCATCTCAAGATTACAAACCACCACAGTCTAATACTATAATAGTAGTTTCTTCAGGTCCTATCATTGATCATAGTACTCTGACTGAGCAACTTTACAAGTTTCTCCCCTTACAACCACATGCTATGTCTTTTTTTTTCATAGGCCAGTTGCCTCATAGTTCTTCAGGTATGTCACATTCTAAATGGATTATGAATTCCGGTGCTTCATATCATATGTTTCCTGATTCTTCATATTTTGTTTTTTTATATCCTTTTTATTCCTGTCATGACTGGTAATAACACTCATATGCCTTTGGCAAATGTTGGTTCTGTTATCACACCTCGCTTGTCTCTACTTAATGTTTATCTTATTTCAAAACTCGCATTGAATCTTGCTTTTGTTGGTCAGTTCTGTGATTTTAGGAATTATTTAGTCATCTTTTCCTCTCTTTTTTTTTTGTATGCAGGATCTACAGTCGTAAAAACTAATTGAAACAAGTTATAGGAGAGGGGGACTATATATTTTGAATGAGTTAAAAGTGTCAGTTGTTGTTGTTGCTACTAGTGTTGATTTGTCTTATTTATGTTTGTGTCTTCTTAATGTTTATCTTATTTCAAAACTTGCATTGAGTCCTTCTTCTAGTTTTTATGTTTGATTTGTCTTCTTCTTCTAGTTTTTATTTATAGCATTCTCATCTAAGTCATATTTCATCTTCTTATTTGAGATTTCTTATAGCAAACTTGTGATATTTCTTATTGTAGTGGATGTAAATTGATAAAATTTTTCATTTTACCTTTTAATCAATGTATTTATGTTTCTTCTTGTTCATTTAATTTGATTAATTCTGATGCATGGTGACCTTCTCCTTGTTGCCACAAAAAAAGAGTCGATATTATGTTTTTTTTATTGATGATCATACTCGTTATTTTTATATTTATTTAATAAAACATAGTTCTGAATTCTTGTCAAAACTCAACATTCTATTGTTATCAAATGTTTTAGATGTGATTTGAGTGAGGAATACACCTGCAATAAATTTTGTGAGTTGTTTTCCCTAGATGGAACTTTTCACTAAACTTCGTGTACAGATACTCTTGAGCAAAATAACATTGCTGAAAGAAAACATAGGCACAATGTTGAAATTACTCGTTCTCTCTTGTTATCTATTTCTATTCCTGATGTGTTTTGTGGTGAAGTTGTTCTTACTGCTGTAGGTTTGATTAATACAATTTTATCTTCTTATATTTTAGTTTCTCCTTTTGAAAGTTGTATGGGTATGTCCCTGATTATTCTTTCTTTAGAGTTTTCTGTTGTACTTGTTTCATTTTTCGTCTTCATGTAAAATACAGTAAATTATCCTCTTAATATGTTATTTGTGTCTTTCTTGGTTATGCAGAATGTAAAAGTGGGTATTGTTGTTTTGATCCAATAATTTAAAAACTTTATGTGTCTCATCATGTTGTCTTTCTCGAGCATATACCTTTCTTTTCTATTTCATCCACTACTCATAACTTGACTACATCTGATCTTATTCATATAAATCTCTTTTCTAAGGATTCTAATAGTATATCATCTCAAGTTCGTAGTATTTCAAATCCCTATTCTAATATTCTTACCTTGGTACCTCTACATTCTACTCCGTACTGATTATTCTGTAGAAACTGACACTTTACTCTCCGGTACACCTAAAGCTCTCTTTTCTTTTATGATCTCTCAAGCGCCGTCTGAGATTGTGGATCCACCTCTACATCAATCCATACACATTCATAAGTCCACAAGGTTACTAGATTTTATCTATTCTTGATATTCTTCATCTTTTACTTCCTTTTTAGCTATTATTCATTATCTCTTTGAGCCATCTTCCTATAAAGAGGCAATTCTTGATCCTTTTTGGCAACAAGCTATGAATAAGAAACTTTCAGCTTTGCATAAGACAAATATTTGGGATTTGGTTTCTCTACCTCCTAGTAAGAGTGTTATTGGTTGTCATTGGGTGTATAAGATCAAGACTAATTTTAATGAATCTATTGAGCAATACAAAGCTATGTTGGTTACAAAAGGATACTCTCAACAGTAAGGTATGCATTATGAGGAGACAATTGCTCATGTTTCAAAAAATAACTATTATTTATACTCTCATTGTAGTAGTTTTGGTTTGTAAGTGGCATATCTCTTAATTTGATGTTTAAAATACCTTCTTGAATGGAGATATTCAAGAAGAAGTTTATATGACTCCCTTTCCTAGTGTTTCACATGATTTTGGATATGTTTGTAAGCTCAAGAAAATGTTATATGATCTTAAACAAACACCTCGTGTTTGGTTTGATAAATTTTCTATTTTGATGTCTTCTCTTGGATTTGTTTCTAATAATCATGATTTTGCTTTTTTTGTTAAGTGTATTTATGCAGCTCGTATCATTTTGTTTTTATATGTTGATGACATGATTATTACTAGTGATGATATTGATGGTATTTCAGTTTTGAAAGTAGAGTTATCTAAACAGTTTAAAATGAAAGATTTGGGTTTTCTATAATATTTCTTGGGTATTGAGATGTCCTACTCACCTAGAGGTTATCTTCTTTCTCAGTCGAAATATGTTGCAGATACTCCTATTGAGGTTGTAAGATCCCACATCGGAAGCGAGCATCCAAAGCCAGGGCTTTATAAGTGCATGCTCACCTTAACTAGTAAGATGCGTTTTGGGGTCATGCGTGGCTACCAAGAACAAACCCGTAAGGGGGACCTGGGTGGAAGCACTAGACATGGGTGGACTGGGAGGTCCAAAGCGGACAATATCTTGCTAGTGAGGTGGGGTGTTACAGAGGTTATCATAAAATATTCTTTTTCTGATGATTTACTTTTGTTAGATCCTACTTTATATCGTACTATTGTTTGAAGTTTAGTATATCTCACTATTATTAATCCAGATATTGCATATGTTGTTCATGTTATAGCCAGTTTGTTGTTTCTCCTACTATGTTCATTGAGTAATTGTTTTTTTATATTTTGCGATATCTTTGAGGTACAATCTTTTAAAGTCTTTTACTTTCATACATCTTTTTCTTGGAGCTGCGTGCATATTCTGATGTTGATCATGGCAGTGATCCCACAGATTGCAAGCCTGTTACTGGTTTCTGTATCTTTCTGGGTAATTCTCTTATGTCAATACACAACGTCGCTCAATGGCTCTAATTTATTTTATTAAAAAAATAATCGGGGAAATGAAGATTTTATTGGAATCGCCATCTAGTAATTTGAGGGAACTAGAAATCCCAAATTAGACACTGGTCTTATATACTCAAGTACTTGGTTAGTTATGATTAAGGGAAGTAAGACATCACCTTTAAATCATCATTTCAAGTGAAAGGTTACCCTTACTTGTGTTTTTATTTTATTTTATTCAAAAGCTATAATATTATGAGCTTATTTGCAATTTGTTTTTTTAGGGTTAACATCGATCCTTAAAAATAGGAGACACATCAAAAAATGACATCAATCCCTAACATTAGAAGACTCGTCGAAATGTTTATGTTTAACCATAAAAATGAGAGTTACGTCCAAGTTGCAAAAAGAAACAATGGACATAATCCATATTTGTTTCTAAACTTTTGACATCGGTCCTTTTTTAATTAAAAAAAACGTGTCAACCAATAACATTCATTCCTGAAAAGGAAGATTATGTTGGAATCGCTAAGAAAAGGACATAACCTATATTTAAGAATTGAGCTTTGAACCCGTGTACAATGACGGGATAAACTGGGTGTTGGACTTGTGTTGTCATTCTTCTTTATATTTATTTGGGGCATTTCCAAAAAATACAAAACAAAAATAAAGATAAAGGTATAAAAATTCAAACAAAATACCTTTAAAAGTCCATAAAATTACCTGAGTGTCACTGTATAGAAAAAAATAGAAGTACCCTTGAAATTCCCTGGAAATGATATAAAAAAAAAACCCTTGTGGCACGTGTAGCTCACGCCAGGGGAACTTTTTCGGCAAGATCCCGGGCCAAAAAGGACAAATTTTGGTATATCTCGATGAGAGGATTCTGATAATGATAGTGGTGGTGGTCATTGATGGTTGATAAGAGAGAATCGATCGTTTGAAGCTTTGGGTGGCTGAAGATGTTGCGTCCTTTTCCCAGACATTTTAGGAGGCGAAATCGATGAAAACCACCTGGCTTTGCTTGCAAGGAGGAGATGAGTCTTTCTGTGGTGGTATAGTGGCTTGATGTGGCCGAAGTTGTGGGATCTAAAGACATAGAGAATCACCAACGAGAGGAGAGAGAGTCTCTGAGGTTTTCTATGGTGAGGATGCGAGCATGGTAAGACGGTGCACCCGGAGCTTGTGGACCGTTGGATCACTTCTGAATTGATCCTTCTGCTATGATTTGCTTGATCTAAAAATTGATCTGATGATCCTGATTGAAAAATATTTGCTTGATCTAAAAATTTATCTGACGGTCTTGATTGACAAATATTTGTTTTGGTATGATAAGATGCATTGGATGCTTAGTACAATAGGTGTCATAATATTTTTTTTTGGTTATTCCCCAAATTCATTTTTTCTCTTCAAAAAAAAAATTATTCGAACTAAGAACAAAAAATCCAAAAAAATAATAGCAGTGAGAAGAGGAGGCTAGAGCACCTAGAAAAATGGCTAAAAATTGGTTGGGAAGGTTCAAAATACAAAGATTGAAATTTGACAGTATATCGTTGACTGATGAGAGCCTTGTTGACAAAGAAAAATTCAATTTGAGAAAGAAATATCCAAAATCAGATGTTTATGGACTCAATTAAATTTTATTGAAGGTTTAATTAAATTTATGGAGGGTTTAATTGCAAGAAAAATTGATTTTTAAGTCAATTTGGAGTTCTAATTGAAAGAAGTTAAAGTTCTGGGTAAATTTAGAATTGTTGAGAGTTGATTTGGTAAAATAAATGGGTTTAATTGCATAAATATTGAAATTTGACTGTCAATTAGGGACTTAATTGAATAAATTCAAAACCATGAACCAAAGAGAAAATGGCGTTGAAATCTAGGGTTTGAGTTGAAGTTCGTCAAGGGTGAAATTGAACACAATGGAAAGTTTTATGCCAATCAGGGGTGTAATTAGAAAGATATCACAAATCAAAAGACTAAAGCCTAAGTATCCAAAACGACGACATTTTGAAGATGACTATTCATCTTCTTCTACAGTGAGGCTGCCCGAGGCGCCTCCTTCCCAAGGCGTTTGACACCTTGTTGCTTCCCCAAATTAGACGAAACCCACACGCAAATGATCCCCTAACACTTGACCACATGACAGTGTAAGTCGTTAGGTCTAATGGAGGCTGCATGGGCAGTGGCACCGCCCTAAAGTGGCCAACCCCACCAGTCATTTTCCTGTACAAAACTGGCAATTCATCATTGCTACTTTGAAACAATCGTTGGAATGCTTTCGGGTCGATCCTATGATCGATATTTGGCACCAAAAGAGACAAAGTGTCCCTCTTCAATCTTCCATCGCCTATAAATAGATTTGATTTTCATGGTCCAGGGGTGTAGAGAATTGGGTGCAAAATTGACAAAAAAACCAGCCTCCCCTCTCATTTCTGCTGCTAGCCGAACCTTTATCCTCTCCCTCTTTCTCCATTGCGGCCTTCAGACGGCAAAACCTTCACCATCGTCTGCCAACACAACAACACCACTGAGAACTGCCACTAGCTTCACCGTGAATAGTCAGCACCGCCACCACTAGAGAACCAAAGGAGAAGAACAAAAAAATAGAGTGAAAGAGCCAAGAAAACCAAAAGCAGCAGGGAAGAAGAAAAAAACAGAAACCGGAAGCAACCACCGTCTACAATCACAATAACAACACCGAGAACCGCCACTAGCATCACCGTGACCGCCAGCACCACCAATGCCGCTAGGTCAACTTCCTTCTTCTTCTTCAATGCCTCTACTGTTCTTCAAGTGAACAGTGGAGAGCATCTCTACTATTCACTAGGTCGAGCAGCGCCGGCGCAGACCAAAATTCATGGGTTGGGTCTGGCCCAGTCCAAAAAATTTCAAAAAAAATCCTTTCGGAAAATTTTATGGTTTTCCAGCATATTTTTTTATCAATTTCGCTTAATATTGTTTTGTATTTTTATACCGTAAAGATACAAGTATTGTATTAAAATACCTGATTTTCGTTGAAACATTGCAAAAATTACAAAAAAACAAAAAGGATGTTTTGTTTTCTTGAATACGGCCAAGTCTCTTTCAAAAAAAATCATATCGTATTTTCATTCAACAAAAATTCAAAAATATGTGTTGACATGTATTTTTGCTTTAATAACTCGTTTATTAAAGTCACGAGAACTAGGCCAATATTTCAAAAATTCCAAAAAAAATATTTTCTTTTCTTTTAATATTTAAGATTACAAATTTATATGTAAAATATATTCCTGATATTAGAAAAAAAGTTTCTTTTATAGACTTTAGAACGGTTAGGTTTTTACCCAATAAGATGAGGATCTCCTTACCGATGAGGACTTTTCTTAAAACATTGACAAACCAACAATTAAAAAATACAGCAAGGCCTTAGATTTTATCAGACAATCAAACAAATGCAACTTACTTAAGGTATGGCGTATCTGAGGTGCTAATACATTTTCTTTACGCAACCAGTTCTCGTACCCAATCTCTGAGACCAGTTAGCGTTCCTAGTGACCAAAATAATAGGTGGCGACTCTCATTCCATCTTTCCACTGATAAAAAACAAGAAATTTTTGTATCCCTATATTTCTTGATTTCCATATACTTACATGAAGTGGAATATCGTTGTGACGCCGTACACGTGCGACGTCGGGTGACGTGACAAGATACAATCAAAAGATATATTTTTTAAGGGTTGAGATGGATTTGGGTTTTAATCTAGTATGGCATGCCGCATTAGACCAGATCCAATCAAGGGTTTAGAAGTAAAACAATTAGATCTAACTATTAGGATATTTTTTGTATTTTTTTATTTGTTCTTTTTATAAAAATCAATATCTTACTAGAAGAAAAACTAAAAAAAAAATATTTAAAGTATAATTTGAGTTATTAACATTTCATCTTCTTTGTCCCCTTTTTTTTTGGTTTTTTGCAAACTTTTCACTTGTTACCACTTAAAGAGTCACGCCATTTATGTCCAGAAAAAACGACAATAGACACGGAGTCGTCTTGAAGAAAGTTTTCTCATTAACCAACTGTTCCATTGAAAACAAAATATACATTATTAATTTTTGTTTTATTATATATATACACACACACACAGGTAAAACTGAAAAATCAAATCAGTATTAGAAAAAGCTCGTTTCATCCACTAAAAATTAATTTTTAATACCAAAAAATATTTTTCAACAAGTTTCAACTTGGTGGACACGGTTTTGACATGGTTTGACTCACTTTGACTCGATGGACATGGTTTTGACCGAAAATGATGGCCTTGACCCTAAACGACCTGAAACTTATTTTTTACCCCGGTCAACATGGTTTGACCAAAATTGCTTGATGAGATCAATTTTCATTGAAATTTATAGTTTTGACCCGAAATGGCCTGAAACTCATTTTTTATCGCAATCGACACGATTTGACTCATGTTGACCTGATGTACACGGTTTTGACTGAAAATGATGATTTTGACCCAAAACGACTTGAAATTCATTTTTTACCCCGGTCAACATGATTTCACCCGTATTGCCTTGTGGGATCAATTTTCACCGAAAATGACAGTTTTACCTTAAATTGCCCGAAACTCATTTTTTATCTTAGTTGACACGATTTGACTCGTATTGACCCTGTGGACATGGTTTTGACCGAAAATGACGGTTTTGATCCAAAACAGCCTGAAACTCATTTTTTTACCCTGATCGACGTGGTTTGATCTGTATTGCTCGGTGGCACCAGTTTTCCCTGAAAATGATAGTTTTGACCTAAAATGGCATGAAATTCTTTTTTTTATCCCGATCGACAAGGTTTCTTGAAAGAGCAAGAGAAAATCCATTATTTCTCAATCTTCAAACGAAGCAGAATATTGTGTTATACATCTATTACCAAAGAGATTGTTTGGTTACATTAGTTACTTGCAAATATAGGAGTTCCTCCTTCTCATCCCACTTTTACGTATTGTGACAACTAGAGTTCTATTCAAAATGCTCACAACTCAGTTTTTCATGAACGAACTAAGCACATTTAGATTGATTGTCATCTTACTCGTAATTGTCTCAAGCATGACACCATTATTTTGCCCTTTATTTCATCTTTTTTGCAGATTGCAGATTTCTTTATCAAGTCCCGTTCTATTTCCCGCTTTTATTTTCTAGTTGGCAAACTCTCAATGCTTGTAGCTGTTGCATCTTGAGTTTGAAGGGAGATGTTATGAAATATAAGGTTATTTTTATTATAAGTATAATAGTCTTTTTATTTTCTTTTCAGTTTTATTTGTTTAGCCTATATATAGTCTCTTTGTATTTATATTAAACTAATTCTGTTTTATTATTTTATTACATTAGACAGTATCAATAAAACCCTAAATTCCTCCATTTTATTTTTTCATTTTTCTTTATTTCTTTGGATAGTATAACATGGTCCACCTTTTTATTTATTTGTTTAGCCCTAGGCGTAAAGTTTCAATAAATAGATGTCAAACTAGATGTCATGCCCGCGTGATGCCGCGGGCTTGTGGCATGCTTGTGCGTTGTCGTGGGTTTATGGAAAAACAATTATATGGAGAAAAATTGTTGCAATCCATAATGTTTTCAAGGAAAAAGTTACAAAGCTAAATTTTTAATCAGCTTGATATTAAAAAAATAAAATTAACAAAGAAAATTTTGGAAAAAATCATAACAAAAAAATAACAAAAGGAAAAAAAACCATGTAGGGAAACACTGTTGTAATCTATAGTGTTTCATGAGAAAATCTACAGTTGTAATTCTTAACTAGCTCAATATTAAAAATAATAAAATCAACAAAGATAATTGTGAAAAAAATCATAACAAACAAAAATCATGTGGGGGAACATTGTAGCAATCCATAGTGTTTTAAAGAAAATAACTATGAAGCTAAATTCTTAACCAGCTTAATATGGAAAAAAAAATCGACAGAGAAAATTTTGAAAAAAAATCATAAAAAAAAGAAAAACAAAACCATGTGGGGAAACACTGTAGCAATCTACAGTGTTTTAAAGAAAAAAAACTACAAAGCTAATGTAACATCCTCAAATTATAATGTCATGAAATCTCAAACATTTCTTTACTAATTTTAAGTTTTGAATAATATGTCTAAGATGATAGGAATTTTGTTTTTGAAAATTTCAGCTGAGTTTCCTTGATTTTTCGTCAAATTTCTGAATTTCTCTAAAAATTCTGAAATTTTAACCCAAGCTAAGGCATCATATTCGAATGCTCCACACAAATGTTCAGAATTTTTTGATAACCCGATCAAGAGTTATGAATTTTTTTATTTTACATGAAACTTGTCAATTTATGATTTTTCGCCCAGAGGTTTTACAGCTAAATTCTCAATCAACTCCATATTAAAAAAATAAATCAACAAAAATAATTCTGAAAAAAAAACACAAAAAATGAAAAAAAAAAGACAATTTTGGAAAAAAAAAACATGTAGGGAAAGTTAAAGCTAAATTCTCAATCAGCTCAATATTAAAAAAAAAATAGACAAAGATAGTTTTGAAAAAAAAACATGTGGGAAAACACTGTAGCAAAACAAAAACCATGTGGGAAACATTGTAACAATCTACAGTGTTTAAAAAAAAAACTACAAAGTAAAATTCTCAATCAGCTCAATATGAAAAAAATAAAATCGACAAAGACCATTTTGAAAAAAAGAAGAAGAAGAAGAAGAAAATTCATAAAAAAAAAAAACCGTGTAGGGAAACATTGTAGTAATCCATGGGGGAAAAAAAAGAAAAGGAAAAAAACATGTAAAACCTAAAAGAAAACGAAGAAAAAAAAGTGGGGAAAGACAAAAAAAAAAAAAAACAATATAATTAATTCATTTATTTTTTATGTATTTTTAAACAATATAATTGATTTTAATTAGGTGACTTAGTATACGTACATGGTAAATGTAAGTGACATTGGCATATTCTTTTTCGTCCGAGCAAGAAAATAAAAGTCAAGTGTCACATTCAATCAGAATCGTGGCTATTAATTATTTTTTGGACAATGAGGCAACTTGTATTCTAGAAAAGGCAAGTGGGTGAATATTCAGCTTTAATT
>Ga0307515_10022918_pt1 | contig 10981 bp, 15 predicted proteins | sample 17_EM_MG_FD_194513 | JGI IMG/M metagenome (GOLD analysis project Ga0307515, IMG submission 194513) | Populus trichocarpa ectomycorrhiza microbial communities from riparian zone in the Pacific Northwest, United States - 17_EM | ecosystem: Host-associated > Plants > Roots > Unclassified | place...
AAGAGATTTGGTTTTCCAGTCGGTGTAATCGTCCGTTGTGGCTGTCGATACGTGTTGATGGAATGGCTATGGAGCGGAATCCATTCACGTCAAAACAGACTAGTGATTTCCCACAAAGCTCGGAGCCAGGAACCATCTGCTTTGTTGGGAGTTCCCAGCATTGAAAGGATAAACGTATGCCCAGCGGAGAGACCCGGAACGGGGTCCAAGAGACATGTGGGGGGGCTTCATGCCCTTGGAGCAGTTGGCCAAGCCAGCTTCGAAGCCTGGGCAGGATGTGAGGTGTGCGCATTTGGGAGGAGGTTTGCCCAGTCTTGGCATGATAAGCAATGTCGGATTTGTCGGATCTGTCAATACGTGAAACGTCGACCAATGGTGGCGGAATAACCTCTGCAGTACAAGTGCGACTTTGTTCGCATCCTGATGAAGAGGGGGTGATGAACGAAGAAGAGAGCGAATAGTGCGGAAATGAGGCGATGAGTTTCGAGTTTTATCGACGTCTCGCAAACGTTGTCAAGCACCGGTAAGAGTCGGAATGACCCGGCGTCAGTTGGACGCCTATGCTCCGGGGGCAAGATCAGAGAGGGTTATGGCAGGGAGGTCATCTGCGCACGGTGCGTGAAACACACAAACGGTGTTCGCAACCTTTCCGTATTGAGTTTGACAGCGGTACCAATGTCTCGGATATCGAGTTACGAAACGGGGAAGATGAGCAGCTGTGAGAAAGGGCGGTTGTCGTCGTCCCTGATGATTCGGATTCCCAGCCAGGGACACAGGTACAGTGCAGCAATACAGATTGACCTCTTGGCTGCTTCGCAGAAAGGGAAGAAAATAGAAGAAAAAAAGGAGAAATGAATGTGCAGCCGATAAAACCGACAGCCACGAGGAGGAGAGTTAGGGCCCCCAAGACGGGAGTGGCCGTCTCGAATCTGAATCGACAGACGCTACGCACCTCACATGGGAGCGTTTTCAAATCTTATTTACGTTGGGACTGTCCAAGCGACCATCAAATGACGGGACATATACGTTCACAACAAACGGAACGGGATGACTACATAAGAAAAGTGGATCGGCTGATTCGGCTCTTCCGTCAGCCCGGCTCCCCCTCTCCCTCTCGCTCTCTCTCTCCAAGGGCTGCATCGTCCCTCCATCTCTCTCGTTCCCGGTTCATGCATACGACGCTCACGATTTTGCCACCCACGCATTCTGCTGCTCTGTCTCGCACGACCTAAATCATGTTTGACTTCCACCCAGTTCGTCATTCACGCTAGTCTCCACTCCCAAGCAAGTCCAAGAAACTCACGGCAGCGACCCACAGTTCGAGGTGACCACACCTCACATCGTATATGCATGTCTTGGGGGTTTCGTTGTCTTGGTACGCTCTCCTATCTCTCTCCTCCGATAAGTGCGCCCCTCATGCTTGGCATCAGTTTGGGATGTTCTCACTCTTCATCCGAGAGAGGGTGAGCGGCATTTGTTCTCTTGGATCACAAATCATGCTCAGAGATTCCACAGCTTTACATTGGAGAATCTATTTGGGCGTTCCTCTTCGGAGTTGTCATCGGTGCGTTCGATACATCTCTCTTTCTTGTCATCCCGCTCATCTCCTTTGCTCTTTCAGGTCCTTATGGAGCCGGAATATTCGACCCAAGATCTTGGGGGGACCACGAGACAGAAACAAACATTACCCTCGAATTGACCAGGGTTGTCCTCGCGATTGGCGTCTTTGCCATCGGCGTAGAACTCCCAAAGGCTTACATGCGCAACCATTGGAAAAGCCTTACGTTCCTTCTTGTTCCGGTTATGACATACGTATGTGGATTCCCTCTTTCGCTCTGTTTCAGCTCTCATCATTCTCTTAGGGGTGGTTCGTTTCCGCTGGCCTCATTTATGCCCTTATCCCCAAACTCAACTTCCTCTCGTGTCTGGCCGTTGCCGCGTGCCTCACCCCTACCGACCCGATTCTTGCTGCGGCCGTTGTCGGAGGTAAATATGCCGAGAAACATGTCCCAGTTCATATCCGCCACCTCCTCGCAGCAGAGTGCGGTTGCAACGATGGAGCTGCCTTCCCATTCTTATTCATTTCATTATACCTTACAACCAACGACACTGTGGGAGATGCCATTGCCGAATGGTTCTTAAACTTGTGGTTATGTGAGTTCATTCTTCTCCGTAGCAAACCATTTGTTCATCTGCTCACCACCCTTGATTCCGCTGCATTCACCAGATCAAATACTACTTTCTATCGTTTATGGTTCCCTCCTTGGTTTCGGTTTCCGACATCTCATGAAGTTTTGTGAGGTCAAAGGCCTGATCGATCGTCAGTCCTACGTCGCCCAATATGTCTCCCTCGCTCTTTTGGTCATCGGTACTGGCACAATGCTCGGCACTGATGACCTCCTTGCCGCATTTTGTTGTGGTGCCGCTTTCGCTTGGGATGGTTTCTTCAACCGACAGACCGAGGAGGCCGTGTTCAGTTCCGTCATCGATCTTCTCTTCAACGTTGCTTGCTTCGTGTACATTGGAGCTTGGATGCCCTTCAACGACTTTGATGACCCTGTGCTGACCATCACCGTCTGGCGGCTGATCGTCATTTCCATCCTCATCTTACTCCTCAGGCGCTTGCCAATCATGGTTGCCCTCTACAAATGGATCCCGGACGTCGCAACGTTCAGAGAGGCCATCTTCAGTGGCCACTTTGGTCCCATGGGCGTTGGTGCGCTCTTTTTTTCTGTTGACCTCTGCTTGTCTCGCCCGCTTACGAGACCACTTTAGGCGCCGTATTCATCTCCACCCTTGCCGTTCATAAATTACCGTACCCCGAAGTCGGACACGACCCAGAGACCCAACCCGAACTCTTGGCAAAATCCATCCAACCGATCGTCGCTTTCGTCGTCCTCTGTTCGATTCTCGTCCACGGTCTTTCAATCCCCTTCTTCTCCCTCGGCAGACGCGTCCACACTGTCTCCCGTACGTGGTCTCGACATGGCGGGGCTGCCGATTGGACCACCCTCACTCGACGGGTATCCAAGGCCGAGGATATCGTCATCAACCGTGATACCCGAGACATCCAAGATCACATGGAGAGGGGTGAGGCGACGCCGGCTGCGACCATCCATGAGAAGGAGGAGATCGTTCTGATGCAGGGTCCGGTAGTGACCGAGAAGCCGGTGAAGGATGGGGATGAGGCCAGCGGCTCGACACCCATGACGAGCACAAGGGTGAGCTATGGAGGGGAGACGGGGCCAACGGAAACGGGACGTGAGGGTTCACCCATCTTGGCTGAATGGAGGGAAGGTCCGCACCAGGTTATCGAGAGGAGAACCGGTCCCGGTGAAGAGGTGCGCGTCTGCCTTTCCCAATACGCCTCAGGGGATACTGATGGCTTCGTTTTCAACGCAGGTCGAGGTTGAGGTCCGTCGAAACGTCCACGGCTCCGAAAACGCTGAGCGCGTGACGTCCCGGTTTGTCGGCGGAGAATCTGAAGTCAGGAATGCCGTTGGCGATTACCTCCGCTGGTTGAAGGAGGATGCTCAAAAGCGTGCAGGGGGGTTCGCGGATGACCTCAAGTCTGCCGAAGTGGAGATTAAACGGCGTCTCAGTCCCAGGATGCACGGCCATACCCTCGATCCTCCTCAGCCGGTTGCGGAGGAGATCCATCGGTCGACCTCTGAACCAGCCGGGGAGGATGGTTGGGCATCCGATAATAGTGACACTAGGACGTCGCGACCGACGAAACCCAAGTTACTGGGTGGAAAAACAGCTCATTCGTTCAAACGCAAAGGGTCCACCAGGGCGAAGAAGTATCTCCGACCTTCGACAGATCAGACCGAATCTCGCGGTGAACACTCCAAAGCGCTCAACGATCGGTCGTCGACTCCAAGTCCCTATCGTCATGGTCCACGCGGAGGAACGGGTATCTCAATGTCGAGAACAACCTCATGGGATGTAAATTCCCCGCACCACCACTCACGCCCCCCTTCCCTGCATACGGACTCGAGGAAAGGGTCGGTCAGGAACCTGCGTATCGAGTCGTTGAGGACGGCGGGTATACCAGGATCTCCTAGAGAACTTTCTCCGGCGAGATCTGTGAGGTTCGCAGACTCGCACCCGCCCAGAACGTCTCTGCCAATACAGGATACATCGGCGGCGGTTACGTCGCAATCGGGATCCGGGGACAAGGAGGAAGACACTTCGAGGACAGGCAAGGTCGCTTTTGAGTTGCCCAGTGATACGCGTTGAAGCGTCAAAGGGCAACCCTTTCAACACCTACCCATGGCCTATTCGCCCACATAATTCCGTCCTTGGGTTTTAGTTCTTGAGCTCACGCTTGAGTCCGATTTCTTCCTCTCAAGGCTGGTCTTCGCATTTGTGTATTGCCGGCCGCCGCTCGTCCTAGAGTCCGGCTTTGGCTTTAGCTTGCGTTGAATCGTCTGCTGGGGTTCTTCACCCAGTTCCCACATCTGTTACCCTCCGCTTTTTTCTTTCGGCTCGGGCCACATTTTACACGCCATACTCTCCTCGATTAACGGAAACGAGCCCTTCCTCTCACGGTGATACTTTCCTCCACTTCCCCCTTCCCACACACCTATATTTACCATCTACGATCACCCACCTTATCTCTTAAGGCCTTATCCCTAACCCAGCATACTCTCCTCAACCCTATATCTCATCCGCTGTTTTCCTGTTTCCTCTCTTATGCTGCCGCTGTTGTTGAAGTTGCTGTTTCGCTTGGTTTTACGGATCCATATATCCATGGCACACACTTTCCCTCTTCCTCCCTCCCTTTTTGTTTGTTGTGACGAACATTGTGGGTTGATGTGTAAGTTCTTTATTAGAGATCGATTATGTGTATATAGAGCGGGTCGGAAAGATGTAAAAAGGCACGCATTACACACTTCGTTATACATTGATTAGAGAGTGCTTGCTCTTTCTTACGTCAGAGGGAGAGTACATGATAGAGAACTACAAACAACAGGTTTACCTGGTACAGGGTACGATAAAGTGTTTCCCGTCACATGCACACGTAGACCGACTGGGTCGTGCTGGAGAAAAAGTCCGTGGCCTCGACCTGTCGAGGCTCAGATTGGGGAGAGGGTGGGGGGGGACCCATTCAAGCCCTCGCCTTCCCAGTCTCCCTCTTCAAATCTCCCACACCTCCAATCCCACCACCAACGCCAACCCCAAACAACCACGCGATCCACCCCAACCAACTCGCCAAAACCGTGCCGAGATAGATCCTCCACCCAGATTCCTCCAACCAATCAAAAACCCAGGCGACCAACGCCTCCTTGGGCTCTCGATCCGGGTCGTCTATCTCGAACGGTGGGTGAACGTCGGGGATCGCGTCCGTGACGGCGCGAAGGCCGGACGTGAAGCCGTCCTCGTGGAAACCGTAGCTTAGCCAGGCGCCTGCGTAGGAGATTCCGCGCGTGTTTTGGATGGTGCGGATCATCCGCTGGAGGGAGACGGCCTATAGACATAAAGGGTGGTTAGCGATCTCGAGCGGTTTCGACGACTTAGTAGTGTGTGGGGATTTACGTTTGCATCTAGGACCGGGTGATCGTACACAAACTCCCTGAACACCAGCTTCGAATCCGGTTCGAAAGGGGGGTTGAGGGTGAGGAAGATCTGACCGTGCTTCTCTACCGGCAGATGCTGGATCTGGTTCAGCCAATCTGGATAATTACTGGTCAGTTAGACGTCTTATATCCATGCCCAAGACTCGTCCACTGACATGTACTACAAAAAGGTCAGCCTCAGACGCCTCTGATATTCAGACTCGGAGAAAATTCACCAAGAAACCGCATCGTAGTGTGCACGGTGCACGCCTACGTCGTCCATATACGACTGTGCGAGGTAATTCCAACTGGACCACGCGGATGGGTTCTTAGGCATGAGCTGAATAGGAACGTTTTAGACCATTGCAATCAGGGATCCCCCACGGGTAAACTTGCCTTGGGATCAGAATGAATGACTGCAACGTTCTTGTTCCATTGGAACCCTCCGAGGATACTCTCCTCTTCCCTGGTTACCCCACCACCTGCCCTGAGAATCGCCAACGAAGCGTCCGCGTGGCAAGCCATGATTACATGGTCGTACTCTTCCGACCTGCCGCTCACAGTCGTCAACAGGACCTTTCCAGACTCCAGAGTTCGCACGGACTGCACGGGTGAAGACAGACGCAAGGCGTTGGGAGGTAACGCGGACAGGATGGTATCCACGTAGGTTTTGCTACGGCACCCGGGATTAATCAATACCACGAGCGGATGACGTCAAGGACTAGAAACACTTTACCTGCCTCCCCCGATCGTCAACCAATCCGGAGCCCCGATCACTTGCAGCAGGTTGTGATTGTTCATGAACTGGACCAGGGTACGAACCGGGAACTCGTTGAACAACTTGTCAGGTGCGGTGTCCCAAACGGCGGCGCTGATCGGCTGAGTGGGTCCGTCAGCACGATGGCCGAAAACGTAAAGGACAACGTGGACTGTACCAGCAGGAAATCATTTGAGAACTGTTCTGAGTAACCCTCCCTTCGCAGGTACTCTCCGATAGTCATGTCGTGGCCCTGAAGTGGTGAAGTCAACCGGTTCCAACCCACGATCAACCGACGAGCGCAAGCGTTGAATCTCAATACGTCGTAGATCAACCGCCACATCTTTGGGTCCAAAATCCTCCATCGTTGGCAGAAGACAGTCGATAGGTTGTGGCCGGACCATTCAAATTTACCCAGGTCTCGGGAGATTGCGAAAGCCATGTTCGTCGTCAGGATCTTGAGATGTGGATACCGTCTGAGGAATCGGAGGAAATTTGGATACGAGTCGGGATTGAATACTACCTGAACACTGATTTCAAAGCACTGAAATGGGTCTCAGCGAATCAAAGGGACCTACAAATCCGCTGCGCAAACCGATCATAATCAGCCAATGGAGGTCAACACAACGAAAGCGGGCGCAACCAACCCATCAACATCCACTGGTTCTTTTCCTGGAGCAGAGAATGTAAACGTATTGGCGTGGCCACCAGGTCGGTTGTCGGACTCGTACAGGTGGACTTCGTGTTTGCTATGCTCATTCAGCAACTGGAAATAACAATCGTTCGTCAACACAGTTTGTTGTGATCAAGGGAAAGTCACAACACGTACCCACGTCGCACCCAGGCCGGTACAGCCAGATCCAACAACGGCGATCTTCATAACGTCTCGGAGGAGGGAGGGAAGGAAAACAGGTTTTTGGAAACTTGGAGAAGCAACCTAGTGTTTCTTTCCCGCGATCCAGGCTTAAGTACTCGAGACCGATGCGAGGTCGGGTCCCGTGAGTGACCTACGAAGGATTACATAAGGAGGACCTGTCCCTGAAAGTCATGGAATGCCTTGAGGATGCACTGAGGCGCAGTGAAAAAGCTGAGGGGATAGGATCCCTGATGGTCCATATGAGGTGTATTTGATTGATGATGGACCGAATTTCGGAATCCGTTCCGGAGGTGCGCCTTCCCATCCAGCAAGCGGCCACTAAAGACCAGGAGACCAATTGTACGATGACTGAGTCCGGTGAATTGTGGGTACCTGGAAAAGTGTTATGTTCCCAGAAGTGGAGCATAAACGGGGTTATACTCCAAGCATCGATCAATTGTCCTTTTGGCGTCCATTGTTGAGACCCTGGCGCAGACAAGATTATCCGTATCAAGAAAGGCGTCGCCAGAGCCCAGCCGCTGGAAATCACGGAACGTGGTGCTTGCTCATCGATATATCCCACACGTGGTGATGCGTCAAGCGGGCTAGACCAAGATAACTCATCACCTAGTACTCGTTTGAATAATAGCCCTCCGTTTGCTGATATGATGTTGGCCGTTTGGGAATATTTGCGACGCCCACGGCAACCATCATTCCAGGATCCCTAGTAGCAATTCCGTCATGAGCCAGAACATCGGGCTGACAATTTCACCGAATGCTGGACAAATAGTGGCATTTTGAACGTCATCTAGAACTGGGTTGTGTCCTTTTGCGTATCTGACAGATACTATGGCACTTACGAAGACGAAGACGAGGATGGCGGCAGATGCCGAGTGGCACCCGCCCGGCGGTGATGTGAACCGGCCAGCTGCTCTGTACGTATTTCCGGTCAGGATATGGAGTGGTATTTATGTACAGTCTCAAACACGATGTGTGATATCTCCTCCATGCGCGGGGTACCCTGTATATGTAGTCTAATACAGAGTGAAGATTCGGTCACGAGAAGAGCGCAGCTCGTGCTCGGAAATAGAGTGAAGACATCGGTGCTTACGGACTTCCGAAGTTTGCTGTGTCCGGTGTCCAACGAGTTCTGGTTTTTTATCTAGTGCGCGGTGGAAAGAGGCGCTGATCTATCGCAAGGGAGACCCTTTTCGTCGCACTCGAGCAGGGCTTGCCATAAACGGTTGACACCGTCTTCCTCCGTACCGATCAGCATCCCATTCTCCTTCAATATGTAATACTCCCTCGCCGGCGTCTGAACGGTTGCCACAGCGGGATGAAAGGCCTTCTTGTCAGGGGTTTGGAAATGAACACTTTCAACGTGATGGTGGCTATCAGATAGGCGACCGTCAACGATATCTGAGAGACGGAGGTCCAAGCACACAATTCACTCACGCAGAAAGGAACATCTTCATCGTCGTCATTGACCGCTTGTTTGCGTGGTTCAGTTCAGCGGGCGCGAAAGATTCGTTCGCCATCTCCTGGACCGACCTCCATGGCCCGCTGACACTAGCAACGTCACGAGACTGTCAGCATTGGGGCTTTTGGACATCAAGACACCATACCTATTCTCGACCGCAGAGGCTAGGACGTATTTCTCTGCGACTCGCCTCTTCAATTGACCGGCTTCCCCCTCACCTTGTGCTTGTGTCATCCAATGCCGACTTATCCCGTTTTGGTACTCCTCATAGTTTGCCCATTGCAAATGATCCAACAGCCTCTTTCCAGGCGCTTCCGCGAGCGAGATAATGCGATTGGTCACATACTCGGACCAATCCACACGAATTGGGAGGGTGTACTGAGTATTAGGAAGGGTCTCTTGAAGGCATGCAGGTTTAGTAGAGGGACGGCCGATGACTTCACAGGTGGGTTCCAAGACATAAAACATTTCTTTGTTCGCTGGGGTGGATCCCTGAGCGGTAGCCATACTAGTGGTGACTTCCCAGATCTCGTCCGCGATGATCTCTCTCGCGCTCGTTACCACGGAACGGAGCCATGAAGTAGTGTTAGCTGGACTGGGACTCTTCGATATCGCAAACCAAGACTTTGACATGACGAACCTGACGAAGTGTTCCTCAGCAAGCGCCCCGTGAAATCAAGAAGGTATTCACCTGACTGCCACTGCGTATTGTTTCGGGTTATCGGGAGACGCCCACAGACACCGGTCAATGGGATCGAAAGTCTCGTAGAAACGATGTAGAAATGATTGTAGGTATCGTCGCCTCTGTTCCTCGAGTTCTGACTTCCGAGCCCTCAGGTACGGCCAGAAGTTGAACGTCAAAGGTGAATAAGTGCGTGCCACGTCGTCCAGTCGCTTCCCGGGGAACGTAGAAAAGAGGAGAACTGTAGCGGACAGATAGACTATCCAAGCGCAGAGATGAGATCCCAAGAGAGAGGGAGCGAGACGCGGATTTACCAGCATAGCGAAATAACCGGGATACGAGAACGCACGCCCTTCGTTCAGTGTTGGAGATCCCGGACAGGATGATAGACCAGGAATTAACTTTCTTCCTATCGGAAATCGAAGGTGGCATGCCTATTAGGCCTAGGACGGGTACGGGAAGCACAGAGAAGTCAAGATATGGTGATGGCAATGATTCCACAGACATGTTGGACGAAGGTTTAACGATAGCAGAGGGGGAAGATTTGTGAGGTACACAGGGCGGTGGGTGACCGGTCGTTACACTGTTTCGTGGGTCCGCGAATTTCTTGAATACCTGTATCCGTCCGTTCCTATCAGACGGCCGTTGGGAGGTTCCACTCTTCAGTTTTTCTGCCACACGGTTACGAGACTGTGGATCCGGGGTGATTTGAGATTTATTGGTAAGCTCTAGAGGTTGAGGATGACTGAGTGAATGGTCCACAAACGACGAAGGAAAAAGGCGTGGTGCGGGGGGTAAGATCGGTTGTCGGTCAGGGAGAGGAACGGCGGTTGAAGTAGTGGACGCAGGTGGGACAAGAAGCTCGCGAAGGATAGGTGGTTTTTGAGCAAAGCGTGGTTTTCGTCGAGTTTTGGATGGAGCAGAGACCGTAGAGGTTTGTATGGATGGGCTACCGCCCGAAGGGATCGGATTGAGACGTTTTTGTTTCTTGGGAACGGACTCCCCAGTACCAAAAGAACCAGGTTCGAGTCGCTTTTTAGGAACGGAAGCAGACGAGGATGCGGGCGGCAGCGCGGCAGTCATCATGGAGGAATTAAACTTTGACGGAGTGTCTGATCCCAGGAGCGCGACCAGCTGTGGTTTGGTGCATTTCGAGTAGCCCGTATGCCCACGTTCTTTGCAGAGCTGTTTCAGCCGTTCGCGAGGCAGCTTGAGGAGGTCTGATTGACCAGAGACAGACATGGTGGTCACGGAGGAAGCAGAGTGTCAAAGGGTTCTTCGCACGCCCGTTTCGCTTCCTCAGACCACGCCATGGGATACCCCGGAGAAGACCTCTCCGTCCCTCAACTCCTCTTTGCTTTGAACACTAAATTTTCGGAACGAGTTCACCCATTCGAGTAAATTCGTCGAATGAGTCCATCATCAGCATCGATTCTCATGTTGGCTCAGCTGCAGTTCCCCCAGTGCGGGGGTCCAGGCCGCTCTCGCAACCGTCGGCAAGGTTGCCAACGCTCACCTGCCAGTTACCCGCCTTCCTGCTGAGATCCTTGCATCTGTTCCAATTCGCTTCGACCCTGATGTTATCCAGTTCAATCCGGTCAGAATTGATGCATGTCTGCTGGTACTGGCGGGATACTCTCGTATC
>Ga0307515_10022919_pt1 | contig 10981 bp, 1 predicted proteins | sample 17_EM_MG_FD_194513 | JGI IMG/M metagenome (GOLD analysis project Ga0307515, IMG submission 194513) | Populus trichocarpa ectomycorrhiza microbial communities from riparian zone in the Pacific Northwest, United States - 17_EM | ecosystem: Host-associated > Plants > Roots > Unclassified | place...
GCAATGTCCTATAGCTATAGCTTATATAAGGCCCGCCTACCACAAGTATATTAACTTTCAATTAACACCCTTCAAAGTACCTATAACTAGTCAGCTAAAGATATTAAACTTCTATACAATATATACTTTAATTTGGCGACTTTAGTCTAGTCGATATATAATTTAACAGCCTCTATATCTTTATTATGGTTTAGAACTACAATACTCTCTTTACAGTATTTAAGATAAGCTATTATATTATTAGTAGAGTTTTTTAATATAGAGTGAAGATTGTACATACCTCAGTCATTATTAGTTAATATTTCTTATTTTAAGCCTATTATAATAGCGACACTAATAATAACCTTACTGTTAGTCTTTGCGCGGAGGCATCTTCGGGGAAGGACCTTAGGAAACTCTTCCTCTTTACTTAAGTTATACAAGTCCTCTAAAATAAAAATAGTAGCATTGCTTAAAAATGCCTTAATAATTTAGAGCTTAAAGTGATTTAAAGTATACCTAGGGTATTTAGGGTAGTGCGGCCGCTGCATTTTAAATACTAGGGAATATAAGAACCCTACTATATAGATAAGAGGCAGATCTTATAGATTATCTAACGTAGCTAGGCAAACCCTTTTAGGTAGCTCTATAATAACATTATTACCAACCTTCTAAATAGCGTCGCTAAGTAATATAAGCGTCTTTATAGTAGAGTATTAGTCCCTATTTAAGCTAGTTTTATAGTTAATAGGTTTTATTTACCGGTATAGCTATAAAAGGAATTTGACTAGAAAAATCCTAACTAATTTCCCCAATCTGGTTAAGATTCCCTGTAGAGATTTAATTGCAGATAATAGATATAGCGTATATATTTTAGTAAATCCGAATAAATTTAACCTAAAGGTAAGAGGAGCTAGAAGGAAAACTTATAAGATAGTAAAAGAAAGCCAGAAGACTTATCCCAGCTTCTATACTCTTTATCAAGTCGTGTCTATATATGCCGCATACTGTAAACACCTTACTTTACTAAGCATCGGCCCGTTATAGGCGCGATTTTGGCCTCTACGGTGGTATTTTAGATATAGTGGCATTACTAGCGCTTATCTCTAAGCAGGTGCATATATAGAATGGCTTATAGGTAGATTAGCTAATACTTTAGTAATAGGATATACTCCTCGCCCCTATTAATGCACGCTAGCATTTAAGGATATATATAAGTTCTCTTAGTTACCATTCTATTAAATAATCTTATAGTACTACTATTAGAGGTAACTGCTGCCTAATAAATATGGGCAAAGCTTATCTTAGGTCCTATAGGTCTTAGTTCTATATTAGCTCCCTAACCGGCTAGATAATATGCCCGCTCTAAGAAATAAATACTAAGTTTGCCTAAACCTATATAAAAAGGCTTAAAAGCAGCAATTAAAACATCTTAGCCGCCTTAACTTTCTCTATTTAAACCGTAGAAACCTTTAAAGTCTTATATAAAAACTATTATATTAATTTATAGTAACGATTATTAGGACTGCTATATAGAAGGCCGGCCCTATAAAAGGTGGCTTAATAGCGAGTAAGGGAGGTGCTTAATGCGTGTAGATCTTAGTTTAATAAGGCGCCTTTAAATAAGGAGCCTATAAATTTCGCGACTTTTAGTTTAATAAGGCGCTTTAGATAAGGGCCTTGCAGGTTCCACAACTTTTAGTTTACTAAGGCGCCTTCTTAATAAGGGTCTAGCAGATTCCGCGACTTTTAGTTAGGGTTAAAGAGCCTAATATATCCGTGCACAACTTGTTATTAAATGACGCTTTACTATAAATCTAGAATTAACACCACGTTATAAGAATACACTACTATAAAACTAAGCCTTATGCAAATTATAGATTAGCCTAACTTTTAACAAGCTTGGAATCATTTAGCGCCCCTCCCATATTAACAAAATTATTTACTAGTTTATAGCGACGACCAGGAAGCCTTAGGATACTACTAAATTACTATAAGTATCTCTAGTCAGGCTATTAGTTTAGAATTCCCTTATATAACACTCCTAGGTTTCACCAAATAGTCTCCTAATACTAACCTACCTCTAAGCTTAGCTAATGTAGATTACTAATATCTAGCTAACAATCAGAGCTTTAAACAAAACCTCTTACCCTAGACTTAATTAAATAAGAATTAGTCCAGCCTAGTTTATTCTACGCCATTCTTAAGTTTTAGACCGTCTTTAGGTACCGACCTGCCTCTAAGTGCAGTTAAGGCAGGATATCAATTTATAACTAATAACTAAAGCTTTTAGTAAAACCTCTTGTCATAACTACAGCCTTAATTAACTATTACGCTTAGGTTTAGTCTAATTCCTTATAATAACACTAACTGTAAATTAATCTCAGGCTTCAAATAAGCGCTTACTATTAGCCCTAACCCTACTACACAAAACCTTAGAGAACTCCGTTCCTATTCTTAACTACAGCGTAAACAATATATAAGGTATTAGGCCCTAAGAAAACCGGTATCTCTCTTCATTTTATAATAACCTAATTAATAACTAACTTCGACCTAGTGCATAACGGCTAATAGGAAATCTCGCTATTCGCAATATATCAAATTCGGTATTCCAACACAAATTTACAGTCAAGAGAGGCTTATACAGCATAAGCCCTTCAAAAAATATGCTTCACTCCCTAATTTATTACTATAACAAGGCTAATAATTCCATAGGGAAGAACAAAATATATAAAATCCTATTTACAGCTATACAGTTAAGCTAGTCAAGTTCTCGGACTATAGTAGAGCTACGACATTATCCTAGCAGTCCTACTCTAAGCGTTAAATACTGCAAGTTTCTTATAACCCATAAAAATCAGATTTATATCCTTTAACAAAATTCATCTAGTTAGTATTCTATAGCAACCGCTGCCTACTCCCTAATAAATACTAAAGTTAATATATTATTATACGTCCAGAACTGCGTTAGATTTTCTATAAGAGAAGTTTATATACATCGACATCTTATTTTATTTTTCTTCTAACTAGTAAGATTGTATAGTAATATAAGCAATCTCTTAGTTTTATAAGTTACGAACTAATTTATTAAGGCCTTAATTATATAACAATGCCTAGAGCTATATACGACCCTCCGTCTTATAAGGATTAGGTAGTAATTTTCTAGTAATAAAAGTCTAGGGATAGTCACTATTAAAGAAAGAGACTCCGTATAGTACGGTATTAAGCCTATACCTTAGATAGTATAAAATCAATTAGGCTATCTACTTAAGCTAAATATAATTAAACTGGATAGGAAGATTATAAAAGGCATTTAAGACTTAATAGAGAAGAGAGAACGACGTATATAGGTAGTTATAACTCTAGCCGTTTTTCTTCTCTTATATATTTAAGAGGATAATACTAGAAGGAATATATTTTAGAGGCGCTACAAAGACCTAGTTTAACCTTTATTTAGTTTTTAAGATGCAGACAATATGCTAATAATTAAAGTTCGGATTCTGGATATACCCGTCTAAGCTAGAGGCCCTTATTAATAAAGCGGCTGCCTTATATAATTCCCTACTATCGCATTTCTATTATATAATAGGGCGAAAACCTCTAAATCTAAACTAGGATAATTAGAAATTAAAGGATATAGTAGAAAACGATTTAAAGGTAGTGAAATGTATAAAGGTGCTTTAAGCTTATGTATTACGTTTAAGTAAGTAATAAAAGCATATATATACTATCTCCGAAATCTAACAAATTTATAAAAGATACCGGTTTGATTAGTCGGCAGGCCTATAGTATGTATAAGGATAAAGACCTAAATAGTATAGGCTTTATAATAAGTTCTTTATTGTTTAAGAGTATAAATAAGGGTTATAAGGTAAAAGGCTTTTATTAACAGTAACGGTTAGACAACTTTAAAGAATGGGAAATAGAAATTAGCCATTTAACTTATAGCCAAAAATTTACAGCAAAAAGGCAGAACTATATTTTTAGTACACTTAAGTAAAGATCTAGAACTCTATTTCTCTACTTCCACATACTAAATAAACCCCTTTATTGCTTTTGCCACTAAGCCGTAGATCTCCTTTATAGATCCGTTACCATTTATCTATAATATATTGTTAGTAAATGTTTTACACAGGTTTACTACCTCCTTACCTTCTTAAAATAGCCCTCTACTGCCTTAAAATAGTTCTCGATATCTATATTCCAAGTTTGGAAATTTTAAATATTCCTTATAACATCTGCTTTATTACTAGCTCTACCTAAAGATTGTTTTAATCTTTCTATATACTAGAGCATTCCCTTTACTAAGCAGTTTAGAAGCAGTGCATAATTTATTTTTTGCACCTATAGATATAAGTAAAGTTCTATTTATACGGGTAATAATAACCTTCTCTTTAAACTTAATAAGTTCTTATATACTTTCTAGAAATCTATACATAAAGCTCTACTTCTTTCCTTCCTCTATTTCTTTATTAATCTTTCCCTTAAGTAAGCTAATTGCCAGTTCGGTTAGAACATTAACCTTTTCCTTAAGGCAATCTTTTACGAATTCTGCGTAGAGGTACGTCTAATTATCAGACTTTTCACGTAAGACGTCGTCTAAGGATATATACTAAAAATCAAAATTCTTAAATAGGAGAGCGCATTACGTCTTCTTGCTAACGCTAGGGGCGCCTATGTCGTAGTTAGTACTAAGCGTAAGAGGGATTAGCAGAATATACCAATAATAAAGATAATAGGAATTCGCTCTCGCCGTTTTAAGAAGTAGGCTTATCTCTCCTACTACAATAACTCCAACCACGCTTTTCCTTTAGAAGAACTGATTTTTAATAACAGTCCCTAAAATTCGTCAAGGTTCTTTTCTCTATATATCCTTTGCTTATATTCGTATACCTATATTATATACTTAAATTTATCCATATCTTATATAAATCGAGCTTCCGCTATCTTGCTAGCTTTATACTCTAATCAAGCGGCCCTAATTTCTCTTCTTAGGTTTAGATTAAAAGGTCTTAATAAACTCTTAATATATTAGGTACTAAAGTCTTCTAGCTTATACTTCCGCTCTAATAAATATTAGTCTTTACTAGACGATATAAAGGCGATATACTTACCTTTAGAAATACTAGCATATATAGGGATGTCTCCAACCACTAATTCTGCCATATTATGGTATAGTGCTAGAAATATACACCTAGCCTTATCTAAACTATCCTACCCATAGTTAACAGACGTAAGTTTAGTAGAAAGATTTAACTAACTAGCGCGCATATAGCTAGAACTAATAACCAATATATATAAGCGGCCACACTCTTAGGGCGGTAGATTGTCCTTAGCCACCCTATCCGTAGTAAGTGCTTAAAGACGTGCATTAGATATAGGAAGGGCAATAGTAATATATCTAATTTAGAGTAAATTACTTCTATAATATCTTAGAATAGCAAGAGGAAACTTTTACTAGATATTATATCTTTACGGTTGTCTAAAGACCAGTGCTAACTCCTTATATACCTATACGTGGAGCCTAGAAGACGGAGATATGTAGTAATACTTATGGTCTTAATATAGTTATAGGTACAAGCAGCGTATAGCGTTAGTTAAGGTAGAGGATAAACTAGTAATATCTTGCTAAGGAGCTTCAAAGCGAGCGCTTTTTGGTTTATCTCGTTCCCAAACCTTTCTGCTAAGGTTTTACTATCACGCTACTATAGTATTAGGCCTATATTTTATAGGTAGGGCTAATATACTAAGCGTCTGCAGGGGTGGAAATAGCTTATATTTTATTTTAGAACTTTATAAACCCCCCTTCAGCGTTAATTACAGCTAAACAGCGCTCCCTTATACTATCTATTAGTGAATTAAGCTGTTCCTCAGTAATCTGCTCCTAAGCCTCCTTTATATAGATCCGAAGATTATTATAAGAATACTCCTTATCGCTATATACCCGCTTAATATAGTCCTTTATCTAGTTCTAAATAGTCTTAATTAGGTTTAAATCTAGTAAATATACTGGCCAAAAGATAGTTATAATCCCTCTCTCACTTAGTTCCTCTTTAGTAGAGGCAGCTAAGTAGCTAGGCACCCTATCCTATATAAAATAAAGATAAGGATTTATTCGGATCCACCCATAGATAAGAGGAACTATCCTTTTATAGTATAAGATCTTATTAATTAAACCCTATTCTTTCTCCTAAAAGAGATAAGGTCCTTTTACTCCTCTAGTAAAGCAGCCCCAGAATATCCACCCCTTCCTCTTCCTTATCTTCTCTACCATACAGGTATTTAACAGCTCCTCTCCAGCCTTCCTTATAACCTACTATTTCCAATATCTTCCTCTAGTTACCTAGGTCTCATTACTCTAGAGGATAAAACACTATTGTTCCCTAGTCTAATTAACATGTTTATAGGCAAAGGTAAGGCGGTTTTGTCGGTTCTTAGGAGAGAGGAGGTTTAGCTCTTACTACGTATTAGGAGTAGCCTTTCTTCCTTAACGCGTTCTAAATAGCGTATTCACCAACTTCCTAGTTAAAGAAGGGACTAATAAAGAGATTAAGGTAGCTTATAAGTCTTTTAGTCTTAGATAAGCACATAAAGACTTTAAGTTAATCTACTTACTCCTTAGTAAGTTAGTTGCGGCGCCCAGTCCTCTTCTTAGGAGTAACACATTCAGAAAAAAGTAAATATTTAACTTAACGCGTTATAATTCCAAGATAAAGAGTAATAGCCTTATATTTCTACCCAATACTCCTAAGTATTTAAACTCGGATACATTTATTACAAGTAAGGTACTTTAAAGAAGAACGAGATAAATGTTAAGGCGTAGAGGGCTCTATTGTAAATAATTGTTAATAAAATTTAAAAGGATTAAGCTAAGGAAATAAAGAGTTAGCTTTTTAATACATATAAATAGGGTATATAATTAGAGTATTAAATTATAGGTACACCTATAGGGGCCCCTTGCTGCTTACGCCCCACCCACAAAATATAGGCCTAATACTATAGTAAACCGTTTTAAAAAAACCTTCGTTAGAAGGTCTAGTATAGGGTCGGCGAGGTTTACTATCGCCCCCCTATATGCGCAGCAGCGGTAGTATTTAATTTCGCTTAAGCTTCGCCTAAATTAGTATGTAGAGGAACTCGCGTTACGCTTTGCGCGTTTTCTTATATGCCTATAACCTAATAGGCATATTTGACGTACGAAAAACGGCCTAGTTAGACGGCTAGCTCAAAAGGACTAGTATAAAAGCACGGCTTAGTTTTGCGATGGCGTGTTCTTATTCTAGATTTAAAGCAAAGCGTTATTTAGTAATAAGTTAGTGTGTATATACACGGACACCGACTAAAAGTCGCGGAATCTGCTAGACCCTTATTAAGAAGGCGCTTAGCGAACTAAAAGTCGCGGAACCTATAAGGCCCTTGTTTAAAGCGCCTTATTAAACTAAAAGTCGCGGAATCTACAGGCTCCTTATCTAAAAGCGCCTTATCGAACTAAAAGGGAGTCGTAATATATAAGGGGGTACTAGTATATTATATATAAAAAAGGCTAGTAGCGGCTTAAACTCTCTTAAAAAAGGTACCTAAAACCAGGACCGAGATAAAGACTAGCCGAGTAAGTACTATACCTTAAAGGCCTAAAGGATTAGGCTCTATAATCTATATAGTTATAGAAGTTCTCGGTTTTAGTATACAATTACTATATACACTTAATCTTTAGAGTTAAGTCGCTTAGTATAAGTATTAAGTCGGTAAAACAAAGTCTATATCGCCAGAAGTGCGATTAAAAAGCATAAGTCAATTAGTATATATTAATTAAATCTATATAGGTAATGCGCGTACTTAAAATTCTAGTATTTTAGTGTTCTATATACGGTCTAACTTTTATAGGGCGCTACTAGGCAGCTCGCCTAAACAAAAAGCGATAGTCCTTAGTAAGACGCTTTACAGATTGCAGTAAATAACTAAAGACGTATCTTAGGGAGTCTTAGGTTTAAATTATCTTGCACAAGCCTTTATATAAGAGATTAGAATAATAGGGAATAAAAGGGGAATATCTAAACAAAGAGAACCGAGAATTTAAGCCTAAAACACTAAGTGTAGCCTCCTTAGGCCATTAAGCTTTAGCCTAAAACCCAAGTCCTTTTATTAGCTACCTACTGCTAGGATCTAGGCTATTTAGGTTAATCGCTTTTAAATTTCCCAGCAAAATGATTAGGATAGTGTAGTACCTATGCCTAGCTTAAGTTAGAATACTAAAATAAAACATTAGAACTAGGTAGGGCTGGGAATATAGTATAATAAAAATGAAAGTAAAAGGCACGCTACAGTAGTGCATATACTAAAGAATATAAGTATAAATAGGAGTGCAATAAGTATTTTTATACTTTGGGTATAGTTTACTACAAATAGGGTCGGAATTATTAGAAGAGCACTAATGCCTAAGAAAGTAATAGATTTCAATAGCATGCTAATACGTTTTTGGGAAAAGTATTAAATATTGCCTATAGAAGATCTTATTCTCTATTTAGGAGTAGTAAAAAGTTTCTAAGAAAATTAGATTAGTAAACTTTTAGGTATAGTAAAATCGCGCTTTATACCTATATAATTTCGCTAGGAAACCAATTTAGTATATCCCCTATTATCCTCTTTAGCTAAGTGCTCTGCTAGCCACTTGCGATAGACACGAAATTATCCTTATAGAAAAATATTTAAGCTTCGTCCTAGGTAAGCATTCTCTCTTACTAGATATAGTTAAATAAACTATAATAGTCTTGGGAAGGTAGGCATTTAATGGCCTTAATCTTCTATTAACGTAGAAGAAGCTTATCTTTTAAGTATTAATATTGTCATTTTGGTTATAATATGGTTAATCTTACTATAGTTTTTAAGCTCTCTTTCTATCTCTACTAGCAACGCTATATATTCCGGATTTTGCTCTAGCAAGTCAATCTTTTATAAAATAAGTGGATTATCCTTATAAGCTTTCTTATCAAGTGTATTTAAACGGGCCTATAACTTCCCTAGCTTAGCTTATTTATACAGTAAGAGCCTAGTTTAACAGTATTTAAATTTTCAGAAATTCGCAAAGTTAGCGTCGCTGTCTATCACAGCTGCTAATCTAGGGTAACCCTCTCTTTTATCCTTAACTAATATAGATATTAATTTCGGGCTTTATTTTATTCGCAGAACATTATACGACTTACTTTTCTCTACCACTATATTAGCGAGCCGGTTATTCCAATTATGTCTAGATTCTTTGCTAAATATATAGGAATATTTTTCTTAAATAAACCTAGCCGCCACCTAAGTTGCGACACGCCACTAAGAGGGGGTTAGCCTACTAGACTTAAGTTATACCCTATCGCCTAATATACAGGCGGTAGAAATTATCATTTTAATGACTATATTTCTTATACGTAAAGTTATAATATAAAAGCAAGGCCCTTCTAGTAGGAGGTTATAGTTAGGTGCTAATCGGAAAATAAAGAATAAGAAGTCTATCTATTTAAGGTAGCTCTAGGAGCCTATATAGGTACTAAAAAACTAACGTTAATACTAATAACGATTTAAAACTATTACGTCATTGCCACCTAATTGATATTAGGTAATTACTTACGCGTGGGGCCAAGGAATGTAGTAGAGTATACTATATCTTCAAAACTTCCGTTTTCCTCCGTTTAACTTTATAGGCGACTTTAATCTATATCTTAGTTATAGTTAACACTTAAAAATAAAGTAGTTAGTTTATTATAGTGCTAGCCTTTACACTCTACGCTAATAGTTGTTATAATGTATATTCTTTTTATTAGAATACTAAGAGCGTCCAATTTGTAGGGGCTGGTATATTTATAATTAGTAAAGGCTATAGCTCCTATTCTAGAGGCTAAAAGGATATAAAGTAAATCACTAATTAGAAGTAATTATAGATTAATATTGTAAGAAGTAAGACAGCAAGGTGGTAGAGCAGGGGGTAAACGCAGTGCAATTAGGCAGATAAACATTTATACCCTTATACAGCTAACCGTCTACTATATAGTGTAAGCGGCAGCCCTTAACTGTCTTAAAGTCCAAAGCATTATTGCGGGATTTTATTAAGGCGCTGCCACCTCCCCTTTAGGAAACCCCGATCGCGGGCATCGACTAAGACCGTCCGGTTGTCCATATTAACCCGTTCTATTAACTTTATTATTCCACGCAGTCTTACTTATTAACGCTATAGGATAAAGTATAAGCTATTAGTTATTAGAAACAGGGGCAGTATTAATAATTCTACTAAAAGGGTTAATAAGCTCTTTATTTAACTAGAAATATGCTTTTAATAATAGATTTAAAATACACTTTAGTAGTAGGCTTTTGCAGCGCCTTTATTTTAATAGCGTTAAAATAAAGGCCTGTATATTAGGCCCGTTCTTACGAGCTCTAAATTATATAAATAGGGGATAGTTTTATAGCTCTAGTAAAGGGCTATAAAATAAGGTCCCATTTATAAAATATAAAGCTATATTAGTAGAGTTATAGTAGGTATATTATTTTAGTGGTATATAACATTCGGCTCTAAGTTACTTAAAGACATAGTGCTATATAAGCCATTATTTTTATAGCCTAGCAACTACTACATCCTACTTAAGGCGGCGTGTTTATTAATATACGCCTATGCTATGCTATTATTAAAAGGGCAATAATGCCTAAGGGTTAAAGGCATACCCAAGTATATGGCATTTCTTAACACGTAGATTTAGCCCCGTTCTTTAAACCCTTTAATTAGGGCTTATTAAAGGAAGATATATACCTTTAATATACGTCTAGACAGTAGTACTAGCACCATATAGTTTACTTAAAGTTTTTATTTAAATAGTATATAGCTTATCTACCGCTTTTTAAAAAGAAAACTAATTGGAGTGGAACTATAAACCCTAGTAATAAATTAAAAGAGCCCTAAACTAGCGAGAGTTTAGATACCGAAGCTACATTTACCCTAAGCGAGACAATTTAATATTAAAAACAA
>Ga0307515_10022920_pt1 | contig 10980 bp, 2 predicted proteins | sample 17_EM_MG_FD_194513 | JGI IMG/M metagenome (GOLD analysis project Ga0307515, IMG submission 194513) | Populus trichocarpa ectomycorrhiza microbial communities from riparian zone in the Pacific Northwest, United States - 17_EM | ecosystem: Host-associated > Plants > Roots > Unclassified | place...
TTCGAGCATTATCAGCACCCAAGACCTCATTAGTGACTCTTTTAGGTTTAAAGCAGAAGTGACAGAGTATCCTATCTGAATGAAGAGCATGAACAAGATCACTCCAAGATTGACAACAAAAAATGGAATAACTTTCCAGAAGACTACCAAAGGAGGGGACTGGTAGACCACATATCCCTTTTACTTTTTATAATTATTTTCACTTACCAGTCTCTTTTGGAAACTTACGCAAAGCCTGAGAGAGTCCAAAAAACAGCTGTTCATTGCTCATTAGTTCGTCCTGAAATCAAATGCAAAGAGATGCATCAAGTGAGAGATTTAGAAGAGAGGTGTAGCAAGCTGTGCTGCACGAAATTCAAAGCAATGAAGCATGAACAGTTTACCATATAAAATTATGATTTATGTATTTCCAAACACAGACTTGCTAGGTAATGTTTTGGAATGGAAACTTAGACAATCAATTAACAGAATTTAGTTGGGATCATTGGCAAAACGACACCAATGATTTTTGGAGCTGGACATGAGTTTGAAACTTTGATGATGATTTGAGTGATGCTATTATCCAGAAACTGTCCAAAACATACCCTCAAGTTAAAGCTGTGTTTTAAATTAACTGGTCTTATGGACATGCTGAAAATACAGCAAGAAGCATAACTGCATACCTTATGGGCAGACTAACTTGTTATATCATTTGCATTTTCACATAATTTATCTTTTCTTTTCATTCTAGTGTAGTCTGCCAACCTAAGATTCCAATCCATAACTATCTTAACAAAATAATTGTGTAACCTATACATGTTGGACAATTAACAATTATAGTGCATTTTGGCGGTTTGCACTCTAACAAGTACTATGTAGATGTGAATAACAGAGAATGCCTACAAATGCATGTGAAAATAACTTCAGATGATTGAAAAATAGGCTCACCTTCTTCTTACACACACAACACATGCACACATACATAAACATTCACCAGTTATGGTTTGTACAAACCAGCACTGTTTTAGTTGCAAACCCAGGGCTGCATAAGGCTAACATAGCTCCACTAGAGAAATCATCCGAGTTAACCAAATACACTAACCAGGCAATCAAGCCGAGTGTTGATAGTCTTAATATCTTTTAAAGGCTGCAACAGATTGGCCCGTAGAAGTCTAGTCCTGGAGATATATTCCAATTAGTATCAATTTCTAAACTTTTATGGTAATGGAAAGACAAGCCAGCTACAACCAAACCTCTTGTTTGATGCAGAATATAAACTTGTAAATATTGAAGAGTTCTCAACTTTTTTTCCATGCTTAAGTCCCCACTCATGTGATCACATGCTGAATCTACCAAGTAATATGCATATTCACATACCCTCCTGTGGTTTTCGTTGTCTTGAGCATGTGGAATAGACTTCTTTTCTTGCTGGTTGTTCCCAAGAGGGTAGAATGAAATGGCTCAATGATTTCTAAATTTTGGACGCTGCAATAAGATTTAACCGCTTATCTTCGAGCATAAAAAAATTGAAAGCAACACCAAATTTAATTTAGATTTCATCTAGAAATCCTTCCAAAAACTGTCACTTCAATGGAAATACAAAAACACCATTAATGCAAACTTTATTCTATTTTATACATATACTGGAAACTTACCCAGACATCCAGAAAGCAAAGGAAACTCACCTGGTGGCATCAATACTCATGTGATCAAATGATCCATTAAAAGTAACCTAGGATAGTGAGAATTCCATCAGTAAAGTTCAGAAGCATTCTTAAACGAAAAGAGAATAAAATGTAAACACACAAACAGATGAAGTTCTATATCGAAGAAAAGAAAATGATGTGATGCATTTGAGGCATTCGATTTTTAGTACAATTTTATTCAGCCACTGTTATATACTCATAATGACAAACTTTGAGAAGATTGAATTTCATAGATACCAAGGAGCTCATATTAACAAAACAAAATCTCATTAACTTTGTTTCATGATTTGAAATGCATCTCAAAAAAACAATCCTAAGATTTATCACTGCTATTGGATTATTTTCACCCTAAACGAAGCATAAAACAGCTAAGTTTGACTCTGATTCATTTGACATTGATGATAATAGAAGATACCGCCATAGCAAAGAGGGTACAAAATAAGTCCAACACCACCATGACAGAAAAATGGGGCTAAATAAATCCAATACCTATATTAACTGCACAAAGGGGATTGATGGATCACAGAAGGCATGCTCCGCAACATAAAAAGAAATGCCCAAAAATTTATCAAAGATACAAGAGCAATAGGATCAAAGATCTAAGAAATAGAGTAAAAAGTGGCAACAGCTTGCATCCTGCCTAGAAACACTCCACAAATTCTTACATTTGATCATCTTTGCATTTTGAAAGAGAAAGAAAGGTCTGGAGAGAGAGAGAGAGCATATACCAACAATGAGTGGTTGGTGACGATAACCCCTTTCTCTGCTTCTATCCTGTGTATAATGCAGTTGAAACTTTCTTTTAGAAGCAGAATAATGAATGAAGAAAATGAAAAATAGTACAACTGTAAGGTGTAAACAAATGCAAGTTAGTATCAGAAACTTTAGGCAACCTTGAAATGACTAATTCGATTTTATAAAGTGAAAAGGACTCAAAGAAACATGGAGTGCAAAATTTTGGGCTAAAACCATCATGTTCAAGGGGAACTAGTAGACAATAAAGCATGCTATAATCTTAGAAATATGGATGCCACTCACACCAGTCCAACATGGGCATTTTGCCTTCAGTTACTGAGTGTGAAGTTTTCATGCTCTGACAAGTAAAGTACTCTCAAAAGCAGATACTCACAAGTCGGTAACAACATTGCACTCAGATCTGCAAACTTGGAGTTTTTTTTCCAACTTGCACACGGAATCAAGTATAATAAGTCATTTGCTTGCACATGCTTTCATGTGGATTCAAGAGTAATTCACTTCTATGAGGAAAAGTACAAAAGGTTCAGCATCAGTCCAGTGCCAAAAACTAGTCATATTTGGTCCCTATATCCAACAACACTATGGCTAAGGATACCTGATGGCACATCTATAACTGATATGCAAATAAGTTTCAAATATTAAGGCAGGAAGAGATGCAGTGGACCGTGGAATATGTCAGTGCCGCCACTTACCATATGATCAATGAAAAAACAGCATTTATTAGGTTGCTTATTCAATAACAATAAGCCTTGTAGACCAAGTTAAACTGTTAACAGGCACTACCTACAAAGTGATGGACTGGCATCTTAAAGTGACAGTACACAGTTGTATGAATAAACACATAGTTACCACTTACCATATTAAGTACATAAAAAAAGACAGATTCCCTAGCTTTCTATTAAAAACTTGGTTCTCAGATATAAGAATCCCGAAATAACAACCCTCACTTTTTTAACCAAGCAATTGAGAAGACTTTTACTTGATTTGAGTAGTTAATAACTAATCACTTAACATATAACCTCAAGTATGGCATTGTGGCATACAAAATAAATCTAAGATTAAAATCTTTTCTTCCAGTTAAATTCAGGGCAAGCCCAACTTTTGAGAGTACCACTTGATTGTAGCTGCAGCAGCAGCCAAGCAGAGATAGTATTGCTTGTAGTAAGTATCCAAACCAAGAGCTGAAGGCTCTGTGGCTGCTAGATTTTTAATTAGTACAGCACCCTGGAACAAGTTGTGACAGGGGCATTGGATCAGATATCAAAGCACCAGTACCCAGAAGTAAAACACCAGTTAAAGAATGAGATGTTTCTGGGTTACAACCTTGGTGTCATCAAAGCAACCACGGGCCATTACTACCTACAAAATTCAGCACATAATATCATGAAATGGGTGCATGAGGAGAGAAAAAGGAAGCAGGCATGGAGAAATTCTATTCTGTTAACGAGATTGACCTTTTTGACTGAAGCATAAAACCGATCGACCAGATCCGAAACTCCGAGCATGCCATCAGGTGCAAATTTGTTTGGAGGAACAATGACCACCACAGGATCATAAAATTGGAGCAGAGTTTTTGTATTCTGATAGGAGCTGCTAGTTTCGATATACTGAGACAGATGCAGTGAGGCTGACCTTAAATCAAAAGCAGCCATTCCAACCTGCCAATCACACAATATCAACTTATTAAGCGCCCAAAAGAAATTGAGATATTTCAGAACTTTTCAATTTCAATTTTCACTTTATCAAATTGCTAGTAACTCTAGAGTCATCTTTACATGGCCAAATATTTGAAAGAAAATTAATTTCTTACCATTAAAATATTTCAGTTCGAGCATCTAAAATTAAATTTATGTATATCATGAATCCTCTTTGCCTTATTAATTTGAACAATCAAATAATCGCATAAAGAGGGAAAAAACGATTTCCGATTCTAGAAGCTCAAAGAATCATCAAAGTGTTAGGAATTACAGACATAATAAGCTATATTTAAAAAATAAAGAGTCATCCGACCGATAAAAACATCAGGAACGGAATTCACATTCAAGATTTAACAAGCCACTAATGAATTGAAATTTCAAACTATCAGTTCTGGAGCGAATTAAATCGAACAGGAGATGAAATGAAAGGGAACTTCTAAATTATTATACTACTATCTGTCTTGGTTCAGATTCTCAAGTAAATAAATGCATGGAAGCGAAATAGTGATTTTACTGTTATAACTTATAACTACTAAAAGTTTCACTAATTTTCCTCTGGTTTTCGCACATTTTCTCGGCAAACAAACGGAGAGCGTACAGTACCTCTTTGGCTCTGTTCTCTATGAGGCCGATCACAATGCTTGATTTCTCTCCTGTATCGTCTTCCATTTCGCTTCAATGTGAGTGAGAGTGTTCACAAATGCGCGCTAACGCGTGCGCTATTTATACAAGTGCTATTTGAAGCGGGGGATGCTCCCTCTGCTTAAAATGTGCACCAGCTGAACCTCCGCACTCTTTTAGATCATGTTTAATTTTTAGTTTTAAAAATATTTTAAAAACTTTTTAAAATTTTTTTTCTTTAAATTAATTTTTTTTTTTAGTTCTTAGTTCATATAAAAAATAATTTTTAAAAAATAAAAAAATATTATTATTTTGATATATTTTCAAGTAAAAATACTTTAAAAAACAACCATAACCACACTCTCAATTTCTCACAAACTTTTAATTTTAGTTGCTACCCTTTGTTTTCTTTTTTTCAGTTAATTAAAAATAAACTCCTTGTACTCATTTTTTCACTTGCATCATTTCTTTCACAATGTAATGTAATTCTATACTTTATAAATTCATTACACTTCACTTCATAACAATACACCAAAAAAAATCAATAAAAAAATCAAATTATTTATTAAATTATTATTATATTTCATTTAATAATTAAAAAATCTTTATATTTTATATTACAATTTTATCATCAAATTAAAAAAAAAAACTAGCCACAAGCCTTATCATTTTCCCCTCCATTCTCTCTTGAATAGGATTTTAGGATTTTATATGATATCTTATTAAAATTTCTATTCACAATAAAACTCAAAACCTATAACCTAGAAATTTATAATAAACACCTATAATTAATAAAATACTAAAAAAAATGGTGTTTTTATTGTATCACTTCACAAAATATTATTACTTTCTTTTTTTAATATATATTTTTTTAATTTTAATTTCATCCATCAACATTTGTTTTGCTAGAGATTAAACTTCATGATTTGTTTTATTTAGTTTTTTATAAGGTTATCTCAATCTTATGTTCCGAGTCACCTATAATTAATAAAATATTAAAAGAGATAGTGTTTTTATTATGCATCACTTCACAAAATATTATTAATTTGTTTTTTTAATACATTTTTTTATTTTTAATTTCATCAATCAACATTTTTTTTGCTAAAGATTAAACTTCATGATTTGTTTTATTTAGTTTTTTATGGGGTTATCTTAATCTTATGTTCTGAGTCACAGGTTTAGTAGGTTGACTTGGGTTTTTTTTCTCTTTTTTAATTGATTTTGTTTATCCTTAAATATTTTATTGATTGGAAATTAGGCTTCATAATTTATCTTGATTTGCTTTCTATAAGATTATGTTGATCTCATGACTCGAGTCACATATTTGATGGGTTAACTCGAGTTTATTCAGGTAATTTTTTATTTCTTTTATAAATTGATTTTTTTTTTCAATTTCATCATTTAACTTTAAGATTGATTGGGAACTGTACTTTATAGTTTGATTCAATTTTCTTTCTATGAGTTTATCTCAGTCTCATAGCCCGGGTCGTAAATTTGATAAGTTAACTCGAGTTGATTTAGATTTTTTTTTTTTGAGGTTATCCCGATCTCATAACACAAGTCATAGGTTTGGTGAGTTAACCTGACTAACTCATGTCATTTTTTGTGTCTTTTTTTAATTGATTTTTTTTTCAATTCCATCATTTAACATTAGGTTGATTGAGAATTGAGTTTCATAATTTATTTTGATTTTCTTTGAGTTTGGCAGGTTAATCCAGTTGACTCGGGTCATTTTTTTCTGGTTTTGTTTTTAATTTTATTCTTCAACATTTGGTTGATTCAGAATTAAGTTTCATAATTTATTTCTATTTGTTTTCTGTTAGGGTTATCATGGTCTCATAATCATAGTTGTGAATTTGACAAGTTAGCTATGGTCAGTCAAATATATTTTTATCTCAATATTAAAAAAATAAAAAGTCATTTTGAATGTTGTTCGAGTTAAACTATATTTTTACTGGTTATTTGGATTATCTTTAGAATCATCAAGTCAACCGGGTTATATAGAATCAATACCCACGTGATTTTTTTTATTTGCAATAAAAAATATTAACAATGCACAAACATTTTGTTTTTGTTTTACATTAAACAAAAACTTCTTATAAGTATCACAGTGCAAGCCAATCATCTAATATTATTCTAAAATTCAACCAATATTATACCCATCATGAACAAAATTCATCATTGGCTCTCCTCGTAGAACAAGTGCGAGTGCAGGTAACGTTTTTTTTTCCCACTCGTGCTTTGAATCTGGGCTCTCAAGCAAAGAAAATATGGAATTCTCTTTCCTTCACAAATGCTACCATTAACAAGAGGAACCCAATAGCAAATAAAACCCAGAAAAGGGAGGTTTGGATCAAGAGTTTGTACGTAGCAGATAAGATTGTTTGTTTTTGTGTTTCAAAAACGTTTTTAAAAAAATTTAAATTTTTTTTATTTTTTTCTTTACTTCAAATTAATATTTTTTTGATATTTTTAGATTATTTTAATGTGCTAATATCAAAAATAATTTTTAAAAAATATTATTTTAATACATATTCAAATAAAAAATATTTTAAAAAACAATCAGAACTACACTTATGAGTGACCTCATTTGTGTAAAACATCGCTCTCCACAATTTAGAGCTATCACAGAATGAAACATACATGACAGAAAGAACCCAGATGATCCCATTTAACAAAGCACAAAAAAGGACTCATTTCCCCTCCCCTTTCTTTACCTCTACATAGAACAATGGCTCAACACGACAAGGTAACGCTTTTAAGCCATAACTCTCGCTGGACAATGCAAGAGAAGAGTAACATGAACCCTGTTAAAATCTTGGTTTGTTTAGAAATATGATAGTGGTTTGATTTAAAGTGTTTTTTGTTCAGAAATATATTAAAATAATATTTTTTATTTTTTAAAAACTATGTTTGAAATCAATATATTAAAATAATCTAAAAATATAAAATAATTAATTTTAAATTAAAATTTTAAATTTTAAAAAATATAGTTTGAATTACGTTTCCAAACAGGCTCAGAGTCCTCTAACCTACTGTTTTGCCTATCAGAGTAGCCACTACCATTTTTTGATGGATCAATTGGAGGACGATAATAAAATTTTATACCTGGATTTATCACAATCCAAGAAGTCCATATAGGCATTGGAAAACCACAATTACTCCTTTTGTGCATCTTTAGTTGTAGATCTAAGAATAATTTCTTTTAAAAACCAGAACTCTATGGACAGTAATCTATAAGCTTTAATTTTGGGTTTTTTTTTTAAAAAAAAAACTAACTAATTGCTTTTCCACTCGGATAAAGTGTTGGGGGTAAAAATTAAATTTAAACAAAATCGATTAAGGATACTGAGATTGTGATTTCGATTTTCGTGCTATAATAAAGCAATAATAAACTAAAAAAGAAATTGTTACCTATATCCTAAAAAATTTGGGATATAATCCTAGTTAATAGTGAAGTAGCTAAAGTTTTTTTTTTTCAAAGTATTTTTTTCAAATATAATCCTTTTTATAGACTAATTAGATGAGATTAGTTTTGAAATTAACGAGATTAGTTTTGAAATTATTGTACAATTTTCAAATTAACAGAAATAGGACTCAAATGTAAAACACATAAAAAAATATATATCTAATTCTAAATTCTTAACTATTTTTATTTTTTTTATTTTCATGGTTTGTCCTTGAAAGATGAGAGACAACATCATCTAAAAAGAGCAATAAAATAGAAAATTATTGTTCTGGCTTCTTTTTTGCAATGAAACTAATTATTTTTTGAGTCAACAAGTTTCATTAGACAAAGAAAATCAATAATAATGGGTTTTTTTCTATGAACATGTTTGAAAAAAAAGATCAAGATTCGTTTTGATTTTTTGTTTTGATATAATTTTTTTTGGTGATTTTGGTGTGTTTTTAGGTTAATGAATGATTTATAAAGGTTTTCATGGTATTTATTACATGTTTTTGGGTGAAAAAGGGTTTTCAACCTCCCCCTTTATTTTTCAGCATCATAGTGGTGGATGGATTTTAGGTTAGACAGCAGGACGACTCATCGCATATTTTTTTTCTTAAAAAAATAATAATAAGGATCATCTACCTTTTATAAAAGAAAAATAAATAAATATGGCCTAGATGTATAGGCCTACTGCAAGCCACATGTTTGATTTTTTTATTTTTTTTTTATCATTGGTGCATTGGGCTATTTAGACCAACGTGCATGATCTAGTTTTTTTTTTTAATTTCATCATTTGATATTTTTTTTATTTTGTATTGATTTTTAATTTTTTTATCATATAATTAACTAAAAAAAGTTATTGAACCCGTTGAAGTTCATTACTCAGGTTGCGGGTTTGATGAGTTAACCTAGATTGACCGAGATCGATCCCATACGTTGTAGCCTTAATGTTTTTTTTTAAAAGATGTCATATTGAATTTTTTTTTAAAAGCCAAATCACTTTTTACTGGTCGTCCATATTGCATTTAGACCCTAGCGTCTGGTCTCTTTTTTGTCCTTTATTTTTTTTTATTTTTAGATCTGTCAAGTCGATTGGATTACATCGAAGCAATTCTCACCTAATTTAATTTGAAATTTAAATTAAATAAAAGATAAAGTCAAAAGCTTTTAGATTTGATTTGATAGACCAAATTTAATGATAATAGCAAAAAATTTCCTCCCATATAAATATTTTATTTCTACGTTTAAAACATTTTTAGTTCAGGCGTAGCATAGTCACAAGAAATAACCTATTCATAACTATAAACAAACTATGATGCCAATTTGACCCTAATGTATTCGAATTAGGGGTGTTCAAAAAAACCGATTAACCTAGAAAATTGAAAAAACCGATGAAAAATTAACAGAGAAAACCGAATCGAGATGGAAAACTGATTAAACTGATTTTTAAAACCATAAAATCTTGCCCGTTCGGTTGGGTTTCGGTTTTAAAACTGAAACCGATGAACCGAACCAAACCAACCATAAAAAAAAGAGTTATAAATACTATAGTCTACAGTTAACCTAGCCCTAATAACATAACACGAAAAGCCATCGCCCAGACCAGAGTCTGTTTTTCGCCTTCTTCTTTTCCCTTTTAATTTTCATCCACTCTGCCCCCCTGCATCTGTCTCTTCTCTGGCCGAATAAAAACCCACATCTGTCTCTTCTCTCCTTGGCTTCTCTCTTCACTTCTTCTTGGCTTATCTCTTCACTTCTGAACAAAAATCCAGACTAAACGGAACCCACAACAGCCAAAAGCTGCTTCTGTACAAGCTGGTTGGTTTCCTTCCATTACTAATGTTTTGAATGAGTCACAGGGGAGAAAGAAGAACGAAGAGTTTATTGCCAAGGTCACAAACTGGAGCACGGGAACAACACCCTTTTATGAGGAGCCCACCTTTGAAGAGCCTTTTTGGGCGAGGCAAGCATGGAAACGAAATCCAAGCCACTAAATGCTAAGGAAATCCCAGTTGAAAAGGATGGCTCCGCAGCTAAAGATAACGGTGCTTTGCCTAAAAAAATCCAAAAAATCTCATTAATTTGATGATTAGGTTTCCTGATTTTAAAGAAAAAAAATCGAATTTAACCAAACCGGTTCGGTTTGAACCGGAATTCGGTTCAGTTCGGTTTGAATTTTTAAAAATTTGAGTTAATCGGTTCGGTTGGTTTTTGTAGTTCAAACTAAACCGAACCAAACCATGTACATGTCTAATTGGATAGAAAATCTTATGGATAATTTGTATTGAGGTTTGGTTTAAGTCAAGTATAGAAACAGCTTCCATGTACCAAAACTTGATCCAAAAACTTAATAATATTTTTAAAGTTTGAAAATTATATTTATACCATTATAGAAAGTTAAGAATTTCTCTCCCACTTCTCCTTGAAGCAAAAACGAAAGTGATCATGTGGTTGCTCGGAGGTTTACATAGTCGTTAACTTTAGAGCCTGTGGGATTAGTCGAGGTATGCGCAAGCTGGCCCGGACAACCACGTTAAACTTAAAAAAAAAAAAGAGAAGGGGGTTGAGTCGTTCTCTACCGGCTCACAGTCCCTCCATGAATAACTTACACCACAGACAAAGAGACAGCCCTTTGTTTAACAGCAGAGATTGTCTCTCTCAATTGTAAAAGAATAATAAAGCTCCTTCCTTTATCGTTTGCCTTCGATTGTAGTGAGGGGATTTCCTAGTTGGGTCGATTTTTTACAAGTTATAACTTTGAATTTCACGT
>Ga0307515_10022921_pt1 | contig 10980 bp, 3 predicted proteins | sample 17_EM_MG_FD_194513 | JGI IMG/M metagenome (GOLD analysis project Ga0307515, IMG submission 194513) | Populus trichocarpa ectomycorrhiza microbial communities from riparian zone in the Pacific Northwest, United States - 17_EM | ecosystem: Host-associated > Plants > Roots > Unclassified | place...
TATAAGATATAGAGCATTAAGTAAGATTATATTAGATAGAGATTTAAGATTTATAGTAGTATTCTAGGAAGTATTCTTAGCGGAGTAAGGAGTTTAAGCAGCAACTTCTACTGTATATTATCCGCAGATAGACGGTTAAACGGAAAGATTAAATTAGACACTAAAGCAGTATTTAAAATACTATATTAATTACGCACAGAACAATTAGGTATTGCTATTACTAGTTATATAGTTTATATATAACGCAACGCCATAGGAAGGCATAGGTATATTACTATTTAAGGCGAATTACGGATACGAGCTAAGAATATTATTATTGCTACGTTAAGTAAAGAAGACGAGTAGTATAGCTAAGTAAAGAATAGAGATATTAATAAATCTTTATAAGAACCTTATGGAAATAGTAAAGACAGTATAGCAAAGAATAAAAAAGTACTATAATGCTAAGAGATCTAAGAGACTAGATCTTAAGGAGGGAGATAAAGTATGGCTACTATATAAAAATTTTAAGAGTCGACGACTAAGTAAGAAATTAGACTATATTAGACTAAGACCTTTTAAAATTAAGTAAAGGATTTTATTAGTTATATTTAAGTTAAACCTACTAGCCAAAATAAAGATCTATTCTATATAGCATATTATAATACTAGAACTAGTATATAGGAATATTAAGTTATTAATTTATAAAGAAGATATATATAGAGGACAGGAAGAAGATAAATGGCGAGTTTTAAAGGTCATTAATTATAAGGACATCGATAATAAAATATAGTATAAGGTAAAGTAGATAGGCTATACTAAGACTACCTAGGAGCCACTAAAGAATTTAAAGAACGCTATAGGAAAGGTACAGGAGTATCGGAAGAGATTAGGTTAGGTAGTATTAATAAAAAAGAATCGCTAAAGAATAAGTTACCTAAGGGGGACCTAAGAAGAGCAGTTGCTAAGCTACTTAAATCTGTTTCCTTCTCTATTAAAGGAGAATTTGTTCTTTTATTACTAAGTTCCTATAGACCCTATTCTATAAGTTTCTACTCCTTAAAACGGACCTTCTTACGCACCTTCTTAAGACGGATTAGTTAAGCGGACGCCGCAAGACAAGACTTAAGGGCCCGTTGCTGAGTATTAGTAGCCTCCTATTTAGTGTCCTAAAAATAGCGCAATTTAGTAAGAGTAATAGATAGTTTATTATCTAGCTATATAGCAGTAGATTAAATATAAGACCCTAAGATAAATTAATTAGGGAACTAGATAACTATTAAGAGTAATAGGTTGCGTATATTTAGTATTAGAGATAGAGCGAACGTTATAGGACGAACGAATATTTGCTTTAGTGCACTCTAAGTAAAAGGATGGTTATTGCGAAGATGGGTTCGCTAACGTAATATAAACCAACCCCTTTTTAGAATATTAAGAATATAGAGATAGTATAATCTTACTAAGAGATAATATTGTAGCAACAGTGCGAATACGACGAGCAGTTAAGGAAGAAGAAATTGCTTTAGGTATAATGAGTAATAATATTAACTAAATTAATTAGACGGATATTATACCTCTAGTAAACAACTTAGAGATATTAGAAATCTTTAAGGACGAAGATAAAGAGGAGGGAGATAGTGTTACGGACGCTTTAAGTACAATATTATAACTACTTAGGGTAAAGTTAGAAGAAGCTAGTTGGTTAATTTAGGCATAGTCTAAGATAGAGCTAATAGAGCTATATAACAAGGAATAGTAACTAAGGTTACATGGGGTGATCTATATAATCTATATAATCTATAGGATCTATAATAAAGCAGATAGAGCACACGTATATTACGTATAAGAAGGATTTTATAGGAGTATAGTTGTATATTTAAGGACCCTTAGTCCCTACCTAGATAGTTCCTTCCTTATAGTAATTCTTAGAATATAATTAGAGTTAATCTGTTAGGCAACTACTCCACTAGTTATTATTACGTTATTAACTTTTATACTTGCATTTCCTATACACCTAGCCTAATAATGAGCCTATTGTAGTTCCTGCTACAAGGTTCCGTTACAAGGGCCTTCTCAAATACCTCTTATATCCTTTGTATAGATAAACACGCCCTATAAAATGCGGCCCGTGCGCACCAATCAATAGGGTGCATATATAGGCGGTAAGTCGTTCTACCGCATCACTAAACCAAAACTCTTAAAAGTTTTTGATGTTCTACGCACGGGCCACAGAATATAGTACCCTATCCGTGCAAGGGATAGTCCAGACGCCTATTTTAAAGAGATGCTCTAGTTTCTATATAATAAATACAATATAATAGTAGTACGGAGTATATTGTCAGCTAAATTAAAGTAAAGGAGATAGAGTAGAAAGGTTATAAGGATAATTGTGTAATAATACAACTTAGGCCTAAGAGATGACTAGATTGTTTAAACCTATAGCTATAAGTATAATTAGTTTGTTTTTATTAACAAATTAGCTTATAATAAGAAGACAATAGATAGGAAGTATAGGTAAGTACCTATTAATAAGCCTACTAAAGGAATGTTGGAATTAAAAAGATCTAAAAGATAGAGCTTACTGCTAGCGTATACCTAGTAGGGCTATATACCTAGTTAGTTAATATACTAAGGCTCTATTAATAGGTTAATATTTATTTAGTAGATTAGAAATAAGGTTCTTACTTATATATAGCCTTATCTATAGCCTTAATTAGTTCTAGTAATAGATAATACGTTAATCTATTGCAATAAGGTACGTAGTAACTATAAAGGATAGGCGCGTTAATGCTGCTACTTACTTAAACCTAGGAAGTTTAACGCCTTTATAATGCTACTAGTGTTAAACTTAAATATCTTCCTCCTTACTTACCCAATTTTAATTTAATTAAGGCTTCTTTTTATAACCTAAAGCAGTAGCTGCGTACTTATTAATTTAAAGCTAAACTATAGAATAACTTTAGCAACTTTTTAAACTATGTGGTAGAGCAATAAGGATTTAATAAAAGGGCGAAAGGCTATTTCTTATAGGTAGAAATTAAGTAGTAGATAAAGGGGAGGATAAGGTCTATTATTATATAGAGCGCCTACCAATTAAGACGTTAAGTAAGGCCTTTACTATAGCACTATAATGTCGCCAATCTATTCTAAAGTCCTCTAAGTTATTTACTATATAATTAATAAGCCTATATGTTAAACTAACCCTATATAGCTTTATATGGCCTATATTATTATTAAGTAGTATATACTTAAGCATCTTAAAGGTATAATACTTATTAACTAAAATTAACTTCGCTTTAATAAAGGCGTAGATAAAAGCTAAATAATAGCTTTATAGCTATTTAATAAAGGCGCTAAGCTTACTATTTAATTATTTAATATCGCTGCGGGCGGGGCTGCTAGGTAGTAGGCTAGTAGAAGGCGTATTTAAAAGTAGATAGTAAGGACTAGTAGGCGTTTTAGAGGATAGAGTAAAATTAAATAGAGCGCTTTGTAAAGAAGGCACTAAAGAAGGTCTTATATTTAGTATAGAATCTACTATAAAATAATTATTAGCAATAGTTAGTAATATAGAAGAAGGTAGTACTGCCTATATAGCGCTTTATAACTATTATAGCGTCTACTAGTTTTATAGCTAGTTCTACTACTATATTTAGCTCTATTACTATATCTAGCTTATTAAAAGCATTAATGCTATTAGTAATAGATCTTATTAAATAGGATTGGCTAGTAACTATATAACTATAGTATAAGCCTCTTATTGCTACCGTCGTTGGGGGGAGAAGCTTAATTTATCTATACTATAAGAGTTACCTTAACGGTGCTTATAGCTGCCTAAAGACGCCTTTATATCTTTTTTATCCTCCTTATCCTATAGGTGCTTACTATACTTAATCTTTAATAGTAAGGATAGATCTAGTATATTAACTATAGCTTTCTTCTATTCTATTACCTTTAACTAGCGTATTAAGTAGTAAGGTAGTATTAGGTAGTGCTTTAAGTCGAATTTAAAACAGTATATAGTGCCGTACTTTTTATTCTTATAGTACTATTAAAGGCAGTAATAGCGTTTAAGCAGTATATATAGATGCCTACTTTTAGCTTCTAAACGTTTATATTATTTAGCAGCCTCTTTCTATATTTTAGTGGTAGTTAACGCCTTCTTTTTACTAGTAGCTTCCTTTACTATACCTTTATAATCCTTACTAGAGGACTCTACCTCCTTATTAGCCGCTACTTTAATTAAAATACCTCTTACTTAAAGCGCCGTATTAATAGCCGCAGTAGAATTAGTGTTTTTAGCATTAGTAAACGCGTTAATAGGTACAGTAGCGGCCTTATATTTAACTGTAAAATTAACCCTCTATACCCTCCTTACGTACTTTAACTATACCTCTATTATTCCCTCTACTTTACACTATTCGTTTATATTATTTACCTCTTTAGGTATTATAGGATCCTTTAGATTTAAAAACGCAATAATAGTAGTTAATTAATTAAGCTAAAAAGAATAAAGACCGTAATATTTGTTGGCTTAATATATATTTTAGGTAACAAACTTCTGGTATTTAAAGGCTCTAAATAGAATAGCTAAAACGTTGCTAAATATCTTCATGGTATCGGCGTATATAATAATATTTAAAAGAAAGGTTTAAAGATCTTTAGGCTATTTTATAGTAGAAGGCGTCGGTATAAGTATAGGTTTAATAGTAAGGTCTACCTCTTTAGGCGCTTTAGAAGCGTTCTTTATAGTATTCTTAGGTGCTTTAGCTCTCCTTCTATATATTATAGCGCTAACTAAAATAGGAAATAATATAGGCTTTAAATAGCTTTAAAAAATAGGCAATAGCGATATATTAGTATAGAGGATAGGTGGTGGTATATATAAGTATAGAAAAAGGGTTTAAATAGGTGAGGATTTGGCAAATTTCTGTTTTTAATTATGGTTTCTAATATTTAATCGTCCTTTTCCGAAGCGACTGTAAGCTAGCCACCCTAGCGAGCTAGCCACCTTAAAAAATTACTAAAAATTAGAGATTTTATACTTTAATATCTTAATAACCACTTAATAATAAATTCTAATAATTTAGATTTAGACTTTTATATACACTTTACAGCTTCTATTAAAGTTATATAGTAGTTAGTTAAGTAGTTTTTAAAATATAGTATTTTAGCTTTATTTTAGCTTCCAAATTATAGTATTTTAAAAACTACTTAATAAATTATTATATAACTTTAATAGAAGCTATAAAGCGTATATAAAAGTCTAAATCTAAATTATTAGAATTTATTATTAAGTAGTTATTAAGATATTAAAGTATAAAATCTCTAATTTTTAGTAAGTTTTTAAGGTGGCTAGCTTGCTAGGGTGGCTAGCTTACTAGGGAACTACGTTAACGTATTTTATTAATTAACTGGCACTATTAGTTATCTAGCAGCCCCACTAAAATCTACGCGCCTTTATATATAATTGCTTTACTATAATGTAGTAAAATATATAATAAATATATATATATAAACATCTCTATCTATATATATATTAAGTCCTATTATAACCTTAAATATAACAGTTACTATATATTAGTAGTGCTTATTACGTTATATTAGGCCTACCCCAGTTAGCCCTTTATTCTACCCTATTAGACTCTTTAATAAGTAGTTAACCTTATTAAGACTATATACTATCTACGCTGCTATTTCTTATATTATTAGCGTTAATTAGCTATATACAGCTTTATATTCTTCTTAGTAAAGATTACTACTAAATATATTATAAGTTAATATCCCTTAACTAGCTAACTAATAGCTTAACTAGTAAGACTTTAGGACTAGCGCTAGAGAAGGTTTTATATAAGTTAATACTACTAATTAAGCTAAGTAATTATATACGGCGTTTCTACTATTTATACTGCTGCCTTATAGCTAGCTAGTATCCCTAGTAGAGATGGAGTCCTAATAATAGTAAGCGATAATAGGATACGTTAAGGATTAAGTAAAATAAGTCCTATTATAAAAAACCCAGCTTTAATATTCTGCTTTATAAAGACTATATTTCTAATCCGTATATATATAGATAGGAATTTATCCTTATTAATATAGAGGATTAAAAGGCGGGCGAGCTCTTAAATCTTATAGCTGTACGCGGCCTTTAAAGGCGAGTAGCAGCTAATGTTAAGAGGCTGTAGTAGATATAACGTATAAGTAGGTATATAGAGGCTAATAATTCTATTTGCTATATAGAACTAGTTAAACTTAGGTATAGCGTAGCTACTATAACTATTAAGAATTAGGAGTTAGTAGACTCCCTTTATATAAGATAATATATATCTATTAAAGTGCTTAATCTACTTAATACTAAGCTAGTTAGTTATTTAGCTATTATTGCTTATAGTAAGTGTCTAGTTAGAAGGGAGATCGCGATATTAGCTAGCTTAGTAGACCTTACTAGTAAAGATTATAAATAGTAGGATTAACTAGCCTAACGTATTAATACCTTTAATAGTTATTACCTAGTTACAATTACCTGGCTATACGGTTATTGCTTAACCTATTATATCTAAGCTTATAACTACTTTAGATATAGCCGTAATACCCATTATAAACCTAGTCTTATTAAAGTTATAGGTATCCTTATTAAGTATCCTATACGCCTAACGCGTTTACTTAATATAATAGAACTACGTGTTAATTACAACTAGATCCTTACATAATATACACTATAAGTAGAATTTTCTATTCTACTTTATCTAAAGCTCTAGCTGGCTCTTAATAAAGCGAGATACCTAGCATTTACTAATAGGTTAAGGTAGTAGGATCTAGCCGCGCGCTGCTAGTAAAATATCTACTATCTATTATACGTTAATAACCTGCGGTAGAAAGCCTCATTAATTAAGGTCTAAGATCCACTAAATAAGGGCCTACTCCTTAGTAGAAAGTAGCTTTCGTTTCTTAGCGTTAGATGTAGCCTATAGTAGGGCACTAGTAAGGCAACTTTAGAGGGTAGAACGAGGAGTGTTATATAGGCTAGCAACCCTCTAAACGCGTAATTTTAAATTATTTTAAATAGCTATAGTAGCTAGAAGTAGTTTACCTTCTTTTAAGGGTAATTAAGGTGGTAATATTAACTGCATGGTTAATTAAACGCGTTAAGGCGCGCAGATTTTAGTGGGGCTGCCAGATAACTGATAGTGCTGGTTAACTAATAAAACACGTTAACGTATCTTACCACTTATCCGCCCACACCAGTCACCCGCCCACCCTAAAAACCCACCAAAAATCGGAATTTATTATTAAGCCGTTGTTATGATATTAAGGTGCAGTTTTTCCGATTTTTGGTGGGTTTTTAGGGTGGGCGGGTGACTGGTATGAGCGGATGAGTGGTAAGATACGTTAACGTAGTTCTCTCTGAATTGCTAAACCACATTGAATTTCTATCTGAACCGCTAAACCGCATTGAATTTCTATCTAAATTCCCCACCAACACAACGCCAAATTCCTCAACTTTGCAGCAACGTAGCAACCCAACCACAATAGATATTTGAAATCCGAAACCTGCGCGCGCAAAAAAGTTGTCTTGACCCCGTGGTTCCTACGCTTAACCCTAACCACAACCGTGGTATACTGGCTGGAAAGGGCTGGAAAGGTGACTATTCAGTATTTACTGGCTAAGCTACAAGCCTACTTGATCGCAACACTAGTGTCCTGTTCTTCGATCGTGCTTGGAGCACAATCGGGATTTTGGTTCTCCACCACATCAACACTCTTGCTACGCGATATAGATTCCGATCCTGATGCTTACACCCAAACGCTCACTGTCTCGTACATTCCGCACATATGAGCGCCTGATGTTCGCGCTTGACGATGCGTCTCTTGCAAGTTGACGAGAACAGCGAGCTCAGCCTGACCGACGATCTAACCAACAACATCCCTCCCTACGCCATTTTTTCGCACACATGGGGAAAAGACCATGAAGAGGTCGGCTTCAAAGACTTGACGATAGGCCCTAGGAAGACGAAAGCTGGATATCGAAAGCTTCGGTTCTGCGCAGAACAAGCTGCTCGCAATGGCCTGCAATACTTCTGGGTCGACACTTGCTGCATTAACAAATCTGATAGCACCGAGCTCTCAGAAGCTATCAACTCCATGTTTCGATGGTATCGCAATGCGGCCAAATGCTACGTGTATCTGTCAGATGTTTCGACGGATAATCACGATCAAGTCAACTCGCAATCGTGGGAATCAGCTTTTCGGCAAAGTAGATGGTTTACCCGCGGATGGACGCTTCAAGAACTCCTTGCTCCGCCATCGGTTGAATTTTTCTGCTCAAATGGCAAGAGACTCGGTGACAAGAAATCGCTGGAGCGACTGCTTCAAGAGATAACTGGAATTGCGATTTCGGCTCTTCGGGGAGCTCCTCCTTCTGAATTCAGCATCAAGGAACGAATGTCATGGGCGAAGACTCGTCAGACCAAGCGAGAAGAGGATAAGGCTTATTCTTTGCTGGGCATTTTCGACATCCATATACCACTCATCTATGGCGAGGGGGAGAAGAGTGTATTCAGGCGGCTTCAGGAGGAGATCGACAAGAGTTCACGTCCTGTACAGGGTCGTAAGTGTGCAAAGATGATCCATTGACAGTGGACGCCCTAGTAAAGACGGAATGCTGACTGACAACGGATGGTTAGATAACCCACTTGATCGCCTACCGTACGCCGTCGAGGCGCCGTTCAATTCGTACCAGCGACAGCACGACCCTACGTGCCTCGAAAACACCCGTGTCGACGTCCTTCGAGAGATACACAGGTGGGCTGATGGAGAAGACGAGCGGTGCATCTTCTGGCTAAACGGCTTAGCTGGTACAGGGAAGTCCACGATCGCTCGTACTATTGCCCGCACATACTTTGAGCGGAAGGCTCTCGGAGCCAGCTTCTTCTTCATGCGTGGCGGCGGAGACATCGGCCATGCAGGCAAGTTCGTCACAAGCATTGCGTTGCAGCTTGCGAGAAGCATACCCGGTCTCCAACAGTATATTTGTGACGCTGTTGCGGAACGCAGCAACATTGCTAGCCAGTCTCTCCGTGACCAGTGGCAGCAGCTCGTCCTAGGTCCGCTATCGAAGCTGGACGGCAGCGGCTGCCAGCGTTCGTACGTCCTTGTCGTTGATGCGCTTGATGAGTGCGATGACGACAACAACATCCGGATCGTCCTACAGCTCTTGGCGGAAGCCCGTTCATTAGAGAGAGTCCAGCTACGAGTCTTCCTGACGAGTAGACCTGAGATTCCGATTCGCTATGGGCTCTACCAGATACCGGATGCGGAACACCAAGACTTTGTACTCCATAATATGTCGCCGTCGATTGTAGATCGCGATATCTCTATCTTCCTGGAAAACAACCTGAGACTCATCGGGCAGGAACGCATGCTAGGAGATGACTGGCCGGAAGCAGAAATCATTAAAAGCCTAGTCCGGAAAGCAGGTGGTCTATTCATTTGGGCTGCAACTGCCTGTCGATTCATTCGTGAAGGGCTAGTCGCTGAAGAAAGACTGCGCATAATTCTTGGGGGCGTCACTTCTACTTCTGCAACGAACGATCATACCGACGGGATCCATATCATTTCCATACAGGAGGTTATCAGAAGCCTTATTTGGAATGCGACTGGCCTTTTCATTTGGACTGCAATCGCTTGTGGCTTCGTTCGCGAAGGGCTGTTTATTGAGGAATGTTTGCACGCACTTCTTGAGGGTGGTACCGTTACACCGGAACATCATCTCAACAGCATCTATATGACTGTGCTACATAGCTCCATCCGCCCGGCTTACACCAAACAAGAGACCAAAAGGTTCTATAGCATGCTAAGAGACGTGCTTGGAACTATCGTTATTTTGTTCTCTCACCTTTCTGTCGAATCATTAAGCAAGCTACTCCTTATATCACAACAGGAGGTGGACCAGACGCTAAAGGACCTTCATGCAATACTGGATATTCCAAAGGACAAAACACACCTACTCCGTCTTCACCACCCTTCCTTTCGCGACTTTCTCCTTGATAAAGGCAGGTGTAGAGACCCGAACTTCCATATCGACGGCAGGCAAGCACATCAGAAGTTAGCAACCGATTGCATTCAGCTTATGTCCAAGTTTCTTAAGCAAGATATCTGTTGTATGGGCCGTCCAGGTGCCCTCGTGGCTGACGTTGAAAGCAGTCTAGTTGAGAAATATCTTCCTTCGGAAGTTCAGTATGCCTGTCTCTACTGGATTCAGCATCTCCAGAATAGCGGTGCTCAGCTTTATGACAACGACCAAATCCATCAGTTCTTGCAGGAGCATCTACTTCACTGGCTTGAGGCTCTTGGGTGGATGAGGAAGGTCTCTAAAGGGATTCATGCGATTGCTTCTTTAGAGTCTATTGCTGCTGTAAGCCAACTTTCCAGCACGGCAAGAACATTTAGCTAATACGTGATTTAGACGCAAGAATGTCCCGGATTATCAGAATATATTTACGATATAAAGCGATTCATCCTCTATAATCGGCCGGCGATTGAATATGCTCCTCTTCAGACATACTATAGCGCGCTCATATTTGCGCCAGCGATGAGCATAGTGAAAAAGCAGTTCAAAGATTGCGTACCTCGATGGATACGAAGATTACCAGAGGTCGAGAATAATTGGAATGCGTTGCTACAGACGCTCGAGGGCCACTCGAATTTCGTTAATGCTGTGGGCTTCTCACCGGACGGCAAGCTGCTGGCGTCAGCATCTAACGACAAGACCATTAAGTTATGGGAGGCCGGGTCGGGAGCGGTGCTGCAGACGCTCAAGGGCCACTCGGATAAGGTTAGGGCCGTAGCCTTCTCGCCGGACGGCAAGCTACTGGCGTCAGCATCGGACGACGAGACCGTTAAGCTATGGGAGACCGGATCGGGAGCGGTACTACAGACGCTCAAGGGCCACTCGGGTTACGTCAACGCCGTGGCCTTCTCGCCGGACGGCAAGCTAGATCG
>Ga0307515_10022922_pt1 | contig 10980 bp, 10 predicted proteins | sample 17_EM_MG_FD_194513 | JGI IMG/M metagenome (GOLD analysis project Ga0307515, IMG submission 194513) | Populus trichocarpa ectomycorrhiza microbial communities from riparian zone in the Pacific Northwest, United States - 17_EM | ecosystem: Host-associated > Plants > Roots > Unclassified | place...
GAACAAAGAGCCTTTGCTATTAAAGAGTTTTCTACCTTGGGGCTCCTAGTCCTGTTCCTGGTAATATGAGCCCGCTAAATTCAGGTATTTATGCCGATACCGTAGAATCTCATGAAAGTCGGAATGGCGCTAGTGATGATTTTCTTGAACCTGCCCAATCGCCGCTCTCTATATGTTTAAACTGTGGCGACTTGGCGTTCTCCGTGCCTTCCTGTTGGTTCGGCTGCCTTAGTTTCACCTTAGTTCGCTTTAGCGCCATTCCGACTTTCATGAGATTCTACTCGCTCGTCTTTGCCAAGAATACCTCCGCCAGCCGATATTTTGCTGGAGTTCTCACCAAATTTTCGGCTCACGGAGGTATTCTTGGCAAAGACGAGGGAGTACGGTATGCGTAGTCATGATCACATATTCAATATTCACTATGATCTGAGGTTCGCTCATCTGCGAATTTGTGATAACTAACAAATGTTTCCTATGTGATCAAGCCTACGCACATTATCACTGAAAAATACTGAGGGCCACTTAGCCACCTTTGCCTGAGACATGACAGGGGGGTCGGCACAACATTTTCCACCGTCGCACCGGTCAAGGCGAGAGCAAGCCCACCCTATGGCCTGATGCCAAGAACAATGCCAAAAGCCCCTCCAGCCTTATCACTGGGACAGCATTAACGGTTCGGGGTTCATTTTACGGTCGGAACCCAAATGATTGGCTGGCATCCTCCGGATCCTGACCAAGTGCAAAAGTGCCAGAGGCATAAACGTGGGTGATAAGACAGAGATTAGGAAGGTTTCTGCTGAGGCTGAGACACTCTTATCGCAGCGTGGAATTTATTCTAAGAAAGCAAAGAACTCATCATTTCTGGCACGGAAATAACATGCTGCTATAAGGACGTCTCCTTTGCTCTCAAGCATCTGTGGAGGCCTCCCTCATCCCTGACTATCTAATCGCCCACGTCTATACCCGAGTACCGGTACTCGACGAAGCGCGGTTCGGCCCGCGCTTTCTGTGGATCCCCTGACAGTTCGCAATTGACAGGTGGTAGGCGCAAAGTCCTCGCTAAAATATTAGTGAAAAGTTAGTTTAAGTTAACCCGGGAAATAATCCTTGTTTCACGCGAAAGCATCTCTCAAAAAGCTTGTCATTTTTTGTAAATCACTCATGTAAGGGGCAAGGTTTGGGGGCAGGGAACATACTGGGTATAGTCGCAACTGGGGGTATGTCGCTTCGGCAGGTATGTCGGGAGGCTGGCACAAAGATACCGAGTCGTGTGCTATGTCGTTGAGAATTTCCTACTTTAGAAAAGGGGCGAAAAACACGGCAAAAGAAGAGCGGCTAAGCCCCTCTGATATACATATAAAAACAAAAAAAACATCAGACCTTACCAGAGGGGGCAACTCTGACTACAAAGCAAACGACTCGATTATTTCAGTTTTTACGGTAGTGTATATTTGAGTACGACCTTGGCCCCAGTACTCAGCCTACACTCTCCGCGTACCCAGGCGCCCGACATAACTGCCGAAGCGACATACCCCCCGGTGCGACTCTATCTCCCAACCTCAACTGAGGTAAGACATGCCCAGACCTACCGGACAGGCCACTTGTAGTGTCTACTGTGTGGCAGCGTACCTCGGGTTGGACAAGAGAGTCCGATTAGCGCGCCGCGGATCTCTAATGTGCTTATAAGCAAAAATAAACTTTGCGAAGGTGAGCCGGCGAAACGGAGACCCTTTATATCACATGCTAGACAAAACGGGAATAAACATGCAGGCAACCATCGATAGATACCTCGTGTAGTACTGGTCCCCGCTTCTTTTGCCATTCCCCTGATGCCCGGCGCGAACGCCGGCAGTCCTGATCCGGAAAGAATGCAAGATGGATAAAGGCTTCTTAGGGCCAGTGACGGAAGTTAGCACATCCAAGCGTCATGTCATCCCCAATTATTCCCACTCATACAGTATTGGATAAGCCAAGAGACTTCCTGAGAGCACTCATTCCCTTAGCGCCGCCTCAGCTGCTCCTTGGGTGGGTTGTTGTCTTTTATCAAGCAGAGCATAGCACGGTACACTATGCTTATTTGCGCCGTATGTAGCGATAGGCTGAAATACCTTGATTTCGATCGATTGAGAGCCTTATTCAAATAGTGCAATAATATTGAGGGCATCACTCAAGTAGGGTGTGTATGTAACTTGTTCCAGCACGAGTTGTTTTTTCAATGGGTTAATAGCTGTACTTCGAGGGTCAAAACCTTGGTATAATAGATCTAATATCCACAAGCAGATTCCCCTGTGGGAAGGAGGCTGCATCTCTCCCTCTTATGACCTCTACAACTATAGCACACAATTAGCCCCACTGCCCCTTTTCAGAAGCTTACCACTAGCTACTACATACTCGTGGCAATCAGGGGCTTCCCAAAAAGAGGGGTGAGTGAAATCCACAGCAAGAAATTTGTGATATCTTGAGTATCCATACAGACTCATCCCCTCTGCCCCCCCGCACTCGCAGCCCAACCCCCATTCTTTCTAGATACAATCCACAGACCAAAGTCCGTATAGCTGTGCGCCAAGGGCTCCCTTTAGATAACAAAATTTCCTCCTGTCCGCCTAAAGCCTATCCTACAGTCCCCTTGCCCTGCCTGCGCAAGTTCTTTCCTGCTACAAGTATTTAACCCAGAGCAGGTGCCACCCCTTGCTATACCACAACCCTCTGGTGGCCCACTCTATCACTCCCTTCCCCTTGCTTCATCTCTCCCACTCCGATCTAGAATCTGTGCGCTAGTTGCCATAGGTATTACCAATTTAAAGGATGAGAGGTAAGATACATATCGGTTATTGGGGAGCTACCATCAACTAACAAAGGGACAGGAAAGCGACAGATATTCTAAAGAAACGCGAGACACCTATCTATCTGTGCCCACAGAGTCCATTTGGCCCTAGGGATTCTTCTACCGCCAGCCTATAGTATCCACCGGACACCCCCGAGAGATTCCTGAACCACTTCGGTGACTGATAAGATCAACCCCAAAACTCCGGTGCACCGCCCCGTTTCCACCATCGGCCTCCTACCACTTATCTAAGGCTACCTGCCTCAATAGCCACAGGACGGAAATTACGAATCATGGAAGTATTCACCGACATCGATATAAAAAATCTCCTTCTAGGCGTCAAGTTTCAATGCCCAGCTAGGAATGGGACTAGTTCTGAGTCGTGCATTGCCGTAACCAGCGAAACTGCTCAGAGACTAGTAGCGCTCTATTCAGTCATGGTGGCACTTATCTTCGTCTTTTGTTGGAAGCTTGTCAGCGTTATTGTAATGATGTTCTCAGGCTCTCTTGACTTGCCTATGAGGAGACGGCTCGACCAAAAGGCATTGGACACCTCCGATTATGATGCTATATTGTGGGGCATAGCATTTGTGGGCTTCTGGAATGCCCGAGAGCCGCTAGAGGCGACCCTTTTCATATCTGGCTTCCTGTTCCGACTGCTACGAAGGTCCCTCGACAAGAAATTCCGCGCGCGCTGGCTCGCGGTTGGCCTGCTGTTATTGGCGGTAGTGTGGCTATCAGGATCCTATATAGCAAGTGTCTTTGTGGCTGGGAAGCTGATCGCGGGTAATATTGCACCTGCAGACCCCAACAAAATTTTTATACCAACTCCCGGGGGAACCGCTTCATCAGACATGATGCGCCTGCAGGCCCTGCGGGCACCTGCTACCCTGCGTTCTCTGGGAAGCGCTGAGGCCGCAAGCGAACACCACACTATCCGGGACCATTTCTCGCTAGAGGCCCATCTGGAGAGTGGAGACTCCCCACAGTATTTTAGCTACTCATACACTGTGAGTGCCGGTGACATGGGCCTCCAGAAATGGCATGACTTGAGGCAAGAGGTAAGCGGGCGGTGCGACGTCGATAGCAGCTGGCTCTGGAAAAGCATACCGGAACAGGATGTTGATGTGTATCGTCCATGGGGACTGCCGAACACAACTGTCAAAGTTGTCATTGATGGCGAGCGAAAAACTGCCCCCAGTGCAACAGCCATTCCCTTCCCTTACGACCGGAAGGATTTCTTGATCGATCAGGCAGCAGAAAATCGGTACGGAATTATCGTGCACTCCAGCCACCGAGCCAGTCACCGCCCAGGAACCGATCCATGGTACAAGACGGAGTCATTTGTGGCGCTCGAAAATGAGACCGATGCGCGAATAAAGGACCCGGCCGGAAACCGAGTCCAGGGGGGCAGGCCCGCCCTGTCTTGCACGCAGAAAGACGTCTGGTGGTACAACGGAACACAATTCAAGAATGTTTACGAGCTAACTAATAGGTCGAATATCAATTTTCCCGATGGATGGGCCACTCAACTGCAGCTGGACTTTTTCGACCCCCGTATCATTGATATGGTCAATTCAGCTGGGTCGTCGTCGCTGGCTAGCTCCTCCACGTTCGTCAGCGGGAGGTTCGATGCACAGACCTCAAAAATTGAGAGAGACATGACTCGCCTATTTACTGCTACATGGATTTCCACAGCCCATACCTTCCGCAACATGCTGATGGTCGGTGATAATACTCAGGACATCCCCAATGCCGCCCATAAAGGGACAGAACAGCCCCAGGACGGCGTGGGGCTCTTCGTGGCTTCCACGCCACAGGTGGGGACCCTACGGTATTCGGTTTTACTTTCTATCCCTATTCTTCTGGGGGTTTTGGCTTTCATGCTATCGCTCCTAGAGTGTTTTTTCAAGTATTTGCCCTGGTACCGGAATATGCATTTCTCCGAGGGCGCTTATCTGTACGCGGTTACCCAGAACCCGGACCTTTGCGGTCAACAGGAAATAGAACCGCCGAGTGACAACAAAATAAGATTGGGCCATGTCATTGAGCGGTGTCTGGAAGAGGCATCAAAGTTGTCCTAGTTAATTTTTCTGAAGCCCCCTTTTCATCCCTATCTAGCACCCATTTCTGTTTTTTATAATTCGCCTACCTCGTGTTTTTGTTTTTCCTTTGCTACCGTCATTCTATATCTACTCTCTATTGGTGGGAGAACCTCGCAGTTTTCGGAAGCAGGAGTTTTCGCACGCCAGTACCGCCAGCATCTCCTCGAAGCAGGGGAGCAGAGTGTGTGACAGTGCTGTGTTACATGTTTTCCTTGTTGTTTGTATGAGGTTCTCTTAGTCCGTTTTTCTGTTCAGTCCCGTCGGTGCTATAGGGTACCGTCCCCGTCACCCACGCCCCATACCTCTCAAACCCGAACAATTGGGCAATGTGCTAGGGAGTTGGGGTTGCCTCTCTTAGTAGTCAGGCATTTTTTCTCTTTTTGATTTGTCTTGGAGTGTTGGACGGATGTGCTTGGCTCTGTTGCGGGGTGCGAAGGATCCGGAGACCTGCAGAGGGTACGGATACTGGAGATTGTTCAACAATAGATTTTACCAATATGTTTTCCTTTCACTATCACGGGAGTGTACGGAGGAATAAGGGCATGCGGGGAATACAGAGATAGGTGTGGTGATCCACAAGAGGATCAGGATGTGGTATTTGTGTTTTACTTATAAACTTGTGTCCACCGTTAGTTTAGCTTTAGAAGTGCCTACAGTATTTACTAGAATAATTGAACCTCACTCTAGGATGTAGGAGCTGCCTTCGCTGGGAAGGTCTGGCACTTTTTTGTTTTTTTTATCTTAAGCTGGGGCTCTGGTGGTCAGTTCTCGTGGTGCTTTCGCCCCCCTATCCAAGAGAGGGAATTTTGGACGTCTTAGAGCGAGGTTCAATTATTCTAGTAAATATTGTAGTTGAAAGGGAGCGAATGAGCGAAGTCCGAGGGGTGAAACCCACATTCCATATCCTTCCTCCGGGGTGCCCAAGTTCCACGTGAATTCTCTTACTGGTAGTCTATCGCCTACTTCCGTGCGACCCCCATTTCCCAGATTGACAGAGAGTGAGTATCCTGGTGTTTTTCTCCCTTTTCCACACGAGTGGGTTTTGGGCTACCCCGACGCACGTTTGAGTTATTCAAGTTCTTGCCGCGTTCTACTCCTTATTTTCTCCATGGTGTCCGAAAGGGGTTTCGAGTGGTGCATTTGCCGGAGCCTGCATGCGAACCATTTCATGGAAGAATTCCAACCTGGGGCTGAGATTGCGAACTCCGCAGAAAGATCTCGAAGAAGTATGTTTGATCGGGTTTAGTCATAGAGAGTGAGAGTTATTGGTTCAGGGCCCGGATACCGGTATCTATTGGTTGCTTTGTGATCCCGGGCTGCGCATGAACTGGTAGCCAGGGCGGAGTGGTGGGAGTGCTTCCATAACTTACCGGTATGGAGTTTGGATCCTGGACTTTGTGAGATCCACTAATAAATGGATGGATACGGTACCGTATTAAACGGTTCAATAGGACAACGTGCTAAGACGTCAGAAATTCCCTCTCCTGGATAGTGGGGGCTAGCGCACAGCTAAAACCAACCCCTCAGCCCGAAGACAGAGAAAAAAAGAAACAAGAGCCAGAACTTACCAGCAAAGGCAACTCCAACGTCCTAGCGTGATCCAATTGAACGAGTTAATGCGGTACCTTGTTGGCCGTTGGTACAGTACTAAATGACTTTTCACAAATTCAAGGCCACATTTTGGCTCCAGGGCCACGCCCAGACCAAACAAATACTTGTGCGACAAAAGTTCCCTAAGAATTCCGATCCAGTCTAACCCCATCAGTTTGAAAACCCGAGATGCGAAGATCTAAAGCAAGGGGTCTGACAGGGAACTGCAAGCAATGTAACACAAAGACAGGCTGGGAGGGGCACTCACCCCGCACGATGCTACATACACGACAAGTACCGGTACGGCAAACCCCGGGTATCCCCCTCCACAGCTGAATCACAGCCAATCACTCCGCAACCATTGGCGACCAAACATCTCATGATCGCTTCGTGCCACCTAGTTCCCACTGAAATCCCAGAACCGATTGCTCCCCTGAATTCACCAATGAAATAAGTCCTCTTTTAAGCTTTGCCGCAATTATAATTCACAAAATTTAATAACTCAACGAGCAACATTCGTGGGGGAAAAGAAAAGAAGAGTCATAGAATTGCTCAACATCAAGAGGTGGTGTTGGTTGATCGATTGGTGTTTTCTCCTGGGGGGGGTTGCTCCCACTTGATTTCACACAATTTTAGCTAGCGACGACCGCGGTGCAATGCAGAGAGTACTCGAATACGGTTCGCTTAGAACAATGTATCATAGAAGGATGCTTAAACCCCAGCGAACCCCTGGCCCAGCAAAGGAATTCACCATCCTCCCATTACTATTCACTCCTGTCCAATAGCAATACGTCTCTCCACAGTCCTCATTAGAGCCACCCTCCTAATCCTAACCTCCGCCCTCCTGAACTCTTCCATCCAAACAAACGCGTTTTGGACAGGGATCTCCCCTCGCACAAAGGGCTCCAAAGGCACCATCTCCGAAGATACTATTTACACAACGGGGCACATGGTCACCACGGCCTCGGGCGGCACCCATTAGTGCGATGGCACAAACGATAGTGTGCGCACCATGCCCAGCGCCACCATCACAAATGCGATCGCCGACGCAGTATCCACATAGGACGGGGCCTATCATAAGAGAAACCGGGACCACAACATCACCTCCATTGAGGACGACTCGGAGACGAATGATAAGCGCTGGGGACTGGTTCGTTGGATACAGGTTTGCTGATAAGGGAGGGTGCCCAACTCAAGTTGCCGCAAGCGACCAGGTTTTCATTGCCTTTGACGCATTTAAGGCGGACAAGCCAGGAGTTCGAGTAGAAGGTGATGTGGTTTTTATTATAGTATGACCAATGGAGCGGATAAAACCCCGGTTCAAAGTTCCACGTTGGCTGCGGGAGCCTCCGACCGCAGGGCTGCGGGATGGGGCGGACCTGGTGGAGGTGAGAGAGAGAACTTGTTTATTAACTCTCAGGTGCACGTGGCTGCTAGCTAAATAGGGCCAACAAACATGTGTGCGCAGCCATTGGTTTACCCTCAACGCCGTCCTACGCTCACAACACAGCTAGGACGGTTGCCCGTTCCCCACTACACTCAACAAGGGCCACCACAAATGCTCAGGGGAAGGCCACTATAAAATTTGCGAAGGCCGCTGAGTACAATTCCAAGGTTACGAAGGATAAGGCTATCAGGTCTAATGCGGTTGCCATCACCGTTGCAGTTCGTGCTCCCAGAACCGTGTTCTAGAATCTAACTTCTCAAACTTGAAAGCCTCTGCAATCACTAACATACAATTGCGGAACATCAAAATATACGCCCCTTCCAAATACATATTTCGCTGCTGATTGTAATTCTACCCGACTGGCCAATCAATGGGAACTGTATTGGAACGGGATGCGTATTTCAGTGTTCGGCGATCGGGGTTTCAAAACAAAGACCTCACGGCTGCTCTCTCCCACCCTGTCTCTAATCATGAGGTTTTTCTCTTTGCAATCCTGCTAGCAGCTACAGGGCCCCTCAAATTCGAAAAGTTGGATTCCGGTGCATGTTCCGAACGACAGCGACGGCCGCGACTACAACTAGGGAAGTGTGTAGATTGTGTAAGTGTATATATTATGAAGCTGGGTTAAGAGGCCGCAACTGGTGACTCGCGGTGAGTATTAATTGGATATATCAACAGGCGCGAGGCGTAATGGTTTCAAATGGTGAGGCTAGAAACAGGGTTCAATCCTAGTATTAAGGAATTACCTGTACGAGTACTGGAATGCAACTCCTCCGCGGCTGTCAGAGTGAGGGGCGCCCCTGGGCATAAACCAGAGTTAGAAGTCAGAAGTTCGGAGCCGCCCGATGAGAAAAGAGAAGCAACCATGCACGCGGCAAAGGCGGAGAAAAACAAGGAACCCGCGATGACACTGAGAAGGAGTCTTCTTCCCTCTTGAATATCCGCCAAGAGTTCCAACTTGAGACTTCGAACTTTCCACTCCTGCGCTGGGCCCCGTCACTCTACCGTATTACAGGAAGATTGCGCAGACCTTAAACTCGCCTCCGGGGGTATCTCGGTTCGGGGGGTACCGGCATGTCGTTGCTACTTTTTCTCCTTTCATTTCACCTATTACTCAGAGTGACGCTAAATATCAATTATAGTTTCACAGTCTACTATAAGAACTTGAATAATTGGACGGTGTGCTATGTCGTTGGACTTTCCTCTCTCGGTAAGGTCAAGAAAGTTTTGTTTTTTTCTGTCTCGGAGGGACTACCGGTAGATAGCACACCGTCCAATTATTCAAGTTTTTACGGTTCAGGTAGACTATGTCTCTTCTCGACCTACCCTGTGAACGGACATAGCTGTTGACGCGAGTTTAGTACCCCGAATAGTGTGCGCTGACTGGTATAATCATACACATACCAGTATCATCAGTGGTTATTTCTGCCAAGCTTTAGTCCGGGCTCGTCTATCTGTATTCCTGGTCGATGGCACCTGAAAGGGATTACCGTAAAAATCCTTTAAATCCACCATCGGAGATCGGGCTCAGCGCTTGCGCAATTGGATAAGCGAAATTAAGCCAAGAGATCGAGTGACCGGTGATGACCCTAAAATTAAAAAAGCCGCACAGACAGTATCAAACCTGAGTAGTCCTCGTATTCTGAGAGCGGGCTGGATATAAGAAATCCTCTGACAAACTTTGCAAAAGAGTCATAGAAGAGACCTGAAATTTAGTATGATGTGGAGTCACGAAGGATACCAGGGAAAAAAGTCAGAATAAAGAAGCGAATATAATAAAAAATAAAATTAGGTACAAGATGAGGAAGCGGAGAGGTATGAGATGTAAGTACTATAAAGTGCCAGAGAATAGGAAAGGCAGAAAGAACAAACCAGTCAAAATAGTCAAAATGCCACCAATTCGAAAGCCTAAAATCCACCGAGGTCCAAAAGCAAAGACTATAGTCCAGCGGGAATTTACCTTAAAGCCGATCCAGTATATTGAGCGAACCTACAGCCAAAGTCAAAAGCTACGCGTACTTACGTTCCTCGAGCATCACGAAATTCCACTACTATTCCAGCAAGGATATCGGCAGCCAACGCAGCAGGAAGCCTCCGATATGTACCAGATTCCTCGGCGGACAATATCAGACTGGGTTAGAAAAAAAAAAGAAATTGAAAAGGTGGGAAAAAACTCACCAGTAAAGAAACAGGAGGGAGAATTGGGGTATAGCCGGAGGGTCCTGTGGCCGGAGCTCGAAGATAAGCTATATATTGAGTTTATAGAGAGAAGAAAAGCGGGAAGGATAGTCAAGCAGGAATGGTTTCGAATTCAATCTACCTTTCTCTTTCGATCCATTTATCCGAATGTGAATGCCGCCATTTTCTTCTTCAGTAATCGGTGGTTTCGGGGTTTTCTTGGTCGTCACCGGATTAGTCTACGAAGCATTACCAAAACAGCACAAAAGTTGCCGGAGGATTACCGAATCCTGGTCATTAACTGGCTTAGATTTAATCGTCGGAACTCGCAACCTCGTGCGGCATGTTTTTGGGAAGTTTCTCTACAGCACCCGGTCGGACGATACGAGCTCTCCAATATATGTAATCTCGATGAAACCCCCATTCCCTACGAGTTTTTAGATGGAAAGACCTACAACCCTATCGGTGAGAAGACTATTTGGGCGAAGGAATCAAAGTCAGGATGGGGGAAAAGGCAAGCAAGCTTGGTGCTCTGTATATTTGGGGATGGTATACCTAGAATACCACCCATGATCATCTTTCATGGTACTGGCCGAAGGCTGGGAAATGAGAAGCAACAGTATGATACTCGAGTACTAGTTGAGTATAACCCTACGGCATACATGAATGAAGGTTTATTTGAGCGATACATCACAAACCATCTCCTTCCTGTGCTTGGTGGCCGGCCTACCCTTTTTGCTATGGATCTAATGGGATCCCACAAAACGCCTACGATCCTGGATCTTCTTTCTAAGTCCAATATTACCCCCTCCTTCATCCCCGCCGGCTGCACTAGC
>Ga0307515_10022923_pt1 | contig 10979 bp, 10 predicted proteins | sample 17_EM_MG_FD_194513 | JGI IMG/M metagenome (GOLD analysis project Ga0307515, IMG submission 194513) | Populus trichocarpa ectomycorrhiza microbial communities from riparian zone in the Pacific Northwest, United States - 17_EM | ecosystem: Host-associated > Plants > Roots > Unclassified | place...
GGCGCGCGCTGGACCTGGTCGGCCTGGCCGGCGACGCCGACCGCACGGCCAAGGGCTACTCCGGCGGCATGATCCGCCGTCTCGAGCTCGCCCAGGCCCTGGTCAGCTCCCCGCGTCTGCTCATCCTCGACGAGCCGACGATCGGGCTCGACCCGGTCGCCCGCTCGGCCGTGTGGGAGCGGATCGCGCAGATCCGGGCCGAGACCGGCATGACCGTGCTCGTCACCACGCACTACATGGACGAGGCCGAGCAGTACTGCGACCGCGTCGCCCTGATGCACACCGGCAAGATCCGCGCGCTGGGCACGCCCGCCGAGCTCGAGGCCGACCTCGGCCCCGAGTCCACTTTGGACGACGTGTTCCGCGCGGTCACCGGTGACCGGCTCGAGAGCGAAGAAGGAGGGATCCGCAGTGTCCGTGCCACTCGCCGCACCGCCCGTCGTCTCGGCTGACCCCGGCCCGCTGCGGCAGCTGCAGATCCTGGCCGCGCGCGTCGGCGCCATGTGCCTGGTGGAGCTGCAGAAGCTGCGCCGCGACCAGACCGAGCTGCTCACCCGGGCGATCCAGCCCGCGCTGTGGCTGCTGATCTTCGGCGAGACGTTCACCCGGATCAAGGCGATCCCGACCGGCTCGACGCCGTACCTCGACTACCTGGCGCCGGGCATCCTCGCGCAGTCGGCGTTGTTCATCTCGATCTTCTACGGCATCCAGATCATCTGGGAGCGCGACGCGGGTGTGCTCGCCAAGCTGCTCGTGACGCCGACCCCGCGGGCGGCGCTCGTCGCCGGGAAGGCGTTCGCGGCCGGGGTCCGCGCGCTCGTCCAGGCGCTGATGGTGCTGATCCTCTCCGCGATTCTGGGCGTCGGGCTGACCGCGAACCCGCTGAAGCTGCTGGCGATGGCCGTCGTGGTGGTGCTCGGTTCGGCGTTCTTCTGCTGCCTGTCCATCGTCATCGCCGGGCTCGTGCTGTCGCGGGAACGGCTGATGGGCATCGGGCAGGCGATCACGATGCCGCTGTTCTTCGGCTCGAACGCGCTCTACCCGGTGGACCTGATGCCGGGCTGGCTCAAGGTGCTCAGCCACGTCAACCCGCTGAGCTACCAGGTCGACGCCCTGCGCGGGCTGCTCATCGGCACCCCGGCCCACCTCGGCCTCGACTTCGCCGTGCTGATCGTCGCGTGCGTCTGTGCTGTCTGGGTCGCTTCGGCACTGCTCGGCAGGTTGGCCCGGTGAGGCACATGTCTCACCAAACGGAAGCCTTATCCGGAAATGGCTAATCTCGATTCCGTGAATCGCGGCCGGGGCGTGGTCCCCTTTGTCGGTTTTTGTGTCCTCGCCGGAGTTCTGGCGGCCGGCACGGTGGCGCCCGCCGCCATCGGCGCCGGCCTGCTGTCGAATGAGGTCAGCGATTCCGTCGACACTATTTCCGCGCAGCTCGCCGCCGCCGATCCGCCGCTGACGACGACGGTGACCGACCGCGACGGCGCCCCGATCGCGACGCTCTACGCGCAGTACCGGCTGCCCGTCACCGCGGCCGGGATCGCGACGACGATGAAGGCCGCGATCATCGGCGTCGAGGACCGTCGCTTCTACACCGAAGGCGGCGTCGACCTGCAGGGCATGGCGCGCGCGGCGGTCAACGACAGTGCCGGCGGCTCACTGCAGGGCGCGTCGACGATCACGCAGCAGTACGTCAAGAACTACCTCGTGAACGTCGTCGACCGGACCGATCCGGCGGCCCAGCAGGCCGACCGCGAGGACTCGCTCGCCCGCAAGCTGCGCGAGGCGAAAATGGCCGTCCAGCTCAACGACACGATGAGCAAAGACGACATTCTGGCCAGTTACCTCAACGTGGTCGAATTCAGCGGAACCGTGTACGGGGTCGGTGCGGCCGCGAAAGCGTATTTCGGGACGACCGCGGACAAACTGACGGTGCCGCAGGCGGCGTTGCTCGCCGGAATGGTGAACAACCCGAGCATCTACAACCCGTACTCGCACCCGGACAAGGCAACCCAGCGCCGCAACACGGTGATCGACGACATGGTCACCAACGGCTCGATCCCCGCGTCCTACGCCGTGACGGCCAAGGCGGCACCGCTCGGTCTCCTCCCGGACGGCCCGGTCACCCCCTCCGGCACCTGCATGGGCGCGGCCCCGGACGCGGGATTCTTCTGCGCCTACGCGGAAAACTACCTCGCGCACGCCGGCTTCACGCCGGACCAGCTCGCGACCGGCGGGTACACGATCAAGACCACTTTGGACCCACGCGTCTCGCAGGTGACGAAGGACGCCGTCGACGCCAACGTGCCGACCACCCAGGACGGCGTGGCCAACACGTTCGCCGTCGTCCAGCCGGGCCAGAACGGGCACCAGGTGCTGGCCATGGTCGCCAATCGGAACTTCGGCACCGACCCGGCACAGGGCGAGACGTCGACGGACATCGTCGCCGACGCGAGCAACGAGTTCGGCGCGGGCTCGTCGTTCAAGATCTTCACCTCGGCCGCGGCGCTCGTCACCGGCAAGGCGGGCCTGCAGACGCCGCTGCCGAACCCGGACAGCCAGTGCTTCGCGCCGCCGAACGCGAACAGCCACACGGCCTGCTACACCGTCCACAACGACGGCCACTACGCCGATCCGATCACCCTCGCCGACGGGCTCGCGACGTCGCCGAACGTCGCGTTCGTCGGGCTCGAGAACCAGGTCGGGATGCCGGCGGTGCTCGACATGGCGCGGAAGCTGGGCCTGCGGAACACGCTCGCGACCAACGACGCGGGCGCCGTACCCGACCCGAAGTCGTCGAACCCGCAGTACAACGAGCCGCAGTCGCAGTACTTCCAGAACCTGCTGTCGTTCACCCTCGGCAACAGCCCGGTCAGCCCTCTCGAGATGGCGAACGTCTCCGCGACGCTGATGAGCGGCGGCGTCTGGTGCCCGCCGAACCCGATCCTGTCGGTCACCGACCGGAACGGCAACGCCGTGCCGGTGCCGCAGCAGGCGTGCGAGCAGGTCATCCCCACCGGCGTCGCGAACACGCTCGAAGCGGGGCTGAGCAAGGACACCACGGACGGCACCTCGGCCCAGGCCGCCCACGCGGCCGGCTGGACCCGCCCGGACATCGGCAAGACGGGCACGACCCAGCAGAGCGAGTCCGTCGCGTTCGTCGGCGGCGTCGACAACTACGCGGTGTCGTCCATGGTGTTCGCCGACGGCTCGCGGCCGCGAGAGATCTGCCCGGGCACGCCGGTGCACCTGGGCAACTGCGGTCACGGCGCGTTCGGCGGCACGGTCGCCGCGCCGCCGTACTTCCACGCGATGAGCCAGCTGCTGGCCGGGGTACCGGACCAGGCGATCCCCGGCCCGGACCCGGCCTACCTGACCGCCCGCTCGTGACTACTTCGGTTCGAGGAACACGAGCGGGATCTCACGCTCGGTCTTGGTCTGGTAGTTCGCGTAGTTCTTGTAGTCGGCGGTGATCTTCGGCCACAGCCGGGCCCGCTCCTCGCCGTCGGCGATCCGGGCGACCATCGGCTGCCGCGGCGCGCCCTTCACCGAGACCTCGACGTCCGGGTTGTCCCGCAGGTTCAGGAACCACGCGGGGTGCGTGTCGTCGCCACCGCGCGAGGCGACGACGACCAGCGCGTCACCTTCCTGGTGCGGCGAGGTCAGCATGACCGACCGCTGCTGCCCGCTCTTGCGGCCGACGGTGGTCAGTTCCAGGACCGGCATGGCGGCGGCGTTCCAGCCCAGCCGCCCGCCGGTGAGCTTGACCAGACCGCGGTGGACGGCGTTCATCGTCTTGAGGCTGAAGTCGCTCGGCATGATCCCAACCTACTGCCGCCGCGGTCCCTGACGGCGAACCGACCCTCCGGGTAGGCGTGATGCCCCTCCAGACACGCGTGATGCCTCCCCGGACACGCGTGATGCCCGTCGAGGCCCGGCCGACCGGGCGCGGTACCGGCCGAATGTCCACTTTGCCCGGAACCGGTCCTACCGGCTTTCCCGAAACCACCACGGACCGGCCGGCCGGTGTGCCAGGCTCCCCGGCGAACACAGGACCGACGGGAGAGAAGACCGATGCTGATCTGGGGCTACCGCACGAGGATCTTCGTGCTGGCGATGACGACGTTCCTCTGCGGCCGTTGCGGCAATCCCGCCTCGCACGCCGTCCGCAAGTCGGTCACGAAGTTCACGCTCTTCTTCATCCCGCTGTTCCCGATCCACGTGAAGTACACGGCGCAGTGCACGTTCTGCGGGATCGAGAACCGGATCCCGAAGGAGGACGCCGTCCGGCTGCAGGCGCAGGAGGAGCAGGCACAGCAGCAGGCCCCGCAGCCCTACCCGCAGCACCCGTCCCAGCCGCAGCACCCCTCGCAGCCGCAGGGGTTCCAGCAGCCGCACCCGTCGCAGCCGCAGGGCTTCCAGCAGCCGCAGCAGGGCCAGTACCCCCAGCAGGGCGAGTTCCCGCAGCAAGGCCGCTGAGCGTCAGGCACTGACGGGCGCGAACCCGCGGACGCGGCGCGCGATCCCGGCGGCGGTCGCGGCGAACCGGCCGTGCACCGCGGCCAGCAGCACGACATCGACCGCAGTACTTACGCCGTAGGGCCAGTCACGGCCACCGGCCCACGCGCGCAGCTCCCGCTCGGCCGCTGCGACCCCCGCGACGGCGTCGTCGAGCCCGGTGTCCGCTCCGGGCTCGACGAGGATCTTCTGCAGTTCCCGCGCGGCGATCACGGCGTGCGCGCCCAGCCGCGCGAGCGCGGGCCGCGCGTCCGGTGGCACCCGGCCCGCGAGCTCACGCACAAGACCACCCATCCGAGTGAGATCCGCGGCGGTGTGCACGGCGGCCACGACCGCCGTCACGTCCGCCTCGTACGGGGCGTGCAGCGCTGGCAGCGCGCACGCCTGGTCCTCGCACGCGGCACCCAGCGCGGCCGCCGCCGCGGTCTGTTCGCCCAGCGTGTGGCCGTTTTCGAGGAGGGCACGCGAGGCTTCTTCCCACGCCCTCGCGGCCAGGGCGCACAGGTCTGCCGGCCGGTGGGCCGGCGTGACGAGCTCCTTCTGAAACGCCGTCGGCATGGCGGCAGCCAACCACCTCGGCCGGGGGACGGCATCTTGTCGCCCGGCCCGGAACTGTCGGTCCCCCGTGCTCTCCTCGTCGGCGAGAGCGGTGCACCCCGCACCCGAGGAGAAGGAGGAGACCGATGGCAGGCGAAACGCTGGTCACAGTGGTCGGCAACCTGACGACGGACCCCGAGCTGCGGTTCACGCCGTCCGGCGCCGCGGTCGCGAACTTCACGGTCGCGTCCACGCCGCGCACGTTCGACCGCGAGTCCGGCCAATGGCGCGACGGCGACGCGATGTTCCTGCGCTGCAGCCTGTGGCGGCAGTACGCGGAGAACGTCGCGGAGTCGCTCGGGCGCGGCGCGCGCGTGGTCGTCCACGGCCGGCTGAGACAGCGGTCGTACGACACGAAGGAGGGCGAGAAGCGCACCGTGCTGGAGCTGGACGTCGACGAGATCGGCCCGTCGCTGCGGTACGCCACGGCGAAGGTGACCAAGGCCGTCCGGATCGGCGACGGCGCGGGGAACGGCACCTGGACACCGGAACCGGTGGCCGCCGGGGCGGGGTCGCCTCCGTTCTGACCCCATCCGTGCAGGGTCCCCCTCCGAACGACCGTCGACGGGAAGTCGAGCCCACCTGGACCGGCGCGCGTGACGATGAGGTGAACGCTCTGGCCGGGCCGTCGCCACGCGAGATGTCGAAATCCCGTCATCTGGTTCGACGCGTAAGCAGGACGAAGCCGAACCACGAGCGGGAGGGACCGAGATGAACGGGAACGAGCAGCCGCGGACGACGATCACGCACCCCCTGGTGAACCACCGCATGCTGGCGATGCTGCGGGCGATCGGGGCCGGGCGGGGCCGGGTGTCCCGCAGCAGCGAACCCGACCTGTTCATCGACGGGCTGTCGTGCGGCGACCAGTTCGCCGCGCACGCGCTGGCTCACCTGGGGCTGGTCCGCGCGGCCGGTCCGGGCCTGCCCGGCGAGCTGGTGCCGGCGGTGCTGACGGCCGCCGGCCAGGCGATCGTCACCGGAGAGCAGCGGTCCGCCGCCTGAGGCGGCCAAGGTGTTTGACAACTCCAGAACGCGAAGGATCCGCGGCCGCGACTACCGTGGCGGGCATGAGCAACATCGAGGCCGATCCCGCCGAGCTCGCCTGCGGCGACCGGCCCGCGACGGCCGACCCGGACCGCCCGGCCGTCGAAGTCCTCACCCCGCGCGAGGTGCCGCTGGGCGGCCCGCGGGCGATGCGGGTCCGGCGGACGCTCCCCCAGCGGGCCCGCTCGCTGATCGGCGCCTGGTGCTTCGCCGACCACTACGGCCCGGACGAGGTCGCCGGAGCCGGCGCGATGGACGTCGCCCCGCACCCGCACACCGGCCTGCAGACGGTGAGCTGGCTGTTCGCCGGCGAGATCGAGCACCGCGACAGCCTCGGCACACACGCGATGGTCCGGCCCGGTGAGCTCAACCTGATGACCGGCGGCCACGGCATCTGCCACTCGGAGGTCTCGACCGCGGCGACGAAGACGTTGCACGGCGTCCAGCTCTGGGTGGCGCTGCCCGAGCGGCACCGGCACACGGCCCGCGACTTCCAGCACTACGTGCCTTCGGTGAACCGGATCGAGGGCGCCGAGATCCGGGTGTTCCTCGGGTCGCTGGCCGGGCGCACCTCCCCGATACCCACGTTCACCCCGTTGCTGGGCGCGGAACTGGTGCTGAACCCGGACGCCCACATGTCCCTCGGCGTCGATCCCCGCTTCGAGCACGGCGTCCTCGTGGACACGGGCGCGGTCACCGTCGACGGCACGTCGGTCCGCGCGGCAGAGCTGGGTTACATCGGCACCGGCCTGCACAGCCTGACCTTGAGCAACCACGGAGCCACGCCCGCGCGATTCCTCCTGCTCGGCGGGACCCCGTTCGACGAAGAGATCCTGATGTGGTGGAACTTCGTCGGCCGGACCCACGAAGAGATCGCGGCCTTCCGCGAAGCGTGGCAGGCGGAGTCCGACCAGTTCGGCAGTGTCACCGGCTACACCGGCACCCCGCGGCGGCTGCCGGCCCCGGAACTGCCCGCCGTCCGCATCAAACCGAGGCACAACCCGGCCCGCTGAGCGCGGTCTCGATGACCCTTGCGAACGCCGTCGCGTCGTCCAGCCACGGGTAGTGCGCGGCACCCGGCTGGACGACGGCCCGTCCGCCGGGGAAGAGCGCGGCGACATCGGCGGCGAGAGCCGGGCTGACGATCCAGTCGAGTTCCCCGGCGAGCAACCAGCACGGGAGCCCTCGGGGCAAGGCCTCACCGCTCCCGGACCAGGTAGGCCTCCGGCGTCGCCAGCCGCTGCCCCGCGGATGCGGAGGAGTAACCCCCACCAGCCAGGCCACGCCGAGGCCTCAGCCCGCACCGCCCCCACCCACCCGTCACCCCCACAAGCCCGGCCTCACCGCCCCCGAGCCAGATAAGCCTCCAGCGTCGCCAACCGGTGCCCCCGCGCGTACTGCTCGACCTCCGCCGGATCGCGCCCGGCCTCGATCAGGTCCAGCAGCCGGTCGTGTTCCTCCACCGACCGCGGCGCCCGCCCCGGCACGGACGAGAACGTGCTGTCGCGGACCGCGGCGAGCCGGGTCCAGCAGCGCTGCACCAGCTCGACCAGGTTCGGGTTCGGGCAGGCGCTGAACAGCACCTCGTGGAACTCCGCGTTCAGCGCGGTGAACGCGAGCGGGTCGAACTCGGCGAGGCTGCGGCGCATCCGGTCGTTGAGCGCGCGGGCCCGCGCGAGCGTCTTGGGCGTGAGCACCGGGGCGGCGAGGCCGGTGGCCGCGCCTTCGACGATCGCCACGGTCTGCATGGCGTGCTGGTAGGCGGTGGGATCGATGGCGACCACCCGGGCCCCGACGTTCCGCTCGAACTCGATCAGCTCCTCGGCCTCGAGCCGGCGCAGCGCCTCGCGGACCGGTACCGCGCTGACGTCCAGTTCGCGGCCGATCTGGTCGAGCACCAGCCGGTACCCGGGCCCGTAGCGGCCGTCGACGATCCTGGCCTTGATCGTCTCGTAGGCCAGCTGGGACTTGGTGACCGCCGGTCTTCCCGAGGAGGCGCTGATCATGTAGGAAACCATATATGGTTCCGCCGACGGACGACGCCCAGGAGGCCGCGCCGATGCCGATGTCCCCACCTTCCCCGACCGCGGCCGACCTGATCGTCGGCGGGCTGCGCGCCCACGGCGTCGACACCGTGTTCGGCCTGCCCGGTGTGCAGACCTACGACCTGTTCGACAGCCTGGCCCGCGCGAACGACATCCGGGTGATCGGCGCGCGGCACGAGCAGACCGTGGCGTACATGGCGTTCGGGTACGCGCAGGCGACCGGCCGGACCGGCGTCTACACGGTGGTGCCGGGTCCCGGCGTCCTCAACGCGTCGGCGGCCATGCTGTCGGCGCACGGGGCCAGCGCGCCGGTGCTGTGCCTGACGAGCGAGATCCCGCGCGCCTACCTCGGCCGCGGGCTCGGGCACCTCCACGAGATGCCCGACCAGCTCGCCACCCTGCGGACGATGACCAAGTGGTCGGCGCTGGTCGAGCACCCGGCCGAGGTCCCGGACGCGGTGGCGACGGCGTTCCGGGAGGCCGCGGGCGGGCGGCCGCGGCCGGTCTCGCTGGCCGTCCCGTGGGACGTGCTGGGCCTGCGCGCCCCCGCCGAGGTGGCCGGCCCGCTGCCCTTGCCCCGCCCGACCGTCGACCCGGACGCCGTCGACGCGGCCGCGGAGCTGCTGGCCGGCGCGAAGAATCCGATGATCATGGTGGGCGGCGGCGCCCGGCACGCGGCCGCCGCGGTCCGGGCGCTGGCCGAGCGGCTGCAGGCGCCGGTGGTGCCGTTCCGCGGCGGCCGTGGCGTCGTTGGTGACGACCACCCGCTCGGCTTCACCTGCGTGTCCGGGTTCGAGCGGTGGCCCGAGACCGACGTCGTGATCGGCATCGGGTCGCGGATGGAGCTGGCCTGGTTCCGCTGGCCGGAGAAACGCGCGGGCCTGAAGACGATCCTGCTCGACATCGACCCGCGACAGGCGACCCGGCTCGAGGCGGACGTCGCGATCGTCGCCGACGCGGGTGACGCCACGGCGGCGCTGGCGGAGGCCGTCGGTCCACAACGGACGGACCGGACCGCCGAGTTCACCGCGCTGAAAGCAGCGGTGGCCGAACGGTTCTCCGACGTCGGCCCGGAGCTGGAGTACCTCCGCGCGATCCGGGACGTGCTGCCCCGCGACGGCTTCTTCGTCGAGGAAATCTGCCAGGTCGGCTTCGCGTCGTACTTCGGGTTCGAGGTCTACTCGCCGCGCACGTTCGTCACGTGCGGCCACCAGGGCACGCTCGGCTTCGGCTACCCGACGGCGCTCGGCGTGCAGGCCGCGTTCCCCGGCCGTCCGGTGGTGTCGGTGGCCGGCGACGGCGGCTTCATGTTCGCCGCGCAGGAACTCGCCACGGCCGTCCAATATGGACTCAACGTCGTGGCGGTGGTGTTCGACAACGGCTACTACGGCAACGTCCACCTCGACCAGGAGCGGCTGTTCGAGGGCCGGGCGCTGGGCGGGCGGCTGCGCAACCCGGACTTCGCCCGCCTGGCCGAGACGTTCGGCGCGCTGGGCCTCACCGCCCGCACACCGGACGACCTGCGGAGCGCGCTCGACAAAGCGTTCGCCTCGGGCCGCCCGGCGCTGGTGCACGTGCCGTGCGAGCTGGGTGTCGGCGCCTCGCCGTGGAAGTACCTGATGCCGAAGTCGGACCGCAGCTAACCGGCGGCCACCCGCTCCAGCACGGCGAAGACGCGCTCGACGTCGGCCGCGGTCGTCCGCCAGTTGCTGAACGCGGCACGCAGGGCCGGGCGGCCGTCGTAGACCGTCGGGGTCAAGAACGTGGTGCCCTCCAAGGCGATCTCGTCGACGAGAGCGTCGATCCGCTCCTGGGTGACGTTCCCGGCCAGGGTGAAACAGACGACGTTGAGCCGCACCGGCGCGAGCAGCTGCCAGCGCGGCGAGCCGTCAAGCCGCAGGCCGAGATCCCGGGCCAGCGCGACGCAGCGCTCGACGATCTCGCGGTGCCCGTCCCGGCCGTAGGCCACGAGCGAGAACCAGGCGGGCAGGGCGCGCAGCCGCCGGGAGTTCTCCGGCGTGAGGTGCAGGAAGTCCGGGGTCTCGCCGATTTCGCCGAGATAGGCCGCGTTGTTGCCGAACACCCGCAGCTGCAGGTCGCGGCGGCGGGTGAACTGGACAGCCGAGTCGTAGGGCACGTTGAGCCACTTGTGCAGGTCGACGACCACGGAGTCGGCCTGGTCGAGGCCCGCGGTCAGCGCGGCGTGCTCCGGTGCCAGCGCGGCGAACCCGCCGAACGCGGCGTCGACGTGCAGCCAGAAGTCGTGCCGCTCCTTAAGCGCCGCGATCGCCCGCAGGTCGTCGAAGTCGACGGTGTTGACCGTGCCCGCGTTCGCGACGACGATCGCCGGTCCGCCCAGCGCACCGAGCATCTCGTCGAGCTTGTCGACGTCGACGGCTTCGCGTCGCGGCAGCACCGGCACCTTCCGCAGGGCCGAGCGGCCCATCCCGAGGAACGACAGGGCTTTCGAGATGCTCGAATGCGGCGAGCCGGACAGCACGGTGACCGGACCGAGCGCGACGGCCCCCTCTTCCGAGACGGCCACACCGGCCCGTTCGCCGAGCCATTCGCGTGCGATGGCCAGGCCGGTCACGGTGGACATCGTGGCACCGGTGACGAACGCGCCGGAGAACTCCGCGCCCAGCCCGAAGAGTTCGCCGAGCCAGCCGACGGTCTCGCGTTCCAGGTCCTGCGCCGAGGAGTCCATGCCACTGGCGGGGTTCTGGTCGTAAGCCGAGGTGAGCCAGTCTCCGGCGAGTGACGCGGGTGTCGCCC
>Ga0307515_10022925_pt1 | contig 10979 bp, 7 predicted proteins | sample 17_EM_MG_FD_194513 | JGI IMG/M metagenome (GOLD analysis project Ga0307515, IMG submission 194513) | Populus trichocarpa ectomycorrhiza microbial communities from riparian zone in the Pacific Northwest, United States - 17_EM | ecosystem: Host-associated > Plants > Roots > Unclassified | place...
GAAAAACATAAAGTACTAAGAAATGACTGAAAGAAAGACTTATTGGTTGTTGATATGATTATTATAAAACATATCCTTGAGTGAGGAAAATTTATGAGATAAACCTGTGATTTGCAGGAGGGACCACAAGCGTGGTGCAACAGCAGCAGTAGGGGAGCACGAGTAGAGCTTCTATTGCAAGTAGGTGAATCACACCTTTACCTTCTACGTAAATTCCATGTTTTAATATATATTACTGACGTGAAATGTGAATTACCGAATGTATGTGTACTCAAGGGGAAAGGTTGTTGTGTGAATTGCTAAGTGATGAAATTATCACTGACAAATGAAATATGAGAAGTGTGATTTGAGGTGTAAACTAGCATACATTTAGTGTATGTTAGGATCCCGGGTAAAGGGATCGCCATGTTTCAACTAGCATACATTCAGTGTATGTTAGGATCCCGAGTAAGGGGATCACCTTGCATCGACTCCTATGGGATGATGATGATGATACCGGTGAAAGGGGTATCGGTAATGGGTTAAACGAAGATAATCATGTTTGATCTTATAAAGTCTGGAATGGAGGTTAATAGTGAAAAAGGGAACGGTTATTAATAGTTTGAATAAGGAAGAGATTCTAATGAAAACCAGAAAGGAGAAGTGAACAAAATATGAATGCATGTTACCCTTTTAAAATTGTTTGATATTCGTGTTGTTATTTTTTTAATGTGATAGTCACCTTTCAATAATATGTATTTTGTTTCAGGAACATCACATGCACAACAGGAGTAGATCCTAGCTTATGTTTCCTTTCTTGTAATTTAGGCTATAGGGGGTATACCCTTATATTTTGTAAACATGAAAATGTTTGTATAACTTAATTTGTATAATTAATGTTTAAACTTAATTGAATGAACTTAATTTCTGTAGTTTATGTAACCAGTTTTCATGTCTAAGTATTTACTTTTATTTTCATCCATAATGATATTTTGTTATATAATGTATATCATGAATATCATGGGTAATAGGTGTGAGAATATTGTGGAAATTGAAACCCAAGATGATTGGGTCGGGATTAAGTTATGAAATGCGAGTTATTAGAAGTGTATACATGTTACATATCAATAACTTGGGACCTTCCGGTATAGGGAGGACTCCGTCGAAATTTTAGTAAATTTTAATATGAAAACCATGAATATATATATATAAAAGAAAAAAAATTACTCTGTTTTCGGTTGACATGAGAGTGTTGTTTTTTATCTTCAAGTGGGGGATCTTACAAGCAACCTTTACCGTGAACACACCAACAAACCACCACGCCACGTCTGAGGCTCCACCAGCTAGCCAACATCCCCATCCAACTTAGGTAAGCCTCACCCTGCTATTTATCATCTTAGAATGCATGCTAAATCATGCCAGTAACGCGAGTAAATAATTCACATTACTGGCATTTTCTAACCACTGTTGGGTCAGGCCAATGGTGGCTAAATATAGGTTGGATCTTTGTCTCAACCCAACATGTATGGTTGGGTCGAGTCCAGCCCACATAAAAAAAAAACAAGTTGGTTTGTTTGTTGTCCCAACAAACCAGATTGGGCTAGGCTTGAGCTCAGCCTATATACGTAGGCTTAGGCCTCGGCACCAATAGGGCTAGCCTAGCCCAAAACTTAAAGGCACATTTGGCTTGCCCAAATTTTAATATGGAAATAAGACCTTGTTTGGATCTTTAGGGCATGCTTGCCAAACTTGCCCTTAAGATATTTTTAATGCCTCTGACCTTAGGCTAAGAGCATGTTTGGCAAACACGCCCTAAGTCTTTTCCTTTTAGTTTTATTTTGTCTTTATTTGTGTGTCTAGCCAAACAAGCCTTTAAAAACTTCAAAAAAATCTAAAAGATTTCAGGGACTATTTTAAAAATATTTGTGGATCCCTTGTATATTTTTCTAACAATTTTGTTTAATATTTGGCCATACACTTACATTGTAAGATACGGAATCGATATTAAAAATACTCAATTTTCCCCAAAACAATTTCAAAAAAATCCTAAAAATTAAAAAAGAAATCCTTTTAACCATTTTGCTTAGTAGCCTCCACTCATATAGTCAGCTTATCAACTTTTGATCAGTAGCCTTCACTCATATGGCTTGTTTATCGATTTCTTTTGTATTTCTTTGAGAGTTCTCATTTCTTTTAGATACAACACACTTATAAAAGTTTAAAAATAACTTTGTTTTAAATAAAGACAAGGTGGAAAACACCTACCTTCTCTTCCTAATGGTCTAACTCCTCCTATCGAGGATCTAGTTATTGGTCTCTCTCCTAATAAAAAAAAGAAGATGCTAACATCAATTTCTAATTTCAAAAAATTTTAAATTTGTGTTCATGTTACCCTTATTCAATTCACAATAGACATCTTATATCACATTCCATTTTACTTCAATTTTCAGGCTCTTTAATTAATTCATTTCTTATTTTCATTACCTTTCTATTTAAATATTTTGTTTTACAATTATACACAATACCCTTTTAATTTTTCCTTACATTAAGGTTTCCAATTAACTTTGGTTTCTAACCTTCATATTGATATACTTACATAACAACATTAACTAGCTTTTTTTTTCTTTTAGTTAGAGTATTATTTGTTCCATTTTAAACCATTCACAACCTTGTAACTTAGTCCTATTTTTAATTTTTCCTTTAGAGCAATACTTTCCATATTGTCTACACAATTTTTTTTATACTCTACTTGCCATAATATCTTTTCTAATCTTATTTTCATATAAGATATTCAAACCATTTAATTATATAATATCTTAACTAGTTTTTCAACTTTTCAAAATTCACAACTAATCATTAAGTTAGCATAAACTTTCTTGACACTTTAGTTAACATAATATCATAACAATTAGCCTTGCACACATACATCCACACAATCTTATTTAGTGCATATGCATAGCATTTATTTTATCTTCATGTCATCCATATATGCCATAAAATTCCTATACCAATGAAAAGTAAAAATTAGTACATTTATAATAATCTATTCATGATTTTCCATTATTCCTACTTTATGTTTCAATACTAAGATTATAAACTTCACACAAATACTTTCCAACACCTCACCCCATACTTACATCCATCAATTTCCTACTTCATCCTTTCTCATTAAATTTAGCACATTTATAATAATCTATTCATGATTTTACATTACAATGTTTTGTTTTTCTATGTACCATTTATTCACCATTTTCCTATTTTACTTTCCTACTTCGTATTAATCAATTGATTCCCAAATTACACCCAACATAAATATCAATAATCTTACAATTTAAATAATTAACAAATCAACCACTTCGTAAATTTTCATAATATTTGCATAACTTGACCAAGATATTTAACAATTCTCATTTTATGCATTATTTCATGCGCGCGCGCGCACACAATATATATATATATATATATATATATATATATATATATTATAATTTAGTAATTACACCACACAATTTAAAATCTTTCTTTCACTTTCATATTATAAAACCATGTTTCTCAACAAATCTAATAGCGTAATATCAATCTCATGACCTAGTGATTGGATAATTTTATCAACTAACAAATAATTACATCAATTCCATTCACTTATTCCATTTCCCGTACTTTACTCATGGCGGACATTAAGCCTAGTAACCATTCTATAATCATTCTTCAATTTTTAATCCAATTCTACTTAATTTAACTCTTATTCCACATAATTTCATAAATTTCACAACTCAATACTTTTTCCATTAACTTCCATAACACACAACTTATGTTCCCTTCATGGTCATATAACACCCATTATATTTTCAAATTAAATACTTATCTCAAATCATATATCTCATACATATACATCAAAATAAAATAAAATAAAATAAAAACAATTTCACACAACATTAGCTTAATTCTTCCTTTCCCAAAATCCCCTCTCATTGTCGGTCCTAGATTTAGGGATATCAATGAATTTCCTTCAATTTGTTCTCATTATCATATTCTATTTAGTAATTTAATCCTTGTCGATCCTAGCACTTACCATCAAAACATCTATTTCCTCAAATTACTAAAAACCACCAACATTGAAAAATTGTGTATTTCTTCTCCCCAAGCACAGGACACAAATTAACAAGAAATTGGATTGTTAGAACACTTTACACAATGGTTTGGAAAAAAAAATAAGGAATTCCCTGCAACTTTCCTTCTCCTTTCCTCTTCAAGTTTCTTGTTTTTCTATCTCTAAAAATATGATCTCTTGATTCCCCCACCTTCCAAGCATTTTTTGTCTGATTTCCCTTACGATTCTTCATTTAATTTACTCCCTTAATCATAATCATTATTTGTAAGAAATTAAATAATTTAAATTCTATACAAAAATGTAATTTTTGTTGTTGAAATTTCCTTCTCTTATCCATGCATTTCTTATTTTTCTTGTCATAAATATGTCTTTTTTTTTTCAGCAACATGATTTTTTAAATAAAAACTTAACGCAATTCAATAATTTAAATTAAGAAAAAATCTTAGTCAGAACCTCCTTTCCTTATTCATGTATGTTTTACAAAAACATGCATTTTTTTATATATAAAAAGCATTATATTTTAAATAAAAATTATCATCTAAACAGTAAAATTAAATAAAAAACAAAAAAACTCACGTGGTGATAAATTTTACACAATTGTATGAAAAAATAACAAAATAATTAATTTGATAAAATTATATAAAAAATTTTCATTATGAACAATTATTGCTTTTTTTAGAATAGCATATTAGATTTATAAATAATTTTACATGAAGTAAATGCTAATATTACTATAAAACACTTTAATCTTATTGAAAAGTATGATATAATCAGATGATTTTCTAAATAACATTGTAATAATTTTATTTTAAAATAATTTGATTTTAAGATATTAAAAAAAATAAAATAAAAAAAGTGTTTCGTCAAAACTCAAAAGAATCAAGCTTAGAAGCGCATGAGCTTGGAAAGACAGCCCAAGAGTTCTTAGGCCTGGAATGCTATACCCACTTGTCTGGTCTTTCCACGGTAAAAAGACTCTCTCTCTTCTCCATTTTAGATGGTTTTCTATCTCCTGTCTTAACTTTCAATGTTCGAATATGATATAAATAAAGGTACATGGCCGAATCATAAATGCTGCAAAATACAAGGATTAAAGTGAAAAATATGCAAAAAATGACAAAAGTAATAGTATTTTGTGAGTATGTTCATAATAACAAATAATGCGTAGTGATGAGATTAATCGAAATGCGCGTAAACTGACCCGAATAACCACGTTAAACTAAAAAAAAATAATATGCAGTGAAAAGCAACATGCTTGTTGTTAATGTTTGCGTTAATGATATATATACACACACCACCTGCCACGTAGCCTACTATAATGAAAGACATTGAAACTTAACAGAGCATCATTATATTAGCCTCCTCAGTAGTTGTTTTTTTTTTTTTAAGTATTTTTTTAAAAAATTAAATTTTTTTATTTAAATTAATTTTTTTTAATTTTTATAGATTACTTTAATATGTTAATGTCAAAAAGAATTTTTTAAAAATAAAAACATATTATTTTAATATATTTTTGAACGAAAAACATTTTGAAAAGCAACTACTACTATACTCCCAAACATTATCTAAATGAACGATGAAACTACTCTTTATTTTTATTTTATTTTATTTTTTAATAATTATTCAAGTTATTTTTTAATAGGTCAAGTTGATTAAGTTATATCGAGTCAATTTTCACTCAGTTTAATTTTAAATTTAGGTTAAGTAAGAAGTTAAATTGAAATATTTTAAAGTTGACTCGGTAAACCGTGTTTAATAATAATATCAAATAATTTTCTATGACCTAGATATTTTTTATTATGGTAAAAAAAATTTAATCCGACTCGTAAATGTTGTAAAGTAGGCAACCTTTGGGTGCTTCTGCAAAAATATTTTTCATTTAAAATACATCAAAATAATATTTTTTTATTTTTAATAATAATATATTAGAATTATAAAAAATTTAAAAATACATCATTTTAATATTTTTTTCAATTACAGAACAACTTAAAAGATTTTAAAAAATGGTTAATCGGCCAAAATAAATGATTGTTTGGAAATGTGATAAAAGTTGCGTTTTAAAATGTTTTTCATTTAAAAAATATATCAAAATAATACTTTTTATTTTTTAAAATTTATTTTTAATATTAACACATCCAAATAATAATAAAAAATATATAAAAATTAATTTATATATAAAAATTAATTTAAAATAAAAAATAACAAAATAACAGTTCAACTGCGACGCAAAAAAAAACCCTAAACCCGCCTAGAAGCCTTTACCAAGACAGCAACTAGGCAACCTTAAGTCCTGAACCACTGTTTCTTTTTTCCTTAAAAAAATTAGGAGGCACAAGAAGACCTAGAACGCAGTAGCGAGGCCTCCTCTTGTATAACGACGTTGCCCTAAATATACACTCCCTAAAAAACGGTGTGCACCTAGCGAGAAGAATATCAATTTTATGGGGAGCCACCAGAAGGGAGAGCGTGGAGGCAGCAGCAATGGAAGCGGAGGAGGAGCTGTGGCGGTGGACAAGGGTGTCGATTTCGCACAATATTTCTGCACCTACGCGTTTCTTTATCACCAGAAAGAAATGCTCTCTGATAGAGTACGTATGGACGCTTACTTCAACGCTATTTTCGAGAACAAGCACCATTTCAAGGGAAAGGTACCTTCTTTATTTCTCTGTTTTTTCCTTTAAATTTTATTTTCAAGCATATTTTGTATGCAAGTAACTTTAGCTAAATACATTGGAATTTGGGTTCTTAAATGTTTAGAAGAAGAACAATAACTAAAACTACGTTTGAGTCAAAATCACTGAGTTTATTGTAAGTTACTTTCTCTTCAGATCTTCTAAGATTAAGCGGACTTCAAGTCTAAATCAATAATGAAAAGTTGCCCCAATTTATTTATTTATTTATTCTTTTTCTCAAAGCATAATGTCAATTTAAATCTCTAAGTAATTTATTGTTTAAGTCAATATATAATCTTTCAACCCAACAAGTTCTTAAGTGACATGTGGTCTGGTGAACCTTTTTGCATAGACGGTGTTGGATGTGGGAACAGGGAGTGGCATTCTTGCAATGTGGTCAGCACAAGCAGGTGCTCGAAAGGTCTATGCAGTTGAGGCTACTACGATGTCAGGACATGCGCAGGCTCTAGTCAAAGCGAATAATCTTCAAGATGTAGTTGAAGTACTTGAGGGTTCCATGGAGGATGTCACCCTGCCAGAGCAAGGTTTGCAACTTGTTTTCTGATTTTAGTTCCTTTTTTGCTTTTACTGGTTTAAGTACAAACTTTCTTTTGCCATTGATATACCTATATAGGTTAAGGTGTTTGTTTTGTTGATTTTGAACTTGGGTTTTGATGGATGTTGGCAGTTGATGTAATTATCTCAGAGTGGATGGGGTACTTCCTTCTTCGTGAATCCATGTTTGATTCAGTGATATGTGCTCGTGACCGCTGGTTGAAGCCCGGTGGAGTCATGTAAGCAATTCACGTTACTATGTTATATTGTATGGTTGCATTAGATTTTCATTTCATTTACTTTTCTCAGTCTAGTTGCTGCTAGCTTGGCTGCTCCTGTTATGCCTTTTCTGCTTGCAAATGCTAATGCTGTAATTGGTTTATGTGTTAACTATTTTCATTCTGAGCCCCATTTTAGTCTAAAAATTATGACCACACATCTAATTCTTGTAATTTTGCAGGTATCCAAGTCATGCTCGCATGTGGATGGCACCAATCAGGTCAGGATTGGGAGATCAAAAAAAGAGTGATTATGATGGATCGATGAATGATTGGCATGCTTTTATGGAAGACACTAAAGAATACTATGGTGTTGATATGAGTGTTTTAACAAAGCCTTTCTCAGAGGAGCAAATGAAATATTATCTCCAGGTTAGTTCTGGATTTTAGTCATGTATTGTGTTAATATTTTTGAATTTATTGATTACAGCCTGCCTACTCTTTCTCTTTTCTTTTTTCTTAATGCCAGTGCTGTTTCATATATTTGTTATGGATAAACTCATGCAATCATTAATTGCTAATTCAGTGACGCTTCAATGAGTCTCTGCTGATTATGTTACTGTTATTTCTTTGTACAAAAAATTTGGCTGCTCACAAGGATATATTCAGGTTGCACCGCGTTTCATATATAATCTGGATAACAATGTGTGTAATGGAATCTATAATTCAGCATGGAGCATGTGAGAATCATCTATTGAACACCAAATCATGAGTCACATATTACCATGAATGCTTAAATTATTATGTATTGGTATATTTCATCTGAGCTGTCAATTGTACAGGAAATAGAGAAAGCTATCTAGTTCTTTGGTCTCCATTCTGTATGAAAAATAGCCATTTTTCTTCACCATTCTCTGCAGTTTTAAAGAACATACTAAGTAATTTCTGCAGACATCATTGTGGCAAAACCTTCATCCACATCAAGTCATTGGGACAGCTGCCATTATAAAGGAGATTGATTGTTTAACTGCCACGGTGAATGACATTCTCAAAGTCAAGTCAGACTTCCTATCGTCAATCACTTTAGAAAACACAAGGCTCTGCGGATTTGGTGGATGGTTTGATGTCCATTTTCGAGTAAGTGGATCATCACTATCCTTTTTTAGTCTTTCATTCCAGTTCTCTACAGTGTGTATTATATACACTTCTTTTCCCAATCTTCCATATAACGTTTTTGTTTATTTTTTTTGTTTTTTTGATATTGGATCACTAGGGAAGCAAGGTTAATCCGGCACAGCAGGAGATTGAGTTGACAACAGCTCCTAGTGTAGATAATAGCACGCATTGGGGTCAGCAGGTCTGTATCACCAAAAACATCATGATATTGTGCAATTTAGTAGAAACATATAGGGGCTGTTTAGAAGGGAAAAATGTATTTCATTTTACATCTCCAATTTTATATTCCATTTTCAGTTTTCTTTGGAAAATCAGAAAACATGTTCTAATTAGTTGTTTTCTATCTACAACACAGGGACTATATTGAACACAGTTGAAACTTTAAGGACTAAACTGTACATATGCCATCTTCAACCTCCATCAGCTTGCGCTAACCCTGTTCCTTACTGTAAAATTTTTGGGTCATTTTAGCCCCACTTGGTAACCTGAAATTGACCTCCATTTTAATCATGGCTTCATTAATTTCTCATACAATAAAATTAATAAAATGGGAATCATATTAATAATAAATTAAAACATGCAAGGAAAGTATTGTAGCAATGAACCATTCTTTCCCCACTTTGGCCCTACAAAAACATCCACTAACCTGACAATTGAAGGGTAATTCAGTCTTTTTATAGGGGGACATTAGCCAATGAAAAATTGATTAGTGACAAACTTGACTTTTAACTTCTATTATGAATAGGCAAATGACTTAATTAGCCTTACATGTAAAAACATTAACCTACATCAAGGAGCCGTATAGATATTTTTATTTTGTACAATTAAATTACTAAATTGCCCTAGAAATAAACAAAAATAAAGCTTCTTTCCATGATGCTTTTTCATCTTTTCATCTTTAACTTTTTTTTTTTGTTATAATCAAGTTAGGTTAGGGGTAAATTGGTCTTTTACAAATATAAAATATTAATAAAAAGAAAAATAGTTGGTTAAAGGATGGGAGTGACCTACCTCTTATATTTCATATGCAATTTAGTTTTTATTTTTTTAATTGCTATTTATTTAATTTTTTATCTTTTTTTTAATTGATTGTATTTTCAATTTTATCCTAAATCTTTAGGTTTCATTTTATTTTTATATCAAATTTGGTTTTATTTTTTCGATATTTTTAAATCCTTCAACCAATTAAATTTTATTTCAATTTCATTTTTTATCATTTGATTTTAATTTTTTTTTTCTTTTTGAATTTGAAGTTCATTCTTTTTACCGATGTTTATTTTGTTTTTTTTTTTTTGGATCTTTATTTTATTGCAAACAGCATCACTAGTTTTTATGTGTTTCTTAGTGGTTAATGTGGTGCATTAAAATTGTATGGAGAAGAAAAATGAATGCCAGAAGTTATGAGCTTCAAACTAATTCGAGGTTATTTATCATCATGGAACTTTTCTGAAGAGTGCATGAGACATGGATGTCTGCCCTGATCATTTGATTCATTGTGATGTTCTTGTGTTAATCTTTTTGGTGTACTAGCAACAGATCACTTCTCTAGTTGCATTATCATTCTAATTTTTTGTCGGTGCTTATGGTCAGGTTTTCCTCTTGCATCCTCCTGTACATGTCAGTGAAGGGGATGCTATAAGTGTATCCTTCACCATGGATCGTTCAAAGGAAAATCACAGATTAATGGAGGTTGAGCTTGGCTGTGAGATCAAACAGTCCTCTGGCAAACAGCCTCCTCCTTCCAGAAACAAGTTCTACATAGAGTGAGGAAGGAAATAGCGGCTATCATGGAAGTCTTAATATCATGAAAATGGTATTTCTTATAGCTTCCAAATTGTCAAAACTAATTTTACCAAGACCCGAAAGGCACATATTGGTATAATTTTGTTTAAATATGGTTTTGCGTGCTCTTATTACCTCTTAGTTTTGATCCTTGTTTCAGAAAGGGTTGCAAGGAAATTTTCTTACATTCATGCAACTAGAACTCTTGATCCTTTTTGCGTGCTCTTATTACCTCTTAGTTTTGATCCTTGTTTCAGAAAGGGTTGCAAGGAAATTTTCTTACATTCATGCAACTAGAACTCTTGACGGCGAGCTCTGTTCGGTGTTTTCATGCTCTCTTGTCTTTTTAGTTTACTTGGAAGTTGCTTAACATTCTATTTTATTCGGAAAACATCTCAAAATGATAGGATTTCTGGTTGTTGGCTGCTAGCATTCTGCCATATGAAGCTGGGAGTTTAATTAGATGGTTCAGAATTGGTAATCGTC
>Ga0307515_10022926_pt1 | contig 10979 bp, 11 predicted proteins | sample 17_EM_MG_FD_194513 | JGI IMG/M metagenome (GOLD analysis project Ga0307515, IMG submission 194513) | Populus trichocarpa ectomycorrhiza microbial communities from riparian zone in the Pacific Northwest, United States - 17_EM | ecosystem: Host-associated > Plants > Roots > Unclassified | place...
CTTCGGATACAAATCGACCAAGGACAGACAGTATTGCTGAGGCGGGCTCCTCGTCTTTACATTCGTCCAAGGCGTCGATCACGATCACGGTCGAAATGGCAGCTTCCCGGAGCGGCTCTGCGATCAATTTGTTCATCTGGTTGTGCAGGGACTCGTGGGCAACTCCGGGATCTGACTCTACCAGCGGGATAAAGATTGATCGGAACTCGGGGTACTTGCGTGCGAGCTGGACGGCGAGGGTAGGGAATATGAACTGGAGGTTGCTCCGGTCCTCGAAGTCTCGTGAGCAGAAGAAGGAGGCCCCAAGCCGACCATCCGCGAATAGCCTCTCCGCGATCGTCTGGGCGATGGTGCTCTTTCCTGTCCCAGCCAGCCCGTTCAACCAGTAGACAGGTAGCTTGTCGAAGTCCCTTGCCCAAAGTTCAATCTCGCTCAGAACAACTCCGCGAGTTCCCTTGAGACAACCTTTGCGACCGCCGTGTCGGTACTCGGCTGACTGAGCACACCGGAAATTGTTGAGAACAGCCCTTTCAGCTGTGAGAGTCTCATGTCAGGGACCTGCCATCAAAAGTGTAGTATGTTCTGACCTGCGTCCTATCGAGAGAGGTTACTTCCTTCGTTTGGAGGCGTAGCGGGGGACACTCACCATCAATTTACATCCTTGCTCGTAAATCGCCATTTGTTGCACCATCTGGTGTCTTTGTCAACATCGAGAAGCACGTCAATGTCGTGAACAAACCTGGTAGTCATTTATAGCCTCTTGTAGATCTTCAAGGAGCCCCGAAACTTCTTCGTTGTCTTGGACATGATCGGTAAAGCGGAGAAGCGCAGACTTTTGTTCTAACGACCCCAATGTTTCCCCGATAGTTTTGAGTGTACTGGGAGGGTCTGAGAGTCTAGTTCGAATGGAGATCGATTACATACGTTAAGAGTGCTTCCCGGCGTGTTTTCTCGGCCTCATCACCAGCGGACTTCTCGAAAACCTTCTCCAGCGCAGCGGTGCGGAGACGGAGGACTTCGATCTTGTCCCTGACGGCGGCGGTTTCCTGGAGACCGATTTGTCAGAAGAAACTTTACAGAGGGGCACGAACGAACCTTGTATTGGTTGTAGACGGTGGAGGCGGCTTCCAGGGCAGCTTTGAGGGGACCAAACGCTTCGGCGGCCGCCTTGGCAACATCGAATACGATTGCCGCACCCCCAATGGCTCTGTCTTTCCAGTCTCTTCCCGTACCTAGCAGAGCTCGATAAAAGGCAGAGCGGTATCACGGCACGGACGCTCACCACTAGATCTCCCCAACTTTACAGTGTCAGATACGCCTTCGCCGGCGTGACTATCGCCGGGTATGTGTTCAGAAGGTGTTTTTGATGGTCGCTCGGCGACCGTTCCATGATCTACGCGCTCTCCCCGATTTCCGACCTCCGATTGCGTGTCTGCGTGGAGATCAGGAGCGTTGCGACCGGGTGTCTCGTTCGAGGCATTCGAGGGGACTTCTTGTTCGTGCAGCGCTGTCAGGATCATGAGCATCGGTCCCATCAGCTGTAGTAGAATGCACCCACATGTAATGCCATCCTCACGTCCAGGAGTCGAGGTCGAAGGACCCGACGGGTCAAGCCGTCGATCGACACTGCTGTCTCGAAGTACAATGCGAGAGCCCCTCCCGTTGTCTGCACCCGCTGCGGTGATCAAATCAGCCTATCGTTTGCTGGGTTTCACTGAGCAGAACGCACCTTCAGACGGGGCCAGGTCTGCGCTAATGCCTAGGAGCCCTACGGCGATGTGAGTAGGGATCCCTAGAGACGCTGGCTGTCGAGAAGGTTGGCGAGATTTCTTGGACTTTTTGAACAACGGCATTCTGGGACGAGACGGGAAAGGCGAAGTGTCTGCGGCGCCAAACTCCCATTCAACGCCTCGCGGCTGGTCGAGCGCCATTGGTTGACTGACCGACACCATAGAATCCCATCAAACCCAAATGTGAATTCTCTTTGCGAGAGATGAGGGGCATCATGTCTTTTGTGGCCGGAACTCAAACACGTTTCGGTTTCTTGAAGAACTCGGCTGGGAGCCTTTTGCTGAAACTTTGCACGTTCAATTACAGGGGAGAGATCCAGAACACGACGATGAACGATCACGGTATGGGACTGCTACTCGCACCCCCGGCATGACACATCCGAGACCGTGTGTACACAAGGACGTTACATACACACTCATCCCCTAATTCCATCGCGCACGACTCTACACCTTTTTCCCTTAAACCTAGCACTCAGCAACCCTCACAGCCCATGATCGGTCGTGGACACGAACTTCGGAGAACCAGTACCACCCTGGGTAAACCTGGAGGTGAAAGCGACAAATCAGTAATATGAGTTCACGGTTGACGGACTGGGAGGTAGATAGGCGAACCCAAAGTTGATGAACGCCACCGGGCGGTCGAACATCCGATCCGGCAGCACCACGACGGGACCCAAGGAGAAAATCCACCACGCGCGGGACAGAACTCGGGGGAGGTATGGTTAGATGTGAGCTCACCTGACACCAGTATTCACACAATTACTGCCATCGTGCCCGGCTAGCAATTTGATGCGTTCGGACGAGTGAGCCGTGTTGAGCCGGTGGAAGGAGATTGCGACAGACGAACAAACGCGGGACGCCCTGTCGTTTTGGGGCGGTCGGTGTGAGGGACGTTCCATCCGTGGGGACACCATGCCCCGTCTGACTTTACCACGGATACGCTTCAACCTTGGAGGTTACAAGTCACCTCATTCGTCCTCTAGCTCATTCTCCAGCCGAATTCCTTCCAATTCGCAATCCAACACCCCTCAGTTCGATCCCGTGTGCAGTCCATGGGTGAAATGCAAAACTCATCCCGTTTTCCTTGCGCAGTTTCAAGAACAAAAGGGGCAGAATGTCGTGTGCAGTGCGAACATTTTGGGATCCGGTTGTCAGCCCCCAAGCTGGCTGGACGCCGCTGACCGTGATCATCAACGCCGGTTGAAATAGGCGCGTCCGCCTGCGTATGGTGCGCACTCATCTGTTTTGTGCTTTGATTCGTTACTCACGACGTTCTAGGACAGCGACATCGCGTCCTGCAGTCTCCTCTCAGCTCGTGCCTTGTTTGCGTCAAGAAACCTGTCGATCGATTTTATGAATGGCCCAAGAGTTGTAATCAAGGCGTACCCATGAAAAGAGAGCTTTCAATCGATTCCCCATAACCACTCCGCGAGCAAAGGAATGGAACCGCGCTGCCGAAGATTACTCCGGTGGTTGTCGGTCCGGGTGTTCTGATCCATGTCGACTTGATGGCCCTACCGAGTCTACAGACGGTTCAAATCTACTTGTGGGGCGCAAGGCGCGTACCCGAACACTGATCACCATTTCCTTGGTCACCGTAGGAACGAATCTGCAGGTCTCCACTCCTCCATGGATCATCTCAACGCCACCAACACCAGTCAGCTATCACTTCCCTTACACAGGGATTTCCCTTCAGCGATATGCTACCTTGCTACCTGTGCGCGGACGCTGCAGGAACTCAGATCGGAACATCGAAGGAGATTCTCTGTTGACCACGGTCCACCTTCGCGCCGAGAAAGCAATTACAACAAGGCATGATATGGTTAAGTGCAATTGACTGTATGTTTAACCAAAAATTCCGTAAGCCTACAACAAAGAAACTTTGAGAGGAAGTTGAATTCCTTCATTCTCTCTCCCTGCGATTTTCGGAACAACCGTGACGGTTCTGAACATTCTGACTTCCTGGGGCTCATCCGGAAGAGCGAAGTTGAACGTTGAGATGAGGTGGATCAGGGAAGCTTGAATTTGAACCAGCCTGCGGAAACGTTTTCAACTGAGTCAGGAGATGATTTCGGAAGTGATTAAACGTACGCGAATCTCCATCCGATGCAGTTCTTGACACCTGCGGAGAACGACAACCTGAAGGGCCGGGTGAGCAGTTAGTGCAAAACTCTGTGAGATCTTGATCTTTTCCACGCCAGAAGACCTACAGGTTCGCGTATACACCAACCAGAGCACCAGATTTGTCTCTCTCTTCCAACCATCGATCAGGGTCATACACCGATGCGTCCTTACCCCACAGATCCTCGTTCCTAGATATTCGCGAGCGAGATTTAGCTGAAGGCGACGACTTTGAAAACCGTCTCTCTCACGTTTGATATGCGTAGAAGGACAACGTCAACCGGAGACCTTTCGGAATCGGTAGTTCGTGAAGAACTTTCCCAGACCGAGTGGTGATCGGGTTTGCGAGTGGTAGAACGTCATCCTTAGCGGAAAACCGAGGGATGTCCGCTACTACAGGGTGCAGGCGTAACGTTTCCTAGAAAAACACTCATCAATACACTGTGGGGTGCCCAATGATGGTTGGATGTACCTTCATCACCGCAATCGTGTACGGCATGGCGTCGAAATCGTTGGTTGCAAACTCGGTTTCTCCTAGAGCCTTGATCTTCTTCCGGGTTTCAAGGATTTCTTCTCGAAGTCTAGCCTGGACCTCTGGGTGTTTCGCGAGCTCATACAAGCCCCATGCGATCTATTCCGACTGGTCAACGATGCCAGTGACAATGGACCTATTTCGCTCACGGTGATGGCGGTGGTTTCGTGGGCCGCAAACATGATCGTCCTAACAGGGACCGATACTTAATCCACCCACACCGAAAAAGAAGAGGGCGAGAAGACCTACCTCATTTGCGGAACGATCTCATCATCACGAAGCTTGGCATCTTCCTTCGCAGAAGCGTTCGCCTTCACTGTTGTGAACACTTTCGTCAACCACGACCGACACTCGACCCGAGAAGAGGGTATTTACGGAGGAGAGACATGATGTCCTTTTGACCCTTTCCTTGCTCAAGTGCTTCGCGCTTGAATTCGACGAGCCTTCCAGCAAATTCATGAACCTGGTGACGGTTTTCTCGTAACCTACGGATGTCTGGAGACGATGCATGCTCGTAGAGGAAAGACAACCAAGATTGGGGGACGAATCTTGAAATCCCGCGGAAGATCAAGCGTCCCGGCGAAGGAGCGGCGAACACAGTCCTGAGGAGAAGAGGCAAGGTTAGCAAGTACGCGTGTGCGAAAGCGCCCAGAAATTACATGAGATGGGTGTAGGATTTCATCAAAGGATCATCCGACTCGGTCACCGCCCCAAAGTCATGGTCAAATGCAGCTATGGGTAATCAGTTCAGGTGAGCATGCCCGTAGGCTTTCGAGCACAACAACCACGTGCCGAATCCAATACTGAGATTGTACGTAAGCGCGACGGAGGACTCCACGTGGTAGCAGGAAAGGTGTAACGCACGCATCCAAAGTGACCCTCATCAGTCCATCCGCGACGTTGATGATCCCGGCCGAATCTTTTTCCGCAAGTTCGTTCGTCCACCGATCTGCCAACTGGAAAAAGAATGAGATGGAGGGGTCGGAGACAGGGGCATGTCACTCACTCTAGTGACAACATGAGTGAATACGGGCAAGAACTCTTTCGCCTCTGGAATCCCAAACGCAGGTAAAAGAATCTTCTTGTATCTCCTATGTATTTCACCTGCCGAAAGTTTAGTATGACAGAACCCGCGTCGAAGGGAGTAACGTACCGTCAGCCCATGCCAACCCCTCGTCGGTCACCATCGCCCGCAGAGGTTTGTCGCCGGGTGGTTTCGGGTAATCATATCCAGACTTGTGGAGAATATGCTTGATCGCTTTGTGATCGGCGATCCAGAGTATGTCCTCCTACATGATGGTCAGGCTTATCAAGTAACGAGGATCAGAAAAGAAACCGTACCCCTAGAGCAGCTTTGACACGGACAACATCGCCATATCGTTGGCGGAACTCGGTTTCGGTCGTCCCACAGTCGGCGAGAAGTAACTCTTTGCTATGGCCTGGCGTATCATGTCGGTGATGAGGAATCCCGAGTACGGTGAAGCCACGGACATACCCAACAGGAACGTTTTCGGCTCGGGACCGGGGACGTCGGATATGGAGATTCCAGAGTACTTGCGATACAGCGTGTATAGGCCACAGGCGGCAGTCAACGAAAGAAGAATGTAGTTCCCGTTCATTAGGTCGAGCATGGTGCGAAGAAAAAGCGACGGGGAGAGAGAGATCCCTATATTGCGCGAAAATATACCCGGACCGTGAGCTGCCTCATTGCAACAACGGGGGGCCCAACCCAACAGCCAACAGTCAGAACGGGAAAAGTCGCGAACATAGTTTGGGATCTGGGCACACAGATAATCATAATCCCTGGGACCACTGTTGTATTAAATCGGTTACGTACCCCTCGTACGTTCCAGTCCTGGAGAAGAATGGAGGTTACACAGAACCAAACAAGATCTTCATGCAACCGAGAGACCAGCGGTAGCATGGGGAGCGTTTCATTTCCGGGTGAGCGGGACGGCCGGACGGCAAAGGTCCAGCAGGGGACCTCGACAAATTTTCCCAAGAACAACCTACCCACCACGTCGGCTACGTGTCCAGGAACACAAGACACGGCCATGCGGTTCGTGGCGCGCTACTTACGTTCCATAGAAGCATATTGTAAAGGGTTCGTGAAAAAAGCATTCACAAGCGGACGAACCATCTTTGGCGAAAGTGAACCTAAGCAGCGTTTGGACGAATAAGCACGTCCAATGCGGATTGTAGCATTCAATTCGTGGTGAAGTCGGAATTCGGGTTGCCCATCTAACCCCACCATATCGGATCTATTTGACCACAGAAACCACAGAAACCTGCATAATGTATGGGTTCCAAGCCCGCCTTGGGTTGAGCCGAGAGTTAAGAATGTTGCTGAACGTGGATCAGAAACGTCACGAGGCCTGGCGAGGCGCCAATCATTGAACATCTGTCATAAAATTATCTGGACCCTAGCGTAATCACAGGAGACAGAAAGGTCGTCCAGCGGAATCCTCACGAGGCTGGTTGCGCAATTGTTTCGAGCGTTCGACTCCAAACGATGACCTTGTTATGCGCTTGCACCTACGAGAGGAAGTTAGCGGGTGTTTGTCATAAGAATGATGACGAGGGAGCTTTACCTTGCTGGGGTTGAAACCTATAATCTGGAGCCCATCCAACGTCGTAGCACGAGAGAGAGCGACGTAGGCTTGACCTAATCAAGGCGTCTAGATTGGAACGATGTCACAAATACCAATAAACAGACGCCCACAAACCTTTCTCAAATATCCTGGACAAGTCCACCTTCACTCGCTCAAGCGTCTGACCTTGAGACTTGTGAATGGACATTGCCCAAGATAGGATCAACGGGAGCTAAACCGGGTCCGTAAGTCCATTGTGGCGGAAATAAACTTAAGTCGCTTACCTGTGTCCGGCTAACTTGTATCTCACCACTGGGTAGTTCGACTTTCCATGACTCAGGTAAGATCATCACAGTTCTTTTGTAGCCCCCAGGTTGCAAGAATTCGACGACAGGATAAATCTTGGCAGGCAGTTTCTTCGGAGGTTCCTTCCCAAGTTTCTTCATCTCGTTACTTTTCTCCAGAGTCGGGTCGCTCTCGGCTTCGACGTCGGCGAACTTCACGATCTTCCCGATACTCCCGTTTACCAGCGATTCATCCATGTTCTTGATCAACATGACCTGAGAATCGACCTTGAGCTTGAGTTCACGAGGAGCCATAAAGTTCGCAAGTTGTCTCTCGCGTTGGTCTTTGTCTTGTAAAGTTCCTCCGTCAAGGGATTGGAACACCATGGTGTCGCCTGATATGCACTCCATCTGCCGCGCATTAGATTTCTCTACGTCTTCGCGACGTGGGAAACTATTTCGATAATTTCAGCGTCATGTGTGAACGGAGGGGCTTCCACCTACAGTTCAGTTGGGACGATGCCGTCATCGAACTTAAGCGGTCGGTTCAAAGACTTAAATTTTTCGATGGAAGGGGGTGTAAGTTTTCCGAAGCGCATTTCGTTCAACATCTTGACAAAATCTGCAGGGATAATCAGCAACGAAAAATTGTACGTAAGACGCTGCAAACCTTCGTCACGCTGCCTAAAGACCTGCGTGAGGTTTATCGTTTTCTTGATCGTTTGGCTCCATGCCTGCGCCTCAAACGCAAACTTTACAGCCTGGCCACCTCCTGTTATTGGCGGTAACTGGAAGAAGTCTCCCGTGACGATGAGCTATAACATAATTAGCGCCATCCGCTGTCAGGTAGAACAACTAGCCAACCTGAATGCCGCCAAAAGGATCATTATGTTTCCTGATGATACTTCCAACCTTGGAAAGCTTCTCAAAAAGATCACCATCAACCATGGAAACTAAAATCGCGTCTAAACAAACGCTGGAACGAGTATCACTGGGGCAAACCTTCGTCGACGATAAGCACCTTGGTCCTCATCCATCGAGAACTAGCCTTCTTATTCCTTCTAACTCTATCGGCGAGCTGCTCCGCTTTTTCGCGTCCCAAGCCGATGCCGGCAAAGGAATGAATGGTCACACCGCCAATATTGCACGCGGCGATACCTAAGTGGGATTGGCGTTGTGTCATCGTACAAGGTAGGTCAAACGTACCAGTCGATGCGGTCACAGCCACAGCATCAGGAACGGTTACATACTTCTTGCGCAGAGTCTTGATAATCTCCCTAAGCAAGACCGACTTTCCCGTTCCTGCGCTCCCGGTGTAGAACAGACTCTTCCCTTCCTGGGCGAGCTTCAAGACACAGTTCTGCTCTTGACTGAGGCAGATCGGGCCCAACGACTTCGAGGAGGTGCTCAAAGCGGACTGGCTCGGAGCCTTCGTTGACGAAGATGACGCATTTCGTTTGAAGTTGACGGGGATGCCCAAGGATCTTGAGCTCAGGGAGCTCGTCCTCGAGAGTTTCTTGGTATTTGGTTGTGGGCCATCAAAAAAACTCCCGGGAATTGCACGTTTCTTGGCAGGTGGTTGAGATAGAGAACCGGATGGTTCTGCTGTACGTTTCTGAGAGCTTCGTGAGGAAGACAAAAGCTTCTCCGAGCTGGCAATGCGACCACTCAGTGACGCTTGGAGGTCATCAAGCCTACTTTTCGAAGACTGGGTCGTAGCTGTACTAGGAGGAGAGTGTGACCATCCGGAGACGACATCTGAGTCAGGGTCGTCGAGCTCGGTGTTTTGTGGTTTGTTGGCGGACCAGTCTCGTTTGATGGTTCCCAAACCAGATCGGACTTGCGGAGGCGCGCCGGACTTGAACCTACGCTCGTGAATACCCGATGCCATCTCCCAGACAACAAAAACGCGACTCACATTGTGGTTGTGGCGGTCAGACGCGTCGCGGCGACCAACACTGTGATTTATGGGGAAGGGAGACGCGCGGGTCGCGTAGAAAATGACACGCGATCACGTGCTGATCCCACGATCACTCATCCCATCCCCCTGATCTTGTGACTCAATTGCGAGGAGACGCGTTCAAGAGATGCAAGCGACACTGGACCCTACGTCTCTCAGACGTCAGCTTTTACCACTCGGTTGGTCCTGGCGGCGAAACTTATGGTGTTCGGATTACTAGCATTTACCAAGGGCGTGACCTGTCTATCCAGATACGGCGATGAGATGTACATCTTTGCCGCAGCCGAATACCTTATACTCTCTGCGACCAATATGGCCGAAACATCGTACTGCAGATTTCAGTACTCCAGGATGTTCTTCACTCGATACAACGTTGGCCAGGGAGGATCACACCGTCCAAGTGGAAGTCAGGAGCCGGTCGGTGTCTCTGGCCAGGTGTTGACCAAGGTAAGTCAGCGTTTGCCCGTGTAGGGGTGGTTAATAACAGATAGTCAGTCGCTACTGGCGGTCCTGAAACGCGGTGCAGGCGATAAGGCTGTCGAGAAGTGCGAGCTCTCCATCGTGGACTCCGAAGCCGGAGACACAGAGGAAGAAGACAGTTTGGAGAGCAGACTCGTGATCCGTATGCATTGCAAACACGGTAGAGTTTATTATTCATCCTGCCAGTGGTCAACAGACATTTACGATATACTCAGGTGTGGTGAAGACACACAGACTCCCTCTGCACACGATCGAGTCAGCACACCAGTTCACGGATAACCCCGGGGAAGATGAATCCTACGTAACCATCGGCCCCAAGATGCTCAAGGATATTATTGAGCATTTCCCATCCGTTCGGGGCAATAAGGGTGACCCTCAGCTCGTGTGGGGCTTCGCAAATTCGGAAGTCGTCATCAGAAGCATGGAAACCTCACTTGACACGAGAGGTGAACTACGACAACTCAGACCTGCTAAACGATCCTGAAGTTTGAACCTCCCATAGGAAAGGCGCAACTGGCCACTGAACTCGTCCTGAGTCCCGAAGAGTTTGATCGATACCATATCGCGAGCGTCCCAGCATCGGTCGCCTTTCAACTGAGGGAATTCACGGTCAATTTATTTCCCCCATTTACCCAAACCATCGGTTTCTGAATTTAAACCACAGGCGACTGTCACCTATGCAGACTCGATGAGCCTTGCCATTTTAATGCGTTTTACAGAGCCAGGCCGCCCCATTGTCATTATCCTTGAGACCGACGACACTGAATGCCTTTTTGCCATCTCTACGACTTTCGATACGATGCAACTCTTCCCAACTCCGCAAAGTCGAAGATCCACTACGAGTGCCACACCACAGCGAACTTCGCTCAAACGAGTGAGAGAAGACAACAGCGCCGAACCCGGTCCCACTCCAGGGTCATCTAAGTCTGCCTTACTGGCAGTACACCAAAGTGCTAGGAGGAAGCCGGTTAAAGTCGTGCAACGACAAGACCTCGCCACGGCTCGAAAGTCATCACCAGTGGCGCAATCAGTGACGAGCTCACAATCCGTGTGGGATTCGAGATCCATGCCACCACCTCCGTCCGTGCCACTGCGTTCTTCTCCTGCAGTACCCCTTTCCCCTGTGAAGCAGGAAGAGGAGGAAGAGGGGCCGCAGCAAGAGGAACCTCTGTTCTTACCCAGCTCACAACTCACACCGGAGGAGATAGAAATTGTCAAGCA
>Ga0307515_10022927_pt1 | contig 10979 bp, 4 predicted proteins | sample 17_EM_MG_FD_194513 | JGI IMG/M metagenome (GOLD analysis project Ga0307515, IMG submission 194513) | Populus trichocarpa ectomycorrhiza microbial communities from riparian zone in the Pacific Northwest, United States - 17_EM | ecosystem: Host-associated > Plants > Roots > Unclassified | place...
TCAACCTTCCTATCAAATTCACAGGAATCCTTCTTAGATTTTCACAACCTGTCAAATCCAACAACCTTAACTCCTTGAGCTCCCCAATTTCATCAGGTAATTCTTCAATGGAGTCGCACCACCAGAAAACAAGAATCTTAAGTCTTTGCAGCTTTCTCAATGAAATGAGGTCCTTGCATTTACACTCCATCAACAGCAACGATTGAAGGTTCGTTGAGAATTGAAGTGATTGCAATGACAAACACCCTCCCTTTAGAGCCAAAACTTCTATTGCTTTCATCCCTTCAAAAAACCTCTCTGGAACATTCAAATCATCATCCAGTTCTAATAAAAGAACTTTGAGCAGTGGACACACCAATTCTTCAGGAAGTTCTGCTAGTTTATTGCCCATTAACGAAATTGTGGTAACACTATTATTAACACTCTTCCACCCATTGCCAGCACTTACCATGAATCCATATTCTTTAGTTGCTATCTCAATTGCAACTTCACGAAACAAGTCATGCATTTTCACATTTTCTTCAATTTCAGTGCCCAACAGCATACACCTATCTTTGAGGGCTTTCATCTCCGCATAAACTTGTTCCCTTGTATCTTCAATGGACTCCACATCTTGATGTAACCCGTAGCCAACTGCAAGTCTCGTCAAACCCTCGATTGAAATGTCGTCATCTTCTTCAAATAAACAGCATAGCAAGAAACATAACTTGGTTTCATCGTGCTTCAAATAATCATAGCTCAATTTAAGACATGCATATGGATTACTTCGGTCATCAACGTTTTCCATGTGCCGAGATTGAGATGTTTTGAGGTTTTTAGATGCTAATTTCCACTCATTTTTAGATTTACCTTTTAGAGCCCTTCCTACTGCCGCAAGAGCTAAAGGCAATCCTCGGCATTTTATCGCAACCTCCTTTGCCACTCTGTTCAAGTCAGAGTCCTCATCACTTAAACCTGCGTTGCTTTTGAATAAAGCCCAAGCTTCAATTTCAGTAAAGGGACTTAACAACACTTTTTGCTGGCACGCCAAATAAGAACATAGTTCTTGATTACGTGTTGTTAGAAGAATTTTACAACCCCTGTGATCATCACCAAATGGGATCCCTATCTCTTGGAAGTCAATATCTTTCCAAACATCATCCAGGACTATAAGCATCTTCTTTCCCTGCAGTCTCTGCCATAACCGACCTGCTCTCCCTCCTTCACTGTTCTCGTCAAATTTCAGACCTAAACTATCTGCCATTTGATCCTGGATGCCTGTGACATTTGGATTCTGGGACAGTGTAGCCATCACAACTTCATCAAACAACTGCAACTCTTTGGCCCTCCTGGCTACTTGTTTCACCAGGGTGGTTTTACCCACCCCTCCCATGCCGTACAGTCTGATCATATTGATCTTGTCATCTTTGAGAACTTTCATAATCTGTTTGAAAGCTTCTTCTGACGATCCTGAGAGTGTGAATTCCTTTGATGGAAGAAATTTTATCTCTGGAAGAGGTGCTTTGCAGGAAACTGTTGTAAACTTTGTGCTAGTTTCTTGAAGTTTTCTGAAAGTCTCCGACTTCTTGGCCAGTGCCATGCTTAACTTGAATTGTCGCATGCAGTTTGGACACCAAGTAAAGCATTTGCCATTTTTTTCTATATCATTTTCCAAAGGCTTCGCACCTTCAATTCCGTTGTTTGCATCTTCCAGCCATTTGATGACATCTTTGTAAATTTCTTCAGCATTCCTTTCAGCAACTCGGACAGCATCTTGCAGACGATCTTTTACCGAAACCAGGTGCTCCTTTTGTTCTTTGAATTCTTTAGCAAAATTGTTGAAACAGAACATGTAACGGAACTGCCTTCCTACTGGTTCCACCATGAGATCTGCTATCTTGGATATAATGTATCCAGCAGCACATTCGATAGCCATTTTCCACCGGTCTGAAAATCAAAGAAATAAGGATACAGAACGTGAGAGTGAGTCATTACAAATAAAATAGGCATTGAAAGAATGAGAATAGTAATTTTATTACCTTAAGTTGTGAAAATATATGCGGAAAGCACTGGTACTGACTGCTCAATAATAAAATATAGCGAGAGGAACAAAAGAAGAAGGCCTTTAGCTCTGAATGGAAGACAGCTTCAAAATCAACAAGGCAAGATATAAGTAGAACGATAAACAATTAATCCAACAATTATTTACACAATAGTTCTTAGATCTCTGTGCTTTTCCATAAAAAAGATGGAAATACTTTTTTCTTTCTTTCTCAAAACCAATAAAAAGAAAAGATAGCATATCATCAATCTAATGAATATATTTATAAAAGAATAATCAACTTTATGAAATAATTAAGATAAAAAGCATAATATAAAGATAATGACAAACAAATAAAATTAAGAATAATATGCACAAGTGCTCACCTAGCAAAGAGAGAAAGGAATGGAAGGCTGATGATGATCACTTTGACACCTGCACGAATGATACTAGCTCCTCATGGCTTCCAATAACACAAATAATTAATCTAAAGCTATGATCGGTCATTTTTTTTTGTTTTTTGAAAATTATGAATAAGGAGAAAAAAAAAACTTGCAAGGAACTCAACAAAGGATCAAACTTAGGCCACTAAAATCTGCAATGACTATCTCCGCATCATACACTCAAGCAATAAGACTTGCCCACTAATAGGGTGTTGTTTTGCTCTTGAGTTGTTGTGAATGCCCTCGCATATGCGCTATGCCTAAAAGTAAGTCCAAAATCCTAAAAAAAGTCTTTTTTTTTTTGTCGCTTCTTTTTTATTATTATTATTAAATTAAGAGTAAAATTTGTAACAATTAGGTTCCTTTAACCTTATTCTGCCTTGTCTTTTAGCACCACACATTACCTCTCTGATTGAGGCCATAAAATCAGCAATAATGCTCTTGCTTTTCAAAACAATCTCCTGTTCCTCTTATCACGAGATAGAATATAGAGCTAAAAAAACTTTACCTTATTTCAGCGGTCCTGACGAAAGCAAGAAAATAATGGTGAGAAGAGGTCGATTCACGAGGACACTAATGTTGTTTTAAAAACTTTGCATGTGATGTTAATAACAAAGATAGTAATGGTGATTTTCACGAGGAAAATAATAGTCAATTCCCTGTCATTTTCAAGAAAATAATAATATTTAAAAAAGTTTACATGTGATATTAATAAAAAAATCACGTCTTTTTTTTTCATTTAAAAAATCAAATAATTTGAATGATAACTTAGATATTTCACAAGTATTTTTTTTTAAAAAATATTTATTTATTTGCTTCAAGTTAATATTTTTTTAATTATTTTAATGTTTGATATCAAAAATAATTTTAAAATAATATATATTATTTTGATGCATTTCCGAACAAAAAACACTTGAAAAAGCAACTGCTACCATATTTTTAAACACACTTTAAATTTATGAGTTATTGAATTATTGTATCAATTTAAATTAATTAATTTTATAAAGTTGCATAATTTATAAAAACACTTAGAAAAATTTATAGATTACTTGGTCTTTCAATTCACTTATAAATAGTCAAGTCAATCGTTTTTGTTAAAACAATAATATACAAGAAAATAAACCCTAAAATAGGTTTGATGGAAATATAGAAATTAACCAGGGAGAGTCTATTTCCACTATACACCTTATTCTGCCTTGTCTTCTAGCACCACACATTACCTCTGAAGAGTTTCGTCTTTGAAAAATGTTTATTCACCAATTTTATCTTTCTTTCATTGTTTTTAAATGATTTTTTCTTTTAATTTTTAAATTCAAGGATTAAAAATGTTAAAAAAATAAAATTTTAAACTAAAATTGAAATTACAAAAACTAAAAAAACTGTAAAATAAAATAAAAATTACGTGAACTAAACATAACATTTTCTAACAAATTTAAGATTGATTATTAGATTTCTTTTTATTTTATACTTTGGTACTCTATTGTTGAATTCTTTTTCTTTCCTTAATAAATTTTAGATATAATTAAAAAAATATCTCCTATACTTTTGGTCTGTTTTTGTTTTTTTTTCCAATCTAAGGTTTGGCAAAATTATGATTTGCCTCCTTGTTCAATAGGAAAAAGCAAATTAGACAAAAAAATATATTTTTTTCCTTAGTATATAATAAATGTAAGTCTAAGTAATTTTCTTACAAACCTTGTTTCTTTCTCTCAAACATGATTTCTCTCTCTAACCCCTCTCTGAAGCAAATTTGGCTAAATTCAACCTTTTTTTTCAATTTTCTTTTCAATCAAACTTCTAATTGGTCCTCAAAACTATAGTTGGCCTGATTGTACTTATTTTAGACCACTTCTTGCTTTTAAAATTTTATTATCTGTTTGATTTCATCCCAAATCATAATTTTTATTTATATTTTATTTTTTTTTAATTTTTTATATTTTTTCAACAATTGTTTCTTTTTTAAAAAAAATATGCCCAGTTTTGTTCAAGATTTAATGATAGGATTAGGTAAAGGGTATTTTATACCCAAAAATTCTTTTTTTTTTTATTTTTAACCCATAACACCTACAAAACACCTTATAGACCGTGATAAATCATTTATGGCCTCAAATAACCCAGTAATTAGTTAAAAAACCCAAAACAACTTGAATTAACCTTTTTTGCTTTTGAGGAAGACAAAAAACACCAAAGTAAAACTCTTAGACAAAGGGAAAGGCAAAGAACACCTAAGTAAAACTCTCATTGACGAATGAATCTTACTAACACCAAAATCAACCTTTTACATGGCTAGGATTGATGTCAACTAATGATTTTCTCTTTCTTCAATCGAATTCAGCAATCTTCTCTCTCATCTCTCAAACCAATTATTGAAAATAAAATAAAAAGTAAAATTTTCAATAAAAAAATGAATTTTCAAAAACTAAAAGGACCGAAAAATTATAATTCAAACAAAGTGAACTTCTCTCGCTAATTTTGAATCTACCACCTATTATTTCTGCCCTTTTTCTCTTTGGTCCCCAATCTTTTTAATCTTATCCTTTCATAACAAACCAAAAGCAATTGGCCATCAATTTGACCACAAAATGATAAAATTAAGAAGAAAAAATTAAAAGAAAAAAAATCACTACTCCAATTCATAATGAAATGTGAGAGGCTTCATAGTGAATGGTGCTATCATAAAATCACCTCACAGTTTATTAATTTATTTTGTTTATGTTATGTTTTGGTTTGAAATACTTGACCCACTAGTTTTTTTTTCTCCAAAAATCCATAAAAAGTAGTGTAATACTAGATAGGTGGCTCGTGCTATACCGTGGGTAGACCCAATTGTTTTTCAACATAAAGAAAGGATGCTAAGGCAATGCAAGAATTCATAAAAAAAAAAAAAAGTTGAGACTCAGGTCATTGACTCAATTATGTTTAATAAGATCGGTTAATTGAAAAGCACAAATGACAAATACCACGACTATAAAAAATTAAAGAAAAAATGAAATTGGAAAAAGGTAAAAAAATAAAATTGAGCCCATCCATGTTAGCATGCAAAATAGGCGACTTGGTCGTGACATCGGGGAAACCTCGTTGAAAAAAAATTAAATAAAATCATGAAGCTCAATTATCAAATAACCTAATATCAAAGGGCGAAGCTAAAAAAACATATTTCTGGCATCTTGTTCTTTGATGGAGAATGGTCTTGTTTTAAGGAGTTGCCACCTAATATTATGGTCACTAGAAACCCTAACTGATCAACAGAGATCCTATAGTTTGAGACTGATTACGCAAAAGGAAAGATATCATCACCCCTCAAAAGTTTTTCCTGAGACAAACTGCATTGCTAATTTTATCTTAAATTGGTAAATGTTTATTAGTTTATGCTATGATAATTTGCTTATAATATTCCTGACTCTGGCGCCAATGAATATTCAACTACGAATAATTCAAACTCTAGCGTTGATAAATATTACGTAGCTATAAAATAAATTTAAATCAATATTTTTTTTATTTCTGACTCTAACACTAGTGAATAAACAAATAAAACAAATTTATTTTATTATGCATTCACATATTTTTTATTTTTTATGTAGCTAAATAAAAAAAAATACAATTAAATTAGTATTTTTATTCCTGACTCTAGCGTCAGTGAATAAACCAATAAAATAAATTTATTTTTTATGCATGCACATATTTTTTTATTTTTTCTAGCTAAACAAGATAAAATAAAATGAATAAAAATAATATAAATTTAAACCAGTATTTTTATTCCTGACTCTGGAATCAGTGAAAAACCAATAAATTTATATTATTTTTATTCATGCATACACATAATTTTTATTTTTTTTATTTTTTCTATTTTTCTATTTTTCTATTTTATTTATTTATTATTTATTTTTTGGGGGCTGGGCTGGACCCAACCAGCCCGGCCCAGTCACTGGCCCAAGCCAGTGACCCGGATGGGCCACATGAAGCACGCGTGAACCAAATCATGCGTGCATGAGTAGGTAAATTCAAAGCAAACGGCAGACCATGAATTAAAACGAAAAGCATCTTCTATCTCTTGGAAGTCAATATCTTTCCAAACGAAAATATATTGAATAAAATCTGGTTAAAATTTTAGGATGAACGGAGTTTGGTAGTGCTAACAAAAAAAAACCATCAAATAAAAGCAAAATGACTCATTAAGAGTAAAATGGTTATTTGCCATTAAAAAATAAAACAAATCAGTTCTTCTTTCCTTTTATATGTTGCCGACTGGGTAGAAGCAGAATATATATATAAAAAAAAGGTTAGAGAGAAATAGAGAAAAGTAAGGCAAAAACATAAAAAAAATCCAATAAAAAAAAATAAGAAAAGTGAAAGAATAACTTTGTAAACTTACAAAGTCCAACTTATAAAACACTAATATAAAAAAGAATCAAGTGAAGGAAGGAGGAATTGAGAGAGGGAAAAAATTTAATTACTTTGTTTTCCAGTTGACATGTGATTGTTATTTTATCCCGGTTGAGGGGTTGTTACAATATCGATTCAGATTCGATTATAGATGAATTATATTCCATAAAATATCGAAGGATGTAACTTTAATAGTGAATTTATTTTTACTTTCATTTTAATTTTATGTACTTTTAAATTTATTTTTTAATATTTTGGGTAGTGTATTTAAATTAAAACTTTACTGTCAACTTTAAAAATTCATGTATATAAATTAATAATTAATCTTAAAAAATATTTATATGTTTATTTAATAGTCCATAGCCGGAAAAATTCCTGGCCCCACCCTTCGCCTCTTGTATAGAGATTTTTTAATCCTGGAAATCCAAGAGACTCTGATAAGACGCTTCAATCCACCGCAATGTTCTATCTGTAGTGTTTCCAGATGAATAAGACTCTGTGCCAGCGACGGTGTGAAGATAAATGTCAGTTTGTCAAGATACCACAACCCCAGATGATTAAGACTTTGGAGGCTTACATGTCTAGTGGGCCCCTTCCATATACATTTGAGCTCAGGTAAATTTAACAGCCGTAACTCCGTTAAAGATGACAGCAGCGGCAGCTCTTCTCCTCACCCAATTCAAATACCTCTTCCAATGAATTGCAGTGATCAATATCCACGCTCCTTAGATTTTGCTGGAAACAGAGTGCGAATATCCCCTCATCCATTCACTTTGACATGTTCTAATCTTTGTAAGAGGTCCTTTTGCGACCCATGGCCATGGGAGGTCATCTGATCAGAGGACAATACTATATTTTCTAAACCCTCAATGTTGCTAAAATCAATTAGAGACACAGTAGGAAACAACTGCTCAAATGTCTTCGCATTTAAGGATGTCGCGCTGATTCCACCCAAATATAATCTTGTCGAGGTTGGGTATCCTCTTTTTAAATACCCCTTCCCTAATACTATATCATATTTGAGCAACCTGGGAAAAACAAAATCTCTGGGAATGCATTCAACCTTCGGTATCCTCAATGATAATACAGCTAAATGAGACAGCGATTTTAGTTCTGTTAGGCTTGCATTCATTCTTCTGTGCTGTCACATCCAACAACATCCCATCCGTTGAAGCTCTCATCCCCGATCAACAGTTCTTCTAACTTCTTCAACCTTGATCAAATTCACAGGAATCCTTCTTAGATTTTCACAACCTGTCAAATCCAACAACCTTAACTCCTTGAGCTCCCCAATGTCATCAGGTAATTCTTCAACCTTCAAAGCTTTTATTGCTCATTGGCCACTCCTCCAACCCAAAGCCAGCCTTCACCATGAATCCATATTCTTCTGATGCTATCTGAATAGCAACATCACGAACCAAGTCATGCATTTTCCCATATTCTTCAGTGTCAGTTCCTAACAGCATACAACAAGCTTTGAGGTTTTCGATTTCCATATAAACTCGTTTCCTTGCACCTTCAATGGACATCACATCTTGATATAACCCGTAGCCAACTGCATATCTCGTCAACCACTCGATTGGAATGTCGTTATCTTCGTGAAATAAACAGCATAGCAAGAAACATAACTTGGTTTCCTCGTCCTTCAAAAAATCATAGCTCAATTTAAGACATGCATATGCATTTCTTCGGTTATCAAATTTTCTCACGTGTCGAGATTGAGATTTTTTGAGGTCTTCAGATGCTACTTCCCACTCATTTTTAGATTTACCTTCTACAGCCTTTCCCACTGCAACAAGTGCTATAGGCAAGCCTTGGCATTCTCTCGCAACCTCCTTTGCCACTCTGTTCAAGTCAGAGTCCTCATCACGTAAACCTGCATTGATTTTGAATAAATCTCATGCTTCCTCTTCAGAAAAGACACCTAAAAAAACTTTTTCCTTGCACTTAATATAAGAACACATGTCTTCATGACGTGTTGTTAGAAGAATCTTACAACCCCTGTGATCATCACCAAATGGGATCCCTATCTCTTGGAAGTCAATATCTTTCCAAACATCATCCAGGATATTAAGTATCTTCTTCTCTGTCTTCAGTCTCTGCCATAATAGATCTGCTCTCCCTTCCTCGGTCATTTTGTCAAAACACAGACCTAAACGATCCGCCTTTCGATCCTGGATGTCTATGACGTTTGGATTCTGGGACAGTGTAGCCATCAAAACTTCATCAAACAGCTGCAACTCTTTGGCTCTCCTGCCCACTTCATTCACCAGGGTGGTTTTACCCACCCCTCCCATGCCGTACAGTCCGATCATATTGACATTGTCATCTTTGAGAGCTTTCATAATCTGTTCGAAAGCTTCTTCTGACGATTTTGAGAGCATGAATTCCTTTGATGGAAGAAATTTTATCTCTTGAAGAGGTGCTTTGTGGGACACTTTTGGAAACTTTCTGCTATTCTCTTCAAGTTTTCTCAAAGTCTCTGTCTTCTTTGCCAGTGCATTGCTTAACTTGAATTGTCGCATCCAATTTGGACACCAAGTAAAGCAACTGCCAATTTCCCTTTTTTCATTTTGCAAACGATTCACACCTTCAATTTCGTTTTTTGCATCTTCCAGCCATTTGTTGACATCAATCTCAATTTCTTCAGCATTCCTTTTAGCAACGTCGACAGCATCTTGCAGACGATAAAATGCCAAAGCCAGGTTCATCATTTGTTCATCGAATTCTTGAACAAAATTGTAGAAACAGAACATGTAACGGAACTGCCGTATTGCTGGTTCCACCAAGAGTTCTGCTATCTTAGATGCAATGGATCCACCAACACTTTCGATAGCCATTTTCCACCAGTCTGAAAAATTAGAGATATAAGAATGCCGACTGTGAGAGTGAGTCATTAAAAGTAAAATAGGCATTGAGAGATAATAGTAATTTTATTACCTTAATTTGTGAAAATATATGCGGAAAGCACCGGTACTGACTGCTCAATAATAAAATATAGCGAGAGGAACAAAAGGAGAAGGCCTTTAGCTCTGTATGGGAGCCAGCTTCAAGAGCAACAAGGCAAGGTATAAGTAGAACGATAAACATTTAATTCCTTGTCCTAACATAACAATTCTTTACACAATAGTTCATAGATCATTGTAATCCCTTTGTCCCCTCATCAATAGCTATCCATGCCATGTGTTAAAAGTCACACTTACCCTAACAGTTATTTACACAATATTTCTTAGATCTCTGTGCTTTTCCATAAAAAAGATAGAAATACTTTTTTTCTTTCTTTCTCAAAACCAATAAAAAGAAAAGATAGCATATCATCAATCTAATGAATATATTTATAAAAGAATGACTTTATGTTGAAAAGAGGAGAAGTATTAAAACAAAATAGTTTACATGGATTCTAACTTACGAGTTAGAGCAGCAATTCCCATAAAAAAAAATGCAATTTGATGACATAATTAATGGAACGAAGTCAACAAAGGATCAATCTTAGGCAACTAAAATCTGTAATGACTATCTCTATCTATGCCATGAGTAAAAGTCACACTTATTTACACAACAGCTTTATCTAATGAAGCTGATTTGGTTTCAATTTTATTATCTTAATTTTAAACACTCATTTCCTCGATTATTAAGTAATGGGAATATCTATCCTATCTATTTTTTATATATAGTTCATAGATCTATGTGCTTTTTCCATAAAACAAAGATATAAATATATTTTTTTTCTTCTCAAAACCAATAAAAAGAATTTCATTAGTGAAAGATAGCATACCACCGATCTAACGAATACAGTGAAACAAAATAGTTTACACTTATGAGTTTAAAGCAGCAATTCCCCCAAAAATGCAATTTTATGAAATATGAATTTTATTAAACTACATGGATGATATCAATTTTGCACCCTTTTATTACTAAACTATTTTGATTTTTGATTTAAAGTAAACAAAAAAATAGTGTGAGTCTCAACCTTGATTAACTTGCCAAACTCACAATCAAGGTCATGAGATTGTGATAATTTTACAAAAAGTAAATCAAAACAAATTATAAATCTCAATTTTCAATAAACTTATTATTAAAGGTTGAAATTGAAAAAAAAATCAATATAAAAATATTATACAATAAAAGACCTG
>Ga0307515_10022928_pt1 | contig 10979 bp, 1 predicted proteins | sample 17_EM_MG_FD_194513 | JGI IMG/M metagenome (GOLD analysis project Ga0307515, IMG submission 194513) | Populus trichocarpa ectomycorrhiza microbial communities from riparian zone in the Pacific Northwest, United States - 17_EM | ecosystem: Host-associated > Plants > Roots > Unclassified | place...
TACTTTTTCCTAATAGCCCTATTAACACTACCCTACCTCCGCTTATATCTTTTGTCGTACTAATTATAATAACGTAGATAAAAGGATAGCTGCCTTTATACTATCTTATATTATATTCTTGCTTAAGAACTATAGAGTGTATATAAGAGACCTTGTAGTCTATTACAGGTATAAGTTAAGTTTTAACTACGTTAGAGATGCGAGATAAAGTCCTTTAGTCTTTCTATATGTTACTAATATACTTTATATACCTTTGTATTAAATTATTTAGTAAATATATATTACGAAATAGACCTCAGTAGCGTTACCTTAAAACTATACCTCTAAAGAACCTTTCCTCCCCGTTTTTAAGGTAATATCTCTTCTTTACTTCTTTACTAACTACCTCCTTTCCTATTTAATTGCAAGCGTCGCGATTAAATAGGCGGAAAGGCCCAGTAAATGCAATATCGGAGACACCTATATTAGAATGGATTCCGAAATCGTCTCTAGTCAATATATTCTCTGTAGGTCTATTTATAATAATAATATTATTCTTACTAACTTCATAAACGGCGTCGCTAGGTAATATAAGTGTCTTTATAGTGGAGTATTAGTCCCTGTTTAAGCTAGTTTTATAGTTAATAGGTTTTATTTACTGGTATAGCTGTAGAAGGAATTTAACTAGAAAAATCCTAACCAATTTCGCTAATCTAGTTAAGATTCCCTGTGGAGACCCAATTGCAGACGCTAGATATAGCGTATATATTTTAGTAGATTTGAATAAATTTAACCTAAAGGTAAGAGGAGCTGGAAGGAAAACTTATAAGATAGTGGAAGAAAGCTAGAAGACTTATCCTAGCTTCTATGCTCTTTATTAAGTCGTGTCTACGTATACCGTATACCGTAGACACCTTACTCCGCCGAGCATCGGCCCGTTATAGGCGCGATTTTAGCCTCTACGGTGGCATTACTAGCGCCTATCCCTAAGTAGGTGCGTGTATAAAATGGCTTGTAGGTAGATTAGCTAATACTTTAGTAATGGGATACACTCCTCGCCCCTATTAATGCACGCTAGCATTTAAGGATATATGTAAGTGCTCTTAGTTGCCATTCTATTAAATAATCTTATAGTACTACCCTTAGAGGTAACTGCTACTTAATAAATATAGGCAAAGCTTATCTTAGGTCCTATAGGTTTTAGTTCTATATTAGCTTCCTAACCAGCTAGATAATATACCCGCTCTAAGAAATAAATACTAAGTTTGCCTAAACCTATATAAAAAGGCTTAAAAGCAGTAATTAAAACATCTTAGCTGCCTTAACTTTCTCTATCTAAACCGTGGAAACCTTTAGAGTTTTATATAAAAACTATTATATTAATTTATAGTAATAATTATTAGAACTGCTATATAGAAGGCCAGCCCTATAAAAGGTGGCTTAATAGTAAGTAAGGGAGGTGCTTAATACGTATAGATCTTAGTTTAATAAGGCGCCTTTAGATAAGGAGCCTATAGATTCCGCGACTTTTAGTTCGCTAAGGCGCTTTAGATAAGGGCCTTATAGGTTCTATAACTTTTAGTTTACTAAGGTGCCTTTTTAATAAGGGTCTAGCAGATTCTGTGACTTTTAGTTAGGGTTAAAGAGCCTAATATGTCCGTGCACAACTTATTACTAAATAACGCTTTACTATAAATTTAGAATTAATACTATATTATAAGAACACACCACTATAAAACTAAGCCTTATATAAATTATAGATTAGCCTAACTTTTAGCAAGCTTGGAATTATTTAGCGCCCCTTTTATATTAATAGAATTGTCTACTAGTTTATAGCGATGACTAGGAAGCCTTAGGATACTACTAAATTACTATAAATATCTCTAGTTAGGCTATTAGTTTGGAATTCCCTTATAGAACACTCCTGGGTTTTACTAAATAGTCTCCTAGTACTGACCTACCTCTAAGCTTAGCTAATAATTAGAGCTTTAAACGAAACCTTTTACCCTAGACTTAATTAGATAAGAATTAGTTTAGCCTAGTTTATTCTACGCCATTCTTAAGTTTTAGACCGTCTTTAGGTACCGACCTGTCTCTAAATGCAGTTAAGGTAGGATGTCAATTTACAACTAATAATTAAAGCTTCCGGCAAAACCTCTTATTATAGCTATAGCCTTAGTTAACTACTGCGCTTAGGTTTAGACTAATTCTTTATAATAACACTAACTGCGAATCAATCTCAGGCTTTAAATAAGCGTTTACTGTTAGCCCTAACCCTACTACATAAAACCTTAGAAAACTCTGTTCCTATCCTTAACTACAGTATAGACGATATATAAGGTATTAGGCCCTAAGGAAACTAGTATCTCTCTTTATTTTATAATAACCCGATTAATAACTAACTTTAACCTAGTGCACAACGGCTAATAGGGAATCCCACTATTTGCAATGTATTAAATTCAATATTCTAACATAAATTTATAGTTAAGAGAGGCTTATACAGCACAAGCCCTTTAAAAATGTGCTTCACTCCCTAGTTTGTTACTATAACAAGGCTAATAATTCCGTAGGGAAGAACAAAATATATAAAATCCTATTTACAGCTATATAGTTAAGCTGGTCGAGTTCTTCGACTATAGTAGAGCTGCGACATTATTCTAGCGGTCCTACTTTAAGCGTTAAATGCTACAAGTTTCTCGTAACCTATAAAAATTAGATTTATGTCCTTTAACAGAATTTATCTAGTTAGTATTTTATAGCAACCGCTGCCTACTCCCTAATAAATACTAAAGTTAATATATTATTATACGTCTAGGACTACGTTAGATTTTCTATAAGAGAAGTTTATATACATTAACATCCTATTTTATTTTTCTTCCGACTAATAAGATTGTATAGTAATGTAAGCAATCTCTTAGTTTTATAAGTTATGAACTAATTTATTAAGGCCTTAATTATACGATAATGCCTAGAGCTATATATAACCCTCCGTCTTATAAGGATTAAGTAGTAATTTTCTAGCAATAAAAGTCTAGGGATAGTCACTATTAAAGAAAGGGACTCTATATAGTACGGTATTAAGCCTATACCTTAAATGGTATAAAATTAATTAGGCTATCTACTTAAGCTAAATATAATTAAACTAGATAGGAAGATTATAAAAGGCATTTAAGACTTAATAGAGAAGAGAGAACGACGTATATAGGTAGTTATAACTTTAGCCGTTTTTCTTCTCTTATATATTTAAGAGGTTAATGTTAGAAGGAATATATTTTAGAGGCGCTATAGAGACCCGGTTTAACCTCCATTTAGTTTTTAAGATATAGACAATATACTAACAATTAAAGTTCGGATTCTGGATACACCCGTCTAAGCTAGAGGCCCTTATTAATAAAGCGGCTGCCTTATACAATTCCCTACTATCGCATTTTTATTATATAATAGGGCAAAAACCTCTAAATCTAAACTGGGATAATTAGAAATCGAAGGATATAGTAAAAAATAATCTAAAGGTAGTGAAATGTATAAAGGTGCTTTAAGCTTACGTATTACGTTTAAGTAAGTAATAAAAGCATATATATACTATCTCCGAAATCTAATAAATTTATAAAAGATACTGGTTTAATTAGTCGGTAGGCCTGTAGTGTATATAAGGATAGAGACCTAAATAGTATAGGCTTTATAATAAGTTCTTTGTTATTTAAGAGTATAAATAAGGGTTATAAGGTAAAAGGCTTTTATTAATAGTAACGGTTAGACAACTTTAAAGAATAGGAAATAGAAACTAGCCATTTAACTTATAGCTAAAATTTTACAGCAAAAAGGCAGAACTAAATTTTTGGTACACTTAAGTAAAGATCTAGAACTCTATTTCTCTGCTTCCATATACCGAATAAACCCCTCTATTACTTTTATTACTAAGCCATAAACCTCCTCTATAAATCCGTTACCATTTATCTATAATATGTTATTAGTAAATATTTTATATAGGTTTACTACCTCCTTGCCTTCTTAAAATAGCCCTCTACTGCCTTAAAATGGTTCTTAATATCTACGTTCTAAATTTAAAAATCTTAAATATTCCTTATAATATCTGCTTTATTACTAGCTCTATTAAAAGATTATTCCAGTCTTTCTACACGCTAGAGCATTCCCTTCACTAAGTAGTCTAGAAGCAGTGTATAATTTGTTTTTTGCACCTATAGATATAAGTAAAGTTCTATTTATATAGGTAATGCTAACCCTTTCTTTAAACTTAATAAGTTCTTATATGCTTTCTGGAAACCTATATATAAGGCTTTACTTCTTTCCTTCCTCTATTCCTTTATTAATCTTTCCCTTAAGTAAGCTAATCGCCAGTTTAGTTAGAATATTGACCTTTTCCTTAAGGCAATCTTTTACGAATTCTGCGTGGAGGTATGTCTAATTATTAGACTTTTTACGTAAGACGTTATCTAAGGATATGTGCTGAAAATCAAATTTCTTAGATAGGAGAGCGCATTGCGTCTTCTTGCTAACGCTAGGGGCGCTTGTGTCGTAGTTAGTACTAGGCGTAAGAGGGATTAGTAGGATATACCAATAATAAAGATAATAGGAGTTCGCTCTCGCCGTTTTGAGAAGTGGGCTTGTCTTTCCTACTACAATAACTCTAACTACGCTTTTCCTTTAGAAGAACTGATTTTTAATAATAGTCCCTAAAATTTGTCGAGGTTCTTTTCTCTATATATCCTTTACTTATATTTGTGTGCCTATATCATATACTTAAATTTATCTATATCTTGTATAAATTAAGCTTCCGCTGTCTTACTAGCTTTATACTCTAATTAAGCGGCCCTAATTTCTCTTCCTAGGTTTAGATTAAAAGGTCTTAAAAAACTCTTAATATATTGGGTACTAAAGTCTTCTAGCTTATACTTCTGCTCTAATAAATATTAGTCTTTACTAGACGATATAAAGGCGATATACTTAGCTTTAGAAATACTAGCATATATAGAGATGTCTCCAACCACTAATTCTACTATATTGTAGCATAGTGCTAGAAATATACACCTAGCCTTATCTAAACTATCCTACCTATAGTTAACGGACGTAAGTTTAGTAGAAAGATTTAACTAACTGGCGCGTATATAGCTAGAACTGACAATTGATATATATAAGTGGCTATACTTTTAGGGTAGTAAATTGTCCTTAGCTACCCTATCCGTAGTAAGCGCTTAAGGACGTGTATTAGATATAGGAAGGGCAATGGTAATATATCTAATTTGGAGTGAATTACTTCTATAATATCTTAGAATAGCGGGAGGAAACTTTTGCTAAATATTATATCTCTACAGTCGTCTAAAGACCGGCGCTAACTTCTTATACACCTACGCGTGGAGCCTAGAGGACGGAGATATATAGTAATACTTATAGTTTTAATGTGGTTGTGGGTGTAAGCAGCGTATAACATTAGTTAAGGTAAAGGATAAACTAGTAATATCTTGCCAAGGAGCTTTAAAGCGAGCGCTTTTTGGTTTATCTCGTTCCTAGACCTTCTGCCAAGGTTTTACTATTACGCTACTATAGTATTAAGCCTATATTTTATGGGTGGGGCTAGTGTACTAAGCGTCTGTAGGGGTGGAAATGGCTTATATTTTATTTTAGAACTTTATAAACCCCCCTTTAGCGTCAATTATAGCTAAACAGCGCTCCCTTATACTATCTATTAGTGAATTAAGCTGTTCCTTAGTAATCTGCTCCCAAGCCTCCTTTATATAGATCCAAAGATTATTATAAGAATGCTCCTTGTCGCCATATACCCGCTTAATATAGTCCTTTATCTAGTTCTAAATAGTCTTAATTAGGTTTAAATCTAGTGAATATGCTAGCCAAAAGATAGTTATAATCCCTCTTACTTAGTTCCTCTTTAGTGGAGGCAGCTAAGTGGCTAGGCGCCCCATCCTGTATAAAATAAAGATAAGGATTTATTCGGATCCACCTATAGATAAGAGGAACTATCCTTTTATAGTATAAGATCTTATTAATTAAACCCTATTCTTTCTCCTGAAAGAGATAGGGCCCTTTTACTCCTCTAGTAAAGCAGCCCTAGAATATTTACCTTTTTCTCTTCCTTATCTTCTCTACTATATAGGTATTTAACAGCTCCTCTCTAGCCTTCTTTATAACCTACTGTTTCCAGTATCTTCCTCCAGTTACCTAGGTCTTATTACTCTAGAGGATAAGACACTATTGTTCCCTAGTCTAATTAATATGTTTATAGGCAAAGGCAAGGCGGTTTTGTCGGTTCTTAGAAGAGAGGAGGTTTAGCTCTTACTACGTATTAGGAGTAGCCTCTCTTCCTTAATGTGTTCCAAATAGCGTATTTACTAACTTTTTAGTTAAAGAAGGGACTAATAGAGAGATTAAGGTAGCTTATAAGTCTTCTAGTCTTAGATAAGCATATAAAGACTTTAAGTTAATCTACTTGCTCCTTAGTAAGTTGGCTACGGCGCTTAGTTCTCTTTTTAGGAGTAACGCGTTTAGAAGAAAGTAAATATTTAACTTAACGCGTCGTAATTCTAAGATAAAGAGTAATAGCCTTATGTTTCCACCTAATACTCCTAAGTATTTAAACTCGGATACGTTTATTATAAGTAAGGTGCTTTAAAGAAGAACGAGATAAATGTTAAGGCGTAGAGGGCTCTATTATAGATAATTGTTAATAAAATTTAAAAGGATTAAGCTAAGGAAATAAAGAGTTAGCTTTTTAATATATATAAACAGGGTATATAATTAGAGTATTAAATTATAGGTACACCTATAGGGGCCCCTTACTACTTACGCCCTACCTACAAAATATAGGCCTAATACCATAGTAAACCGTTTTAAAAAAACCTTTGTTAAAAGGTCTGGTATAGGGTTAGCGAGGTTTACTGTCGCCCCCCTATGCGCATAGCAGCGGTGGCATCTAATTTCACTTAAGCTTTGCTTAAATTAGTATGTAGAGGAACTCGCGTTACGCTTTGCGCGTTTTCTTATATGCCTATAACCTAATAGGCATATTTAACGTGCGAAAAACGGCCTAGTTGGACGGCTGGCTTAAAAGGACTAGTATAAAAGCACGGCTTAGTTTTGCGATGGCGTGTTTTTATTCTAGATTTAAAGCAAAGTGTTATTTAGTAACAAGTTGGTGTATATATGCACGGACACCGACTAAAAGTTACGGAATCTGCTAGACCCTTATTAAGAAGGCGCTTAGTGAACTAAAAGTCGCGGAACTTGTAAGGCCCTTATCTAAAGCGCCTTATTAAACTAAAAGTTATAAAATCTATAGGCTCCTTGTCTAAAGGCGCCTTATTAAACTAAAAGGGAGTTGTAATATATAAGGGGGTTACTAGTATGTTATTTAAAAAAAAGGCTAGTAGCGGCTTAAACTTTCTTAAAAAAGGTACCTAAAACTAGGACTAAGATAAAGACTAGCTGAGTAAGTACTATACCTTAAAGGCCTAAAGGATTAGGCTCTGTAATCTACGTGGTTGTAAAAGTTCTTAGTTTTAGTATATAATTGCTATATATACTTAATCTTTAGAGTTAAGTCGCTTAGTATAAGTATTAAGTTGGTAGAATAAAGTCTATATCGCTAGAAGTGCGATTAGAAGGCATAGCTGATTAGTGTATATTAATTAAATCTATATAGGTAATGCGCGTACTTAAAATTTAGGTATTTTAGTGTTTTGTGTACGGTCTAACTTTTATAGGGCGCTACTAGGCAGCTCGCCCGAATAAAAAGTAGTAGTCTTTAGTAAGACGCTTTATAGATTGCAGTAAATAACAGAGACATATCTTAGGGAGTTTTAGGTTTAAATTATCTTGTATAAGCCTTTATATAAGAGATTGGAATAGTGGGGAATAAAAGGGGAATATCTAAACAAAGAGAACTAAGAATTTAAGCCCAAAACACTAAGTGTAGCCTCCTTAGGCTATTAAGATTTAGCCTAAAACCTAGGTCCTTTTATTAGCTACCTACTACTAGGATCTAGGCTATTTAGGTTAATTACTTTTAAATTTCTTAATAAAATAACTAGGATAATATAGTACCTATGCCTAGCTTAAGTTAGAATACTAAAATAAAATATTAAAACTAGGTAGGGCTGGGAATGTAATATAATAAGAATGAAAGTAGAACGTACGCTATAGTAGTATATATACTAGAGAATGTAAGTGTAAATAAGAGTGTAATAAGTATTTTTGTACTTTGGGTATAGTTCACTATAAGTAGGGTTAGAATTATTAGAAGAGCACTAATGCCTAAAAAAGTAATAGATTTTAATAGTATGCTAATACGTTCTTGGAAAAAGTATTAAATATTACCTATAGAAGATCTCATTCTCTATTTAGGAGTAGTAAAAAGTTTTTAAGAAAATTAAATTAGCAAACTTTTAGGTATAGCGAAATCGCGCTTTATACTTATGTGATTTCCCTAGGAAACCAATTTAGTATATCCCCTACTATCCCCTCTAGCTAGGTGCTTTGCTGGCTACTTATAATAGATACGAAATCATCCTTATAGAAAAATGTTTAAGCTTCGCCCTGGGTAAGCTCCCTCTTTTACTAGACGTAGTTGTATAAACTATAGTAGTTTCGGGAAACTAGGCGTTTAATAGCCTCGACCTTCCATTGACGTAGAAGAAGCTCGTCTTTTAAGTATTAATATTGTCATTTTGGTTATAATATGGTCAATCTTACTATAGTTTTTGAGCTCTCTTTCTATCTCTGCTAGCAACGCTATATATTCCGGATTTTGCTTTAGTAAGTTAATATTTTATAAAATAAGTAGATTATCCTTATAAGCTTTCTTATTGAGTGCATTTAAACGGGCCTATAACTTCCCTAGCTTAGCTTATTTATATAGTAAGAGCCTAGTTTAACAGTATCTAAATTTTTAGAAATTTGTAAAGTTAGCGTCGCTGTTTATTATAGCTGCTAATCTGGGGTAACCCTTTTTTTCATCCTTAACTAATATAGATATCAATTTTGGGCTTTATTTTATTCGCAGAATATTATACGACTTACTTTTCTCTACTACTATATTAGCGAGCCAGTTATTCTAATTGCGTCTAGATTTTTTACTAAATATATTGTTGGTATGACTTTTACAACGTGCAGAATACATATATCATAATGATATGTACTATGCGGTGTTGTAGATGGATGATTCATTCTCTAAGATCTATGTGTTGTAGGAAATGTAGTTCCTCGCGTATTCCCCCTAACCCAAATGAGACTAGCGTTAGGGCTTAAGGAATATCGCATGCTCCAATGCAACTATTCTAGCGACATATATAAAAACATTTTTCTAAAACAAACCTAGCCGCCGCCTGAGTTGCGACACGCTACTAAGGGGGGGTTAGCCCACTAGACCTGGGTTATACCCTATTGCTTAGTATATAGGCGGCAGAAGTTGTTATTTCAATAACTATGTCTTTTATACGTAGAGCTATAATATAAAAGCAAGGCCTTCTAGTAAGAGGTTATAGTTAAGTGCTAATTGGAAAATAAAGAATAAGAAGCCTATCTATTTAAGGTGGCTCTAGGAGCCTATATAGGTACTTATTAGTATGACTTTTACAACGTACAGAATATATATATTACAATAATATATACTATGCGGTATTATAGATAGATGATTCTCTAAGATCTACGCGTCGCGAGAGGTAAGGCTTATCGCGTGTTCTCCTGTGACCTTCGTCAACCAATTACGATTTTCTATGCCCAATATGGAAAATCGCCATTGGCTTGCTTACCACTAGCGCCTTAGCCGCCCTCACGATGTGTCTAACACTTCTAGCTACACTAGGAATACTTTAAAAAACGTAAAGATCCGGTATCCTATAACTGTATAATTTAAAAATCTATATACGCACTTCTCCTTCCTTCCTTCCTTGCTATTACAGTATAAGTTGTAATAGTACTAGGTAGTGTTACAGGTGCAGGTAGATTGCCATAGGTTGCCGCAGATTGCCGTAGGTTGCCGTAGGTTATAGTTACGTGACATAGAGATTATATACACCCTCTTTGCTATATTCACACGTTAATTAACTAAGTCACTAATATAGTGCGTTTTACCCATTCTACTATCTTTAACTTAATTCGGTTTGTGTTAATAAGTCACTTAAGGGCTAATAATAGTTTGCTTTTAGTTATAGCGTCTATAAGGTTACTGTCTCCGTTAATCTATTTAACTTCCGCTATTTTGCGTCTTTTATATAACTAGCGTAGGCACATAATATTAATTATAAGTCTCTTCTCTTATGTAGTTCCTAGTTTAACAAGGCATTTATAAATTAACTTAGAATTAGTGCAAAGAATGAGCGGGAGGCTGATATTAAGTTGCAATTTAATTATAGCCTTAATTACAGCGCTAATGTTAAAACCATAGGCCATAGCATATAATTCGGAGGCTAGTACGCTTCTAGTGATTCTCTTATACTTAACTAAGGACCAATAGATAATATTCGCCTTATTTAATGAGTCTGCTAATACTAGGATATATCCAATCTGTAATAAGAGGTCTTTATTATTTATAAATAAGGAATTAGTAAATATAAGTAGTTAAAGTGTCTTTATGTTAAGCTTAACAAAGCTTAAGCCTCTTATTAAGTTCTTAATTTACCACTAAATTCTCTTATTAAGTAGTTTTATATCTTTCTCGTCAGGGTTAATTACCTAGGCAGCGTAGGATAAATTAAAAGAAGCTTTAGGCTGGCATACAGACGCAATATAAACTCCTTTTGCTCGTTAGGCGATATATTAGTCCTTAGGTATAAGTGCTATACAAATAGTACCTCTAGAACTAGTTATTATAGTAGCTTCCTTAATATTAATAAGGGTTAAGTTCTAGCATTGGCGCTTTTATATAAGCGTAATCGTATAATCCTATTATTGGACAATGCCTCCGTTAAACTTAATTAGGTGTTCCAGTATAAGTTACTCGCGTTCTTTAGTTAGGAACTTAGCTTTCT
>Ga0307515_10022929_pt1 | contig 10978 bp, 11 predicted proteins | sample 17_EM_MG_FD_194513 | JGI IMG/M metagenome (GOLD analysis project Ga0307515, IMG submission 194513) | Populus trichocarpa ectomycorrhiza microbial communities from riparian zone in the Pacific Northwest, United States - 17_EM | ecosystem: Host-associated > Plants > Roots > Unclassified | place...
ACCGAGAGAGAGAGAGAGAGAGAGAGAGCAAAGCCGATCATAGCAATGATGCAGCGGATCTTTTCATTATCCACTTCTTCCTCATCTTCTTCTTCATCTCCACCTCAGCCTTTACTGGGTTTCATTTCCAAAGCCAAGAAAATGGGTATGGTTCAGTCTCCATCCTTAATATTCAGTAATACCTCCATTTTCTTTCATATTTATAATACTAGTAAATGGAGAAACATTGATCATTCTGTAGCTTCCTTCAATCACATGCTTCATAGGAAACCCTCTACCTTGTATTGTCGAATTTGCTCACCTATTAACAGCAGTTGTAAGGATGAAAAAAAATTCGAGACCGCGGTTTCTTTGTCCAAAGAAATGGAACTCGCTGGAATCACACATAATATTTTTAGTCTTAACATCTTGGTTAATAGCTTCTGTCATTTACATCGTGTGGATTTAAGAAGGCAAGATTTCAGAGGCTGAAGCTCTGTTCAAAATAATGACTGGGAGAGGTGCAGAACCTGATGTTGTCACTTATAATTCACTTATGGATGGATATTGTCTGACAAGGCAAGTTCTTGAAGCTAGAAAAATACTCGATGTTATGGCATGATCCTTTTAGTTATAGCATCTTGATAGACGAGGCAAAGCAACTTCAAATCTATCTCATAAAGGTTTCACTCCTAGCTTAGTTACTCATATAATACTTTGATAAGTAGCTCGTGTCAAGCTGGAAGACCTTGGACTGCGCAACAGCATTTCATGAATATATGTGCTAGTGGCCACACTCCAGCTGCAATTACTTACTCAACTTTGCTTGATGGCTTCTGCAAACATGGGGTTTTTGATGGGGCACTGACACTGTTTGAAGAGATGTGAAGGAGTGTTATGATGCCTGATTTGGAGATCCACAACATCCTAACTCATGGTATTTGTAAGTATATATGGGGAAGCTTGAAGATGCAAAAGAACTATTTTCTCAACTCATCGCTGAAGGGTTTAAGCCCGGTTTTTATACTTACACTACGTTAATCAGAAAAACTACTAATGGAAGCACACATGTTATTCAGAAAAATGGAAGAAGATGGTTGCAGACCAGATGGTCACAATTATAACCTTATCATCCAAATATTTCTCTTACATAAGGATTTATCGACGACAACAAAACCTATCCATGAAATGGTGGATAGGGGATTGACTGTGATGATGTTCAACAAATCCAAATATGTTCAAGGAACATGTTATTTAATGTTTGGATTGTGGTTAATCAAATGTTCAAGTCTTTATTTCCTTTTTAAGAAGTGGAAAAATTGATGATACTAGTCTTGATACCTGTAAAATAGTTATTGTCGGTGGGACTTAAATACTTTTCGACAATAAGGTCAATAACTTTCAATGAAAATGATGATAAATGAAAGATAGAGCTTTAAATTTCAAGAAAAAGGGTGTTTGTTCTTGATATTTTGTGATTAATGCAATGAAATATATAAGCTTTTAGAGTAGAAAAAAGTGAACCTTTTATCTGGGTGGTTCATGAGGTATTTATAACCCCTGAATCTTGTCGTATTTAAGAGAAAGAAAGACGAGAAAGTCCTTTGCTGTTGATGACGTTAATGAGAGATAAATATCCTTTACATATCATTAATGATGGACAAATACTTTTTACATATCATTAATGAGATGGAAAATGTGGTAGGCCCATTAAAAGACCTTTTATATATTTATAGATGTAGGGATATGATTATTTCTAACATGAACAGTTCATGCAAATAATATGAAGATATAACCTTATGGTCTTAACATGAATCTCTAAGTCCAACTAGGTCTGACGTGTAGCCAAACTTAGAAGAAATGAATCCAACAGCTCTTCAGACCCCTGATGTTTTGGGTTCAGCCTACGGCTAAATCCAAAAGATAAAAAGTCTGACACCTTGCCAGACCCACAATGACTTAGACTGAGCTCATGGTTTAACCCAAGTATATTGAGTCTGATATCTTGCTGGACCCAAGGTGACTTGGGCGCAGCTCATGGCTGAACCCAAGTACATTGAGTTTGACATCTTATCGGATTCACGGTGACTTGTGCTTAGCATATGGCTGAATCCAAGCATATTAGATTTGACATCTTACTGGACCCACGGTGACTTGGGCTCAGATCATGGTTGAACCCAAGTATGTTGGGTCTGGTAGAATGCCAAATCCAATTTTGATTGGGCTAACACCCTATTTATGAATTTGAGCTTTTTCAAAGCATAAAAATATCGAGTTTAAAATATTGACTTATCAATTGCCCCCTCAAATCTTTATGTATTTGATGCAAAAATACTTGAAAAGCCCATTGGGAGACAACCGGTCAAGTTTGTCTTGTCTTCCACATCTTTCCTTGTTGATTTTAAATGTTGTTAGGGGGAGGTGAAACAAATCTTTTGAGAAGACCACATGACAATGCGTAATTAATGTAGTAGGCATTTAACCTCTCTAGGCTTATAATGGATTGCCACATGTCTTCCATTCATTGCTGGGAGTAGAGGATTAACAATATATAAATCCCATTTTTCCTCAGTTCTATTTTTTACTTTTGCTAAAATTTCCAATGCCTTGTTATTTTAGGAGCTTAAAACCAGATCAAAAAATGTTTGCAAAGGAGAAAATTCTAGGTAACTACAAAACTCATCTTCTTCGTCTTTCTTGCTTTAAAATTTTTAAGAATGATGGTTAAAAAGGATAAGAAAATCACATCTCCTGAGGGAGAATTTAGTTTTAGACCTAAAATTGGTGGCACTCTCCAGGGATCTATGCCCATTAGAATTGGCCCACGATTTGAAATTGGCGCTGTTAACCATTCTCTACTGGACAGAGGAGAGATAGAAGTCCTTAAGTGGTTTCAAATTTTAGATGACATGAAAGGTTTCCAAGGATGCCTTTCAATGTGGTTGAATGCATTGTTTCTTTTGACCAAGTGTCCCTAGCTAGCTCTAAACAACTAGGGAGTTACAAGGTTTGGATACTGGAGGCTGGTGATTGTGTTACCCAGGTCACCAGCAAACCTGTTGGGGGTAATTTCATTATTACTACCCTCATATGCATATACAAGTTTAGGTACTTGTTTCCTTTACAGGGGTTTGTAAAGGACATTCTCCTTCAGAAAAAAACTAAGCCTTGCTCAGTTTTATCCCAATGGGTGGATTGTCTTGTTTGTTTTTGACAATTTGATGAGGGTTTTGGGGGCGGAACTTATGGTCAAAGTGTTCAGGTAGTATTGCACCTTGATTAGTAGTGATGAAGGGGGACCTTTTATCCCTTGGTTATTTAATTTTTCCAGTAAGCCAAAAGGGCTTATGAAAGATACCTTCAAGGGAAAACCCTCTCAGTTGAATAAGTGGAGAGGAAAATAAGTGATAGTGAAGTACAAGGGAACGACTAGACCTTAAGACGGGGGTACAATGCCATATGAGGTTGTACCTATTTATAGAGAGCACCCTTTGCCGAGGTTAATGATAAGTCGTTCCTCTACGAGGAGGAAGAGAGGATATGCAATAGATTATATGATATCCACATTGAGTACGAGATTAATTGCATGGCACAAGGGTTTTATGGATCTTCTAGTAATTTTAATTTTGCGTGTTATTTTTTTCTCTTGTTATTCATCTTCTGGCATTTTTCTTGTGTAGGATCTTTGCCAAAGGCAACCAGGTTTGAAGCCAGTGAGTTCATATTATCCATGCCTAGTCATGTGACCACACCTTCACACAATCATACTTCCTCCTCTAAAGATAGCCTACCTTTGATATATAGGAGAAGAGTTAAGGAGTAGTTCCCATGAAAGTTGAAGAGACCCAACAACTGTCCCTTCTGCTGAGGAGGTGTGTTAAAAAGTGGCAGGGGGAATTTGTTCTCCCATATCAGGAGGTCCTAGGATGCCAACCCCAGCTTTGGTTATCCTAGAGTTTCCTCATGATGGAAGAGAAGGAGAGTCTCGGTCGCCTCAGATTATGATGTAGAGGTGATCCCTTTGCCAACCAACGCTCCTACTTCAACAAGCCCTATCAACATGTAACATCCCACCCTTTCTCATCGTTATAAACTTCATCGAGCCTTAAACTCATGAAAATAAGGTAATTGTTTTTTATATATTAGTATCATTTAAGGCTTTACTATAATTTCAACATAGTTCCGTTTTAATATAGACCATTCCCAAGTCATCTACTCTTGTATACACATTTATATCACCATCCCAACATTGTTCAAATTTTCTGGACCTTAACCAGTCACATCACCGGTCAAGATTAGAATTATCTATCCTTCCCAATTCTCCATTTCACACTTAATATACAATTATAGTTTAAACTATTTTATAATAAGTGACAAAAACAAAATATATGAATGTTATAAACTATATACATAAAATATTAATTTCAAAAACTATGGTAGGTTTAAATATCATATTACAAACCCAATGAAAATTTTTTAATAATTAAGTTACAAACATTCTTAGTATTAACTTCATTTATATACAAGTTATTCTCAAAATTACATTACAAAGGGTAGTCAACATATATAAAATTACATCATCATCACCTAACTAAAAGAAATGCAAGGTAAGATCTATTGTAAACCTCCAATTATAATTTTTCTAGGTTATTAAAATATGAGAAATTTATCCGATAGTAAAACATGTTAAATAAAATTAAAGAAACCTAAATCAAGATAAAAATGATGAAATTAGTGAAATAAAAAGTGAATATAGTACTAAATTGTTAGAAAGAAAAATTTATGGGGAAAAAATGAATATGTAAGACCAAGAGGGTCAATGTTCAAATAATAGAAGGTTAGGGGTTTATGTACAAATGATAAAAAGGGGTAGGGGTAAAGGTGCAATAAATAAGAAAACACTATAAATACCATTCTATTTTCTCTCTTGCGGTGACTTGCAAGAGCAAGAGAGGGGTTAGGGTTCTTTGATCTTTTCTTTTTATTCCTTGATGAAATATACACCAAAATGTTAAACTAGAGTGGTTAAAAAGAGTCAATAAGTGATAAAAGATAGATATTTGGGTGGTTTAGAGAGTTTAGAGAGAGGTTGGAGAGAAGACATTGATGGCAAAAACTACAACAACTATAACTCCACCTTCCATCGTTGGATCAGAATGATATTTGGATATGTTTTTCTCCTACATGTCTTGTACATTTGCACCGGAGGGATCTTCTATATCAGTCTCCGTTTGACAGATATCACGGGATGAAAATGTTTGGGAAAATACACTTTTGGACAGTCTCTATCGCCAACTGTTTCGCCTTCGTCCACCGTTGGATTGGGCTATAAGTTGGATATATTGTTTGTCTTGATGCTATCTAGATTTGGAATGGTAGAGATCAGAAAAAACCACTCCAAACAGAAGTTATGCTTCTTGCACAGTAGGTCTGCAAGTTTTAGGTCAGTTCGGTTAAACCTAATTTTTTGGAAATTTCTTATGGATGAAGTTGATATTTGTATATGTTATACTTATAATAATTTATTACAACTTTACCGTATGGATTGTCTGGAATATTATTCGTTTGGTATTTATGGTTGTTTGAAACTGTTGCCAAAATTAGTTTTGTGTGAACTGAAACAACTCCAAAATTAGAAGGAAATGGAGCATTGGAGAGATTTAATTTTTGGGAGACTTTGGGGTTGCTGTGACAGACCTGAAAGTCTATGTTTAGAGGGGGGGAGGGGCTAAATACCTCTCCAAAATTTAAAAAAAAATGGGGGCTAGAATGACAACCCTAAGTGTAGAGTTGTTAGGGATCAAAAGTGTCTTCAAGAAACTAAAGCAAGGTTGTTCTGATAGCCCTACTAATGAGTATTAAGGGGCTGTTTTGGACAGCCTAAAGAACAAAAAATAATGGGAAATTAGAGTCCCATATAAAGTGATTAAGGTGAGGTAAGTTTGGGCTAAGAAATTTGCTTGGAAAAGTCTGCACGGTTCGGGTTAATATGTGACTATGTGAACGTGAAATAATGATCTAATTTAGATATGAAAATCTTGCATGAAATCATATAATGATGCTTGCTAGTTGATAAGAAAATAATGAAAAAGGGAATGGATGATATTAAATGATGGTCTTGTGTGGAGCAGGAGAGGTATCGATTGCGGGACCTCAAGCTAGCAGAAACGAGACCACTAGGAGGAACAGGTAAGTATTTACCACCTCATCTCTTTATATTTTGAAGAGTTTAATACATTTTGAAATTTTATTTGTTTATGCTGTATGTTGATTTATGATAGTAAAGGATGAGAAATTTGAGAGTGAAAACATGAATAAGCATGACGACTAGTGTCATGAGTGTTGCAAGGAAAAAAATTATATAAGGTTATTGTGCTTGTTATCCTAATTTCTAAGGACAACTCGGATTGATATAAAAGTCAAACACATGAGTGGGGGCAAGGAAAGTTAGTCGGCCATATGAAGAGCAAAGAGGAAATGGGAAAAAATGTGGGTTTTCTTATTGAATTTATTATAATAGGTTGTTTTTGATGTGAATGTGTGTGTGAATTGAATGAAATTAGCATGAAAGGAATGAGGAAATTGTTGGTTCCTCAAGGCCATGCTCTCGCCCAATTATGTATCAAAGCAGGAGGATGTTTAATTTGACATATTTAGCTTGATGACGTGTGTTTAATTGTGTCAAAATTAGGAAAAATACATGTTGAAATGGCAAAGATTGTGTTTAGAAGAACATTAAGAAAGTTAGTAAAATCGATAAAAATGTTCGATTTTGACGTTAAAAGAGAAGATTGAAATAAATAGAATAAATTAGCTCTTAAATTTTTGACACTCTTATATGGTATGTGATATAGCTAGGGTTTGAGATAAAAAAGAGAAAGTTGAATTGTGGATGTTGTGTGTAAATGGAAAGGTTGATGAATATGGACAGATTCATCTCCTTACTTTTGGAGAGAATTCGAGTAGGAGGATGAGGTAAGTAGGATTCGGTTCCTCCATAATAATTGTAGTTTTGGTTGTTGACTAACTAAGAAAATTGATCTTACTCAATTTGGAGCTATAGAACTCCAGTTATGGGTCACCAACCGAGACTAGGTTGTGATAGACCCTATAGGGCAGTAGGTCTGATTTGTTGATGAATAATTTCAAGTGTCTTAGAGGCAGAACTAGGTTCTCCTCCCTTAAGGGGACTTGTAGCCCCGGATATAGTAAACAATATTTAATTATTGTTGATCTTATAGAATCTTGAATGGAAGTTGAAAATGAAAGATGAAACAGTTTTAGTAGTTGAATGAGAAAGAGTTCCAACAGAAACAAAAGGGGAGAAGTGGATAGAATATGAATACTGGAGGTGATGGACATCTTAAACAGGTTCCTCACCTTTTCGTTTGATATAAGTGCATTTACTGAGTGAAATTGGTATCGATAATGTGTCAAGCGTAAATAATTATGGTTGATCTTATAGAACTTGAATGGAAGTTGAAAATGAAAGATGAAACGGTTTTAATAGTTGAATAAGAAAGAGTTCCAATAGAAACAAAAGGGGAGAAGTGGACATAATATGAATACTCGAGGTGATGGACATCTTAGACATGTTCCTCACCTTTTCGTTTGATATAAGTGCATTTACTGACTTAAACTACCAGTGCTATCTGGCTATTACTGGGCATATGGCCTTCCATGTATGAGAAATCCTTGAGTCTTTTCATTCTTCTAACGTATTAAGTAGTTTTAAAGATGTGAACTTTTTTTTTCCTTTTTACTGTTTAGACCTTCATGATATGTGCCCATTCGAAAAGTAGATGGGCTGAGAAAAGAAGGGTCATAAAGGAAGTAATAGAATAATATAGTGTTGATAAGACATATGTGTGAAGGTTAAGGGATGAGAAAGCCACCTAGGATGCTGAGATGAAGGCCTTTAAGACTACTTCTTAGCAGCTGCAATGGGAACTTAGAGCACAAACCTTTATTTTAGAGTCCACTAAGGAAAAACTTGGAGAGGCGTATAGCCAAATAGATTCCCTAAAGAAGGAGGTGGCTGAACTCAAGGAGGCCTTGAGGAGGGAGCTGACAATGGACACACAAGAGGCTTAAAGTTCCTAATTGAGGGTGGAGACATTAAAGAAGTCTTTACAAGAGTTTTATGCTAAGTCTAGGGAGTCTGTCTTTCTAATAGAGACCATAGGGGATAGGCTCTTCATGTCCATATCCAACTTGTATTTCTTCAACTTTTCAAGGGGAAAACAAGTGGACTTCAGTGAGTCCTTCCCTAATGGCCACGTTCCTGACTTTGAGGACGTCTTCCCAATTAGGATCGCCTCAACATAGGAAAGGGTCTATGTTGCTTGGTAGCCTGGGATGGATATGTGATCTTCCTTTTTGTTTGCTTTATTTGTTAGGAATATTTTGGCTTTCAAGCCTTGAATTTAGCCATGAGGCCTTTGGATATTTTTTTTATTTGTTTTGAATTACTATATTTTCCAAGTCTTTTAAATTGTTATATTTTTTAAGTCTATCAGTAGGACTTTTCAAGCAACCAGTATGGGTCCAACACCCGTACTTGAAAAAAAAAAACTAGTATGGGTCTAATACCCATACTTACGTAATAAGTTGTAAGGTTCTAATGCTCATACTTAAAAAATATTTTTGAAAGGGAATTACAAATGAGTATTAGTTTTGTAGTGGTCTTGTACCTATACTTGAAACATATTCAGCGTCCATACTTAAGCGGAGATTTCTAATTGCCAACTTCTTGTGTTTAACAACCATATTATATCGACGAGGTTGGCGGTGTAGTTGTCTGGCTTTGGCTATGTAATGTTGTTGTTGCCCCCTTTTTTTTTGGGACAGAGAGGAACTCTCAGTGATAGGTACACTCATGAGTCCTTTAGTCTTACTAGCCATGGTGTGGAATCATGTCTTTAGGTGGAGATAACACTGGAGGCTATGAGGATTACCATCCTTAGAGAGACTACATATAAATCCTTTTAGGAAATGAGAGACGATTGTACTTATAGAGATCACATACTAATCCTTTTGGAGAAATGAGGGAATTTTCCTTATAAATATCACATACCAATCTCTTTAGAGAATTGAGGGATGATTTTCCTTAGAGAGATCACACATCAATCCCTTTGCAGAAATAAAGGATAATTGCCTTTTGAAAGACCACATACTAATCATTTTAGAGAAATAACAGGAAAAATATAGAAAAAAAGATGAGATATTCATAAATGAAAATATACATTTTTATTCACCATGATACATTTTTAAGTGGTCTGAATGTTAGGCGTGAAGGGGATTTTCCCCTTTCATATCTTGTAAATAATAGGTATTCACCTTGACTACTCTTATGACTTTGAAAGCACCATCCTATTTTAGGACTATCTTGCCCTTACTTTCTCTGTTGCCTGTAGCTTCCAATCTCCTTAGGACCAAATCTCCAAATTTAAATATTTTATTTTTCACTTTAGCATTGTGATATATGGTAGTTTTGAGATAATAGGTGTGAAAACCCTAGAAATTTATAATTTAAATATGTAGATGTGTAAACCCTCATGTAAACGTAAGACTGAAAGTGGTAATATTTCAATGAGTGATGGAAACCAAGATTAGAAATAATAGATAAATAATGATATATAATGGAAGAGATGACCTCCATAAAATGAATTTTGGTTTAAAATTCATAAGGACAGAGAAACTGGTAACGTGTTTTGATAGATAAAATAATGAGAAAAATGACAAAATATTTTTAGGAAATAAGTGAGGTAATAAAGAATGCATTATAATAAAAGATAGTGCAATGAAAAGGGTAGGACTGAAGGTGCAAGCACCGATTAAAAATCAGTGATGTTATTTTGAAACGGTTATAAGCCCGATAAATAAATAAAGGTGGAAATCCTAAAATGAATACATTCCAAAATAATAAAATGACCGTAAAGGTTTAGAAGGATAATTGATATGATTTTTATTTGTGAAGATTGAACAAGAAAAATCTAGATTGTTTATGAAAAGTCATGAACTGAACAAGTTTACATTAGGAAGCAGAATTCTCAATCCAATCGTAGGATCAGGATGAAATTTTGCATGAAGTTTAATAATATGTTTTCCTACCTTGGTTAAATATCTCATCCTAGTCGGAGTTTAGTAAATACTACCGATTTAAGCAGAAATAAACCAGATAGTTTACATGAAAAATAAAATAAAATACATAAAGGCATGAATGAGGGACAAAATTGTAATTATGGAAAAAGGTGCCTATAAAACTACAAAGGCCACCAGTTAAAAAAAAATAAAAAGAAAAAAAAAGAAGAAGAAAAAGAAAAAAAATAGAGAAAAGCGGATAAAGAGAGCTGCAGATTTTGGAGTAAAACCAATAATGCTCCTGTGGCCATATCTCTGGACTCCACCGTTGGATCATGCTACGTTTTGGATATGTTGTTCTTATTATACGCCTCTACTAACTTACCGGAGGGATCGTAAGGAACACAATCCATTTGACAGAAAGCATCATATGAAATTACCTGAAAAACAAAAAGGAAATGCACCTGCAGGGCAGTTTGGTCGCCGACCGATTTCTCTCTCTTCCACCATTGGATCATGCTCATATTTGGATATGTGGTGCGCCTAGATGTTGCCTTCATTCTGGACGGTGAAGAAGATCGGAAACTCATTTTCCGGCAAGGTTTCGTGCATGTTGAACAGTAGCTCGTCCATTTTCAGGTAAGCTCGGTTTTATGCAGATCTAGGGAGATCTAACCGTTGGATCATTATGATTTTGAGATATAGTATGCAAAACGCTATGATATGTAGTCTGACCGTTGGGTTTAAAACAATAATCAGAGTTTGATGACTTATTACCTTTTGAATCTATTGTTAGTTTTGGCAAAATGTAGTAAGCTTGATTAAATACATGTTTTGATGAAATTAGAATTGTGTGGGTGTAGGTTTTATGAAAGATGTAATGGTAAAATATGTTCTTGTTATTAGTATTATTATA
>Ga0307515_10022930_pt1 | contig 10978 bp, 10 predicted proteins | sample 17_EM_MG_FD_194513 | JGI IMG/M metagenome (GOLD analysis project Ga0307515, IMG submission 194513) | Populus trichocarpa ectomycorrhiza microbial communities from riparian zone in the Pacific Northwest, United States - 17_EM | ecosystem: Host-associated > Plants > Roots > Unclassified | place...
ATCCAAAAATTTTCTAAACTTCAATCTATTTTTTTCGGGTAATATAAAGAGGAAAAAACATCTTGTCAAATAGAACCTATTAATATCAAAAACTGCTTGTTTTGTTGTCAGAATTTGACCAACCATGAACTTTCTCTCTTGTTATTATCTCTCTTTTCTTTCAATTCAAATACTAACAAATCAATAAAATAAATTTTTAGATTAAAATTAAAATTTTAAAAACCAAAAGGATTGCAAAAGAAGAAAAAGAAAAATAGGTGGGTTAAACAATACCTTTTTTGCAAATTTGATATTGGCAACACGGTTTCCCCTTATTCTATATTTTGATCCTTTTCTTTTAATTTTGTTTTTCCACTGTAAACCAAAACTTCTGATTAAATTTCGCGAGGCTGCGGATGCAAGACAGACTTTGAGTTCTGATGGTGTTTGCAATTGATTTTGTAAGGCGAATGTGTTTAGTTCAAATAGCAGAAAACAAACCTTCAACTGTTCAAGTCAGCGGGTAAAACTGGATGGAAGGTTAGAATTGAGATCCTTAAGTAATGTTAAGGGAGAGGTAAAAATGACGGATTTTTGCAGTTAACCCTTTCTTGTATCTCGTATTTTTCTCAGATTGATCTACTGAATTAGTAGGAAAAGAAACAATAGATAGAAACAAGATTTTTCAGAGAATTGTAGAGTAAAATGACATGATATTTAAACACATCAAGTTACGTGAGAAGATGTTCAAAACATTTAATTCAATGAGATTCGACATCAAACATCCACTCCAAATAAACAGGATTTGGTAAGGAAAAAAAAAAAGAGAGAAGGAAATAAACGCTGTCTTGGCTTTTTCTACACAAAAGCTCCTGATAATCTTTGGTGGATAACAATGAAGGATGGCACAGTACTGTGCTTGATTCATAAATGGCAGTCACGCTCAATGTCACTATCAGACCTCAGCACATTAATATTTACACTTCTACTGTATTCACTTTCGCTGCACAATCACTGCATGCTTAATTTACACAAGTATATAAGAATTTATGGATTCCAACTATATCAAATCAATATCTTAGATACTTGTACTAGTGAGGTTAATTGGATTACTTTAAAGGTGCCTTTTGCCTAGTGAATAATAATGATTGCATTTACTATTTGTGGACCAGTACATTATAAGCAATATAAGAACACTTCAAACTGATATAATATAGAAGCTCAAGGAGTTCCCTCAAGCACTTCAAACAGTACCATGGGTTCTCAGCCAATTCAAACCTTCAGCGTGGAAGAGCGGCGGCGGCGGCATCTTAACATGGAAGATGCTACTAGTCAGCTTGAGATGGCACAGTGGGTGCTGAATTCTCCTGATCCACCAGGCCTATTGCAAGAGCTCGGTAGTTCAGTGAGAGAAATTATTTTCCCTCATGGAAAAAAGCACACTTCATCAACTGCGAGGCGAAAACAACAAAGCCGTGCCATGGAATTCTTGCAAGGGGTATTTCCAATCCTGAGATGGGGTAGGGATTACAAAGCTTCCATGTTTAAAAACGACCTAATGGCAGGTTTAACTCTTGCGAGCCTTAGCATTCCTCAGGTATAATGTGACTTCTAATTGTTTGGTCACAAAAGAATATTATGACCATGTTAAGGTTATATTTTCAGTCTCCTCTGACATGTATGTGTAAATTCTTTCTGGTAGAGTATTGGATATGCTAATTTAGCAAAACTTGATCCTCAGTATGGCCTGTGTAAGTTTCTGGGCTCAATTCTATCACTTTTTTGAGTTTTTCTGACTCTTATAATGCCTTGAAATTACTTCTTGCTAATATGTTATCCTAAACTTTGGATTTATTGACTTAGATACTAGTGTTATCCCACCTCTGATTTATGCTATAATGGGAAGTTCAAGAGAGATAGCCATCGGCCCTGTAGCTGTGGTATCTATGCTGCTCTCCTCCATGATTGGGGAGATACAAGATCCTTTAGCTGATCCAGTTGCCTATAGAAACTTTGTTTTTACTGTTACCTTGTTTGCTGGGACCTTCCAAGCCATATTTGGACTGTTTAGGTACGTAATGCTTTCAAAATGAACTTTTAACTTCTCATTGCTTTCTACTCCAGAGACCAGACCAGTTGCTCAACCTTTATTATCTGCAGGTTGGGTTTTCTTGTGGACTTCCTTTCTCATGCATCCATTGTTGGATTTATGGGGGGTGCTGCCATTGTCATTGGTCTTCAGCAACTGAAAGGGCTGCTTGGAATCAGCCATTTCACCACCAAAACTGATGTGGTTTCAGTTCTTCACTCTGCTTTTACATCAATTGACCATCCAGTAAGTTCTGCTAGAAGATGCATGTTCCATGCCAAGGGTTCATAATTAGTCTTTTTGAAAATTAATAAGAAAAATGTCGTAAAACGACACACAGACATCACGAATAATTAGTGACTTGCTGAAATGATTCGTGCTTGGTTTTATTTTATTTTTATTTTTTTCCACTCTGTTCTTCTCCAGAATTCATTTGAGTAGATATATCAGAAAGAAATAGTACATCAGTTAAATTGTCACCGATTTGACAGTGTTCTTTTTTTTACCTTTCGCTGCTGATCATGACAGTGGAGCCCATTGAATTTCGTCCTCGGTTGTTCATTCCTAATTTTTCTCCTAATTGCCAGGTTTATTGTAAGTAATCACATGCTAGCATCCCCGCGTTTTCATGTTCAAGCAAGTTTTTTCTGTTTCATTGACTAATAAGTCTTGAGAAAACTGTTGCGTATGCAGGGAAGGAGAAACAAGAAGCTCTTCTGGTTCCCAGCTATTGCTCCTCTCGTGTCAGTAATATTGTCCACTTTAATTGTGTTTTTGACAAAAGCTGACAAGCATGGAGTTAAGATTGTAAGACACATCAAAGGAGGCCTGAACCGGAGTTCAGTCCATGACTTACAACTCAGTGGCCCACAAGTGGGGCAAGCAGCCAAAATTGGGCTCATTTCTGCCATTGTTGCTCTTACCGTGCGTATGCAAAACTTATGTCAAGTTTTTATCCAAAATTTTTTAGATAAGTTTCATGATGTTAGTTAAACATCTGCATCAGGAAGCCATTGCTGTTGGCCGGTCTTTTGCTTCCATAAAGGGCTACCACATTGATGGGAACAAGGAAATGCTTGCCTTAGGCTTCATGAACATTGCAGGATCTTTATCTTCTTGCTATGTTGCCACTGGTGAGCTCCATTGGCCACTTATTCTAGTCACTAAATTCACACCAAATCAGTGGTATCCAATCAACTATTAGCCTGTAAACTCATATAAAATATTTAACTGATTTCGACATACTTCTGCAGGTTCATTCTCAAGAACTGCTGTGAATTTCAGCGCAGGATGTCAAACATTGGTGTCCAATATAGTAATGTCTATTACAGTACTTGTCTCACTAGAGGTGTTTACTAGGCTCTTGTACTACACTCCCACTGCGATCCTTGCTTCAATCATTCTGTCAGCTCTTCCTGGACTCATTGACATACGGGGAGCTTATTATATCTGGAAAGTTGATAAACTAGACTTCATCGCTTGCATTGGTGCTTTCTTTGGTGTCTTGTTTGCGTCAGTGGAGATTGGTCTTCTAGCTGCGGTAATTCCTATTAGTTTTCTGTTTTATTTAATTCCCAGTCTATTCATTTACAAACACGTAAGCCTCATCAAGAATCAATTAGCAAGACCATGAACAACAAAAAAAAAACATCTATCGAACTTCAACGCAAAACTCATATATTAATGTGTCTTTAGAACCATGTCGGTCGAATCCAGATATTCAAAGATAAATTTGGAGGAACTTAAGAATCTCGTGACTGGTGGGTGCGTCTCATAATTGAGTTATAATCATTCATCGAGCATCTGAAATTGATGGGGTATTCTCATCGTTGGACCTATTGACTTCCAAGTCAGCTGCCATGTTCTGTTTCTCACAACTTCGTGCCCACCACAACTTTTTGTCGTATGGATCTGATAGGAGTTGGGAGCTAAAAGAATCTTCACTTGACTGGTGAACAGTCTAGCACTACGAAAAATGAGTTACTAGATGGGCTAGGATATAAGACCATATATCATAAATGCCCGTGAAATCTGTACTGGTAGTGGAATAGTGGCTTGTAGTTGGGAATACTTTGGAATAGCGTAGGAATATTGAGAGTTTTAAAACCTATCCCTGCTACTTATCAGTGCTTTATGGCATCTAAATTTTTTTCAATGCCTTAAATCATCAAGTTGATTCGATTTTACATAACAAGTCAGGTAACAGTTCGCAGTCACAATCATAAATTACAGACCCCCTTCCCCATAATTAAGGCACTAAGCTAAATGTTCAATCAGCATACAGACTGTGTCTGACCACAAATTTGATGGATTGCAGGTCACAATCTCATTTGCAAGGATATTGCTGAATGCCATTAGACCAGGCATAGAAGCACTTGGGAGACTACCAAGAGCTGATGTGTACTGTGATATGAACCAATATCCCATGGCCGTTAAAACTCCCGGCATTTTAGCAGTCCGCATCAACTCTGCCTTGCTTTGCTTTGCGAATGCCAATTTTATAAGAGAAAGGTACAGATGTGTATGTATGTATATTTGGTTGTGGGTATATATAGTCTGTACATGACACAAGAAGGCTGAAACGAATTAGTGCAGGTTGATTAAATAATTAGCTAAGAATTGCTCTTTGTCTCAGGATATTAAGGTGGGTGACAGAAGAAGTGAATGAAATCAAAGAAAGCACCGAGGGAGGGATTCAAGCAGTAATTCTTGACATGTCCAGTAAGTGTCTTGGATAAGATTGAAAACAAACCCTGTGTTTTGCTTCAATGTTCTTCCTGAGCACAGATTGAACTTTTTAGTTGTGTTTCGCTGCAGATGTAATGAACATTGACACGGCAGGAATTCTTGCGCTAGAAGAGCTGCACAAGGAGTTGCTCATTCATGAAGCACAAGTAAGACAAGTGACCTGCACAGCATTTTAGGATATATATACCATCCCAGTTTTCATAAATTTGTTTCTGATATCACAAAATAAAAATAATTAATAAAAAAAAAAACTCGCTCACTGTTTTCTTGCAGTTAGCTATAGCCAACCCCAAGTGGCAAGTGATTCACAAGCTAAGGTTGGCCAAATTTATAGACAGAATTGGAAGAGGGTGGATTTTCCTCACCGTCAGTGAAGCCGTAGATGCATGTGTTAGCTCTAAATTAACTGCCCTCGCAAACTGTTGATGCGGAGTTTGGCGGCCTCTTGCTTAATTAACCGAATAAGCTCTTTTGCATGGAGTAAAAAAAAAAAAAGAAAAGCCTCGTGAGAAATTGAAATATTTAGCATAAATGTAATCCTGTGAATGTAATCCTGTGAGCCTACTTGGAGTTACATTTTTCATGGAGTTATGGTTGCGAAAAGTTTTTTTAAAAAAAGATAACTTGTTTAGTTCAATCCTATATTACAAGCCATTTTTTGCTTTAGAAAACAATAATATCAAGTACTTCATCACTATATTACAAGCCATTTGTTGAAATCAATACTCCATTTATTTACAATAAAAATATTATTCCAATAACAGTACGATGGGAAAAATGATTTCCACTTGATGATGAAGAAGAAGAAGAAGTGCGAATTGCTTTGGAAGGAAAAAAAATGTTAAATTGAATTTGCTGGTCTTGAGAACGCATGATAGAATTTTACGTGTGCCTTTTCATTTTCTTTTTAGCCATTAGACTTTAGAGTCACAGAAATTATACAATAGTACTTGCGTAATGAAATAGAAACTGTCAGAAACGCAAATTGATAGACAGCAGGTAATATTCCATTATTGAACAGAAACCGAATCGATTTCTATTACACACGAACTACACAAACTATAAAGAGGACAAGGTCGATAACTATGCAAGTCACAACACTAGTTTAGATATAAAACAAACTGTATGCAGAATCCACGACCTTGGGCAAACATTGATAGCACTGCTTGCTTTACATGTATTTCCTTGCGTTAAAAGTTTCTGAAATTAACCTTACAATTCGAAGATTGTCTGGTGCTCTTGATCATCAAGTCGAGGTACTTTGTTGTCCTCATAGCTTGCGCCATCATTTTCCACCTGTAGATGGGGGCTGCTGATTGGAATCTCCACCTGCTCACGTGGCATCATATCTGGAATATTTGGTCCCACCATTTCATGCTGGTTGCATCATCATTTTTTCCATTATCAATTGCAATGTTTTCCAGAATTCTTAGAAGAAGAAGAAGAATAAAACTCTCTTTAATCTGGTTTTTGCATCAATGTTTTCACTTGTGTTTCTTAAAAATGAGAGAAGCGAAAAGATAGTGATATTGGGGGGGAAAACAGCTGATGATGCCAGGTCCATAATTATAAACTGGATACTACTATGTTCTTTCGAACCTATCTATGTTAGAAAAGAACCTGAATTTGAGAGTATAAGGAAGGTGACATGGGGTTGGAGTGGAGCACCGTTGAATTATATGGTGGCCACTGTGGAAAGTTTCCATCACCAGGCCACTCCCTGAAGTTGTGTGCCTCTGCATTTGAGTGACTTCCTTGCAACAATGAATCATACATTGTGGATGAAAGATTCCTGCACACGGTAGAAGAATCTCTGGCTTAATTTTGTTGACTTGGGAAAGTTAATTCTAAAACAAACTTATTACTAGTATAAACGAGGAAGTAAATAGTTTTCAACTATAGTCTAGCCCATCTAGAACAATATCTTAGTTATTTGCATTAATTCAAGGAAATAATGAAGTGCGGAATTAAAACCTTAAAGCGTTCAGGGGAGTAGAAGCATTGAAGATTTGGGCGTGGTTGTGAGCTCCATGGTGCAAGATTTCGGCATGGTCGCTACCAGCATCAGGCAACCAATTTACCATATCATTATTGAAAGAGCTGGTTGGCAACCCATGCTGTGAATCGATCCATGTGTTTGAGTTCAATATTTCACTCGTAAAAATCTCTTTCATGCCTACATTTTAGTTACTTAGCATATCTAATTATAAGTAAGTAAATTACCTCTAGTCTTGATGGATTAAATGAAGATAGATGGTTGCTCAGGAGATATTCCTGTAACACCACAAACCAGACTCATTTTGAAAATTATAAATTAAAAGGGTAATTAACAAATAAGTATAAATTAGTTCTTCCAACCTTTCTTTGCATGACACGTGATAGGGTGTCAACAAGACGTTTGTCGCATGATTCTAGCTCCCCCATGGACGTGAATTTTATCGGGTCTGGCTCATATATCCTACGGTTTTAGGACCAATGAAGTTCACTTGCAGGTAAGTTTAGAACAAAAAAAGGCAAGAATAAGAATGGAGAACTACGTACCCTTCTTCTTCTTGTTTTTATTTATATATATATATTGTTTTTATTTAATTGATCCTAACCTTATCTGTTCCTCTGCTAGTTGAAGTCGCTGCAGTAACCTTGCAATTTCATGCTGGAGTTCCTGCAGTGAAAATCGTTAACTAAGTTGGCAACATTAAAAAAATGTTTTGACTGATAAAAAGGGTATTCCTTATCTCAACCTCCGAGTTAATTGCTGTTGGGCTTTCCAAGGAATGGAAGTGCATCGTTTAGGAACATTAGAAGAAGAAGAAGAAGAAGAAGAAGAAGAAAGATTAAGTTGTCACAAACAAATCATGAAAAATTAAAAAAACCAGAGAGAGAGAATATAAAGAGAAATGGAGATATGAGTAGACAAACTTGGAAAGTTGAAGGGCGATATCACTCTCGTTCCTAAGCTGTTGTAGTGTCCTAAACAAATACTGCACCGGATAATGCATAACTTAATTGAAAATACTCAAAATCTCCGTGCAATAAAACTGAGATCCCCCCTCTTCCCCGTCCTCTAGTTTTTCTTTTCCCTTTTTGGATGGGACTTGAGTGCACAAAACACAAACAAGAAAAAAATGGCAATAGAATGTTAACTAAGAAATTTATAATTACTCAATTACCTCTTTGTTCTGAATATCACTGCAACAAGAGAAACTAAAAAAACTTCAATCAGGCAGTATTAACCATACAAACAAAAAGGAAAAGAGATAAAACAAAGAGACTCGGCATGGCTAAGCATACCGTTGATGTTGGCCTTGTTCAGGAAAAACTATAGCACTGCAAAGCGAAAAAAGAATACTGTGATATATATGTTAGACTTAGTAACTATAAAGAAAGAAAAACAATAAATTTAGCACATAATCTCTCTTTATAAAATCGTACAGTTGTCTTTCTTGGTCAGGGAGATTAACGAGACGAGCTAGCACATCCTCAATCCTGATTATCCAACATGGCAAATAAAATTACAGCAACGAAAAAGATGGTTCGAAGAAGAAAATGAAAATCGTGGAGTAGAACTACAGATGGAGATGAATACATGCAAAAGTATATGATAAAAAAAAAGTGAGTTTTATTAGATTTTTTGTTAGCTATTTAATGGTGGAATATCGAAAACACTGAAGAAATCTTGAAACCATAGGGGTAATATTAGAAAACGATAAACAGCTACGAGGAGAAAAGTGGAATATTAATGAATCGATAGGGGTGAAAGTGTACTCTACTTAACATGAATAGTTCCAAAAATCGAATTCCTGCATGCTTCAAGCAGAGCAGCAGTAGACCATCAATTCCGCACCCATTATGCAGGGCCAAGAATATTGTTTATAAGTCTACCCAGAGATCCTCATTAATCCCTAATAAGGTTATTCACTTTTACAATTGTCAGTACTGCTAATAATCACAACAATTTTACCAAGCTTGAGTTTTTTCTGAAATGCATGTGTCACCATTGTGCTTGGGATTTCTCAAGCTAAGAGAAAATTGCATGAGCTAGCTAGGATTGATCACGTTAAATAAACCAATATTGATAGGGATAATCTGATAATATTTCCTGGCCTTTTGACATAATTAAAACCGATTCTGGACATTCACCTGTTTATAGAAATGCCTTTATAATCAAAATATATGTTAAGAGCATTGACAATTTTATGGCAAACTATGATGAGCTAGGCAATCAAGAAATGTAACAAAATCACGATTATTATGAATGAAAAGGGCTAATAACAAAAGCAAAGGACTTGGAGTTATCTACGTAAGGAAATGATGAAAAGGCATAGGCTGCATCACCTCTTTTTGCCAGAAAAGTGACTAAGACGGCCAGAGGGAGAGAACATGATAAGAGCAATATCAATGTCACAAAGGACGGAAAGCTCATATGCCTTCTTAATGAGTCCATTCCTTCGTTTTGAAAACGTAACCTGTCGATTGGTGTTGTTTTCTATTCTCTTGATCTCCAGCTTAACACGACCCATTTCTTGATCTGTCTCCTTTATGTACGCAAAGTCGCAAAAAAAGGAATGCTGAATCTTCTTTGAATCGCTTTAATTGGTTATTTTTAGAATAAGAGAGATGTGCATGGCTCTCTCTCTATAGATATATATATAAATACATGGACAAGAAGAGCCTTAAAGTCAAACAAGGGCTGTTATTTACCTCTGTGTGTGTGAGAGAGAGGTAGAAGATCATAAAATGGACGAAGATTGAGGGTTCTGTAAAAGAAGGGGTCATAGAACTGCGAAGATTTAGTGGTTGATGAGGTTCAGTTGTCTCTAGCTAGCATAGGCGCCTTGCTATTCTGGTGGTTGCAATCAAGATTTGGTTTTGTCGGTATTTGATATAAAGCCTCAAAATGCTCCCCTTTACTCTGATTACCAGTAATTTAAGAGCTAAATATTGTTCTCTAAACCAAACCGTCAATTAACTCATTATCGCATCTCATGATGATCCAACAATACGAGTAAATACCAAAGTGGCCAAAAAATCATAATATATCTAAGCACGTAGTTGCTTATTAAACTGGACGTCCCATTTGGGATTTTAGTTGCCAAGTTCCAACTCCGAATTAAGGCCAAGTTATGGCTTTATCTGTCTGTGTTGTTTGATTTGTGTTCCTTTCCCATGAGAGCAGAAACGTGCTCGCCTAATAACAAAGTGCGACATGGATATACCAGAACAAGTTTCTCAGGATTCACTGAATTATCAACTGAAACAATCCATATATGTGGACTTCTTGGGGATTGGAGTTTTTGGACTCAATATCTTATGATATGGTAGCTAAACTGCGACGCTCGCACTCTTCTGCAGCTTTATCATCCATGTCTCGGTTGTTGGGGCCAGCATATGATCTTCGGGCTGTTAGCCTTTTGTTTTGTGTAAATTGATAAAACCTGTTAGGGCACTGTTAAAAAACCATTTTAATTTTATAACTTAAGCTATTAGGTAATATCTCAAGATATGATTTATATTATTTTCTAACACATCCCCTCAAGTAAAAGTTCTTTGGGCTTGAAACTTATACATGCCCACATTACCTTGTGCTTAATTTTTTTATCAAATAAATAGGAATGGTAAGATTCGAACTCAAGACCACTTGGTCATCAAGATTCTGATACTATGTCAAAGAATCATCTCAACCCAATAACTTAAATTATTAAATAAAATTCCAAGATATAATTTATATTATTCTCTAATAATCACTCATATCCGAACCCATAAATTCGTAACTGGCATAGATTGGATCATCTTTTGCTCGAGCGCCAGAGGATTTAGAGTTCTAGTATACCAATTCGTAACTGGCCTTTTGATATTGAATCCTTGCTCCACCAAGAAGCCACGAATTTAATAATGTGTTTTGGCCTTGTTGTGTTTGATGTGATGTGTTATGTCTGTCATGTTGTAAGATATACAACACATCAAGCTGTTTGGTGTCAAAATTATTGTGATAGTGTCAGGATTGAAAATATTGCTTTAATTGTTTAGCAATTTACTATCGTGTTCTCTATTTGAATTAAAATTATCATTAAAAACATAACTTAAATTAAAATTAAAAAAAAAACTAAAATATGAATTGCTTGAAAATGATTTAAAAAAAACATAATTAAATTTATTTGATTT
>Ga0307515_10022931_pt1 | contig 10978 bp, 3 predicted proteins | sample 17_EM_MG_FD_194513 | JGI IMG/M metagenome (GOLD analysis project Ga0307515, IMG submission 194513) | Populus trichocarpa ectomycorrhiza microbial communities from riparian zone in the Pacific Northwest, United States - 17_EM | ecosystem: Host-associated > Plants > Roots > Unclassified | place...
AAGATTATCAATTAACTTGGCATTTGCCATAAACAGTTGGTACCTTTTTAAAGAAGTAAATTCTAGAGGGATGCAGCATACCTGTAACCTCGTAAATGTTGGGTAATTCTGATTCTTCATCCAAACCTGTGCTTCTTAGGTGCTCCAAACTTCCGCTCCGCCCATGCTCTAATTGATGCTTTATCGTCGGGATCATAAGTACCATGAGATCGATGAATCCGTACATGCCTAGATATCTGGGATTCTTGCTGTGACCATCTTTGATTGAACTCATTAGTCATCCATGCGAAGGACAAAACCTCGAGACATCTCAAGTTTTGAAGTCCAGAGGGCACCTCCTCCAGCATTGGGCAAGGTCCTATTTGTAGCCTTTCAAGAAGTGGCAATGCTCCTTCGTCTATTAACATTTCATTCAAATAATCCAGACCTGCAAGATACAAATACTTGAGTTTCTGGAACCCTCCTCCTTCAAAATGCATCCTCTCTCCATTGAATGCCCAGAAGAGTACAAGAGATTTTAGATTGGGCAGAGCTTGAAGGACTTCAACGGAATCTTCCATCAAGTTTGAATAACTCAATATCAGTTTAGATAGATTGTGCAGTTTGGAAATCCAATTCGGCAACCTATCTAATTGACCCCCAAGCCAGAGACTCTGCAGCTGAATTGGAGGGGAAAATTCTGATTCCAAATCAAGAATTTCAACCTGGTGATTGACTGAATAAACAAGTAGCGACTGCAGGCTAGTCATCTTCTCTAATACAGTGCATAGATACCCTCCTTGTTCTCTTTTCAAATTGCAGATCCCAAATTTCCTCGTTTTCGTCAACACTTGTAGGCCGTCATTGAGAAAGCTCACATCATCTTCCACTTTAATTGTAAACAATGTTTGTAAGAACTCCAAATGCTTAAAGCTGCCTTTAATCTTCAATCCAGTAGCGTATCCACCATGAGCCAAAAGATGTTTCAATTTAGGGAAATCGCTGATCTCAACTGGCAGCTCTTTCACCAAAGAGAATCTCAAATCCAAGGACTCCAGGTTATGGAGCTTTCCTATTGATCTTGGAAGTTCTTTTACATCGGTATTTCTCAAGTTCAAATACCTTAGATGTAGCAAATTTCCAAGCTCTTGGGGAAGGTGATCTATAGGACAGTCTTCAAAATCTAATGTAGTCAAAAGCTTGAATTTTGCAAACATTTCTCGAACTCTGGCCTTCTGCAGCATTTCTTTGTCAAAGACCATAATAGAGCGAGTTTGAGACCTGGTGCTACTCTTTGGAGGGTTACTTCCTCTGTTGCTTATGGAGAGATGTGTTGCTATGCCTTCAAAAGTTAAGCAACTGCTGGAAACATGGCAGAGACTCATTTCCTCTGACTTGGAAAGAATGACTTCAAGGACCATATCATGAACACGACATGTTTTGGGAACTCCTTTGACACCAACTTCATCCACTTGAACCAAACTTCGACAAATGAGTTCGATGAAGTATTCTTCTCCAACCTCCTCGAGTGTCATGCCCGGTTGTTCTTCTACTAGGCCATTAGCCACCCATAATTGAATTATTCTTCGACGTTTAATGCTAAAATCCTCAGGAAACATGCCAAAATATAAGAAACAAGATTTGAGGTGGTACGGCAGATCACCATAGCAGAGAGATAAAATGCTAGTGACATTATTAATGTATGGATCACTAGTCATTGCAGAACCACCAAGGCCACCGATAACTTTTTTCCATTCTTGAGCGCTCTTCTCTTTGACTGCTAGAAGTCCACTAACAGCCACAATTGCGAGAGGCAATCCTCCACATCTTCTAACAATGTCGTGTGACAATTCCTCCAGATCTTTTGGACATTGCCCTTGAGATTGAAACCTGAATGCCTTTTTACAGAAGAGTTCCCAGGCTTCTTTTTGAGGTAAAGGATCTATACGATGGACATGAACCGATGAAGATCCTCTACAAAGTCTAGCAGCCGCCTCATTTCTTGTTGTAGCCAATATTCTACTGCCATTATCATGATCTAACAACGCGAGCTCCATGTTTCCCCAAAAGCCAATTTCCCATACATCATCAAATACAACAAAATATCGTTCTTGTCGTAACTTTTCTCTAATCTCCCCAATCAACTCCTCATCCTTCTCCATTTTAACAATTTTATCAGGAAAAGGCTCAATATTCTTCGCTTTATAGAATCCCTTCAGCATACTCCTTAGTAGCTCCGTCTTATCATATGATTGAGGCACGGTGATCCAAGCACGGTAACTGAAGTGCTCCATCACCCTGTGGTTGTCGTATACTTTCTTGGCCAGTGTGGTTTTTCCCACACCCCCCACTCCAACCACTGCGATCACTTTCCTTTGAGAAACTCCGCTTACCAAGTAGCTTATTAATTCATCTCTCCGAGATTCAATCCCAACAAGCTCAGCTTCTTCACAGAAAAGAGAACTCAACCGAGGATGATGCATTAATCCTCTTCCTGCATTGCTGCTGCTACTGCATGATGCCCCTTCATTTGAAGAAATGAAATTGAATGTCTGACTTCTGTTCTTGATTTTCAGAAGTGATGATTTGATATCTTTAATCTGTGATGCTATACCAAGACGTCGATAATCAGGAGGTGTTGCCACATGCAACACGTAATCATCAATGACATCTTCAATGCGATGAGCTTCTTCTCTTATTTGGTTCACCAGTGCTTCCACGCCCTCGCCGATGCCTTCTTTCTCAGCCTTTGAATCTGCATCTTTCAGGAAAGCACGAATGACTTCCAATTCATCTTTGACATCTACCAATTCATCACGGACCCCTTCCAGTAGTTTCACTTCTTGTGTTAGCAATGAAAGCAATCTATCAACAACAAGGCTCACCGCCGACTCTGCCATTTTCTTTACCCTGTCTTCTCACCTCGCCATTCCATCTTTCCCTGATTCCATACCGTGACCATGCATGGATTCGGAAGTTAGTCTTCTTAAACTATTTAGTTTGAACTACATATTTTGCACAACATAAAGCACCACTGAAAACTTTGATTTGTCTACAATCTTTAAGCTCTCAACTTCAATCTAATGTGGTACACAAATGAGCTGCATAGCTTTTTTTTTAAAAAAAAAAAAGAGGAAAGGAAAGGGCTATAGAGAGAGATTTATGGCTTGTGTATATGGGGTTTATTCTTTGTTAAAGAGAAGGAAGGTGTTTTTCGGTGAAGGAGAAGGAAAACACGAAGTTATTAATAAATAGGAAAGTTTAACGCGGCTAGGGGTACTCGTCTGCAGTGTTTGAGAGTTTCAGCCGCGTTTCAAACAGTAAACGGCTGAAATCGCGGCAAGAAAGAAGGAAAAAGTACTATTTTTATGTTTAAAAAATATTTTTTAAAAAAATTAAAATTTATGCATCAGATTGGTAGTGAAAGCCAGAAAATATTCAGGCTATAGAGAGCTTAATCATGCCATTTGCTGTTTGGTAGTGCTTGGTATCTTGTATAAAAATAGACCGAATGAGAAGAAAATAATATTATGTGCTACCTTCCCACGTGTAAGCTCAAGAAATAAGTATAGTTTAAAAATAAGTATAGTTATTAAACCTCACTGGAAGCGGTCCGGTGTAAAGGCTCTTTGTCCGATCGTTGATATGGAGTTGACTTTTTTATTTTTGGAAAAAAAAAACTATATTAATAAATAAAAGAACATAACAAAATAGTAAATGATACCCTAAAGCTTACAATTAGGAATCCATAAATTGAATTCAATGCAACGATTTATTATTGATATTGTATCACATATTTATACAAGGCTATTGCTTTACAGTAGAAAAGAAAAATTCTGCAGATCTTCTATTCTAAATAGGAAACATAATTACAGTAGAAAAACTAATATATAATGTATCTTCTATTCTAAGTAGGAGACTATGATCTTTGTTCTTTCAACAATCTAGTTGCTGCAATTTGTAGATTTGACGGTAAATGGTGGAGTGAGTTCTGTATCTCCGGGAACCAGTTGTGCTTCGCCTGCATTGAGTGCCTTCAGGGTTCATAAAGGCAAGCTATTCGAGAGGGGCCAGCTCGGAGGATTTGAACTTGTTTACATGATTCAGCTGAACCATCAAAATACAAAGCTTACCCATGTGAGCTTCCAGCCACAGTAACGGGTTGTTCTGTACTTTTGTAATTTATAAGCACTAATTTGTGAACATAGACTGGAACATGTGGGTGAGGCAGAGTCACTTCGATTTAATTCGCTTGTGATAGACGCTATAAGGAAAACACTTGGAAGCTAGGATGGTAAATCTGAAACTTGGAGCTGCTTTTGGATTTCCCTCTGCGCCCGTCCCTGTATATGTTTCAAAAACCACACGTTTCCTCGAATACACGAACTACAATGAGATAAAACTAAGCAAACTTCAATGAACTTGTTCTATTTGCTGCGTAAAATGAGTTAGCGTATAATATTTTGTGCTACCTTCCCACGTGTAAGCTCAAGAAATAAGTATAGTTATTAAACTCCACTGAAATAAGATATGGAGTCGGCTTTTTCTCTTTTATTCTTGTTAGAAAAAAAGAACTATATTAATTAAAAAAATATGACAAAATAGTAAATGATAAGCTAAAGCTTATATTTAGAAATCCGTAGTTAAAAATCTACAAAAACCTAAAAAAAAAAAAGCTTAAATATCACAAAAACTTTTAAAAAAAAGCCAAAAAAATTCATATAGAATTTTCCAGTTTTTTATTTCAATTAACTAAATAAAACTAAACAAAAAAAAGTCGGTTTAAACCATTTCAATTTTAAATTGAAGAAAATAAAAATTTAGTTTGATTATTTTTTTAATTGAAAATGCTCAATCCTAGCTGCATTAATCCAAATGAACAAATTATACTCGGTAACTGCACAAGGAAGAAAGAGAGTGTGAATTTCAATAGAGAATAAATGGAAGGTCTTTATGTTAGATAATAATATAAATTATATCTTAGAATCTCACCTAATAGTTTAAACTATTATGTCAAAATGATTCTTAACAAGGTATCAGAGCTTTAATAACCATGCGATCACGAGTTCAAATCTCACTATCTCTATTTATTTGATAAAAATTAAGTATAATGTAGAGTGAGCTTATGCAAGTTTGAAACCTAAAGAGCTTTCACTTGAGAGGGGTGTTAGGGAATAATATAAATCATATCTTGGAACCTCACCTAACAACTTAAATTATTAGGTCAAGATGATTCTTTGACACGATTCTTTGACACTTTGTCCAACATAAAGCAAAGTTTAGTTTTTACTATTCAACAAATCTCCATTTCTTATTTCACTCACGGTGTAACTATGTCAAATGTGCAAGAGGTGTACACTTTGACAGGCTGTCCAAAACAGTGCCTAAAGGTGCTGGCAGCCTTGCCAACAGTGAGATAAATCGGCAGTGCAGATTTGTGCAGCTGTGGTTCGTTAAAGGAAAATCAGCAGCGCAGATTGTTGACGAACATGGGCTGGATGATGGAATGTCCAAACCAGGCGGGAAAACTCGTCAAGGGGATAGGCTGGCGAGAATAGAGGTTGTCGCGGAATTCGGTGGCGCAGACATTAGCAGCTTATATGCAGATGCGAATTCGGCAGCGCGTAATGGCTTGTGCAAGTCATGGGTTTGACTTGACATGATCTGAAACTTGGACAAAGGACTGTCCAAGGCATATGAATGACTTAACAGCTGACGCAATAAGAACTAGCAGTTGGGGCTGCCAAGTGGGTATGCAGAACGTGGATTAGTGGCAGTTATGGACTTCCTAGATCATGGGATCATGGGGCAGAACGTGGGGGCTGATTAGAGTATTGCTCTACAAGCTGCTGGATCATGGGCAGTAACTGTCCACTACTTGCTGGAAATAGGCCATTAAGATCATAAAAATTATGAGAAAGAAAGTGTTCCACTATGTCCTGAAAAATAGGATCATAAGTGTGTTTTGTAGCTCACATACTTGGCTATAAATAGTTGTTGTAGCTCTTAGTTGTAGATAGGATGCATAGAGAGGAAACAACGTGTGTAAGCTTGGCTGTGTAGCATGTAAATTCAGTGCGTAGCACACATTGTGTAATCCTTAATTTGTTGACGAGATAACTAAAGATTGAGAGTTCTTATATTCTCGATGTGCTTTGTGTTGTTCATCATCACTTGTGTATTCCGCTTGTCTTTTAACTTGGAAAAGTGGGGAAACCTCTCGGGTGAGGGAATCGCATAGTTGCTAGACAAATATAAATGGCATTGGCGAGAAAAAACAGAGTCTAGTGAAAGACTAGGCTACCACACAGATTTATTCGTGGAGCGAAAAATTACCCCGTGACACACGACATATCTCCATTAAAGATGAAAGGTGAAGAAGGCTGCTGCTTCTAATAGAACGTTGGGGCACCACATGCACGAATCAGAACAAAGGAGAAAAGATTTTTCCCGCTCTCTTCAGCCTCTCAAACACATCATCAAGAAGAGGAGTCTCATATATGATAAAGAGATTGGTTTGTGCTGCTCTGGTAATGAAACTGTTGACAGAATTGACTTCTCACTTTTATAAACACCAAGATTGCAATTGCACAGCTTAAGACAAGACTCTGAGAAGTAAGCCAAACAGATTCTTATGAAATACTTCTATAAAGATTCCTTGTTTAACATTCTAATCTTCGACAGTATTTTGCATAATCTCCGAACAGGTCGATTCAGAAAAAGCGGCGAGCCATTTTCGAAGAAACCATGTGTTCGTCAAAAGAGAGCTTAGTGATTTGGTGAGAAAGGAAAATTAGGAAGAGTAGATCTTATGATATCCGTTTACCTTTACTCTGCTTCGAAAAGGATCCGCGTCGACGGCCTTGTAAAAGACATCTAATGCCTGCGTGTTCCTCAAATGTTTTTTATTTTTAAATTATTAAATTTATTATATATATATTTTTAAATTATTTTAATATTTTAATATCAAAAATAATTTTTAAAAATTAAAAAATATTAAAAAATATTTTAAAAATAATATATATTTTTTTTAATTATGTGGTAGATGCCCTTAACCCCATGTTTTTACTTGGAAGATGTGTCCACTGAAAGACTACATTATTCTTTCCATTTTCTCATGCAAAGGGGAGACCATCATGTAGATATTTGTCTACTAGTTTGATTCCCACCGCACTGAAACAATTTTCTTATTAATACAAAAAAATAAAAATAAAAAATCTATTGATTATAATCAAAGGTTAAAGAAGTTATTTAAGATAAAGATGAAATATGTTGTTTTTTAGAAGAAAAAAAAAAGGTTTTGATATTTGTTTTAGTTTAAATTGAATTCTAAAATTTTAATTGGTTTAAATAAATAAAATTTAATTTTATTTATTCAGATCAAGCGTTAACTTAAAGTTAAAATTGATTCTTAATGTTGTAAGAGTCCTGTATAAAATCAATCGATACAAAATATCAAATTCAATCTCAAATCAACTTAATATGAAATGATTAAATTATGAATAAAAAAATTCAATTGATAAGAAAACATTACACACACTACAGGTAACTATTGCAACTCTAATAAAATTGAATTTTTCTTCTATGTTGTATTTTCATAGTTTTTTTAATATTTGTTTTTTGCTTGTATTGTCTTGTATATTCATGATTTCAACTATCATTTATAACTGAGTATTAATTCTACAAAACCATATTACAATTATTAATTAGAAAATAAAAGGATTCAATAAAATAAAAGGATGCGAATTAAAAAAAGGGTTGAGATTTATTAAATGGAAATCAAAATGACCCGATTAGACAAAGGACTTGAATGGAAATAAAAGGATACAATAGTGAAAAAAAAAAGAAAAAAAAAGAAAGACTTGAATGAAAAAAAATAGAGTTAAGGTGTTTCTGTCTATATAAACAATGTTTTTCACCTCAAATATTTTAATTGTTCTGATAATAATAATAATGTTCAAAGGAATCTGACCTTAAAGAGAGAAGCATAAAATTATACTTATTACTATTTTTTATATTTTTCTAGACCAGTAGCTAAAAAATATAGTTATTAGGCTTAATATATTCATATGAAAATTTGAAATTTAGAGTTCGATTTGAATTAAATTTTAATTTAAATTAGAAAAGTTATTAATTAGAATTAACTTAATTCAATCAATAAATTAATCCATAATTTTTTTTTAGTTTAACGTGGGTGTCCAGGTCAGCTTGCGTGTACCTCGATTAATCCCACGGGCCCTGAAGTTAACGACCATGTAAGTCTCTAGTGGCCATCATATGAGCAACCACAGGGCTCGAACCTGAGATCACAGAGGGAGCAAAACTCTTGGTCCCAATCTTTTACCACTGGGCCACCACCTAAATTGTTAATTAACCCATAATTTGATTAATACAACTGAACTTTATTTATAACCTCCATAATCAATACTTTTTATTCCAATAGTCTATTTATAAAACTTTGCTCAAAACTATAGCTAATTTCAACAACATATTGATATTTGGATTGGTCTTGTGTATGTTATTTATTCTAATAGTCTATGTAGAACCAAATTAATTGTTGAATTCAAATGATGGTAATTGATTACGATTCTTGTGTTTGAAATAAAATAGTAATGCATATAAATAAATTTAATTATATTGTTTAGAATACATGTAGAAATAAATTGAATTATAATCTTGATTATTTTGTTTTTAAATAATTTTTTTATATAATTACTAGTTCCACCAACAATATAAAAATTTAATAACAATGATGATGATGTCTGCTTTGATATTAAAATTGTCTATTAACTTATAATCTTCAACCTTGCTTAGATAATTATAGCTAAGTTGTTGCAATTGTTCTAAAAGAGTATTGATATCTCATACAATGCTTGCATATTATACTATATATGTATGTCTTTTTCTGGAGGTCCTACTTGGGATGTGACAAAAGGAAAAACAAAATTGGGATCCCATGTATAACTTAATATTTGATTATCTTTCATGTTTGTTTTTTAAAAATTATTAATTTAAATTTTATAAATTTTAAAACCATTAAAAATTTATATGATTATTAATTTTAGAATTTAAGAGATTAATTAAAGTATCGGTAAGCTGACCTAATACTCATATTAATTAAAAAAAAAAAAAGAGATGGAAGAATTTTGAATGCCAGTGAAACCATGCAATGACCAGCTCCCACCTTTAACATTCCACAATTACAGCAAAGCTTCTTACAAAGAGGTTTTTCTTTGAAAGATCTAAGTAGCTCCTTCATGTAACATATTCAATGGCTCATCATGAAAACATTGATCCATTACAAAATCATGCATCCGATTATATATATATATATATATATATATGTGTGTGTGTGTGTGTGTGTGTGTGTGTGTGTGTGTGTGTGTGTGTGTGTGTATTCTCTCATTGTTCCCACAAGGATCCTCTCATTGTTCATCATTCTAGAACTGAACCCACAACTTCAGTGCCTTTCTTGACGTGGATTCAACATTGAACCCAATTTTCGGAACCAGTCTAAGGAGTAAGGAGTGTCTATCTTGCACACAATAAGGTTAAAAAATGCAGGTGCTACAATGGACTCTTCGATGGCCACATTTGACAATGCGTACTGTAAGTTGCTACTCCAAGGAAATAGTCTTATCTGATCTGCAAAAAAGTGAAAGAGACAATGAGGGATAGAAAAAAAGAGAAGGAAAGAAACAATGGGGAGGGGGGTTTCGTAATATGGACTCTACACTCTTTTTTTCATTTGATCCTTCTACTCAAAATGGACTCTACACTCTTTTTTTCATTTGATTGATTGATAATTTTTGAAGAGGAGAAAGATATGAGCCCGGATATATCTCGTCTATGCTGTAAATATTGATAATTACAGCCTGAGTATCATAATAATTTCTTGGAATGGGTTTGATCAATCAACCTGAATGATAACCAAGATGTTATTTGATCAATCAACCAGAACGAGGCTGTTTCTAATCAATTACTGATTTCTGAATTTCATTATTAGCTGAAGCGTAGGTATGAATTGAAGGTAAACCATGGTGAGTGGGTCACTACAATCAAACCTGATTTGAGGTCTAGGAACATCAGAAATGGCATATTAAGCTGTTAGAACTGCAGAGGTGTAAACATTGATGCTTGTCACTCTGTGAAGACTGAAATACCTGCTGCCCTCACAACTCTCTTCTAGGTATCTCAATCAAGAGATTACCAGTCATGGATTATTTTGCTAAGGAAGAAATCTTATGCTTGGAATCTTCTGTAGTGTACATTTTATTAGGCCACAAATTATGCTTCTGCTATGGTAATAACACATGCACATCCAGATATTTCTTAACTTCTACATGCCACAGATATCAACACTCGAAACAAATTAACAAGCTGAAAACAGGTTTTACTAAATAGGTGTGTCTCCCCAGAAACATTAAACAAACACATCTACCGCGTTCATATCTTTTAGCAGGGCTGACTTCGCATTGCTCTGAGGTTGATTGATTGTCTGAAGTCCTGAAAAATGTACAGATCCCAAGCAACAACATACATGTAGAAATAGCAAACGTTATTCTAAGATCATCGATCAACTTGGCATTTGCCAAAACAAGTTGGTACCTTTTTAAAGAAGTAGGATCTAGAGGGATGCAGCATACCTGTAACCTCAAAAAATATTAGGTCATTTTGATTCCTACTCGTCTGAAATATCGCTCCACCCATGCTTCATAAGATCCTTCGTCACTGGGATCATAAGTACCATCATATTGGATAATCGGTACATGCCTCACTTTCTCTGATTCTTGCTGTGACAATCTTTGAGTGAACTCATTTGTCATCCCTGTGAATGATAAATCTTTGAGATATCTCAAGTACTTAAATCCAGAAGGCACTTCCTTCAGTTTTGGGCAAGGTCCCATCTGTAGCTTTTCAAGAAGTGGCAATGCTCCTTCGTCTATTAACATTTCCTTCAAATTACTCAAGCCTACAAGATACAGAGACTTGAGTTTCT
>Ga0307515_10022932_pt1 | contig 10978 bp, 11 predicted proteins | sample 17_EM_MG_FD_194513 | JGI IMG/M metagenome (GOLD analysis project Ga0307515, IMG submission 194513) | Populus trichocarpa ectomycorrhiza microbial communities from riparian zone in the Pacific Northwest, United States - 17_EM | ecosystem: Host-associated > Plants > Roots > Unclassified | place...
TTCCCCTTTGCCACATGTGGAAAGGCTCCCTTAACATCCATCAACAGCACTGCCGCGGTATTCCCCCTCCCCCACGCTTCTTCAACTCTCTTCATCAACCTTCCAACCGCATCTATTGCTGACCTTCGCTTTCTGCATCCAAACTGTCCGTCATGAAGTAACCTCCTTCGCTCACACTCCTCTGCTATCGCGTTGGCTGCCACCTTCTTCACAACTTTTCCCAGACAGTTTAATAACGTTATCACCCTATATGCCTTGGCAACTCCGTAATCTGGCTTATTCGGTTTCGGTATAACCACTCCCTTTGCTTCCTTCCAAACTCGAGGGTGTACTCCTAACCTAAACGACATTTTGACAACATTAATTATTCTTTGGGAGTCCCACTCCCAAAGTAACCTTATTGCCTTAAAACCCAGCCTATCCGGTCCGGGTGCCTTTTGAACTGACTGACTGAATAGAGCCTCTCGGATATCCTCGTCAGTAATCTTTTCCCACATTTCTCCTCCCTCCTCTTGGGCCTTTTTCTCTACACCCTTCAAAGGTTTTGGAAATGCTTCTTCTTTTATCAACTCCGCTTTTTCCTCCCAAGACTCCGCCACCTCCCCGGTCCTGGATCTCAAAGCCTTTATCGTTTGTTGTCCGCCTGGTTTCGTATATCTCAACGCCTGCCCAACTTGGTCTCTTGTTGCCGAAGTTAAAAACTTCCGCCACATCTCTGTTTTCGACTGTCGAATCATTCTTCTCAGGTTGCTTCGCTGCTTCCTAACTTGTTGCTGCGACGCTTCCCCTTTCTTTCTTGCTCTGTTTATCGATCCCAAAATTTTTCGATTTTCCGCGATTTCCACTGTCCACCACCTTTTTGATCTCGCACAAACCTTAATCTTTTTGCAGCACCTATTAAGATGATTAACGAAATTCCGCTGTATCTACTCAGCTTCCTTCTGTAAATCCTCTTCACTGCTCTTCACATCCAAAACAGGTCTCTTTGAGCTCTTGTCCTCCCACTCTTTTTTAGCTTTTTTGTAATTTTCTTCCTCCTCTTTCGACTTAAGCCCATCAATATCCCATCCTGTAATTTTTCTCGACACTTTGACTCCTTCCCCTTCGTCCCATCGTAACTGGGCACACACAATCGCGTGATCCGAAGTAGTTGCCAAATCTGTTGAAGTCTCTAATCTATCAGCCATCCGGGCTTTAGTAATAAAGAAATCAATACGCGATTTCGAAGTTTCGCCATTTGTCGTATTCGAATGGGTTTCTTCCCCGTCCGTAACGTCGATCAAATCATACTCATCCCTAAGATTTTCCAAAAAGTTCGCATCTCACTTTGGTGGGCACTGCGGGTCCCATCTATCACTGTGAGCATTCCAGTTTCCTCTGAGGAGAATCTTTTCCTGCTCCATAATCTCATTCCATCTTGCTGTCTGTGCCGGTTGTCACGGCGCAGGCAGGTACGGTGATACCTGGGGATAATAGAGGAAAGATACGGGTGGTGTGTGGAAGGAATTGTGTTACAGAAAGGCGGAGACGTTGGAAGACGCGGAGGAAGCGGCGAGATGGTGGTGGTATAATTTAGTAAGATAAAGAAGTGGTCAGAGGTGTTGCGACGTCGGATGATATGGCGTGGTTGTTACGATAAGGAATAACGGAGTGGTGTGTAAGATCATGGGATAAGATTCGGATGGTACATCGGAGCATGAAGAATGGTTCGAGAGGTGGCAGACGAATTGTATATAAAGAGAGTGTTGACGGTGTTGGAGGATTTCCTTTTCTTCTCTCTTTACTCGTTCTCTTGTATAGCAAGCAATAGTACGACTTTGAAAGATATTCCGATCTTTATTCCTCGATACGCACTTCGAGTTCAGCCTTGCAACATCCATATCACCTGCGCCCGATCCAGCCCGTTACACCGGTCTGCCTTGACTTCTCACTCCCCCCTCCTGTCTCAGCTGATCGTACACATTTACCAATCTCATCTTTCTACCTGACGGGTATCTTATATCAAACACCTGTACATCTCCTTCTCCCCCCTTATCCACTTCTGAAAACTCCAGGTGTGTATCTCTTCTTATTGCGGTCATCGTCCGTCCTCCTCTGACCAATCTATATCCTGGGTGACTAATGTTGTATCCCTCTCTCTCCACATACGGTTCTTGCAACATCACAACATCAGCCCCCCAAACAATTCCTGTTTCCAACGCCATCATAGTCGCCTCATACCCCCTCCCACAGTTATGCATTACGCATTTCACCATGACTTCACGGGGGTTTCTTGGGTCCCTGTGTTAGAAGATTCTCCTTCAGTCTCTTGTGTCGCCACAACTTGGACCTCCGGCTCCTTTTCTGTCTGCTCATCATTCTGAGCCTTCTCTTCCGCATCTGCAGTCGATGGTCCCCCATCCTCTGTATGATCCGGCTTCTTCTGTTGATCAGTAGTAATATTTCGACGTTCCCCCTCTCTCTCCTTCCAGGTTCGTCATTCTTCTCTTGCTACCTTAATAGCCTCCTGTTTCTTAACACAACAGTTGGCTTTCGCGATATGATTCCCCTTGCAGTTAACACACTTGTCAACGTTATGGGTGCAGTTCTGTCCTGCATTAGCCTTGCAACCTACCACGTTGCACTTATGATCTTTCGTTAAATGCCTCCCCGCACACAACATGCACGCCGGCATCTTCAAAGACCCACACTTTGCCTCAACATGTCCCCATCTGCTGCATACTCCACAAAAGGAATCTGGTCCGGCATTCATGAACTTCTCCACATCATACTTCACTCCTGCCGCCCTCAAACCTCCTTTCAAAACTTTTTGGGCCATCTTACTACCCTTGACCGCGAATACGACCATCGATGCTTTCTTTCCTTCCGCCTTCTTTTTCTGCACATCCTTCGGTCCTCCAATCCAGTTGATGGCGAGGGGCAACACCACCCCCTCGTTCTCAGCCTGCAATTCCTGCCTCAATTTTTCAAGTCCTCCCCCAGTCTTCTTTCCCAAATACCTATCAAAATTGACGCCGTGCATTTTCACTCTCTCCCAGAGTTCATTTGTTTCGATGTCCACTATCCCAGCGTCCACCTTTCTTGCCGCCTTTATCACTATCTCTCGGTACTGAATCAACATTTCGGCTGTTGCTCCTGTAGTCGTGATTGTTGAGAGGCATCCTCGGGTGTTCTTCGTAACTCCCTGGATGCGAACAAAATACGGAACCTTCGCCTCAAAAAGTGCCCTATTCACCTCCAACAAAATATCCAAATCTTTCTTCTGAGAAAGTGGGAGGCCATTATCCCTCTTAAAGGTGACTCTTCTCTTCTCCATCGAATTTTGTCCTGGGGGGACCGGCTTCATCTCTTCCTTCTTCTGCTGTCTCTTTACTTCTACAAAACCATCCCCCTTCTTCTTCTGCTGCTGTCCTGATTGTTGTTGTTGTTGTCGCTGTTCGGGTTGTTTCTTTGGTGGTGGTGGCGCGGCCGCCCTCTGCGCCCACGTCTCCTTGTTCTTCTCTTCCGGCTTCTTTGCCAGTTGTTGTTGTACTGGTTTCTTAACCTCCAGCTTCTTCTTCTTTCCTGCCTTTGGTCCCTTTGGTGTTTCCTTCACCTCCGGTTTTTTCACCTCCTTCTTCTTTTGTTCCGGCACTGCAGGCGCAGTAACCTGTCTTTTCGCAATCGTTACCCGTCCACTCGGGGTGAACCTCGGAAACTCCTGCCTTTTCTCTCCCGGTGGAATAACTGGGGCGTGCCTCGACGACTCCAACTCCTGCTCATCCACCTGCATCTGTTCGATATCCCTCGCCACTTTCTCATTTTCCTCCTCCGAAAAAGTCGCCCCGGGTTCAAACTCCACATCACGCATCTTTTCCTCCTCAGGGGTGGCTTCTACCTGTTTCCCCCTTCGAATTTCCTCCTTTTTGTTACCTTCTTCAGCTGCATCCTCAAACCTCTTTACCACCCTATCTGTCAGCTGATCAATCATCTTTTCCATGCAATCTTTCATCGCATTTTCAATCGTCTTAGCCATATTCGCCGGTGCAATCTTGGCCACTTTTTTCTCAATCTTGCTCAATCTGTCATCAAGCTTTTCTGCCCTTAATACTGCATACTCTCTTTCCAACTCCACATCCCTCTGCACTTCTTGGGCTATCTTTCTTACCGACATAACTGCCGCGTCGGTATGATTCTGTCTCGCTGCGATATGTTGGCTCTGCTGTTGGCACCAAACATCGTAGTTTGCATCATTTCTTTCTTGACCAACCATAAAATCCCTCAGTCCATTAGTGTTCCGAAGATACTCACCAATAAACTTTCCCAGATCTGCAGGTTCATTCTCACTGGCCAAGCTCTCTGCAGGCTTGGCCCAATCGGACTCAAGCTTTTTCCTGCTTGGCGTTTGCGGCATATTAGGGATTGGTCGTTCAGGCGTTACCGGCCTCCGGACTCCCTTCCCCTTATTGCACTTTTTTCCCTTCTTCGTTGGCGTCATGTAGGGCGACTCGTCCCTCCACTCCACCTCCGTCATCACATCATCTTCGTTGTCGCTACTATCGCTGATTTCAAATTTTCTCGGAATGGGTGTGTAGGCTTTCCGGGTCTCTTCCATTCCCCCCTCCTCTTCTGCGTGTTGGCTGGTATTTTCCTCCGACTGAATGTACCTTCGCGCAGTAATTCCAGCACTCGCCTTGGGAGTCGAAAAAGGATCCATCGGGAGAGCGCTCAAAGGTAAACCTAAAAGGCTTCCCTCATAATTCGTAGTTGGGGCAGGAACTGCCTCCCTCGGTGTTTGCGATGGGAAGGAAATTTCGTGGGGTGTTGGTATGAGGCTCATTAGGCTGATGAGTGCGTTGCTCTATTGACTTCATTTCAACTATACGCACGCGGTAGTGTGGCGGCTATGGCGGTAACAGAAGGCCGTTCCTATTGCTGTGTACATAAATAGTACCGTCGCTACTGGTTAATCCAACCACGAAGCCCACAACTACTGGTTTCCTGGTGCACTGACGCTGTCACTTGTCATCACCAGCATCAACCGGAATGACACGCTATATTACTCACACCTAACGCAAAATTATAGGGAAGGCTGCAGTAAATAGCTATCGCAGAACTGAGTTGGAGATGTTATGCATCCAAGGTGATATCTCCTTCTGCTGCAGCGGTATGACCCAATAGAAACCTTGGCGCCATAATCATGGCTACAAAAAGCATTGCAAGACTCAAAGCGATAACTGTCATATCAACAAACCTGGCGGTGTTGAGATGCACCTACCACCATCTACTCACTAGAAAATAATGTCTCCGAACATTTTAATATTACTGAGACTATTACCTAGAAGGGATATTGTCTGTGCACATCATCCTTGACATGATTGGGATACTATTCTTAATTGGGATACCGAATGACTCGATACAAGAATCTACTGGCAAGGTAAATACAATTGATAGTCCGTGCAATGTCTCATTGCGCAATAGCGAGCGTCCGGAGGCTTTATTTTCCAGCGAGTACTCTGTTAACAGTATAACGAGCAGCAAGAGATCGTCTGCTGGCCTTACTCAGCTGCAATTTGACAAATCAGTTGTCCTGACAGCAGTAACTGCTTTTTAAGAATCACATTGGACTTGCGTGGGATGTGTACTACGCGTGGACATAAACGTTTGGAGGTTGGTATTTGCATATATGATTAGCTGGCTATAAGACATTACACGGTATATGGGATTGCCAGGTGGGTATACATTTACACGAACTTCTGTATGTGTGTCTTAAACGTACATAGATGGATACGAGATCAAATCACTTCATTGTTTCAAGCAACAAATTGTTATGCGGCCGACTCCGAGTGATGATTTATGACGTCAATGTTATCGTCAGGATTTTTATCAAAACCTGAAATAATGTCGAAAATGGGGTTTTTGGTGCCAATAATCGAATACAATTCGTTAAGTATAGATTATAATCTGGAGATACAGTTCGGAACGCTCGTACCCGTCTTATATGGATTAGGTTTCCTTTTCGAGACACCACAGCACCGCGACTGAATGTTTGGTCACGCGAGGACAGAACGCGGACGCTAACATATATTTAAGCTTCCTGAGCCCATCTTCTCTCCCTCAACAGCAGCTCCTCCTTGCCACCCACCTCGCCGCGCCACGCCCAGTACTCGCCCAACCGTTTCTCGGAGTACTCAGCGGATCCGAACTCTATTTCGATCTCCGGGGTGATATGTTGGATGCGTGCGCAGAGACCCCTGATCCCCCGAGAGAATGGGGAGGTGATTAGCAATACAAAAAGGGGGTGAAGGGTGCTACCCTACCAGAAAAAGCCAGGGACGCCGCGAAAACGATCCACCTCATCGAAAAGCAAACGGACCTCTGCCTCCTCATCCTTGACTGTCGGGTGTTGACGGCTATGGCAGCGGTAACTGCGTACGTACTCGCGCAGGAATTCGCGTCTCACGGAGCGTGTGGGCAGGAGATTGTAATCACATTCGAAGCCGATCCATTCGGAGAAGTGGCTGGCGATTTCGAAAGCGGCAGGGCAGGGCATGGCGTATCTGTTTTAAGTGTCAGCTGGTGGGTTTCTTTACGAATGGAGCTTGTGTGTTGGGAATTTGAACTCATAGTCGATGAAACTGACGGTTTCCACGCCGTCGGCGGGGGGGTTTCCATCTTTGTGCGGTTGGATAACGATATTTCCGCTTAAAAGATCACAGTGTCCAAAGACCAACTATTAATGTTAGCATAGAGCCAGATTGGTGGGGCAATGTCTGCTTACACTCCAAGAGGGCAGGTGTTTGGTATTCCCTAGTTCTTCCACCAACCACTCCAACTCCTTCTGTAAGATAGTTTTCCTGTCCTCGTCCTCGGGCGTAGGGGTTGGAAGTGCGGTGATCCATTTCTGCATGACCGTCCAGATGTTTGGTTCCACAGGATAAGGCGAAAGGCTATTGACAACTTGCCCGACATCTAAGTCAGAACTCGGCAGCGTCGTGTTTTTCTCATCATCACTTAAGCTAGCAACAGGAAGTATGCCATGCCATTCGCCCATTTTACGTGCAACGCCGCGCCAGACGCATTCTTTTCCCAGATCTTGCGGGGAACAAGCATCGCCGCTGACGAAGCGGTAGATAAGACCATTCTCGAAGCGGGCAAGGACAGGCGGTGCGAGGTTGTATTGTGAAAGCATGCAATGGGACTTGAACTCTCCTGTCCGAGAGTCAGCTTGTGATTCAATCGATTTGAAGCTACAGCCTGCTTTCGCGGTCGACTAAGATATCTGTGCCCTTCCCATACACTCTCAACAGGACAGCCTCGTCATCAATTTGTTGAGCCGAGAGGCCGGGCTTTTTGTATAAAGCTTTGAAGAGCTATTGCGGTAAGTCATGACCTACTGCTGAGTATGCGTATGACACCAAATAAGGGCTTACAGTGTTCGTAATGCCACCCGTAAAGCTTTTGAATTCAACCTCGCCATCACAACGCGACCAATCCGGAAAAAGTGTAAGGATTAACTGAAGCCTCGAAATGTTCGGCTCGGCCCAGTTGTACGAGAGAGGAATACATCGAGTAACCTTGATAGAGTTTCCCAGGCATGATGCAGACATTTTTGCGTCAGGTTTCTCGCACGAGTTGCTCTGGGTATGTGGAGGTTGACCTAGCTTGGGCGTAGACAGTCGGCTGAAATATTGGGCAGGACAGTTACAAAAGCAGCAAGCTGCAGCGTCGTCTGATCAGGTCACGCATTTGGACACCATTCCTACGGAACGTACATGTCGGGCCGCACCGTCCGCACCCCCGCCTTTTAATAGCTGCAGAATTAGAACCAGCTGTTGAGCCTCATTCGCAGCCTCATTCGCCTCTGCGAGCTTGCGAACAAGGCAACGAGACCGGAGATGAAACAATTATATGCTACCTAGTACCACTGCAGCACAGATAGGATTAATTCTATTTACCACCCGTTTTCAAAAAAAAAAAACCACTCGTTCGATGCGCAGTCGGTTTGTTGTTGTCCTGCAACAGAACAGACAACCGGATCTGGCCTGGTCCTACTATTCCTTGCCATTGGAGGGCTTCCTTTAGAGTTTGTGACCAAGTTTCAGTCGGAAGTCTCGTATTCTGGAGGCCTGCTTTAGCCCATAGAGCCATACATACCAAGTCGCAGTCGCAATAAAGTTTATGTGCCAAAAGATGGTGTGGATTTACTCTAGTGTGAAACCATGCCTTTTTGTCCGCAAGGCTTTTTGATAGTGCTACTCTATCCCCTACATGCTCGGTTTCCTTAAATTCGGTTCCACTTCCTTGTGGGTGTAGTTTGAGGCAATGATCGCCGTGTGGTAAAGCCGGTGATTGGTTAGCCGGACTTCCAATTGAGTGATGCTGGAGCACCACACTCTGGGCAAGCATGTTGTATGCACTTTTGTAAGGGCTGCATAGCATAGAGGCCGGTAGTGTGTAAAGTAGATGAGGAGTCAGCACCGACATGCTTTTGACATCACTCGCTGCCCACACTATCCCCGCTGGAATCGAATTTAAGAAAACTGAGCGTGTAGGGATACCACCGGGTTTGGATTAATCCTTCTTTTTCATAGCTCATGCAGCTTGCATACTCGATTCAGCAGTGATTTTTATTTGCCCTTGAGTCATGAAGCTACATTCAATATAACAACTCTGAAACTTAAATAAATTAAAGTGACGTGTTCAACCGGCACCGCCTATGTACGCATGTATCCTGCACGTAGATACTACAAAAAAATACAGATTGAACTAAACTCTACGGTAAAATTTGAGACTGGCATCTGGAGCCATGATAAATCTGGAGCTCGAAATCTGACACCTGAGACTACAACAAATCCCCAGGCTACCTAGAAAAGCTCCAGGCTCTACACGAAGTACTCCATTATCTCGCCAATTGTAACAGTATATTATATTGCTTAGCTCTGGGAAATAAAATTCTATAAACTACACCATACTACATCCTCCCTTCTTTATTCTGCCCTTGCGCTTCATGGCTCTCCTCATGTCGCTGAAATCTAACTTTGTCGTGGCGATTGGCAGGTGTGTACGGTCCACGTAGATCAAGCGTACCTTTTCACATCATGTGCACCGTTGTGTAAAATTCCCAGGCACATTGATACCACTATGGTATAGAAAGGTGGAACTGCATGTTAGTAAACAAATGACGAGACGAATGGGTATTCCCATTAGGCAAAATAGTGTTTTCCTAGTTAGAAAATCAAGGACGGATATATTGGAATATTTTGAGAAAAAATTGTATCTAAGATTTTACTGTAAAAAAAAGGAAAAAATTGCTATTTAGCTCATTGCTTTGCCACTGTATTTTGCTTCTGCTAACTCTCTGAACACACCATCTACCACTCCACCTACTCGGTCCACAATCTCTTCTACATCTTCTTTCTGCACGATGTACGGAGGCACCAAGAGTATATGGTCGCCACTCCATCCGTCGGCAGACCCAGTTACCGGGAAAAGACTAATATTGTAACTCTTCTTCAGACCTCTATCATGAATCTTCTTGGCGACTTTCAAATTTCACGCTTTCCGCTCTTGACAGTGTCATTTATTTCTCTGCAGCTCCCCTATGAATTTAAGCTCTTAAGGTTAACCATGGTTTCTAATTATGATTGCATGAAGTAGTAGTAGAACTGCTCTCGGATAGGTTTCCCGACTGGCGACGACTCATTGTAGTCAGACGATAGGACAATAAGTTGCGTGCTGTGATGGTTATATGCACTATTGTAGCAGTTGCATCCACGAGAGTATACAAAGAAGGACGCTCGATAAGCTCACTCTATCAACTCGCCCGGAAATTATAATAGCCGGCCTGACCATGCCGAAACCGACCATGGAGAACAAAAAGCCCACAACAAAACAATAAGCATAGCAGAAACATGTAGTATCTAGTAATAAATAGCCTGAAATTGGAGTGTCGGATGATATGTAACTATACAGATAGACGCCGCCATCAAACAAAAAACGCCTCTCCCACTTCCCCCCAATCTAATCTAAGGATCCCCTATATAATGCTTCCTAACCAGACGCATTGCCGGGTTGTTGACAGGATGGTATCGAATCGGAGGCGGCCCAAAACCTGGTGGTGGTGGCGGCGGAAAAGACTTCTCGGCATCGTCTTCTTGAGGCTTAACATTGTTTTCTTGAGGCTTAGCATTGTCTTCTTGCGGTTTAACGGATTCTACATCTTGTGCAGGTTCATCCTTCGGCTCTAGCTCATATCTACGAATCTTGAACTTGCGCTCCGGTTTGGTAGGTTCGTTGTTGTTCTTCAGGGGCTTGTTCTTGCTGATGAATGCCCATTCGCGCTGGATTTGTATCTGTGTTGGTGTTGACTGGTCTCCCTCAGTCTTCGGCGGTTCTGCACTCTTCTCTACCGTAGAGCCGTCCGGCCGTATGATAGCTGGCCTCGTCCAGGTTTTTGGTCGTGTGATAGGTGAGCGTTTCGGCGTGTACTTTTGTGCGATACGTAGCTCCTTCACTAGCAGGGCCGTTTTCTCCGCCTCCTTGCGTTCCTCTTCCTTCTGGATCATGTGCCCGATCGACTGGAACTCATTCTTCTCGTACTCATTCGCATACACGATTTTTCGTTCGGGGAATTTGATGGGGTTATCTTCCTTGTTTTTCGGCGGTCTCCCCCGCCACAGTAGGTTCCGGATCTTTAGCTGGCCATCCTCGAGGATAACCTGCTTTGGCAGCACCAAATTCTTCTCCGGCTTTTCCACCCCTTCTTTTGGTTGCGGCATCACCCCCTGGAACTTCACCCTCCCATCCTCGACGACGACCCGCTTCACCACCATCGCCAGTGGCCCCTGTACCTCCATTGGTTGTTTCTCTCCTTCCATCTTCACCCCCTCCTCCTTCGCCCCCTCCTCCTTTACCCCCTCCATTACCGCCTCCTCCTTCCGTGCCGGCATAACCCCTTCAAACTTAACCCTCCCATCCTCGACAACCGCCCTCTTAA
>Ga0307515_10022933_pt1 | contig 10978 bp, 19 predicted proteins | sample 17_EM_MG_FD_194513 | JGI IMG/M metagenome (GOLD analysis project Ga0307515, IMG submission 194513) | Populus trichocarpa ectomycorrhiza microbial communities from riparian zone in the Pacific Northwest, United States - 17_EM | ecosystem: Host-associated > Plants > Roots > Unclassified | place...
GGCTCGATGCCGGCAGGGTCGAGCCCGAGATGTACGCGACGTCCGTCGGCACCATCCCACCAGACGACGCGATTACTACCGGCCGGCGACGACTCTTTTGCCGCGCCGAGCGAGCGCGTAAGCGCCGTACGCATACGCGCGGCGTCGATTTCGTCTTCGGGACTGAACATCAGGGTAATGTTCGTCAGGCGGTTGCTACTGCGGTCGAAAAAAACCGCTGCCCGCCGACCAAAGGGCGTGAGCGCGATGAAAAACGTGCGCACCGCGGTGCCGCTCGCTGTCGAGCCGCCGCTCGGATCTTCCTGCAGACGACCAAAGTGCGCCAGTTTGCCGGCGGCCGACTTCGGGGTAAGAGCGAAGAGGGTCGGATCAGTCAGCAGGTTGAGGACCGCGCGCTCCATTCCTTCGCTGTCGGCCGAACTCGCCGGCGCTGAGTAGACGCAAATGCTCACGGTTGCGAGCAAGACGAGCAGTGTGCGGCGGTGTGTGTTTGCGAGAATCCTGGCTGCGAGACCTAACGCTTGATTGAGTCTTGTGAGTGCGTCCATATTGGGCCTAACGAAATTTCGAAAAAATGACAGACGATAACTCAGCCAGGATACGTGACGGATGACCTGGACTCGTGACGCCTAACGTTTGACATGAGGGGCGGCCGAGGGCGATAGCCCTTGGACGTCCCTCTCGATGGAAGGGTTAGGCCGCATTCTTGCCGTGGCTCGCGTGCAATGCATAGAACTCTGCAAGGGACCGACTTCTAGCTATGTATAAGCCGCATGCAATTAGGAACGCGGAGACGAAGACCATACGAGCTAGCGCCGAAGCTGATGAACCAACCAAGAGGAAAAGAAGCGGCAGTGCTGCCATTACGAAATACAGGTACTGGAGAATGGAAGCTGATCTCCTGCTTCCAAAGGCTGCGCTCAAGCTGATAGCTGCGACGAGAGCTGGCCATAGGAGGCCAGCGATCGGGTTTGAAGAGAACAGAAGGACTTGCAGGGTGAGCACGCAGACAACTAGTGCGAGAAGAAGAACAAAGAGGCGTGGCGGCCGGATGGATGTTTGCATGTGAGCTATGCGGTCTAACGTTTGACATGAGCTGCGGACAGCGTGCGCAGCACGTTGGACGTCAGCTCGATGGAATGGTTAGGTGCTAATCGGTGGGGTGCCTGGATACGCATTCAAAGGTTCCTTTCCGAGCGCCAAACGAATGGTGTCTTGTGTGGGCGCCAGGAACTGCACTCCCGTAAGCTGATTCTCTACCGCCAACTCTGCGAGCTTACTGCTCACAAAGATGCCTCCCCAGCCCTCGGCCAGCTTGAACATGGGCGGCAGTCCCGATGGAACGGACTGGCGAAAAACGGTGCGATGTATCTCGATGATCGACGCGTCCGAGGCGGCGCGAGAAATGTTGGATTGAGCTTGATCTACTAGCCCATCTACGACAGCCAAGACATTGACCGCGTAGTACTTCTCCCCCTTCAGATCATGAAATGGGAGAACTTGCACGAAGCTGCCAAGGAGAGGGTGAAGGGCATCTAACGCCTTCTGGGACACGACAGGCACGGTACCAGCCCAATGGACAAAATCTGGCAGCCGTTTTGATAGTCTCAAGAGTTCCACCGGTGGGGGCTTCCAGGGTGTCTTGAGTGGCTCACCGATGAAATTTCGTCCAAAATAGGTCAAATCGTGGGGGCGTAAACCTACGAAGCGGTTGCCACTGACGCTGAGCTTCCAGAGCATCGGTTCGTCGGCCAAGAGGCACCTAACGTTAGATATGAGCCGCGGCCGCAAGCGTGCGAAGCACGCTGGAAGACGTCCGCTCGATGGACGGGTTAAGCAGCACTTCCGGCCTCAGAACCGCTGGATAGCTCTTCATAGAGCCGTTTCGTGCACTCGTTGCAGATGCATGCGTTCTTGCCGAATGCCATGCTCTCGACCTGTGGGGGAAACTTGTCGCAAAAGGAGCATGAGACGGTGGTTTCTTGCGCCCGAATCCAACTCTCTGCCGACTCTGGCGTATTCGCAACATCAATCCATCTGGCCCCGATGCCGCTGTACCAGCCTTCGGCGGCGTCTTTGATTTCCTGAATGGAGGCACGAACTACCACGCCGAGAACTGTCCACTCATCGTTGCAGTGGAATAGTAAGAGGTCTTGCCGATCTCCGAAGAGGTTTTGAGCAATGGCGAGTCGAGAGACAGGCCCTAGTAGCACTTCATTTACAAAGAGCCTTTGTCGTCCCGTCCATTCCACTGAGTCATCGACGACGGCATATGCGACTACGCGCGCGTAATCCAGGGCCGGTGGAGGTACGTCGTGCATTTGGTGCCGCCTAACGTTTGACATGAGCTGCGGACAACGGGCGCGGCCCGTTGGTCGTCAGCTCGATGGAAGGGTTGGGCATCAGCGCGCCTTCTTCGCCCAGAACTCATCGAACTGTGCGGGAAGTTCGTCGAGTGGGAACGCATTCGTGAAGTGCTTCGAGTCTCGCGCCTGAAACTCGATGAAGCCCACTTTCATTTCGACTGCGTACTCGCCGAGAGCTTCATCGAGAAACAAGTACCCGATTTGGCCAAATACGTTCTTCTCTGCTTCGTTGTATCCATTGAAGAAAAGAACGATGCCAACCTTCGGGTCATCGCGGGCGAGGAGGAAGTGAACATCCTTGGGTTGGATGGACTTCCCACCAAATTCAATGTCGTTGAGAGGTTCGCGGCGTGGCCGGAACTTGACCCACTTCCATCGTTTAAGGGTCGGCGCACTTCTGTAAAGCGCTTCCACCGCCGGAAATGCCGCCTTGATTCCACCTGCGCTGACTACGAACTCCCGCTTGCCTTCCGCGATCGGGCCGAACTCAAATGTGAGATCGGTGTGCACCTTCTCCATGGCTGCACCTAGCCGGCTGAAGACGGCGTCTCGATCGGATTCCCAAGAGAACAATTGAGCTTCGTTTGCCGAGAACCATTTCCAGAAGTCTGTCTCCGCAGATGCGTGAGACTTAGCACCGAACAGGCCGAAAACCATAAGCAAGATTCCCTTTGCGGCGATCGATTTCATGACGCCCAACGTTTGAGATGAGAGGCGTCGCCCGGCTTGCCGGACGACGTCCTCTCGATTGAAGGGTTAGGCCGCGGCTCAGGGAAGCATTGCATTCGCAGATGTCTCCAACGCGGGCGCTATGCATATCATTGTGAAGCTCGTCACCTTGCCTATGAAGTAGGGATCAAATCCCGGCTGCTTGATTTGATCTCGGACTGGCAGTAGATCTACGCTCCACAGAACCTTCAATAGTCTGTCGTTCCGCATACGCGCTTCAACGCAGCTGCAGATTGGCTCTTCTTCGACTGGCATCTTCTCAATGACGGGTTTTAGCTCAGTCTGACCAAGAACCTTTTTAATCATTTCCCTACATATGGCGGGAAACTGTGAGGGAAAGGGGTTGGCCATCGAGTTGTCCTGAGCGCTTGCGGGTAGCACGCAGGCAAATAGCGCAACTGCACCCAGGAAGTTGCGCGATTGCTCGACGTGCCGGGTTATACGTTTCATTGGAGTGGGCTCCGCTTCATTGGGGCCTAACGTTTGACATGAGCCGCGCCGTAAGGCGTCGGCTCGATGGAAGGGTTAGGCCGCACCTTACGGACTGCGCCTCTCCGTTGCGACATCTCTGAACTCATGGTGTTTCAGACCGTCTGGATTTGCCTCGCCCGTTGCGCTGAAGTAGCCAACGGATAGGCAGCCAAAGCGCAATATTTTGGCCGACGACTGCTAGGAAAATTGACGGCCAGAATGACCAGGCTGGCGCTCCGTGGATACCACCAAACATTGCATTACACAGAATCCATGCAGGAGCATAGAAGAGCCATGCCGCCTTGATTGGAAGCGCAGCGGTTTCATCCGAAAACACCCGGTAGACCAACGCAATGCCCAGCATCGACATGACTAGGAAGATGCCTGTCTGAACTGACGCGCTTTGAAGGCGTTGACGTTGTGCCATGTGCGGCCTAACGTTTGAGATGAGAGGCGGCGCAAGGGCGCAGCCCTTGTGACGTCCTCTCGATGGAAGGGTTAGATTTTCCCTTCGAGTGCATTTGCAAACGCTCCCACTGTTGGTGGCGGGCCATCTCCGAAGTTCTTATGGCCACCTTCATCCCACTCGCAGAGAACCGTTCTTGTGGTTCCGTCTAGGTTCACCCCATGCTCAAGCGTGAAATAGCGAAAAGTGGCTTTGCCTTCTGACTCGACGGCCTTCTGAAAGTCAGTGAGTAGCACGCCGACTAGATGCGCCTCAGCTGCTGCTACCGGCGGGGGCATCTTCAGAATAACTGCTGGCACCTCTTTTACCCTGCACGTGGTTACTGTCAGCTGACTTGGATCGACCTCGGCTATTGGCTTTCCAACTCGCTTCTCCGTCGTTTGCCAAAGCCACGCCACAAACTTTTCTTGCTCTGGTGAAGCGACTATGGCGAAGAACTGTATTGGGTCCTGAGCGCAAACGTCTCTTACCGTGTAGTGGGCGAAGACGTAGTGATGATCCCGAGGCTCACTGCGGGTGCATGGGGGTTCCTTCTTGCGGTTCCAGAACATGGTGGCTAGGAGAATCTAACGTTTGACATGAGCTGCGGCTGGAGGCTGGCGCAGCCAGCCGGAAGACGTCAGCTCGATGGAGGGGTTAGGCCGCACTGTACGCAAGTGGACGAGGCTAAAGAGCATGCTATCTCGGAACGCCAGTACGAAGGTAGCCAGCAGCCGCCAGCAGCTCGCAGAGACGTTCGTCTAGGTCTTTGTCTGACCAGCTCCCCGATAGCTTCTTTGAGCTCTTCCAGTGCCATACGTGTTGAACGGCTACGCCGTCGATGTTGGGGAATGCCTCATAGAACAAGGAGGCCAGCCTTCTATTCGTTAGCGCTGGATCGTCGGCCATCAGGCGCTTAAATAGCTGCGCCGGTCGTTCCCCTTCAACGATGCTTGTAAACATAGCGGCTTTGGCGTGGATCGGTTGCAGTGATTGCGGCACGAGGATGACGACGCTTGATGCTCGCGCTCTGTGCGGCCTAACGTTTGAGATGAGAGGAAAGCAACGGCGGCTGTGCGTTGGAAAAAGCAGTAAAGCTCGACCCGCCGTTGTTTGTCCTCTCGATTGAATGGTTAGGCGTCCGGGTAGCTCTCATGACGGATTTCTTCTAGATGCTCAAGCAAGCTCTCGTACATTTCTCGAACTGCGACGTGCTGACCGTCCTCGACTCGCTTGGAGATCATTGTCTGTGGGAAGACCAGCAAAGTTGTCTCCTTGAACCTGATTGCAGGATCCCTTCCGTACTCGTCTTCGACCATCCACCAGTCATAAAACTCATTGTTCTCCACGAAGACTTTCCCAAAAGCAATACCTAGCGCCTGGAGCCAGTAGGTTGCCTCGGGCTCGATAACCTTGGCGTCTAGAGCAGACTGGATCAGATCGAGGTCAGCTACTACGCCCGACAGAGATTTGCGAGTCGCTTGCTCGACGACGTGGCCTGCATGGACGAGTTGACGTGCGATGCGATCAATATCGGACGCATTGGGCGCTTCGATGGTTTGAGGCATGGTTTCGGATGTCTAACGTTTGACATGAGCTGCGGGCGACGGGCGTAGCCCGTTGACCGTCAGCTCGATGGAATGGTTAGGCATTGCTGTAGCGTGCGAAGAAGGTGCATTGGATTTGCTCATACTTGGCTGTACTTTCGGGCTACAAGAGAAGGCTACTTGCTCTTCGGCTTCTTACTCTTTCGAGCCGAGTTGTCCGTTTGGATGATGGCTGCGCACTCTTCTGGCGATGGAGTCTTGCGATCCGTTTCGATGGTGTGCCAGCCTCCGCAAGTCGGATCTGGGCAACCGCAAACGATAAACCGGACAGGATGGTCGGTTAGACCCTCGCGCCTCTGGATGGCATTCGTGCGCTCTTTGCTCTTGATGACATCAGCGATGGCGGATCGGCCGAGAAATGGGCGTGACATGGTGAATTCCGATGCAACTTGAGTGCGATGCCTAACGTTTGAGATGAGAGGCGCTTGGAGGCCGAAGACCGGAAAGCCTCCTCTCGATGGAAAGGTTAGGCCTCATTCTCCGTGAATAGCCGACGAGTGCGTATGGCAACTACGGCGACTACAAGGGCGGCAACGACGCAAAAGATTGGAGCGGCAGCGCCGTACCTCACCGCGCCACTAAGTGACCAAGCGATTGGATTTGCGGCCATTGGGCATAGGGCTTGGACTTTGCAAATGACCGCGAGAGAGAAGTACGGGAGTAGAGGCACAAAGACGAGGGCGAGACTGCTGGCGAAAGCTGCCCCTGCGACTATTGCATACCGACCTGGCCATGAAAGATGAAGCATGGGCCGACTGAGAACCAGAACTGTGATTTGAAGCACTGGCAGGTACGAGAGAAAGAGCCCTGCAAGAACGCTGAACCAAACAACGGTGAGGAACTTATACGGGCCGGCTGATTGGATCGAAGAATCTAGATTGGTGTTCGCTAGAACTGCCGCCGCAATGATGGCAAGCCCCCACAGCACGGATGACCGGAGGCGCGGAGGTGGCTTCTCATCGGCAACTACAGCAGCCGGTGGTGCGTATCGCTGGGACTCGCCGCCGTTTCTCAAATGAGGCCTAACGTTTGACATGAGCTGCGGCTGGGGGCCGGCGACGCCGGCCGGAAGACGTCAGCTCGATGGAGAGGTTAGGCCTCACGCGTTGAGCTGCCACGCTTCACCCCCAGCACAGCTGTACGCTCGAATGTACTTCTGCTCGATCTCGTTGATGTTCTCGTACGGCGCAACGTTGCAGAGAAACTGAAGCGAAATCCGACAACCATTCTGTTCGGCTTTGGCCAAAGCTTGATGGATACGGCGATACCCGCCAGGATTGCCTTTCCGGTAGGGCTTGCTCGAAAGGATGTTGGCCACGTTCCGCCTGTAGTGGTTTAGCGGCCTCTTGCCACCTGCCTTTGCCTTGCCGACGTAACGACCTACCAGGACCTCGCCTAGTTCAAGAATCTCCCACATGTAGATCAGCGGCAACGCTTCGTTCACTGTATGGGGCAACAACTGGAACCGCACTTGTATGGCCTAACGTTCGACCTAAGGGGCCGCCAGCTTGCCGGACCTCCCCTGGGCGGAGGGATCATTCTGTCCCCACACCTCTGCAAGGACTTCGCGCGAGCTCTCCCTGATGTACTGAGCATGTAAGGGCTCCGTCGTGTATTCGATCTGGATCACCTCGCTGGGAGGCAACACAGCAAGACGTTCAACAAGCTGCCTGGTTGCGGCGGCAGCCGACGCATGTGGTTCTGTGCCCTCCGACTCAAGAATCGAAAGACGCACCTTCATGATGCTGAGAAGTTCCCTCGCGGTAGTGCTCATGTTGTTCGTGATGCCTAACGTCTGAGTTCAGCGGTCGCCGTCGGCGGTCCGCTGGAACGAAAGGTCAGGCCAAGCGATTTCATGCCGCACCTCCAAGTGCAACAACGACTTCTGCACCTTGCGTTTCAAGAATCTGGCGCACGCTTGCCACAGCCTCCTCCTTGACGCCGACCAGGACAATCGGTTCTCGAGCCTGAATCTGACGAATATGCTGCCTGAGCAAAGCCGGCGAGATATCCATTGCGCGCTTCAGGCGACGTTTCATTTCCGAATTGGCGTGAGTATCCCAGCCGGTGAATCCAATGGGCGACTCTCGCCAGTGAACAATCGAAAGCGTCGCCATAGAAGCCCAACGTTTGGCATGAGCGGCGCCGTCAGGCGTCCGCTTGAAGGATGGGTTAGGCCACATGCCTTGATTCTCCATCGTGGTAGTCAAAGAAAAGTCCTTCGTGCTCCAGGAACGCTGCGCAATCCTTCGCCTCGGCCACCGACTTGCAAACAATTCCAAGGAGGGAGACGAGGCACTGGCCACTTTCCTCACGCACGTCCGAAATGCGGCTCTGTTCGGGTACGAAATATGAGGGCCATGCCGCCGCCCACGCAGGAGGCCAAGGAAACGGAGCATTCACCTGCGGAGCTTCGTTAATCTGGACCTCGCCTGTCGCATTTCCAAAGGCGGTCGTTGGCGAAGAGAAAACAGTGACGTCGATCCGAACTCGCATCCCAGGGGCCTAACGTTTGACATGAGCTGCGGGCGACGGGCGTAGCCCGTTGACCGTCAGCTCGATGGAATGGTTAGGCGCTCGGTTGCCAAAGAGCTTGGCTTGTTTGCCTTCAACTGAGAACGCCACAAGGAGTGCCTCCATATATAGCCTTCGTGCTCTTCGAGTGCATCTACTTCGTAGAAGGTGGAGCCACTCTCGGTAGTGCCAACGTTGACAACGATACCCTTCGCAAGCTCGCCCGGTGGCGCAAGCGAGTACGCTGAATAGAGCACAGTGACTTCATCGCCGGCCCGGAGCGGCACCCAGCACCCATAGCATAGAACTCCAGCTTGTTCCCCGCGCCCAGCCCTGCGAGCTACCTCTTTCAGCCAGGCCGGGCCGGACGGCACTTCCACTTTGTAGCGGAAGGTAGTTCTACAAGCAGGACAGAACGCGTACGCCATTGCTCAAAGTGCCTAACGATGTGTCAGGCGGAGACACTGCCGCAGGTGGTGCACTATGCGAGTTCCTTGTACTTGTACAGCCGGAAGCCCTGCTGCTGATCGAAGCCGTCAGGCTCCCAGCCGCGCGCAAGGACAGCATCGGTGATGACAGCCATGTTCATGCCAAATGGATCGAGCAGTGACTCGTGAACCGGAAGAACGAACTCCTCCGGCGCACCGTCGAACGCCTTGACGCGGCGCAACGCTTCTACTGTTGTACGAACTGGCTCAGTGTCGTTCATGAAGCCTAACGTTGGAGTTGCGCGGCTGCCGTTAGGCAGTCCGCTCGAATGATGGGTTGGGCGCCTCGCCTTCTGGGCCGGCATCGGCGTAGCCTGGCGCTCGATATGGATAAATTGTGACGCGAACGGTGGCCTGTAGCGAGGCAAGGCGAGACAGAAGGCTAGGGTTGATGTCTACGGAGAGAGGCGACTCTTCGTAGCCCCCGTCGAACCCTACGTCGAAGACGCGACGGCGACAGCGTGCCCAGAGTGACGCCAGATGCGGGGGCAAACCTTCCGCTAGGGAAGGTCTGAACAAGTTCACCGGACATGCCGCGAGTTCGTTGAGGGTGGCAAGGAGCAAGCACGATGGGACAGATCAGTTTTTCGGACGCTGAGTACGCCGGCAAGCGCAAGAAGACCCGGCGCGAGGTGTTCCTGGAAGAGATGGAGCTGGTCGTGCCGTGGAAGGCGCTGCTCAGCCTGATCGAGCCGCACTACCCAGTGGCTGGTCGTGGCCGCAGGCCCTACCCGCTGGAGTCGATGCTGCGCGTGCACCTGATGCAGAACTGGTTCGCGTTGAGCGACCCGGCGATGGAAGAGGCGCTGTACGAGATCGCCTCGCTGCGCAGCTTCGCGCACCTGAGCCTGGCCGAGGCGATTCCCGACGAGAGCACCATCCTGAACTTCCGCCACCTGCTGGAAGCCAACGACCTGGCCGACGATATCCTCAAGGCGGTCAATGCCCACCTGGCGCACAAAGGCCTGCTGCTCAAGCGAGGCAGCATCGTGGACGCCACCATCATTGCCGCGCCGAGTTCGACCAAGAACGCCGAAGGCGAACGCGACCCCGAGATGCACCAGACCAAGAAGGGCAACCAGTGGCACTTCGGCATGAAGGCGCACATCGCGGTGGATGCCCACAGCGGCTTGGTGCACACGGTCACCACCACGGCGGCCAACGAGTCGGACGTCGAGCAGATCGCCGACCTGCTGCATGGCAAGGAGCAAGACGTGTGGGCCGACTCGGGCTACCGAGGTGCGCAGGCGCGCGTGGATCGCGAGGAGCTGCAGTGGCACATCGCTGCCCGGCCGAGCGACATCGCCAAGCTGCCCGAGGGGCGCAGCAAGGAGGCGCTCAAGAAGCGCGAGCACCGCAAGGCCAGCGTGCGCGCCAAGGTCGAGCACCCGTTCCAGGTCATCAAGCGCCAGTTCGGCCTGGTGAAGGTGAGGTTCCGCGGACTGGCCAAGAACACGGCGCATGTGGTCACGCTGTTTGCGTTGTCCAACCTGTGGATGGCTCGACGACAGTTGATGGCGATGGCCGTAGTTCGTCCGCGAAGCGCTTGAGGCGAGTGATGAACGGCGATGGCCGCTCAAAGCGCGCTGACACACTGACACTCCAGCAGTCGCAGCGACCCGATGGGCGAAACGCGCTTGCGATTGCACGTTGTTCAGACCTTCCCTAGCCTTCTGTCTCGCCTTGCCTCGCTACAGGCCACCGTTCGCGTCACAATTTATCCATATCGAGCGCCAGGCTACGCCGATGCCGGCCCAGAAGGCGAGGCGCCTAACCCATCATTCGAGCGGACTGCCTAACGGCAGCTGCGCAACTCCAACGTTAGGCCCCATGCACCACATGGACGAGTTCAATACGCTCGATGAGCAGACGGTCGCTCAGGCGGGAGCTGAGGTGGTTAAGGCAGCGATCGCCCTAACAAGCCACGCTGTGCCCTTCATCCAAGGCATTCGCATGCTTCGCGGGCTTAGCTTCTCCGCTTCCAATCTTGATCATGATCCGGACTTCATGCTGTTCATTGCCATTGATTCGGAGTCAGATCACTTCCCCCCGCTCGAAGTGAGAGCAATGTGCAGTGACTCCTGGTTGACGGAGTGCGATCAAGAAGCCAGCCGGTTGGAAAGGTTCTATGAATCTGATGTCAAGGCTGCCTGTGCGCGACTCATTGAACGCTTCTCCGGTGAGGCCTAACCATTCCATCGAGCTGACGCCCAACCGCTCCTTCAAGCGGATATGCCTTCGGCATGCCGATTAAGTCAAACGTTAGCCATCGGACCACAGCATGCGTGTTTCCGTCGATCTTGATGAGCTGCTCGTAGCCTATGAATGGGTTTCTGCAGGAGAGGCAGCGGCGGTCGA
>Ga0307515_10022934_pt1 | contig 10977 bp, 10 predicted proteins | sample 17_EM_MG_FD_194513 | JGI IMG/M metagenome (GOLD analysis project Ga0307515, IMG submission 194513) | Populus trichocarpa ectomycorrhiza microbial communities from riparian zone in the Pacific Northwest, United States - 17_EM | ecosystem: Host-associated > Plants > Roots > Unclassified | place...
CTGTCAAGGCAGACTTGAACGGAAATATCGAGAAGATTCGTGCACGACTTACCGCCCACCCCGTTGATTCCAAGACCCTCGAGGGAATGCTCGAAGCCGAGGTTGCAGAGAAGGTCAACACGGCCACTCAGGCACTTTTGTGGTTACTCCGTGGACTCCAATTTACGATGATTGCGCTACAACTCAACCAGGCCGACTCTGCCCAAGAGCTGAGCGCGAGCTTCTCCAAGGCGTACGAAGGGACGCTAAAGAAGTATCACGGTTTCCTCGTCAAGGGAGTCTTTGCGGTCAGTACATTCTGCTTCTGCTTCTCTGCCTTGCCCATTTGGCTGTACATCAATGGGCAACGGTTCCCATTTGCACTGCCCTGAAAGATGAGTGAACTACCAGTATTGACGCGCTTTACAGGTTGCGTTGAAGGCTTGCCCGTATCGCAAAGACTTCTACGCGAAGCTAGGCTCGCCACCGGAGAAGGTTCAGGACGAGTTGACCAAGTGGCTTGCGGCGCTCGAGGTTATCATCACCCGCATACAAGGTTTGTACGAGACTAAGGGGTATGGGAAAGGTTTGTAGTGATATTTGAGGGGTGGATGTTGTCGCCGATTTTACTTGCGCGGTTGTAGCGGTGTGAATGAACTTGACCTTTTCATGGCTTATGTGTATCGGGAGCTGTATAGACCTCTGGTGAGCAGACTAGTGCTCGAATTGAACCCTGGGTTGTGGTCAATCTTGGTCCTTTCCACTTCGGTCCTGTTGTGAAGAGAAGGTTCACTCCCGTGCAGACCATCTCTCAACTATAAGAACGTCAGAAAGCTTGTCTAGGGCAAGTCAACTGTGCAAGGACGACCTCTCACGGGCGACGATCGTGCTCTCGATTATCTCTACTTTCATTACTCCCACCTATATCGCCTCTGTGTGGACCTCCGTTGTCGTAAAGTCATTGTATCATACAGCAATGAGCAGACTAGCCTCCTTCCGCGGTCCGTCCACACCCTCGTCTCAGCCCGTCGCATCGTCTCCACAACCATCCTTTCCCACCGTCAGTACCCCTAGAACACCAAAAAAATCTAAGCAAAACCGCCAAGGATCCAACACCCCTTCCTCGACCACTCCATCCAGCCCCAATCGGGACCGTGACCGATGCGACTCTGGCCTTATACAGTCCCCTCGCAAACGGAGGATTGATCCATCTCAACAAGGAGAAACTGGTACAAAGGGAAAAGAAAAAACACAAGCCGCGGTTCATGGACCAGGTGAGATCCTGGCCCAGGCACGAAGGATTTTGTTGGAGATCCGTGGATGTGCGAAGCGATGGAATGAGTTGGTCATTGAAGGATCACGGTATGCGAAGGAGATCGTCGATAGTAGGACACGGATTGAGTGAGTGAGTGGCTCTTATGCTTCTCCCTCTCACTCATCTCAACTGAGGTCCCCCGTAAACGGCGAACTCGCCAATTGTTGGCAATAATAATAAATAGTAGCGGACCTATGATATTAATGGAGATTCTCACACAGAAATGCACTCGCCCTTATTCCACCTGGCCAGCTACCCCACGAACCGATAGTGACCCCGCATATGACCATGATAAACCAACAAATTCCCTTGATGGAGGGAGCAGTGGACAAGATGGTATGTGGTCCTTTCGTCTCCTTACCTTACCTCCACCGTTCCACTCTCCCACTTGAATTTCAAAATACTTACTGTGGAGAGAATTTGTTAATGCAGCACGATGAATTTCTCAAAATGGCCCGTCTCATAGATGACCTGGAGGTCCTTTTGTGTGAAGCGGCAAATACGTACGGGGTGCAATGGGCGGAGAAGCCGCTCTGGCGTACTTGGAGTTTGGATCAGTTCGGTAGGGTTCTCATGCTGATATCCCGCCCCTACGTGACAAGCATGTGCTTTTACTGACTCGGTTTTCTCCGGCAACGAAAAACCCCCAGCCACAATCCTTCCTTCACTCCTTCCCCAATACGCCCGCGCGTATCACATTTACGCACACCAGCTACTCCCCACTCTTCGAACCTCTACGTCGACCTTTGAGATATCTCGTGCGGCGCTGGCGCGATGGGTCGCACTCAGCAAGGAAGACGGGAACGGCGAGGGTAATGGGTGGTTTGGTGATCGGCCCAACCGGGGATGGACATGGGAGGAGATATGTGCGGTTGAAGTGGAAGGAATGGAGTAGATCCCCACTCAATTGATAGGCGCATCATGGGTATGGGTGCAGGAGAGAAGGGGCATCGGATCACATCAGATCACATACAAGAAGGGAGGTGGACGCACCAAAGGAAATATTACACCCTGTCCTTCTACAGTTACTGGATGCTGTGGCTTTCGGATCGAGTACACTTAGCGGAATGGGGTAATAGCTGGTATCGGCGGTATTCCCCAACCCCCCTTCCAAGGCCTGCATGAGAAGAAAAGGAAATCACGTCGGCGCCGGTAACTTAAACACTGTTTGCAGTTCCGCATTAATCTCATAGAGGCTCTAGAGCCTGAGTATTAGCCCAGTGGAGGTGTTTAGTGCATATGCTACTATGCTCGTTGACTAATTCGTCAATGGGTCCAAATGCTTGTCAGTGGGCCAAACGTGTAAACGACATTACGGATTTGTGAACAGTCTCATTCATTCCTGTTCCATTTTGCTATCAGCATCCTACATATCTTGGCATCTGACACATTCGTCTCTATCATTCACTGCAAGCAGTGATTGAGGTACCGATTACCTGCTATACCAGCTTGCTGATCTCATGCATCATTAGCGGCTTCACAATTTGCTACTGAGCAAAGAGATGGGTTGAGTTGTGGTCCATACCTGTTCCTACAAGCACCTTCGAGCGCTGAATAATGGTACCTTGTGGAGGCAACAAGGGCGGTACAGGTTGTAAAGTGGGTGTAGAGAGTATGCAAGCTGCGTGAATGTTAGTGTTCTCGTCACATGGAGTACATCGATTTTTTTGTCAATCGAACAATCTTCTGAATAGCCGGACTTTCGTTTGTATGCATATAAACCCCTTATTCCCGTCCAAAAGGACAGCAATTTCTTGTAGTATTCCTGTTTTCTGGCGAAAAGGAATAAGCATGTCCGCTTCTCTGTGATTGCAAAAGAGGTCCTGCCCGGATTCGAACCGGGGTTAATGGAAGGTTATGAATCAAAATCCACTGTGATGACCACTACACTACAGAACCAAGAATTAAGTAGGATGGAAACCTTTGTGTATATAAAGACACTCACACCAAATCCTTTGAAATCAGAGAGTATACACATATGGCGATAACCACCATGGATATTCAATGATGGAACTTCCTTTAAACCCGATGCAAATCTGGGCGAAGCTCTTTTGTGCCCAATAAGAAATTCCGGATATAGTCCTCAATACAGCGGGCCGCACTGATCAAGGTAAACGTTTAGGCCTCTATTTACCCTGCCTCCATGAAGCCTAATCAAACGTGGCTCTCACAGCATCGGACAGGCCCATCAGTAGGTGGCAAACTGACAGAGAATACGCATCGCGGGATGCAGTATGCGAGCCTCAACGCTCCGATATGTTAGCGAACCTGTCAACCAGGCATTTAGGTAATGAGGATTTCTTAATAATTATATTTGCTCCTCTCGAGTCGCCTCCATAGTAGTGAATCTGCTGTAAAGACCAACGATTAAACCCATGGATTACGAGTGTGACGAGTTCTACAAATAAATACGAAGCATCGACCACAGTATTGTGCCACATGTGACCTACAAGAAGCCAGACGCCCTCCCGTGTCTCTCTGGGGTCGTGATCTCCAAGAAAATTACGAGTCCATTCTTACCATCCCTCATTCGTCCGCCCATCCTTGTGTAATGGTACCTGCAGGAAGAGCGACTGCCCACCACATCCCAGGCACGATCCTCTGGCCACTCGTCATGCTAACCTCATTCGTTCTGGACCCCATAGGGCTCGGTGCACCCGAGACACCCGGACTACTCGGCCCGGGGCTAATAACCGTACCGTCGGGGCGCGTTGGCACTCCATCTGCCATGGAACTGTACATGTTCTTCCTCCTTGCTGCATATCGTGATTCTGCTGTCACACCTCCAGCGCTTGTAGTACGCTTGCTCTTCTTAGGCCCTACGATGATGTCCGTTTGTCCAGGGTAACCTTGGTACTCGCCAAAGTACACTCGCCGCAGAGCAGACGCGATCGAGGCTTTGTGCCTGTCGTCTTTTGATGGAGTAATGAGACGTCGGATCCATCGGGACTGCGTTTGGTAAAGCGCATACATTGTGTCGGACGTAAGAGAAGCGCGTTCGGCCACCTGGACGTAGGGCTCTGGGAGGGAAAATTCCATGTCGAATATCAGTGTCTTGAGGGAAGGGAACCGAGCGAGCTTGTCATACACCGTGGCCTAAAATATGCCATCAGCGAGGTTCAAGATACGCCACTGTGGTGGTACTCACAAACCACGCGTCAAATTCATCCTCCCCCATCCAACCTCGCGCGCTTATTCGCAGTTCCTTCAAGTTCTCCATCGCCGGGCCAATCTGCGCAAGTATCTTCGCCCACCAGGTTTCTGGGCCAAGCGCATCCTGTGGAAAGGAAGGCGTCGCGGCACTGCTATTGTTGGTCGTCGCGGGATACAAAACCGCACCGTTAGATTGGATGTTTATATCGGCCCCTTTACCGTCTTCATCCACCTCCTCGATCTGCGCTGGCGGAAGTGTTGTAGATGGCGGTAGTGGCCGCCGTGTGATGCCAAACTCCGTACTAGCATGTAGACCGAGTCGCTTGAGAGATGTTAACCGTGCTAGAGTGACTCCGAGGGCGGAGCCTTCCGACTCTTCAGAACCCCAGCCCGGTCGTGGTAAGACCAAGTCGAGGTGGGTGATGGAAGAGAGATTGGGTACGAAGATTTCTATCTTGCGCGTGGGTAATTGTAGACGGGGTACCATGTTCTTTTGTGGCAGCGGGAACATCGAATGAAGCATCCCAACCACCCCATCGCTAACTTCACCTGCGGCTTTCGCTCCGATCGCGACGGTGATCCTGGGGACGGAAATTCTCGTAACGGCGTTGAGAACACCCTGTGAATCCGACCATCGAGGCGTCGAGTCACTGTCCTCATCCTTATTTGTGCCGGGTGGGATATACACTCGCTGGCAGAATCGTTCGAAGAAAGACCGGAGAACAGGTGGGTCGCATAAGGTTTTGATGTCGAGAAGGACATCCTTGAGAGCAGGCGACCATAACATCACTATGCCACACTGGATGAACAAACGACTCAGGTTAAGGTCGGTCTGAGCTTGAGTGATATCTTGCTCGCGATTGATGTGGAACTCGAGTGCACTGCAGTGTAGTTAGTTTTATGAAGTGTAGGAAGGATTTGGTATTAAACTGCTCCTAAATTAGGCAAAACAATATGCCTGCGATGGGGACAGTGAGCGGTTTTGAGGAAACCACCCTCAAGTCTCTTGTACTTCTCCCCTAGAATTACGTCCCCATTATGCCCCGATAAGCGGCCTCTGGAGGCGGTAGGTACGAGGCTTCCTCTCAACTGCTTCAAACCCCGAGAGAGCCATTTTCAGCATAGCCGAGATCGATTCACTCACGAAGTATTCCTGAGTAGATTCCGTCTGCTTACGAACATATCCGCGACTGCGAGAGTGGCGACTCGGATGTGCCGATAAATCTGGTCGGAACAGACGGCATACAGCCGCTTATTCGCGTAGCATAATGCCAGTAAATCCGACTTGCAAGGTGCTCTTGCTGGTGATGCCCTGATCCACGGTCTTGCGTGCGGTCGAACGGGGGAATACGGTGAGAGCGCTGGCTGGAGGATCGCATCGCAGATTTGAAGCAGGAGGTGCTCAGGAAAGTCAGGAGGAAGTGTTGGAAGCGTCGGATCGGGTTCTTCGGGCACGATAGATGACGGTGGCTGGCCGCTCATCGTGGCGGTCGAGTCCAAGTTCTCGATTGTTTGCCCAAGGAAATCTTGTAGAGACATTTGGAAGGAGAAAAGAGGAGAACGGTATTTCATGGCATAGAGGCATAAACGCGTAAATACATAATGATACTCTGTTTGTAGTGCCAAAGGGAGACAGGCTATCTGGTTGAAGGGCCCCACCTTCCTCATTCTGCCAACGGTTCCCATACACTCCCTGACGTAGGGTGCAGAAGCTATGCGAGTCTAGTCAGATTGTATTGCCCTATGGCAGCCTGCAATTAAACACCGTCACCTGTTTCGGGATGTCATATGCAATAATTGCCTCGAGGAGGCCAATCGCGGCATCATTTTCGAGAGCGTGAACCTGTTCAGGAGTGATGAATGCTTGCGAGGGGCGGTCGGCAAATATCATCTGCACTGCAGCTGCCCTGATACGAGGGCCAGTAACGATGTCGGCAGCTGTGACATGAGAAATTGATGGGGATTGGGGAACGACGCTAAAGGCCGGAGCTACCACCGAGTCTAAAACGCGTGCCTCTGCCGGTTCGCAAGATGGTGGCGGTACTGGGCCGGTCCTTCCTGGGGGTGGGGGGTTCGATCTGCGCGGCCAGCACGATGCGAGGTGAAGCAGGTGGAAGGTTTCCATCTGTGATCAACATCAGTGGCGCCTCTCCTCGCACTCGATAACAGCTCACCTCAAGGGTACCAATACTCTTGTCAAGGTGTTCGATGAGCGTCTCATTATGATCAGGGAATGAGGTGATACGGCCTTGGGAGGCATAGAAACCGTCTGCGGACGCGTTGGTAAAGTTCCCGCTGACGATTGTATCCGTGAGCCTTGCGCGTAATGTGTTGAGGAGCTAAGGGGTTGGGGTATCAGTGGAGGGGGCACAGGGGAGTTATATTTGTATTTGCTCACTAAGTTGTGCAGCGTGGGGTCGGCAAGCGCCTGATTGATCACGGATCAGCGAATAAATAAGGCATGCCAGCCAACACACTCGCCGGCTTGCAGATACGATAAGGAGGGCTTGAATCAGACTTTCCATCAGGCCCTGAAAAATCGTAATCGTAATTTCTGCTGATTGCGACGGATGATTTGGGCACTGCGAGGGAAGCCACAGGCAGCCCCTCCGCTAAACCCCCACAGCTACCGAACCTGGTATCGTGGATACCGTTGGGTCAGTGACGCCTATCACGAGATGACGCCTTATCCTCACCGAATGACGATCATCTCCCCCTCAAGGAGTTCCCTGCATTCCCGCACGAAGAAGTCCATATTAGGGAAGCCCATTCCAATACTGACAATGCTAACAGGGACACTCTTGTATGTCCCTGTTATAGTCAAGAACCCCCGTTCGGAGTGTAAGGCAAAGAGTCCAGAATCAGCCTCTCTGGTGATAGGGTTGGCCATCCTCCCCACATTTCCGCACACGCCCCCGTTCAACCCCAATGCTTCGTGCTTGTCAAGGTACTTTGCAATTGTTCGTGCTCGCGCCGGATCCCCGACGGTGATCTCCATAACCAATACGGGTCAAGACCCTATGAATGGACAAGGAATAAACAAAAGGGTCTCACAATTCGGTTTGCGACTTCTCCAGAACGGAGGCCAAGATGGTAAACCCTCCCATCTGTGGTTTTTGGAAAGTCTGGAGGGGAAACCCGTATTCAGGGTTGGTACTCAATCAATAGTGGGCGACGCACTCGCATTGGTGATCGTATCCTTCATTGTGGGAATATATATGCGTTAAGCAATATGCGTAGATGGTGATCAGCTGAAATGACTGAAGGTGGGGTCAGGCAAGGCAAGACGGCTAGCTGGAAGAAGCTAATGGCCGTACAATTGGTACGGACTACGCGTCCAGCTGGCAACAAGTATCATTATTGTTCGTAAATCTCGGGGCAAGTCTGAATGGAGATCTCCCTGATGGGGAATTAAGGTAAACTAACTAAACATAAAGCTACGCCAAGAAAATGTGAACCAGTATAGATGAGGAGAGATTATGGGGATTCTATATCCGCTCCCACCGTGTATGATCTTATGCTACGTTCGCGCTGCCCTTTGGGGCTCTTATCCCTCGGTTCATCCAGACTCCAGTGAGAGTGACCCTTCAATGGCGACGATATCGCCTTCACTAGACTCTCAAATAAAGACCTCAACTCTATCTGAAATAAGTTGCCTACCTTTCCCTTCTAAAGCGAGCCCTTTTCCTTTTCCTGTCGTCCAGTGTCGGAGCACACATGCCCGCCAACCTATTGGTAGCATTGTGCTTCATACTAACCAAGCGTGCGTATATGCGGGACCTGGCCACACCACAGCTTCCGAGAGTGTAGTTCCGGTTATATGGGTGCTTGGCCATCGTTAGCTGTCGTATTGTTCATGACATGTTTATTATGTAGTGGATGTGTACACCGTGTGTATAGGGGGACTGAGAGGAGACCCGACCCACCCTTATTCACGGTTTCCTATCGCTTGCTGCATCGAGTATCAATATTCAAGAATGTATTTCCAAATTCAAAATAGACCTTCTGGGCCATTCCCTTAAAGGAATGTTCTCTATAAGCATGAATGCAGTAACTGAGATTTAAAATGAGCCACCAGCGGCTCCGTGGACAAAGCAAATTTGACAGGCCCGTTGACAGAATCGACAGGTTCTGGGTGGCAGTGACTTGGGTGCGTGACGGCGAGACAGGTGTTGGGCGAGAGGCTAGGGCCAACCGTGTTAAAATAGCACGTCGCGAACATAATTAGTTTGATATTTTATCATGGTTTCATAATAATTTTAATTTAGTACGTCTAAAAATGGCCGAATATTTGAAAAGGCGCGTAGTGAATATACTGTTATTTTATTATAACTGGTGGGATCATTAGGCCTAAGTCAAAATTTTGGACCAGGAATACAAATATACAATAGGTTTTAGATATGACGTTCCCAGATATAGAATGAGTGCACAGTGGTGGCCAACGTGATCACCGGGTGCAGCAAGTCAGATGTGGGTGGTCAGGTCTTACAAGCATGGAAATAAATCAAAGAGTAGCAAGGGCATACATCAGTAAACTAAATACGAAAACACAAATTCTGACAACTAATATGGGAATTTGTATACTCAACGTTTCTGTCAGCCTGGGCTGTTGGAGGAGCACGACCAACCTAACGCAGGAATATATACAGAACAAGAATCAAACAGCAAACACGTGTGATGAGTCATCTCACTCAACGTAGGCAACATGAACGACCATGTCCCCGTAGTAGGGCTACGCAGAGACCTTTAGTCATCAAAATACAAGGCAGAGTATGGAATGGGAAGGTCAGAGGTTATGTTGGAGTGGTGCCGGTTGTCCTCCAATATTTGGAATCCATTATTTCGCCACTCTAGTTCGGTTGCGCGGCGGATGTCAAGCCGCTTCCCCGCTCGCGCCCATGTGTTGCGGACGGCCGCGCGTAGCGGCTCAAAGTCTAGGTTTGAAATGAGAGTGAAACCCATGAGGGGGTGCCTCAATACAGAGGGGTCACGTAAAAATTGGGCCAAGGCAATCGCCATCTCGTACGAATGAGATTTATGCCGTGGGGCGATGAATAGATCAATGGTTTGGAGAGGGGCCACAGTGAGGAGGGAGCGGACGTTCCGAAGATAGGGTGAGAGTTCACCTGTGGTGCTGGGGATGATAAGGTACAGATTCTGAAGAGAAGTACATTGGGTGGCGAGGTCTAGATCTTGAATGCAAGGAGCGAAGACCTGGAGTTCTGTGACTTCTGGAATGAGGAGAGATTGGAAGAGGTTTATGGCATGGGAGGCGATAGACACTACCGGGTTTGCTTGGAAAAGCGGAGGATTCGGCTCCTCTTGAGCCACGAGGAATGAGAGCTTGCGCAACTTGGGGAGCAAGATAGGTTGGAAAACTTGTGATTCGGACATTACGGTGGGATAGACCGAGAGATGGAGGTGTTCAAGGGTTTTGAAATTGGTTCGGAGGAGCTCGTGAAGCTGACCCACTGCTTCACATTTGCAATCGCTGAGTGTCAAAGCACGGAGCTGTTTAAATCCAGCAATGTGGCTGTGATCCCAATTTATCTCGTGAAACCGTGCCACCTGAAGACGGCTGAAGGTTGGTGCCCACTCATTTTGGAAATGGCGACCAAGTAGGTCGCCGAGAAAGAGTGAAGAGGCTTCGAAGTATTCAGCTGATATACTGGTCGTTCTTGGGCTTCGCATGATTTGCAGTTCTTTGAGCTTCGGTGCAGGCTGAAAAATGCGGACTCCTGTCACAGTGGACTCGTGTATAGTAAGACTTTGAACATGAGGCATTATACGACGAATGAATCCGGGCAAATTCCGAATGTTGTTTGTGAGTTCATGAAGTTCCAGGTGAAAGGGCAAGTTGCGAGCCCGTTCGATGCAAAGGGCCGGATCTGGCGCGCGGACGATGCAATCGCGCAATAGAGTAGTGCACCGCCTGTGATTGCGACATAAAGAGCTGTGCTTGGCCCTCAGATCGATGTTGGTCCATGTACGCGGAGTTGAAAGTACTACATCCCGCCACGTACGACAGACACCTGAAAAGGGCCAAACACCATTTTCTTGTACCCGGGAGAGTATTATTGCGATCTCCGATAGCACATCGTAGGGCAATTTGAAGATCGGCGGCTCTTCTGTGTAGTTTTGGATGAAGGTTTCAACCTCCACCGGCTCGTGGGCCAGATTTTCCTTAGTACTGGTACCCACAGTATATTTGAGCACCTCTTGTACTTCCTCTCTTCTCTCTTCGAGCCGGATCAATTCGAGCACCATCGCTACCTCCTCATCCTCGTCTGAAAGGGCACCTAAAACCTCCAGTAATGATTCTGACATCCCCAACACTTTGAAATTGCCGGTACGCTCGAGCGAAGACGCAAATTGAAAATGTCACGCAGATCAACAGTAATGTACAGTAATTCGTGGGAAATATCATACCACAACGTTTGACTAGCTCAGCGCTCGATATGGAGGTGGGAAGGCACATTAATATTGAGCAGATGGCGTTGTCCAGTTACCAAATCGTCGTTGTACCAGTC
>Ga0307515_10022935_pt1 | contig 10977 bp, 5 predicted proteins | sample 17_EM_MG_FD_194513 | JGI IMG/M metagenome (GOLD analysis project Ga0307515, IMG submission 194513) | Populus trichocarpa ectomycorrhiza microbial communities from riparian zone in the Pacific Northwest, United States - 17_EM | ecosystem: Host-associated > Plants > Roots > Unclassified | place...
AGAGATAACAAAATATGACTCGTTATCCATCAATCATAACATTGCTTTTTCGCTGCTTCCTCGATGGTCAATAGTCTCGTCAGAAAAGGGCTCGGGCTCGGAGGTTCAAAGTTTTCCAATTTCTCGAGTGTTGTCTCTTAGTGCATGATTTTCTTGCGTCTCAGATCCTCGGCGATTCTCTTGTTTCCTGATGGACAAAAAAGTTTGTGTTTTTTGTTATTAAATTCTTGCTACTTTATCTTCGTATGGTTGTCAGCATCTTACAGTGACATGCACTACCATCGAATTATGTGTCTCTCTGAACACTTCGATGGATCTTCATATTCTATGTTTCTTTACTTTAATGGAGTAAATTGTTTGCTTTCTTCTTGTATTCAGTGTGTTAGTTTGATCTTCTCAATCATCGTGATTTTGCTTAAACCAGAAATCATGGACATATATTGGATTTGATGTTCTTTGAATAAATGATGGATGATTATTAATATTGGTAAGAAATCAAGATGTTTAATTGAATGAGTCGGATTATCCATCAACAAAGCTTAGTGGTAACTTGTTAATTTAGTTGTTATTTGTTGCGGGTTGGATCAAAAATTAATTTGTAATAAAAAAATGCTGTCAATTTTTATTACATCGAGAAATATTATAATTGTAAAATAAAAACTATGAATTTATATTTAATAAAATAAAATGATAATTATATCCATCAATAAATAAATAAAAAATGAGTTGTTAATAATAATAATAATAAAATAAATTGAGAAACAGAGAAATAAATACAAATTAAAATATATAATCTTGTGTTGGGGGAAGATATTCAGTTTTTCTCATTTAATTACATGTCAATATTTTTTCAACAAAAATAATAGTTTATATTCTACTGAACCAAAATAATATGTTGGCCTAATCCCTCATTTTCTTATAAAGTTAAGAAATTTTGTACAATTTAAAATAAGAATAAAAAAGCTATCCCTTTAATTTAAATTCCTTTTATCTTATTAATGTGTTCCCTTTCTATCCGGATTTTTTTAATCATAATAATTTTTAGACAAAATCTCATCATAATCATACAAGCAAGTTTAAATTAAATAAAAAATAATATTCTAATAATTATGATTTGAATGTATTAAAAAAAATATAACAATAACACAACATTGACAATAGTATTAAACTTGACCTTGCGCGTAGGGTTAACCTATAGACCACTTATCCTGACCCCTTTCCTGGTTTGTAATTTAAATTAAACTTGGTATTATAAATGAATTAGTCAATCTATTCAATACTTGGTTTGAACTTAGAAAAATTGAAGACCATATCGTTTTAGACCTTTTTTTTTTTCTAATATTGAATCGATGATGTTTTGGACTCATCCAGGTTTAGTCAGGTTAACCTGTTAATCTCGCGACCCGAGTTATGGACTCAAGTATCTAATTATTTTAGTTTTTGAAATCTATTTTTTCATAATTAAGCGAAATAAAAATAGATGTGCACAAGAAAATGATTGAATATAATTTGAGGGAAAAAAACAAAAAAAAACATCATGGAGGGTTGTACAAAAATGTTATAACCTCGTTCAAAAATAAAGTAAAAACTGAATGATATTTAATAAAATATATCCCAAATAGTTTTTAGTATTTAATAAAAAAATATGTACAATATATTTTTATTTAAATTATTTTAATGAATTTCAATTAAAATTGAAGATTAGTTAGGTTGGACCCATGCGTGGCCTAGGTTTTTAGTTAAACCAATTAGAGTAAACTTTATATGACCTAGTCGACGAAGCAAGTCTAAGCACGGCCAAGTCAAACTAGAAAAAAACTCAATTTGACATAAAAAATTCAAGGTTAACAAAATTTTAACTTTTTTTTAAAATATTAAAACGAAGGTATTTTGGATTGACTCGGCTAAAATAGGGTTAACCGACTAAACACATGACACAATTTATGGACTCAGTTCGGTCTATCAACTTTTTCTTTTTGAAATTATTTCTTGTTTAATTATATGACAATAAAAACAGGCATGTGCAAGAAAGAAATCGAATAAAATTACAAAGAAAAAGAAAAACATAATAAAGGTTGCACAAATAGAGCACTTGTAATATAATAAAATTTGGCTATGATCTTTGTAAAAACAAAAAAGTAAAGAATTAATGATATTTAATAAAAAAAATATCAAATAAATTTTTAATTAATATATTTTAATGGATTTAAATTAAAATTATAAACAAAATATAAAAAAACAATGAACAAAATAGGTGGGTTAGTGCGTCTGTCCAACAAAGATGAAGTTCAAACTCACACACCAGGTCTCTTTGATTTTTTTTTATGTTAAATGGTGGACAACATGTCACCCATCTTTTTATCTTTTAAAAAAAATACAGACAATGTGTCATCTGTTAGTGTAGATTCTAGCGATTAGAAAGGTTATTGAAAAGTTGGAGTATAGTTTTTTTTTAATCCAAACACTAATTTCTCAACCTATTTTCATAAAAAAAAATCCAATAAATTCTTCATAAACCTAAAAAAACCCATATCTAACCTCAAATTAACTTTTAATCAATTAAAATATATAAAATCATCCCAAAAAAACTCTCGAGCTCTTATCTATATTTTTTTAGCAAGATAAAGGGTAAAAAACACCTAAATGAAACTATTGTAATCAAATAGAACTCGTTGACACCAAGATTAATTGTTTTAGTTGTCAAAATATGGCGAACCAACAACTTTCTCTCACTCCATTGTTTTTGAAAAATTTCTCTCTCATTTGTCAAATTTAGGGATTGAAATGTGATAAAAATAAAATTTTGAAGCGAAACGTGAAATTTTCAAACCAAAGAGATCTAAAATGAAAATGAAAAAAAATTCCAAGGGCTAAAATCCTTTAAAAGGAAAGAACAGTGGAAAAAAAAACCTTGCATTATTACTAACTGTGAAATATTCTACACCCCTGAGTCTTAATTGGTTTACATAATAAAATCAAATTCTATTTCTCCAAATCAAACATTAATCTAATGTCGAGGAATTGTTTTCATGATGGGAAGTCTATAGATAGTAAATTGAAACAAACCATTAAAGTCAATTCCAAATCAAAATGCAATGTAGAATGACTAAATTGAAAAAACAATTATTTGGTTTAAACTATTATATAAATTTAACATAACTTTATATCATATTTTAAAAGAAAGGTGTAGCTAATATATATAGAAGTAAGAAATTTGATGCTTACCGAAAAAAAAAACACTTTTTAAAGTATTTAGATAGTGACATATTGAACGACATTTAAAAATAAAAAATTGAGACAACGACATATTAGCTTGATCTAGGTCAAATATGATTAACCATCAAATCCACGATTTCAGGCATGAGACAATGATAACTCCATGAAACTCAAATCAAAATAAAATAAAAAGTCTAATTCTAATCAACCAAATATTAAAGGCTAAAAATGAAAAAAGAAAAAGAAAGAAAGGAAAAAAAAACTATATTTAAGCAAACAAAAATATCATGAAAGTGAGTATATCATGCTTATATTTAAGAAATTGTTTTAAATTAATTGAAAACTAAGATTCATTTTAAAAATGCTAAATTTAACATATAAACAACAAATAAAAAGATTCAAGACAACATAGGTTATTTTCAAAATTGGTGAAAAATTCTTTAGAAAGCAAATAAAAAAAATAAGAGAGTTTTAAAAGAGGACAAAAACTGAAAAAAAAAATGAGCTTAAAAAAGAGAAAAAGTTATATGTGGAAAATTTAGAGAAAATCTCATAAACTAAAAAAAATGTTAACAATTGATTTATATAGTAGAAAACTAACCTTAATTTGACTTAATGGACCAAAACACATTGAAAACCCAAAATAACTAAAATAATAAAATAAAACTTAACCCAAATAAACCCTTAAATGGTGCAGACCCTAAAATAAACTAATAGCTAAATAACTAATAGGCCAACTAATTAAAATAAAACCAAAATTGAATTTCATAATCTGCTAGCAAAATCAAAATCCAACTTCAAATGAATGATTCTCCTGATATCCCTGGAAAGCTGTGGATGTCTATTTTCCGATGCAACTAAAATCGCATCAAAATTCATTATATAACTCCAATTATGATAAAATAGTAGAGAAAAGTCAAAATTGACAGATTTAAATCTTTTTATTCCAATCTTTCTGTAATGTCTGAGTGCTCCTCTACAAGTGCTTCTTAAACATGAATTAAATTAATCAAGACTTGTTCTTCATTATTTGATATCCTCTCAAAGTCTACATTATCCCATATATCTTGAAAAAGTCTCTTAATTGTCTCTTTGAACCTTTTTGCTTTAAATCTTGTGACTCGATCCAATGAAACTTCTAATGGATCTCTTAGTGTTGAAGCTAGGATTGCACCAGTAAGCCACCACATGCATCACTTAAACACTGTTAGATGACTTACTTGTTGGCTCGTATAAGCATGTTCTAGATGTTTATATATATATATATATATATATATATATATATATATATTAAAATACCATATTGCCTTTTAGACCATATAATTATCACAAAACAAAAAACCAAGATGAAAGTACGAATAAGTCCCTAGAGGCAAGATTAAGATATTTTGATTACAAGGATAATAAAGTCATTTAACCATGTTGTGAAAATTGAAATTACAAAAAAGCTCCTAGATCCAAGTTACATAATTTTTTTCATTTAAGGGCAATTAAGTAATTATATTATGCAAAAAAATATCAAAAGATTGAGCTGCCCCTAATCAATTTTATAATAACTAATAGACAACGTGAAATTACCTAAAATAGTAATTTCATTGTTTCAATTCCCGGTAAATTAAGACATTTCTATAATATTTTTCCCATAAGTTTTAGGTTTTCATTAAAAAGTTTTTTTTCAACCTTTTTTCTCAAACTCTTTTTTAAATTTTAACTTTTTATGAATAATTTGATGACCATTTTGTTAAAATTTGATCAAGAAAGACAATTAAACAAAAATTGAACATAGTGTAAAACATGAAGAAACCCTAAGGATAGTTTCAAATTCACGCGAGAAACCCTAAGGATAGTTTCAAATTCACGCGAGAAATTACTTTTTGTTTCATCATCTTTTCCTTTTTTTTTCTTTTATAGTTCATATAGTTTTTGGAATTTTTTTTTTATCCAAAAGTTCATTTTGTAGGTTTTGTGTTTGAGAAAGAAGAGAAAAACTCATTGGATAACAGTGAGGGAGGGAGAAACTCCTTTGTTGGCCTTATTTCAGCTATTAGAATAGTTGATCTTGGTGTTAACAGGTTTCATTAAAAAAAAAAAGTTCTGTAAATGTGTTTTTAGACTTTCAAGTTGCCTAAAAAAATAAATATGAGTTCAAAGAGAATTTGTTTGATTTCATTTTATATTTTTGGACCAATTGAAGGATGTTTTGAATTGACATATTGATTTATTGAGATGTTAAGGATGTTTATTTGGTGTTTTAGAGTTAAAATAAGTTAAAAAATATATTTTTTAGACCTAAAAACCCCAACCCTAATTTTCTAGGCACCTTCGTAATGGGTCTGGCCTCGCAGGCCAACGTGTATTTGGCTCTCTGTTTGTTAGGTTAACAGTAAACCCTTGTTTTTTTTTATTTTTTTATTTTTTATTTATGAATTTAAATTTAAATGCATTATAAAAAATTAAACATTATATCTCAATTATTACTCAATTTTGTTGTTTTTCTCAAATGATATTATAGGTTTTCATGAGAATAGTAATATTTACTTTCCTAATTACAAATATTTATTATTCTCAAATGATATTATAGGTTACTTTCCTAATTATTACATGTCTAATATGAAAAACAAAACTCATGAATATTAAATTAACATAAAATTATGTTTTTTAAAAAGATTTTAATATATTTTTTTTATATAATTTTATCACATTTATCATTTTTTGTCTTCAATCATTTACAAAATACTAAAACTAATATTTTATTTTAAAATTTCTTTTAAGATCATAATGGATTTTTGTTTAGAAAACAATACTTGTAATTTACAAAATGTCCTAGCATTGAGTTTATCCTCAATTTTACAAGTGTCTATTTTTTTTATCATATTTTTAAATAAAATATAGTTTTAAAGAACAAAAAGTAATTTAACCCAATGGAATCCATGATATAATTCATGTGTTTAACAATTTAACCAAAGTTATTAAACTCGATGGAGTCAATGACCTAAGTCGTGGGTTTGAGGGGTTAATTAGAGATATTTTTTAAAATTAATTTATTTTAATTTCATCCTCCAACATTGAGATGATTGAGAATTGATTATAATTTGTTTTGGTTTTGTGATATAATTTGAATCCCGATCTAAATAAGAAGTCAAATATAAAGATTTTAAGATTGATTTATGGCTGGATTTATTAACATTGTCAAAAAACTATCCACAACCTGAATATTTTTTTTTTATATTCAAAAATAAATTTAGTCTGACTTGTATATCTAGTAACTACTATAAGAATTTATTAAGCAAGATTAATAAATTAAATTTAGTTTCTCTTCATCATCCTATTGATAATAATGGAGCAACTTGAATTTAAATCTATAACGAGAGGTTAAATTTCCTTAATCACTTGAGCACTACTAAATCAATCCTCCGTAAACAAAATGATCTTAGTAAGCTCACAATTTCTTAATTAAAATATCAGCCATAAAAAAATATCTATTTAGGGGCAAATACATTTTTAGCTGCTTTATAACTCGGACAATTGAGATAAATACATGTCAAAAATGCCCCTTTCTTTTGTCACTTCCCTATGATCTCCATGATAGGACCTATTGTAGATGATAAGACAATTGAAATTCAGCACAGGTTTAGTGGAATCCACGTATACTTCTTGACTGATCGCAAACTCACCATGTGACTCTTACATTTAGGCTTTTTTTTTTTTTTTTTTTTTTAACTCGGGGTGTCCGGACCAGCTTACGTACACCATAACTAATTCCTGGACCCACTGAACACCCTGCAAGCCCAGTAGGCAGGTAAGACACCGCGGGGGTGACAGACATACACGCTGAGGCTCGAACCGACAGAGATAAAAGAACCTTGTCTTTGCCGCTGGGCCGGGAGCCTCGGTGCTATTTAGCCTTTTTATCTTTGGAAAAATACATATTAATGATGGATATCCTTCAATCATATCCAGCCACCCAATGTGACAGCACACCAGGCCCACTTATAATTCCCATGAAAACGATTTGTAGCTCATTGGACCAAATTATGTAATCGAGTAAGTTTTGGCTAAAAAGGTTTTTTGGTCAAATTGTTGTTAGTTCTTGAATAAAAAGTTTAAAATTATTAGTCCCTAAACTATTTTTTGTTTTAATGTAGTCCCTTTGTTAGTTTTTGTTCAATTGACAAAAAGAATCTAGAAGTGCTTAGTGTCGTGAATTATTTATTTTTCTGGTTGTTTTTAATTTTTTTATTGGTTCTTTTGTGAAATAATGTTGACACCTCTGATAATTGTTTTAAAAAAAAGATGTGGTTGTACGTTTGTCGTTTTAAATTGTTGTTATATCATCTTTTCTTCTGCTCACACCTCTGATAATTAATGTTGACTGTTTTTTGTATTATTTTATGAAAAGATCATTTCAAAGCACTGTTAACTTCAAAACTTTTTAGTGTTTATGGCGACCACCTTGCCTTCGAGAGGAAATAATTGCTTTTTAGATTTTTACCCTAAATTTCCAAAGGGGCAAAGTTTTTTTTGGTGATAACAAAGATCTGCTGATATGAACAAATATACCAAAACAATTGTTAAGTCTAATGTCATTTACAAAAGCTACTCTATTTCAAATGCAAAATTGCTGATAGACTAGATTACTCTCACTGCAACTTTTAAGAGATTTACCGATTGAATTTTTTTATCTAATCGGTGTAAAGTTACCACTTTATTAGTGAAAATTTTACTGATTAATTCATCGATGAAATATATTCGTTGGTATATTATTTTTCAGTAATTTCAACATCTGTACTAATTCTATCCAAAAAAAAATTTAAAAATCAAGGGTTTTATAGATGCAAAATACATGCATAAATAGAATATTACAAGTTGAATGTATTTATAAATAATAACAAATTAATTAATTTTAGATGTCATTAAAATTAATTTTATTATCTGCTTTGCATGTCTAATAAACCAACGGACAATGACCATATTTTTATTGGAATATTATTGCATCAGAAATCTCTACCTTATAAGGTAGGATCCAGTTTATTGTATTGTCTTATATCTATATGGGTGTCTAGAGTGATTTCGTTGAGACACGATTTACACTAGTATAAATAAGAATTATTTACCAGTTAAATCGTCAAGATGAGAGGTTATTAAAACTTGAGTAAAGAAGATGTTGAGATGAAATGTTTTACCGTGGAATAACGTATTTGAGAATGTGGTTGAAATTATATATTTTTTTAAAAAATAATTATTTTTTAATGTTTTCATGTTATTTTGATATGCTATATCAAAAATAATTTTTTAAATATAAAAAAATATTATTTTAATATATTTATAAATAAAAAAACATTTTAAACAACCACTACAATAATATTCCTAAAAACACCAAAAAGAAAAAATTGGGTAAGCTTGATAACATCCCACAAACAATAAGTGGGAGTGAAATGTTTCTTTCTCAGAAGCTAAAAGATACTACCACTGAATACGTGATATAGCATTTAAATCTTGATCACTTATTCATTACTGCACCAAAAGAAGCAGAATGGTAGAGAGGAATTCGTCCATCACCCGAGTCAACATGCACACATACTATACTCTCTAGCGTGGCATGCATATAGAATTATTGATGCATTATATATGAAAGAGTTTAGGTTTAGGTTAAGATAAGTAAATGCATGCTGCTAATTTGAGAGCAAGGTGAACCACTTGTTATTACTTTTCATGATTAGATACATACAGTACTCCAAATTAATGAGTTCACTTGACCTACATTTTCTGTATGATCTGTACCTTAATTTTATTTCTCAATCTCAAATCTGTAATTGGAACTTGAATGGTTTTCAAGAGCTTACCGATGCTGTCCACCGACTCTCCCCGGCGGCCTTTCGTTAACCATATGGCACAGGCTAATTATGCTCCACAATTTTGAGGCTAAGTAAGAATTTAGGGTTCAAAAGGTTGGCGGTACCAGATCATTTTACTCCCAACCACAGACACCCTGCAAACAGAGATTATAATCGATCAGACCCATCTTCCACGTTGAAGGTATTATGCTGTGCTTGATAAACATAAAGGAACACAAATAACAAGAGAGTAGGTGTGAGTAATGTGAAATCCAGCCAATCGAGCTGAATGGGATGTCCCTCAATAAGACATTACAATAATACACACATGGAGCTGTCTACACCAAAAAGAAAGAACAAAAAACAACAAGAAGAAGAAGAAGCGAGGAAACACTTGAAGCAATAATAACCTAAAGTTAAGTATATGGTATTGGTACACAAACATAAATGTTCCAACCCAACACATCTACATCGTTACCTTGCAACTTATTGCTGTGTCGATTGTGACGGTTTCAATTTGCTAAAAAGCTGAAAGATGAGAAAATTTAACCTCAACTGCCTCTACGTACCTGGTGCTTATTCCGTGACCCCTCCCATTACTTCTATTACATACCCTTCTTCAATATATATACAAGACCATTTTGTCTCTCAAACTAGTATATTCTGAAATTCCATGGAGCTTAAGTATAGCACAGCCACCACCTTTCTTCTATGCCTCCTCCTTGTCACGCCTTGCATTTCAAGAGGTTTGTAACTACATATATACTTTGTAACAGTAGGAGTTTTTCAAAGTGTAGCAAAACTGGGGCCACTGTTATTGGCATGGATGGTTTGCTAATTTGGAAATGTTTTTCTTAATTCGTAGGGGGATCGGATGCGGCAGAGTCAGAAGTTTATGAAATTGATTACAGAGGACCAGAGACTCACTCATCAGTTATGCCTCCTCCCGGTCACTCTCATGGCAGGCCCTGGATTCATCAAGATACTGTCATGAAATCTCATAAACCCCAAGGTTTTAGAGGTGGTAACAACGGAGAACAAGTAAGACCAAGTATTTATATTACGAAAGTACAAATTAATCATTTAAGTTGTTAAGTGCCTAGTAAATTGCAAGGTGATCAACAGGTACCTTGATAGACCTCTTGTGACACTAAATATATTTCTTGATTTCTAAATTTTTGGATTTCATGAAAAGTAAAAGAGTTTTGTTTCACTATATGTTAGTATTTATAGTAGACCCAAGCTGTTATTAGTAATTTCCAATAACTCTGCTTAATGCGCTTCGCTCTCCTTACTCTGTTCCACTTCACTCTGAGCCACAAACTACAACACATAGCTTGTCCCTTTCTGCAAATTCACGAGTTGTTAATTAAGATTCCAGCTGGTGTATGTGCATTTCTGATAAGTTTGACTGACTGTTTTGTCTTGTCTTTGCTTAATTATGTTTTGCAGGCTGATAAAATTCATGGATGAGTGAGTTCTAGAGGAAGTATCAGTTTTGTTTCAAATCACTACGGTTTAGTTCCTTTGATCTCTTAGGCATGGATAGAAAATATGCAAATTGAGAAATGATATAGATGGCAATATTCCTTTGTCATTTTTTAGTTTTCTGCCAATGGTTGTAAATGTGATCTAAGCTACTGAGTTTGTGTATCTGTAATTTCTGTTTAATATCTTCAAATCTTAAGAAGGATGGTTTCTTGTCAGGGTTTAGAGGCTCCTTGTCGTAAATGCTATCAGATTTTTTTTTTTTAAGGTAGAAATTAACAAGAAGAAACTTGTTATAATTATACTGTAAACCAAAAGAGAGAGAGTTTTTACTTCAGGCTTTTAAGTAGATATCGATAGTGTTTTTTTTTCAATTTGGTCCTTGAACTTTTCTTTTACACAATTAAGCCCGAATTAGAATCCAATTATATATTTTTTT
>Ga0307515_10022936_pt1 | contig 10977 bp, 11 predicted proteins | sample 17_EM_MG_FD_194513 | JGI IMG/M metagenome (GOLD analysis project Ga0307515, IMG submission 194513) | Populus trichocarpa ectomycorrhiza microbial communities from riparian zone in the Pacific Northwest, United States - 17_EM | ecosystem: Host-associated > Plants > Roots > Unclassified | place...
GTTGAAGAACTCGCGTCGGCCCCTGAACACGGCGAGCCGCTGCAGCAGCTGACGGAAGTCGGCGTCGCCGTCCACCGGGTTGAAGTGCTCGGTGCCGATCGCGAACACCGGCGCCCCCTCGTAGGCGTGGAAGTACTCCACATACGCGTCGCACAAGCGCTGCAGGTAGTCGGCGCTGATGCCCAGCTCCATGCCGATCGCGCGGCGGCGGATGCGCTGCAACAGCGTCTCGGGCGAGGCCTGCAGCCAGATCACCAGGTCGGGCTCGCGCACCTGCGGTGCGAGCTGCGCGTACATCTGCGAGTAGAGGCGAAACTCGTCATCGCTCAGGGTCAGGCGCGCGAACAGCGAATCCTTCGCGAACAAAAAATCGCCGACGATCGCGCTGCTGAACATGCCCGGCTGCGCCACCGCCTGCATCTGCTTCAGGCGCTGAAACAGGAAGAACAGCTGGGTCTGGAACGCGTAGCCCGGCATGTCGCCGTAGAAGCGGCTGAGGAACGGGTTCTCGTCGGGCTGCTCGAGCAGCAGGTCGGCCCCCAGATGCGCGGCGAGCTTGCGCGCGAGCGAGCTCTTGCCGACACCGATCGGGCCCTCGATCACCACGTACCGAAAGCGTTGCAGGCCCGCGGCGTCGGCAGATGCGCCCATCAGCCGCGGAAGATGAAATACACCGCGCCGACCATGCACAGGCCCGCCCACACGAAGTCCAGCTTGAACGGCTGGTCCATGTAGATCATCGCGAACGGCACGAACACCGCAAGCGTGATCACCTCCTGCGTGATCTTCAGTTGCGCCAACGAGATGCCGCCGGCGAAGCCGATGCGGTTGCCCGGCACCTGCAGCAGGTATTCGAACAGCGCGATGCCCCAGCTGATGATCGCAGCCCAGTACCACGGCCGGTCGGCGAGGTTCTTCAGGTGGCCGTACCACGCGAAGGTCATGAAGACGTTCGACGCCGCGAGCAGCAGCACCGTTTTCAGTGAGACGGGGATCGCGTTCATCCGGGGAGTTTATCGATGCGCTGGTCCGCGACCACGGGCAGCAGCTCCGCCACGCGGCCTTGCCCGGGGATCACCAGGTCGGGTGCGAGCTCGGCGAGCGGCCGCAGCACGAACGCGCGTTCGTGCAGGCGCGGGTGCGGCACGGTCAGCGCCGGCGACGCGATGCGCTGCTCGCCATGGAACAGCAGATCGAGGTCGAGCGTGCGCGGCGCGTTGCGATACGGGCGCTCGCGGCCGTGCGCCAGCTCGATGCGCTGCAGTTCCGCGAGCAAGGCCTGCGGTGTGAGCTGCGTGTCGAGCAGCACGACCGCGTTCAGGTAGTCCGGCCCGCTCGAATCGATCGGTGCGCTGCGGTAGATCGCCGAGGTCGCACGCAGCGTGCTGACAGGCAGATCGGCGAGCGCCTGGATCGCCGCGTCGAGCGTGGCGCGCGCGTCACCGAGGTTGGCGCCCAGGCCGATGCCTGCGAGCACCGACGGGTCAATCGTCGATGGCCGCATAGACCAGTTGGCGGAACAACTCGCGCACTTCGTCGAACTGGCCTGGCGCCTGCGTCATCAGGATCGCGAACAGGCTCTCCTGCGGGTCGACGAAGAACGCCGTGCCGGCCGATCCGCTCCAGCCGTAGCTGCCGACCGAACCGGGCTCGACGCCACCGCCGAGCTGCGTCTTGACCGCAAAGCCCAGGCCGAAACTGTGATCGGGCGGCAGCACATCGGCCATGCGCGGGATCGACAGCAGCTGATCGGCCGTCATCGTTTCGACCGTCTTGCGCCCGAGCAGGCGCACATCGCCGAGGCGGCCGCCGTTCAGCAGCATCTGCGCGAAGTGCGCGTAGTCGGCCACGGTGGACAGCAGCCCGCCACCGCCGCTTTGCAGCTCCGCGGGCGCGCGCACGTCGAACAGCGTCGAGGGCGCATCGGTGTCGGGGTCGCGCGCAAACGGCTCTGCGGCGCGCGGCAGCAGCGCCAGCGGCAGCTCGAAGCCGGTCTCGCGCATCGCCAGCGGGTCGAAGACCGCGGCCTGCAGATGCACGCCCAGCGGCTGGCCGGTGACGACCTCGAGCACGCGCCCGAGCACGTCGGTCGCGCGGCTGTATTCCCACACCGCGCCCGGCTCGTGCATCAACGGCAGGCTGGCGAGCGCGTCGACTTGCTCGGCGTTGGTGCGCTCGCGTGCGCTCAAGCGCGCCGCGATGTAGCGCCGCCGCACCGCAGATGCCGCGTAGAACTCGTAGGTGAACCCGGCCGTGTGGCGCAGCAGGTCGTGGATCGTCATCGGCCGCTTGACGGCCGCGAGCTCGAAGCGCCCCTCGCGCTCGACGCCGACGCGCGCGCTCGAGAACACCGGCAGGTACAGCGCGACCGGGTCGCTGAGCTGCAGCACGCCCTGCTCGACCAGCATCATCGTCGCGACCGAGACAATCGGCTTGGTCATCGAATGGATTCGAAACACCGCGTCGACGCCCATCGGCGTGCCGCGCTGCGGGTCCTGCCGGCCCCGGCTCTCGAGGTAGCCGACCTGCCCGCGCCGCGAGATCATCGCGACCACGCCGGGCAAGCGGCGCGCGTCGATCAGGCGCTCGAGCGCGGCCGTCAGCCGGGCGAGCGCGTGCGGGTTCAGACCGGGCATGCTCATGCGGCCGCGCTAAGACGGCGTCAGAAGTCGTGGCTCGGGTTGGACGACGGTGGGCCGTCGCCCGCGGCGTCGGCGCCGGCAGCCGCCGGCTTGCGCCGCCGCCGACGGCGCTTGCGAACCGGGTCGCCCTCGCTTGCTTCGCTCGCCTCGCCGGCCCCGCCTGCCTCACCGGCCTCGGCGTCAGGCGGCGCGGCAACGGCCGCTTCCGCGAGCTTGGGCGTGCTGCTGCGCACGCGGCGCACCGCGCCGCCGGTCGGCCGCGCGGCGTCGAGCAGCTTGCGACGGCCTTCGTCGTCGGCCAGCGAGAAGTCTTCCCACCAGTTCGCGAGTTCGGCATCGATCTCGCCGGCATCGCCGCGCAGCCGCAGGAAGTCGAAGCCGGCGCGGAAGCGGGGCTGCTCGAGCAGCGTCATCGTGCTGTTGCCCTGGCGGCGCTCGAAGCGCGGCTGCATCTGCCAGATCTCGCGCATGTCGGCGGCGAGCTTGCCACGGCCCGAGATGTCGCCGATGCGCGCATCGAACACCGTGTCGATCGCCTGCTGCAGCGCCGGGAACGAGGACTCGCCTTTGGCCTTGAGCTTTTGCCAGCGGTCGAGCACGTCGTGCCACAGCATGCACGCGAGCATGAAGCTGGGCGCGACCGGCTTGCCCTCGCCGACGCGGCGGTCGGTGTCGGCCAGCGCGAGCTGGATGAACTTTTCGCGGCCGTCGTGGCGCTGCGCTTCATCGAGCGCCACGTCGAGCACCGGGAACACGCCGCGGTGCAGGCCCTGCTTGCGCAGCTCGGTGATGCTGGCCAGCGCGTGGCCGGTCTGCAGCAGCTTGATCATCTCGTCGAAGGTGCGCGAGGCCGGCACGTTGTCGAGCAGCGCGGCCATCTCCTTGATCGGCGCGCGCGTCTTCGGCTCGATCTCGAAGCCGAGCTTGGCCGCGAAGCGCACGACGCGGATGATGCGCACCGGGTCTTCGCGGTAGCGCGCCGCCGGGTCGCCGATCATGCGCAGCAGCTTCTTCTTCACGTCCTTGATGCCGCCGTGGTAGTCGACGACGATCTCGCGCACCGGGTCGTAGTACATCGCGTTGATCGTGAAGTCGCGCCGCGCTGCATCGTCGATCTGCGGGCCCCAGACGTTGTCGCGCAGCACGCGGCCGTCGGTGTCGACCACATGGCTCTTGCCGGCCAGATCGCTGCGCGAGGTCTTCTCGTTGCCAGTGACCTGCTCGGCCGCGGCCGCATCGACCATCGCGCGGAAGGTCGAGACCTCGATCACCTCGGACAAGCCGCGATCCTGGCGGCCGCGCCCGAACACGACGTGAACGATGCGAAAACGCCGCCCGATGATGAAGGCGCGGCGGAACAGACTCTTGACCTGCTCGGGCGTGGCGTTGGTCGCGACGTCGAAATCTTTGGGGCGCAGGCCGACCAGCAGGTCGCGCACCGCGCCGCCGACGATGTAGGCCTCGAAGCCCGCATCGGCCAGCGTGCTGACGACCTTGACCGCGCGCTCGTCGACCAGCTTCGGGTCGATCTGGTGCTCGCTCTTCGGCACCTCAACGCGTTTGCCGGCCGGTGCCGCGCCGTCGTCGATCGCCTTGGCCTTGGGGGTCTTGCCGAGCAGCTTGTCGATGAATTTCTTGATCATTCGCGGGGCTTCAGTCAAAGCGGGTCAATCGAACAGTTTCAGGATGCGCCAAGCGCGCGTTTCGGCAATGGCCCGCAACGCCGGCGTCGGGTTGGTCGCGACCGGGTCGGTGGCCCGCTCCAGCAGCGGCAGGTCGTTCACCGAGTCGCTGTAGACGCTGATGCGCTCGAAGTCGGCCCAGGCGGCGCCTTGCCCGGCCAGCCACTCGGTCACCCGGGTGACCTTGCCTTCGCGGTAGCTCGGCGTTCCGTCGATGCGGCCCGTGATGGTACCCCCGGCGCCGCGGGCCAGCCGGACGGCGATCAAATCGGCGATGCCGAACGCGCGCGCGATGGGCGCGGTGATGAAGTCGTTGGTCGCCGTGACGAGCGCGACCAGATCGCCGCGTGCCTGGTGCGACCGCACGAGTTCGCGCGCACTGGGCTGCAGCACGGGCGCGATGACCTCGGCCATGAATTGACCATGCGCGGCGACGCATTCGGCCGGCGTGTGCGCCCGCAGCGGCTCGGTCGCGAACGCGATGTACTCGTGGATGTCGAGCTCGCCGGCCTTGTACTGTGCATAGAACTCGTCGTTGCGGCGCACGAATTCGGCCGCCTCGACCCAGCCGATGCGGGTCACGAACTCGCCCCAGGCATGGTCGGAGTCGATCGGCAGCAAGGTGTCGTCCAAATCGAACAGGCACAGGTTCTTCATGCCTGGCGTTCCTCCGCCAGCATCTGCTTCAGCAGCGGCACCGTGATCGCCCGCTTGGTCGCGAGCGAGAACTCGTCGAGCCGGTCGAGCAGCGCCATCAGGTGCTTCAGGTCGCGCGAGAAACGCGTCAGCAGGTAGTCCATCACGTCGTCGGAGAAGAACAGCGCGCGGCGGTCGGCCTCGCGGCGCAACGCGGCGCGGGCCTCGGGCTCGGACAGCGGCTGGACCGCGAACACGTGGCCCCAGCCGAGCCGGGTGCGCAGGTCTTCGCGCAGCGGCAAGTCCACCGGCGGCACGCGGCCGGAAGCGATCACCGGCACGCCGCGCGTCGCCGCGTCGACGAACAGCGTGAACGCGGCATGCTGCTGGCCGGCGTCGAGCGCGTCGCAGTGGTCGATGGCGATCAGCGCCCAGGTATCGTCGCCGGCCCACGGCGCCGGATCGGCGGCGCTGAACCAGCCGGCACGCAGGCCCTGCGCTTCGAAGCGATGCACCAACGCCTGCATCAGGTGCGTCTTGCCGCTGCCGCTCACGCCCCACAGATAAACGGGCGCGGCCTGCGCAGTCAGCGCCTCGAGGTGCGCAATGGCGGGCGCGTTCGCGCCGGTCAGGAAGTTGTCGAACGCGGGCGCCGGCAACGCGGCGATCGGCAGCGGGATCTGCCTCACGGACGCCCCTCGTCCGATGGGTACATCGGCCGGCCCCCCGAGGGGGCGAGCCTTGCTTGGGGCGGCCCGGCGCGGCGGCTCATCCCTGGAACAACTCGCTCGCCAGATACAGCTCGCGCAGCCGCCGCACCGCCACCACCAGCACGGCGCTGACCGGCAACGCGATCAGCACGCCGACGAAGCCGAACAGGTGCCCGAACGCGAGCAGCGCGAAGATCACAGTGAGCGGGTTCATGCCAATGCGCTCGCCGACCAGCCGCGGCGTGAGCACAAAGCTCTCGAGCAGCTGGCCGATGCCGAACACCACCGCCACGCCGATCACGCCGTGCCAGCCGCTGAACTGCAGCACACCCGAGATCAGCGCGAGCGTCAGGCCCAGGCCGAAGCCCACGTACGGGATGAACACCGCAAGGCCGGTGAACACACCGACCGGCACCGCCAGATCGAAGCCGAACAGCGCCAGGCCGACGCTGTAGTAGACCGCGAGCACCACCATCACCGACAGCTGGCCGCGCAGGTATTGGCCGAGCACGCTGTCGCATTCGTCGAAGAAGCCGTGCGTGTTCTCGCGCAGGCGCGGCGGGATCAGGCTGCCGAGGCGCTGCATCAGGCTGTTCCAGTCCATCAGCAGATAGAACAGCACCATCGGCACGAGGAACACGTTGCCGACGATCGCCAGCAGGATGCTGCCGCCGATGCGGGCCGAGCTCAACGCCGTCGCGGTCCAGTCCTCGACGTTGGCATTGAGGTACTTGAGCACGAAGGCCTTGATGCTCGCGGTGTCGAGTGCCACGTCGATGCCGAAGCGCGACAGCAGCGGCGTCAGGCTGGCGTTGAGCCGGTCCGCCAACAGCGGGATCTGCTCGCGCAGCAGCGGCAGCTGCTTCGACAGGATGGGCACGATCAGCAGCACGACCGCCAGCACGATGACAATGGCCGCGACCTCGACCACCGTGACCGCGACGACGCGCGGCACGCGACGACGCGCGAGCCGCTCGACCAGCGGGTGCAGCACATACGCCAGCACCGCGGCAATGATGAACGGCGTGAGCACCGGCGCGAGCAGCCACACGACGAGTGCACCGAGCAGGCTCAGGGCGGTCCAGGTGGCGGTTTGGCGTTGCGCGGGAGTCAGCGTCATGGAAGAGGTGGCGCGCGGGCGGCCACCACGTGAGGAGTGGCGGGATTCTACGGGTGAGGCAGCGCGGCCAATCGCTGCGCGACCATCGCGCGATCGGGTGCGTCGCTCACTTGCTCGAGGTAGGCGCGCAGGTCGGGGGCGGCTTCGTCGGCGCGGCCGAGTTCGGCATACACCAGGCCGCGGTCGCGCCGCTCTTCCCAGGCCTGCGGCAGCAGCACGACGAGGCGCTGCATCACCGGCAGCAGGCCCGCCCAGTTGTGGGCGCTGCGATGGATCTCTTTCAGGTTGCGCAGCATGCGCGCGACGATCTCGCGCGGCGTCGCCGACTGCAGGAACAAACCCATCGGCACATCGAAATCACCCTGCAGGCCGCGGCTGCGCTTGTACGGCGCGAGCAGTTCGTCGAGCTCCTCGCGCGACAGCGACTGGCCGGTGAACGGGTCGATCACGACCTCGCCATGCTCGCGCCCGGTGTTCATGCGCAGCTTGACCAGGAAGTGCCCGGGGAACGACACGCCGCGCGCGGTGAGGCCGATCTGCGTCGCCAACTCCATGTACAGGATCGCCAGCGTGATCGGGATGCCGCGCCGGGTCGCAAGCACCTGATGCAGGTAGCTGTTGTGTGGGTCGTAGTAGTCGTTGACGTTGCCGGCGAAGCCGAGCTCCTGGAAGAAGAAGCGGTTCAGCCAGCGCAGCCGCTGCACCGGCACGGCATCGACCGGGAAGCGCTTCTTCAGCCTGACGGCCAGCGCGTCGATCTCGGCCAGCACGGCCTGCGTGTCGAGTTGCGGGAACTCGTCGTGCGCGATCGCGGCCGCGGCCTCGACAAGCGACAGGCTGGCGTCGTCGGCCACGAGGGTGGCGAAGTATTCGAGCGCCGTCGGCGTCTCAAATGTCATGGGGCCGGCCATGGGCATCAGTTTATCCGCGGCGCATGAATTGCCCGAACTTCAGGCCGCTGAGCGCCAGCGTGCCGAAGTAGAGCAGCGCCGCGCCGCCCAGGCACAACGCGACCCAGCCGATGCGCTGCCATTGATGCTGGCCCAACGCGATCCAGTTGATGCGGTGCTCGGCCCACCACAGCAGCGCGCCGAGCAGGCTGGTGGCACCGGCGATGCGCAGCGTGAACGCACCCCAACCCGGCTCGGGCGTGTAGGCGCCGACCCGTTTCAAGCCGATGAACAACCAGAACGCGTTGATCATCGCGCCCAGGCTGACCGACAGCGCCAGCCCGACGTGGCCGAGGAAGGGCACGAAGCACGCGTTCATCAGCTGCGTCAACGCCAGCACGACGATCGCGATCTTCACCGGCGTGCGCGTGTCCTGCCGCGCATAAAACCCCGGCGCGAGGATCTTCACGCCGATCAGGCCCATCAAGCCCACGCCATAGCCCATCAGCGCAGTGGCCGACTGCTGCACTGCGAGCGCATCGAATGCGCCGCGGTGGAACAACACCGAGATCAGCGCACTCGGGAACACCAGCAGCGCGACCGAGCACGGCAGGGCCAGCAGCATCACCAAGCGCAGGCCCCAGTCGAGCAGACCGGAGTACGCCGCCGCATCGTTGCGGCCGTTCGCGGCCGACAGCTGCGGGATCAGCACGACGCCCAGTGCAACACCCAGCAGCCCGGTCGGGAACTCCATCAACCGGCTCGCCCAGTCGAGCCACGAGACCGCACCGACACCCTGATGTGTCGCGATCTGGGTGTTGATCAGGATCGAGACCTGCGCCACCGACACGCCGACCAGCGCCGGCGCCATCTGCCGCAGCACGCGCGCCACGCCCGGGTGCGCCCAGGCGGCGCGGACCTTGCCCGGCAGCAGCCCGATGTGCGGCAGCACGCCGATGCGCCGCAGCACCGGGAACTGGATCGCCAGCTGGACGATGCCGCCGACCATCACGCCGACCGCCTGCGCGTAGATCGGGTGGATGCCCCAGCGCTGGAACAGCGGCCCGAGCCACAGCGCCGCGGCGATCGAGGCGAGGTTGAGCAACACCGGCGTCGCGGCGGGCACAACGAAGCGCTTCCAGGTGTTCAGGATGCCGGCCGCGAGCGACACCATCGAGATCAGCCCGATGTACGGGAACATGACGCGCGTCATCAGCACCGCACCGTCGAACTCCTTCAAGCCCGAGGCCATCAGGAACACCATGACCGGTGCGGCGACCACGCCGACCACGCAGGTGAGCACCAGTGCCCAGAACAGGATCGTCGCGACCGCGTCGACCAGCGCGCCGGTGGCGGTCTGGCCGTCGCGCGCCAGCGTTTCGCCCAGGATGGGCACGAAGGCCTGCTGAAAGGCGCCCTCGCCAAACAGGCGGCGCAGGAAGTTGGGGATGCGGAACGCGACGTTGAACGCGTCCATCCAGGCGCTGGCGCCAAACGCGTTCGAAACGGCGACGTCGCGGGCCAGGCCCGAGATCCGCGAGACCAGCGTGAGCAGCGAGATGGTGGAGGCGGCTCGCAGCAGGTTCATTGGCGGCAGATTATAGGTAGCGCCTGCTCACCTTCCGGCCGGCCGTTTGCGGCCCTGCGGCATCCGCTGCTATACTCGCTGTCTTTGCTCCACAACACAAGCTACACCACATGGCCACCTCGTCCAAAGCCAAGAAGAAAACAGTTCGCATCGCTTCGGGTCTGAAGCGCGTGCGGCAAGACGTGAAGCTCAACGCCGCCAACACCGCGCTGCGTTCGAAGTTCCGTACCGTAATCAAGAACGTGCAGAAGGCCGTTGTCGCTGGCGACAAGGCCAAGGCTGCCGATCTGTTCAAGACCGCCCAGGCCGTGATCGATTCCGTGGCCGACAAGGGCCTCTTTCACAAGAACAAGGCCGCTCGCCACAAGAGCCGCCTATCGGCCAAGGTCAAGGCACTCGCCGTCGCTGCCTGACCGAACTGGGGCAAAGAAGTCAAAGGGCTCGCACTGCGAGCCCTTTTTCATTGATGCGCCGGATTCGTCAGGCCTTCTTCGGCGTTTCGGGCACCAGACAGGCTTCGACGAGCTGAAGCTGGTTGTCCCGGGCGAAGTTCATCACGAAGTCCCAGGCCATGGGCTCGATGTCCTTGAGCGTCTCGTTGACGATCACGCACTTCACGCCATTGATCAGCCGCGGCACGCACAGCGGCGAATAGCCGATGAAGGCGCCGATGCCGCCGTGCGCGCCGTCCGGCCGAAAGCACGACATCGCTCCCGCCAGCCGCTCGGCCCAGTCGCTGGGGCGAAACGTGTGGCCGTCCAGGGTCACGCCCTGGATGAAGAATTCGCGTGGTTTGGGGTTCGTCATCGGTTCGGTTCGGCCGTTGGCATCCGGCCAGGCGGGGCGTTCGGCCCACAACGGCCGTCGTGCGGCACGCAGCATTGTGCCGTGAATGTGTTGCAGTGCAGCACGCTCTGCGCTGACGTCGGTGGCTTGCATGCCGGTTCATCGGCATTTCATCCTCGGCATTTAGAATTCCCTGGGAGCGGGACGTGACGAGCGCACGCCCGCTCATTCATTTGCACCTGGAGTGACACGATGAACGCCCCCGACAAGCTGCCCCTGCCGTCCCCCGAGCCCCATGTGATGAAGACCTACGGCCGCGTGCCGCTGGCGCTGTCGCACGGCCGAGGCTGCTGGCTGTGGGACACCGAGGGCAAGAAGTACCTCGACGGGCTCGGAGGCATCGCCGTCAACACGCTCGGCCACGCGCACCCCAAGCTGGTGCCGGCGCTGCAGGACCAGATCGGCAAGATCATCCACAGCTCCAACTACTACCTCGTGCCGCTGCAGGAGCAGCTCGCGGCGAAGCTGTGCGAGCTCTCGGGCCTGACGAACGTGTTCTTCTGCAGCACCGGCCTCGAGGCCAACGAAGCGGCGCTGAAGATCGCGCGCAAGTACGGCCACGACAAAGGCATCGACCGGCCCGAGATCGTCGTCTATGAGGCCGCCTTCCATGGCCGCTCGATCGCGACGCTGTCGGCCACCGGCAACCCGAAGGTGCAGGCCGGCTTCGGCCCGCTCGTCGAGGGCTTCGTGCGCGTGCCGCTGAACGACGTGAAGGCGATCGAGGCAGTGGCCGCGACGAACAAGAACGTCGTCGCGGTGTTCCTCGAAGTGATTCAGGGCGAAGGCGGCATCCGCCCGACCACCATCGAATATCTGAAGGAAGTGCGCCGCGTCTGCGACGAGAACGGTTGGCTGCTGAT
>Ga0307515_10022937_pt1 | contig 10977 bp, 2 predicted proteins | sample 17_EM_MG_FD_194513 | JGI IMG/M metagenome (GOLD analysis project Ga0307515, IMG submission 194513) | Populus trichocarpa ectomycorrhiza microbial communities from riparian zone in the Pacific Northwest, United States - 17_EM | ecosystem: Host-associated > Plants > Roots > Unclassified | place...
TACTTATTAAGAGAATGCCTAGTTAACTAGTAATTTAGTTTCTTATAAACATAGCACTTTTTTTAGCGATTACTTTAAAATAAACCTCTATAAGGACCTCTACCTTTACCTTATAGTTATTAATTATACCCTCTACTATATTACCTACTACGGCCACTATATGTTTAATTAGTCTAGTTATAATTATATTAGTCAGCTAGGTCGTCTAGGTTAATTAAAGTAGACTAAAGTTAGGTATTAAATTGCTGTACTTTTTAAAAGCGTAGAGCGGTGCTAATAGAAGATCTTAATTAAGTATATACTCCTTTATAAGTATTTATAGGATTAAAGAAAGTAAGGTTATATTCTTTAACACTTTAGTATACGCTAATAACTTAATTATATAGGCTAAAATTCTCTTAATATAATTTGGATAGACCACGCTAGATTATCTAAAGTTAATTAAAGAGCTTTTAAAGATAATCGAGCCGAGGAATACCTAGGTTTATAGCAATAATTCTTAAAAAGGTAGTCTCTCTCTATTCTAATATATACTGCTACTTATTCTCTTCTATTTTAAAGTAGTATTTTAACTTATATATTATGCGGTTAAAGTTATATGCTTTTTCTACTAAATGATTAAAATAGAAGGTACTAGCTTGGCCCCTAAGCATAATAGAATAGGCGTTATAGTATTAATTAGACTCTATTCCTACCTTCTAGTAATAGTTATAAAAGATACGCAATTTTGAATTAAGAATATTATATAATTCCCCGCTAAACTTCTTCTCCTAATTTAAATAGAGCTTTATAAGCTCTATAAGCAATTTTAAAATACCTCTAATTTAAGATTAAGATAAAGGAGGTAGGGGTTATATTATAGGCTATAGTAGGGACGTAGGTCTAGTTAGTGGAGTCTTAAGGTTATTAAATTGCGAAGCAATAGGATCCTATACCTGCTCTTATTAGTGTATAGTATCTAACGTTAAAGTTACGGGTTAAATTAGAGATAGAGGAGTTAAAGGCGGAGGTAGATTCGTCTCTAGAGATATATTACTTAGATTCTATTATAAGTTAAGCTTCCTTATAGTGCGTAGTTAATGCTTAATCTCTTATAAAGTCCATTCGTGCTCTTCTTTTACGTTAATAATATACTCCTAAATATTATCTCTAATAACTCCCCTATTTATAGGAATAAATACTTTATACTCCTAAAGGAAGTTACGGAAGTCCCGTATAATATCCTTATTTATAGGAACCTATATTTCCTTTATCCATTTAATAAAGTCCTCCTTTATATAATAGCATAGCATAGTATTATCGTATTCGCTGTCTTTATAGTATGCTATACGGTATAATAGGAATTTGTTTAGGTCCTATTGCTTAGCGTTTATAGGGTTAATTATAGCTTTATTCTATATCTTCGGGTTAATATCTTTCTTGTACTTCTTTGGGTAGGTTAACGCCATAATAGCTGTTATCTTATTAATTAAAAAATAAGGAAAATAAAAGTTGTTTAACGTATATTTAGGTATTAATTGTAATTCTATAATCTACGAAGGTACATAGAGGGTGTTAAGGTGGTTGTTTAACGCGTTTCAGACGTTAACTTAGGACCCTAGGTTTAGTAATACTTCTAACCTAAAGTACTTAACTAAATCTTTATAAACGTGGTTATTCTATATAATAGACGCAACTTAGTATCTCCTAGTACTTAGTGATACTTCTATTACTAGTTTTCCGCAAGTTTAAGGTAGTACAGTATCGCCGGGATCTATTCTATATAAGCGTATATAGCACCCCTTACGAGACTGTCTCTTCTATTTAAAAACCTAGCTGCTCTATAGTTGACTGTGTATTTAACCACTAATTAGTGTTAGTCACATAGGGTGACTCACCAATAACGACTACTTGAGTAGGTTATAGTGATGTTTGTTAATATATCTTGTAGGAATAAGGAAGGACGAGGAGCCTAAGACTCCTCATTACGCTAGTGCCGCGGCAACACGTGACGACCGCTTACCTCATTCCCGACACTTTTTTTTAGGTACTTTATTTAAGCTAAAGCTAATATTATATAATAGGCACTCTTTAAATTAAATAAAGCTCTTTTACTTTAAGTAAAAAAAATATAAGCGAAGTTTAATAAGTACTACTAGAGAATAGAAAACTCCCCTTTTTAAGCTATTATACTTATTTTTTTTTACCTAAATTATTATATAGAGTATATTAAAATATTTTAAAAGCAAGAATAGTAGAAAGTAATACTTTTAAAGATTTAATAGCTTTAGGAAATATATTAAGAATTAAAAAAGCCTATTACTTTTCTTTAAACAGTATTATATAATAAGCTATTATAAAATAAATATAAGGAACATAATAAGTATAATTAAATTATAAATAAATTAAATAAAAAAGTTACTTAACTAGTAAGCTAAAATAAGTATAATAACTACTGCTCTAAAGTACTATATAAATTAAAGTTTTTCTACTTTAGTAATAGTCTTAAAAATAATAAATAAAGCGCTAGCTATAGCTTTTACTCTTTATAAGACAAGTACTTTTAATTTTAGCTGTAAGTAATAAACTAAAAAAAGTATTTTTAAAAGGGCGTTATATAGTATTATAAAAGAGAATATAGCTTAGATTATAGTACCTTAAAAGGATAAAGTATATAAAGAGCTAGCACTAAAATAGAATTTTAAAAGGAATATAGTAGTTATATAAAAAAGGTATATAAGAGATATATTATATAATACTAAGGGGTAAAGGTATAAGATATATAAATAAAATAATTTTAGGTAAAAAGGAACTATTAAAGATATATAGGTGGTATAGGTGTCGGGAATAAGGCAAGCGGTCATTACGTGACGCCGCGGTACTAGCGTGGTGAGGAGTCTTAGGCTCCTTACCCTTTCTCATTCTAATTAATAAGCTATATTAACCAACATCACTATAACCTACTTGAGTAGTCGTTATTAGTAAGTCACCCTATATAACTAACACTAATTAGTAGTTAAATATACAGTTAACTATAGAGCAGCTAGGTTTTTAAATAGAAAAGATAGTCTTATATAGGGGTGCTATATGCGCTTATATGGAATGGATCCCGGCGATACTATACTACTTTAAACTTGCGAAAAATTAGTAATAGAAGTGTTACTAAGTACTAGGAGATACTAAGTTGCATCCATTATATAGAACAACTACGTTTACGAAGATTTAGTCGAGTACTTTAGGTTAGAAGTGTCACTAAATCTAGGGTCCTAAGTTAATGTCTAAAACGCGTTAAAAACAACCATCTTAATACCCTTTATGTACCTTCGTAGACTATAAGATTATAATTACTATCTAATTACACGTTAAATAACCCTTATTTTCCTTAATCTTTTTATTAAAACGTGTTAAACAACTACCTTAATACCTAACTACACGTTAAATAACTACCTTAATACCCTCCGTGTGCCTTTATAAATACTATTATAGTGTTAACCTACCTAAAGAAGTATAAGGACGATATTAACCTAAAGATATGGAATACCGATATAACTAACCTTAAAGATGTTAATTAGCAAGACTTAAACGGATTCTTATTATACTGTATAGTATACTATAAAGATAGTAAATATAATAATACTATGCTATAGTACTGTGTAAGGGAGGACTTTATTAAATAGATAAAGGGAATATAGACTTCTATAAAGAAGAATATTATATAAGACTTTTATAACTTCTTATGGGAGTATAGAGTATTTATACCTATAGATGGGGGTACTATTAGAGACAATATTTAGGAGCAGGTTATTAATATAAAAGAAGAGTATAAATGGACTCTATAAGAGATTAAGCACTAACTACGCACTATAAGGAAAGCTTAACTTATAATAAAATCTAAGTAATATACCTTAAGAGACAAATCTACCTCTGCCTTTAACTCCTCTATATCTAATTTAACTAGTAACTTTAACTTTAGATACTATACCTTAATAAGAGCAAGCATAGGATCCTATTACTTTATAATTTACTAACCTTTAGACTCTACTAATTAGACCTATATCCCTACTATAGCCTATAATATAACTCCTACCTCCTCTATCTTAATCTTAAATTAGAGGTAGTTTAAAATTGCTTATAAAGCTTGCAAAGCTCTATTTAGATTAAAAGAAGAAGTTTAGTAGGGAATTATATAATATTCTTAATTTAAAACTATGTATCTTCTATAACTGTTGCTAAAAGGTAGAAATAGAGTCTAATTAATACTATAACGCCTATTCTGTTATGCTTAAGGGCTAAGCTAGTACCTTCTATTATAATTATTTAGTAGGAAAAAAATATAATTTTAACCGTATAATATATAAGTTAAAATACTACTTTAAAATAAAAGAGAATAAGTATTAGTATATATTAGAATAAAGAGAGACTACCTTTTTAAGGATTATTGCTATAAACCCAGGTATCCCTCAGCTTAATTATCTTTAAAAGCTCTTTAATTAACTTTAGATAATTTAGCGTAGTTTATCTAAATTATATTAAGAGGATTTTAGCCTATATAATTAAGTTATTAGCGTATATTAAGGTGTTAAAGAATATAACCTTACTTTCTTTAATCTTATAAATACTTATAAAGGTATATATACTTAATTAAGATCTTTTATTAGTACCGCTTTACGCTCTTAAAAAGTATAGCAATTTAACGCCTAACTTTAGCCTACTTTAATTAACCCGCCTAACTAATATAATTATAACTAGACTAATTAAATATATAATAGCCGTAGTAGGCAATACGGTAAAGGGTATAATTAATAACTATAAGGTAAAGGTGGAGGTCCTTATAGAGGTTTATTTTAAAGTAATTGCTAAAAGAAGTGCTATATTTGTAAGAAACCAAATTACTAGTTAACTAGGTATTCTTTTAATAAACGAAAGGAGGTATATAATAAGTTCCGCTAGAGTATAAGAAATATTAGAAATTATAAGGCCACTATAGCCTACTTTTAAAGCTTCCTAGTTTAATATAAAGGCATAAAAGATCTTAAGGGTGAGGTTAATAAGGCCGAATAGCTCCTTATAGATATGGAAATTAAGGACTACTTACCTAACTAATACTTTACTAAGTATAGTAAGGTAGATAGCGTATAAACCGTTACTGTTCTTAATAACTAATCTACGCTCTATTCTATTATAAAGTTAAATATCTTTAATAAGCTAAAGGAGAGCTCCGCGTTCTCCTTTAATAATAGATACTTAGCGAATGTCTTTTATAGTATTATACTAGATACTAAAGCTGTAGGAGTATTTATAATAGGAGAACCTTAAGTTTAAGCCCTTTAGCAGCTTAATAACTCTGTTTAGATTAACTATTTAACAGCAGGCTAATATATAATTTGTTTTAGTAAGGGTACTATAATTTCTTTTAGTATAATTAGGGTCTAAACCCCCTTAGGGTATATTACTTTCCATATTATTCCTATAAATACTCTATTTCTATTTTGCATTAAAGATATAAATAAATTAGGCGTTAAGCTTAATAACTTTAAGAATATACTTATATAGGGAGATAGTTGGGTACCTATTATACGTAAGTAGGGTTACCCTTAGTTGCTCCTTTATTAACTAAAAAAGAGTATTACTTAGAGCTACCTAACTAAGTTAGAGTTACGTTAACTATACCATTATTTTAGCCACCTATCCGTTTATTAATTACTTAGGGTTCTTTAGTAAGTAAGCTATAAAGTTAAGGTTAAGGCAATTAAGCATCTTATAAAGTATTACTATTACTACTAAATAAACTAAAAGTCTCCTGGCTAATTTAAGTTTACCCTTAAAGATAACTATAACTTTAACTTCTGTATTATTATTAATATTATATATCTTAGCGGTAAGCTAGTACTCTAAGTTATTAATTTCTTAACCTCCTTTTAAGCCGTACGTTTTTTTAAAGAATATATTAGCTAGAAACGTATAGGATACCCTTTAATTATACTAGATTAATATTTACCTAGGACCCCCTAACTAAATCGTTTATAATATAAAAAAGAACTTCTTATTTATAGAGTTTTAATAATAGATAAAAGCAATAGCAATTAAGGTTAAGGAAGTCCCTATTAAGGCATATAATAGTATTAAAAAAGTAGAGCGATATTATACGCTATTACGCCACGTATATATAACTATTTCTTTAAAACTAGAGGACGCTAGCGAAGAACTTACCTTATAAATGGCTATTAAAGCTATTAATAATTCCGCTAGCCTAGATGGACTTATACCTACGTTACTAGTCTTTAGCGCCTACCCTTAAATAACTAATAATTCTCTACTATCTTCCTCTGTTATATAATAAGCTAAAGCTATTCATAAGGTAATAAAGAAGGTATAACGTCTCTACGCTATATGCTAGGTTAATAATATACTTAGAATAAGAAATAGCCTAAATACCTTAACTATACTTAATCTGCTACTTTAGTCTAAGGTACACATATAGCATAAAAAGGGAAGATAGTTAGGCCTATATCAACTTATTATAATTAATAGTTAAATTTATACTATTTAAATACCTTACAGACCCACTTAATTCCGTTTAACTATTATTAAGCCTTACTATAAAGATAACAGTTCTAAGCCTTTATAGGATGCTATAGAAGATACCCTAGAGGAGAGCTATAATTAATATGCTCTAGAAGGCGACCACGATTCTAATATAATTATAGTAGATACGCCGCAACTATAACGCGATAGAGGTCGCCTAAAGAAATCATAAAATTACTAACATCTTATTAATTTTAAAGAGTAATTTGTTGTCGCTATTAAGAATAGAGTTAAGCTATTAATGGCCTTTATAATAGCTAAGGAGAAGGCTAACTTTAAACTTATAAAATAGCTCTAAAAGAAAGGTTATATTATAACTTTAAGAGCTTCTTTCTAAGTATCTAATAAGCAGGAGATTAATAGTCTTATTATAAGAGGAGGCTTTAAATTTAAAAAGTATAACCTTACTAAGTTTAATAAAGTCCGCATCTTTAAGTTAAGAATGGTTAATAAGATTAAGGGTAAAGCTACTAACGCCCTATTTAAGAAATTAAGGCTTATTATCTAAGGCTATAACAATAATAGTAAGGAGGTAATTTTTATATAATCTCCTATAATTTAACGAGCTAGTTAGCGAGTTATTATTATACTAGCTCCCTCCCTAATAAAAAATAGAATGGCGGTCTATCTATAAGATATTACTTAGGCCTATACCTAATTAGAGATATACCTTTAGCGCTTAATATTAGTATACCTTCTAAAGTAAATTCGCTACCAATATCCCAAAGATATAATTATAGTTATGCTTAAGCCATTATATAGAATCGCAGAGGTAGGAATTTATTGGTGGGCTACCTATAGTAAGTACTATAAAGAGAAACTTTTAATAACTACTTTTATATTTAATCTATACTTCCTTATTATAACTATAGGAACTCTATTTAGAATTATTGGTATATAAACTAATAATATAATTATCTTAGGAGACGACTAATTCTTAGCTCTTAAAGAAGATAAGCTAGTAAAGGCAAATCTTATAGTAAAGCTAAAGGAAAAGCTTAATTTAGTAATACTATTACTTTTTAATAAATGCATCCTCTCCCTAAATAAGGATTCTATTGCTTTATACCAGAAGGGTTAAGGTAAGAAGATTAACGTTATTAACGTTAATTCTTTAAAGTAAGGATATATAGAGTAACGCGCTTACGGAGCCTATATTGCTTCTATCTATTAACCTAAGGCTTTATTTAATCTCTTTGTTACTACTTAATACTAAAAACTAACTAAGGATAACGTTTTTACCCTAAATAAGCGTCTTTCTTAGTAAATAAACTATCTTAATTAGGGACTACTCTACGTACCTATTAACCTTCCTACCGCTAAGCTCTTTATATTTGTTAATAGGTTATTTATAAATAATAAAGATTTTAGCTCCTAGCTAGGATATAAGATTATTATCGCGAATAAATCTACTAGAGAGAATAACTTTATAATCTACGGTAATCTTATCTATTAGAGCTTAATTAAGAGTAAGTATATTACCTAAAGCGTTCTAGCGTTAGAGATATATAGAATAGTTAGCGGAGTTAATATAGTAATTGTAATTAGAACTACCCTAAAAATAATTACAGATTAACTTAAACTTTTTACTATTCCTATAATTATATATACCGACTTATATTCCCTTTATAAGTGTTTAGTTAAGCTTAGTACTATAAAGGAGAAGCGCCTTATAATCGATATTATAGTACTTTAGCAATCCTATAAATAGCAAAAACTCTTTAAAATTTAATAGATTAATAGCTAAGATAACCCGGTAGATATAATAATAAAGGCAAACTTAAATAAGGCTTTAGAAACGTTTATTAATATAAACACTCTATATATGCGAGTTAAAGGTTAGGTTAAAAGGGAATAGAAGCAAGACTTTATAATAATGCTAGAGCACGCCATCTGCGATATTCTGCGGACCCTAATCTTAACCAGCTAATTAGGATTTTCTATTCCCGGAATAGAAAATCGCTATTAGCTTGCTTATAACTAGCGCCTTAGCGTCCCTAACACGATGTCCACCTATAACTTTAAGCAAGAAAGCACCACGTGCTAAGAGGAAAATTTTAGGATAGTAAGACTTATATTATAATGGTAATAGTAAATAAGGAGGATCGATATTTGTTACGCTAGTTAAGCAGTATTTATATATAGATGGCAGCCATAAAAGAAGAGTTGCTAGTGTCGGGAATAAGGCAAGCGGTCGTTACGTGACGCCGCGGCACTAGCGTAACGAGGAGTCTTAGGCTCCTCGCCCTTCCTCATTCTAATTAATAAGCTATATTAACTAACATCACTGTAACCTACTTAAGTAGTCGTTATTGGTGAGTTACCCTATATAACCAACAATAGGTAAATATATACTAACTTTAAACTTAATAAATTATAAGTTTTAATCCTACTAATATTATCCTTTATTAAGAATTAGGAAATATAATTATTTAGTATACTTCCTATCCTATTATACAAGAGATTCTTTAGTAATATTACTATACTATAAGTAAACTCTCCTTTTTGTATAATATACCTATATAACTATAAGGCATATTGCTTAAGTATACGGTAGGGAGTAGGTAAGCCAAGCAAAAGTTATAAGGAGAGTCGATAGAAGAGGATAATAGGGTAAAGAGAATAGTAATAGAGTAATAGTCTTGTATAGAGAGAGACGAACCAATAAGGAGGGAAAGGGCTATAAGCCCGAGGTGCTAAGCCTAGCCTTTAGCTAGGCCTTAACTACCCCTAAGAGCTTTTGGGCGATATAGCTAGTAAGGGGCTAAAAGATCCCTTATATTGCCCCCCCCTTTATTAGGGCTAGCCCCTAGCCCGTATTCCCAATAGATTGATTTCTATATATAGAAAAATAAGCAGCGTCAAAGCTTTACTCGTATAGGGAAATAGGAAATAGGGAGCTAAGCAGCCTCGATAAAAACCTTAACCTATAACCAAAACCCAGTGGGAAAAAGGTCTTATTTAGGAAGGAAAAGAGCGTCTGCTAGTGGGGTAAGACTTAATCGTATACGATTAGTCTTGGAGACAATCGCCTGCGATTAAGTCTCGACAGCTCTATGGCTGATAACCGCAAGAATATCCCTTATATTGCCCCCCCCTTTCTTGCGGTCAGCCCTCGCTATTACCTTGCGGTAGAGGGAGATTATAAAGGGCTCGTCCCGGAAGGGGTTCGGAGAGATATCGGTATTTAACCGCAATAGGATCTTGTGAGCCAAGCCGTAGCTTTTAGAGCGAGCGAGCCGTAGCTCTAGAGGTAAGCCGCAGCTTACGAGATCACGTAGGATCTTAGAGCTGCTGCCATATCTTTTGGGCAAGCTGTAGCTCTTAATGCAAGCTAGAGCTCTTGGAGCGACTAAAGCCTTGCAGAAAGATGATCGCGTACGATCTTTAAGCCGTAGCTTAAGGTTGCATTTTATCTGGAAGAGCATAGTAGTAGCTGTAGCTTCGGAAGCTAGCCGTTAGTTCTTCGGATAGCCATCGAATAGCAATCGGATAGCCTCCAGGGTAGCTGCATCTCTTTGAGGACGTTCAACCTTCCAAGCTCTATTGGTGGCACTGGCATGCGCAAGTAAACCGTGGTTAGCCTATAGAGTATTGCAAGCTTAATTGCGTAGGATCCCCCTTAACTCCTGCTAGAAAGCTTTCGGATAGCAATCGAATCGCCTTTGGGTCGCCGTCGGGGCAGAGCTGCACCGCTGCACTGCCGATCGTATGCAGGTATACCAATCGCCTCAGGAGATAATCGCGTACGATCTGGATAGTACTGACCCTTGGCCAGGTAGCTACCATCTCCCTTGTCTCCTAATCCGTATCTACTACCGTAAGCGGATGCGATCTGCCAGGCGTCTTGCTAGTGTAGCTACTCTGCAGTACACGCGATCGTCCTAGGTAAGGTAGAGGACCTAATCCGTATTCTAATACCGTTATGCGGATGCGATCTGCCAGGCGTCCGCTAGTGTACCTACGCTTGCAGTGTACGCGGTCGTCCTAGGTAAAAAATGGAGGATCGTGAAATTGCTTGAGGGCGAAGCCCCTAGCTTGCTGCAGGCTACCACCCGTAAGGGTATAGAATCGGTTTAAATATAAGGCATATTGCCTAGGTGTACGGTAGGGAGTAGGTAAGCCGAGCATAAGTTATAAGGAGAGTCGATAGAAGAGGATAATAGGGTAGAGAGAATAGCGATAACCTTGTACGGAGAGAGACGAACCAATAAGGAAGGAAAGGGCTATAAGCCTAAGGTACTTATAAGGAGGTGCTAAGCCTAGCCTTTAGCTAGGCCTTAGCTACCCCTAAGAGCTCCTAGGCGATGTAGCTAGTAAGGGGCCAAAAGATCCCTTATAATAACTAACTACTCTTAGAATAAATAAGAAAGAGTAAAAGCTTTACTAATAATTAATATAAAGGCTTAAATA
>Ga0307515_10022938_pt1 | contig 10977 bp, 14 predicted proteins | sample 17_EM_MG_FD_194513 | JGI IMG/M metagenome (GOLD analysis project Ga0307515, IMG submission 194513) | Populus trichocarpa ectomycorrhiza microbial communities from riparian zone in the Pacific Northwest, United States - 17_EM | ecosystem: Host-associated > Plants > Roots > Unclassified | place...
GATGCCGGTCCGCCGCCTGCTCGCGGCGTACGGCCCGAAGATGCTCGAACTGGCCCGGGACCGGGCCGACGGCGCGCACACCTACCACGTGACCGTGGGGCACACGGCGCAAGCGCGGGGAGTACTGGGCGCCAAGCCTTTCCTCGGCGTCGAGCAGGCGGTCCTGTTCGAAACCGACGCGGACGTGGCGCGCTCGATCGCACGCGAGCACCTCCACATGTACTTCACGCAGAAGTACAACATCGCCAAGTTCCTGCGTCTGGGCTACACCGAGGCGGACATCGACGGCGGCCGCGGCAGCGACCGGCTCGTCGACGACCTCGTCGCCTGGGGCGACCTCGAAACCATAGTCGGCAAACTGCGCGGCCACCTCGACGCCGGCGCCGACCACGTCGGCATCCAGGTCCTCGGCACCGAACCCGGCCGCTCGGCCATGCCACACTGGCGACGGCTCGCGGAGGCGCTACTCCCCCAGCACACCACCGCGTAGACCAGGGAGTGGAAATGCCCAGCGATCAGCAGGCGGGAGCCCGGACGGGACGGCCGCCGCTCACCGAGCGGCGTAAGACCGAGACGCGCCTGGAGGTCGCGCGCGCGGCGGTACGCCTGTTCCTCGCCAAGGGTGTCTCAGGCACTTCCGCCGAGGAGATCGCCGAGGCGGCCGGGGTCTCCTCCCGCACGCTGTGGCGGTACTGCCCGACCAAGGAAAGTTGCGTCGCTCCCCTGTTGACCGGCGTGATCGAGCTCATCGCGCAGTTCTTGCAGTCATGGCGCGGCGATCAGAGCATGGCCGAAGTGTTCGACACGATCGGGTTGCACGACAACGTCGCCGATCGAACGACGATGGTGGACCTGGTGCGGTTGACCAGGACCGAACCGGGCCTGCGTGCGGTGTGGCTGGAAGCGCACCGGCACGCCGAGCCGGCGTTCGCCGAAGCGCTCGCTCGCCGCGCCGGGCTGCCCGGTCCCGACCTGGCCGTCACCTTGCAGGCCGCGATGATCAACACCGCTCTGCGCGTGGCCGTGGAGTACTACGCGTTCACCACCGATCACGGCGGCGCTGAAACAGCGGACTACGAGGCAGCGATGCGCGAGGCGCTGATGATCGCCGCACGCACCTTCTCGTCTTGAGAGACCACGGCACCCAGTGTCGCGCGTGACAGTGGTCCGGCAACTGCGCCCCAAGGCGGCCTTGGTTGCGAGGTGTCGATGGAGGATATGGGACGCCGAGTGTCCAGAATCCTCCATCGAGCAACGCTGAGGACCCCCTGCCGCGGCGCGACTCTGAAGGCGCCACCTTGAGCGACTTCGGTGGGCGAGCCCGTTCCAGCGTCAAACACCTTGCGACGCTAGCCGAGGCGGCTCGCAGCGCGTTGCGCGGCATATCCGGACAGCGCCTTCGCCATCAGGGCGTGCAACTGCGACTGCTCCTTCCCATTGAGCGCTCCAAAAGGCGAGCGCGTGTACGCGTTGGCCAGAAGTCGCTCGCGAACCTTCCGGCCGGCCGGGGTGAGCACGAGGGTGCGCACACGCCCGTCCTCTGGATGCTGCGCCCGGCGGGCGAGACCTCGCTCCTCGAGCTTGACGCTCAAAAGCGTGACGTTCGACGGATCACAGTGCAGCCGGGCCGCGAGCTCCTTCAACGGCACGGGCCCCGCGTCGGGCGGGACCAGCCAAAGGAGATTCGCCTGGGACTCGGTCAATCCAACCTCGTCGACCACTCCCTTCATGATTCCCGTCACCAGCGGCCCCAGGCCGATCAGCTGGTCGACCAGCAGCGCGTGGGTCTCGTGCGAGTTCATGCCATCGAGGGTACCGCTTGACAAGTTCACTGAGATGCTCAACTATCAAATTACTTGATTTCCTCAAGTAATTCGCCCGGGCAGTCCGAGGAGGAGCCGTGTACGACCCGACCCTCATCTCCGGCCGCACCGCCCTGATCACCGGGGCGTCGACCGGCATCGGCGCGGAGTTCGCGCGCCGGCTCGCCGCGCGGGGCGCGAACCTCGTGCTGGTCGCGCGGTCGATCGACAAGCTGGACGCGCTGGCCGCCGACCTCCGGGCCCGGCACCACGTCGACGTGGTCACCGAGAAGCTGGACCTGTCCACGGCCGGCGCGTCGGACCGGCTCTTCCGGCGTGTGTCCGAACTCGGCCTCTCCGTCGATTTCCTCGTCAACAACGCGGGTTTCAGCTCCCTGGGGCCCGCCGTGGAGGTGGACCCGGACCAGGTCGCCGGAGTCGTCAACCTCAACGTCGGGGTAGTCATGGAAAACACCGTCCGTGCGCTGCCGGCCATGGTCGCCCGAGGCGGCGGTGTGATCATCAACATCGCGGGCACCGGCGCGTTCCAACCCGGGCCGTACATGGCCGCGCGGACCGCGAGCGCGGCTTTCGTCCTGTCGTTCACCCAGGCCGTGAACGCCGAGAACGCCGACACGGGAGTGCGAGTGTTCGCGCTGTGCCCTGGGCCGACCGAAACGCCTATGACCGAAGGCCAGAGCTCACCGCTGGGCAAGATGCGCACTCCCGACCAGGTGGTCACCACTGCACTGAAGGCACTCGGCACGCGCAGGGCGTCCGTTGTGGACGGACGGCTCAACGCCGTTGTCGCCCGGGTCGGCTCCCGCCTGCCGGAGTCCTTGGTCCTCGGCATGGCGAGCCGCATCATGAAGAGGAGCACGACTGCTTGACGCCCGATCAGGCGGCGCGGCCCCAGCCCTTCGCCGCCAGTTGCTCGGCGACCGCGGTCATTTCGTCGTTCACCTGACGGTTGCCGGCTCGGGCCATGGCGGTGAGCTCGGGACCGGCGGTCTCCGGTGTGCCGGCGTCGAAGGGCGGCGCGGGGGCGTACTCGAGCATCAGCTGGGTCACCTTGGCCACCTCCTCCCCCATCAGCTGCGCTAGCACGACGAGGCCGAAGTCGAGGCCGGCGGTGACGCCGCCGCCGGTGATGCGGTTGCGGTCGACGACCACCCGGCCCTCGGCGTACTCCGCGCCGAACAGGGCGAGCGCTTCGACACCGCTCCAGTGGGTGGTCGCCCGGTAGCCCCGCAGCAGTCCGGCCGCACCCAGGATCAACGAGCCGCCGCAGACGGACGTGACGTACCGGGCCCGCGCACCGCGGTCGGCGAGGAACTCCAGGACCTCCTCGTCCGCGGCGACCGGTGCCTGGCCGAGGCCGCCGGGCACGAACAGGACGTCCAGGTCGGCCGGGCAGTCCGCGAAGGTGGTGGTCGGGTGCAGGACGACGCCGGAGTCGGACCGCACCGGATCGGTCGTCTTCCACACGAGGTGGGTCTCCATCGGGCCGGCGAACGCGGCGTGCGGCGCGATCAGGTCGAGCGGGGTGAGCCCGGGATAGAGCAGCATCGCGACCTTCGGGCGGGCGGGATCGGTCATCGGGATTCCTTTCGGACGCAGGGGTTTCAGGCGCTGGTGCTGGAACCGGGCCGGACGATCATCAGGACGGTGACGGCGACCCAGAGCAGGTTGAACACGCCGGCGGCCATGGCGATCCGGGCGCCGGTGGCCGGGGCGATCGCGGACCTCGTCTCGATGCCCGCGAGCGCTGCCCGCTGACGGGGCAGCACGAGGAACGCGAGCACGGCCGCGGCGACCGCGGTGAGCCCGATCGAGACGAGCACCCAGGTGTCGCCGGTGACGTGCATGACGCCCGCGGTCGCGAAGCCGAACACCGGGACAGCGATGCCGATCAGCGCATAGACCCGGCAGATGCGGTACAGCGTTCGCAGCGACGCGACGGCCGTGTCGTCGCCGGGTGCGGCGGCCGCCGCGCGCAGCGCGGGCGGGAACCTGCTGGCCGCGACGGCGACCGGGCCCACCGCGAGAATCGCGACGAGCACGTGGAGGGAGAGGAAGATCTTCGTCACACAACCCACGTTAATGATCACCGAGGTGGTCCGACAGTGGCGTTTGTGCCAGTTGTCAACGAATTCTCGCCAACGGTGTCTCAGCAGCTCAGAGGCGGAAACGTACTTGGCGGCGGACCAGAGCTGACGTACGTTATGGCCATGCACACGGTGGCAGTGCTCGCCCTCGACCAGGTCGTCCCGTTCGACCTGGCGACGCCGCTGGAGGTGTTCGGCCGGGTCCGGCTTCCCGGCGGACGCCCCGGCTACCGCGTCCGGGTGTGCGCCGCCGCGTCCCCGGTGGACACCGAGCTCTTCCGGATCGACGCGCCCTGGACACTCGACGCGCTCGCCGAGGCCGACACGATCATCGTGCCCGGCCGGTCCACGCTGACGCCGGTGCCGGGCGACGTCCTGGCCGCGCTGCGCACCGCGGCCGCCGCCGGGACCCGGATCGCGTCGATCTGCAGCGGCACCTTCACCCTCGCCGCGGCCGGCCTGCTCGACGGCCTGCGCGCGACCACGCACTGGGTGGCCGCGACGGCACTCGCGGCGCAGTACCCGGCGATCGACGTCGACCCGGACGTGCTCTACGTCGACAACGGCCAGATCCTCACCTCGGCCGGCGCCGCCGCGGGCCTGGACCTGTGCCTGCACCTGATCCGGCGCGACCACGGCTCGGCCGTCGCCGCCGACGCCGCCCGGCTGTCGGTCATGCCGCTGGAGCGCGAGGGCGGCCAGGCCCAGTTCATCGTCCACGAACAGCCGCCGACGCCCCGGGGCTCGGTGTTCGAACCGCTGCTGCGGTGGATGGAGGACAACGCGGCGCGCGACCTGTCTCTCGAGGACATCGCGCGCCACAGCGGCATGAGCACGCGCACGCTGCTCCGGCGCTTCCACGAGCAGACCGGGACGACGCCGCTGCAGTGGCTGCACCGCGCCCGCGTCCGCCAGGCGCAGTTCCTGCTCGAAACCACCGCGCATCCGATCGACCGGATCGCCGGGCAGGTCGGCTTCGGCTCGCCCACGACGTTCCGCGACCGCTTCAAGCGCGTCACCGGCGTGAGTCCGCAGGCGTACCGGAGTGCCTTCCAGTAGTCCTGCGGATCAGCGTCGCTCCCGCGATTTGCGGGTCTTTCCCGCCGCACGGCGGGAAAGGGCGCCGTCGAGCAGGGCGCCGAGATAACGATCGGGGAGGCCGGGATCGGCGCGGTCGGGCGAATGCCGGACCGCGAAGCCTATGCCGCACAAGAGGAGCATCGTGTCCTCGGCCGTGAGCGCGGGGTGGAGCCCGCCGTCGGCGGCGGTCCGCGCCAGCAGACCACGGAGCTCCTCCTGAAGCCTGTGCCGCAGGTGCCGGATTTCGGGCGTGGCCGGATCGGGGTCGATGACCGCGGCGGCGAACGTGTCGTCCTGCAGATAGGCGGTGACGGCGGCCTTCAAGAAGACCCGCAACGCCTGCTCGGCGTCGTGCGTCGCGGCGGCCTCTTCCGCCTGTCCGATCAAGGAAGCGAACTGATCCGCCGCCACCGCTCCGACCAGCGCCTCCGGCGTCGGGAAGTGGCGGTAGACGGTGCCCACGCCGACGTCGGCCGCCCGGGCGACCGCGTTGAGCTGAATCGGCTTCCCCTCGTGCGCGAGCGCCCGCGCCGCGTCCACGATGCTCCGCCGGTTGCGTGCGGCGTCCTTGCGGAGCACGGGCCGCGGACCGGCGGGAACGTCCTTCACGAGTTCACCCTAGCAGGCTAACCGGATAGCAGAACCATTCGGATAGGTGATCCGTTTCCCCTTGACAGACTCCTTGAGACCCTCAACTATCAAGGCATGACGCAACCGGAAAACTCCGCGATGCCGCTGACCGGCCGACGGTCCGGTCGCTGCCCCTTCGAACCCGCGCCGGAGCTGAACGCGTTGCGCGAACGGGAGGACCTGCCCCGCATCTCGGGTGAGCACCCGATGTTCGGCCCCTTCGAATTCCGCGCGATCACCCGCTACGCCGACGTCCGAGCCGCGTTCGGGCACGAACACGCGCAGTCCGGGCCGGGGGTCGACCCGGACCCCGACGCTCCGCGCACCCTGTTCAACCAGCCGGGATTCCTGCTCAACTACGACGGGCCCGAGCACGCACGGCTGCGCCGGATGCTGACCAGCGCGTTCACCGTCCGCCGTCTCAAGCAGATGCAGCCGTGGATCGAACAGATCGTCCGCGACCGCCTCGACGAGATCGCCCAGGCCGGCCCGGCGGCCGACCTGGTCCAGGAGTTCGCCCTGCCGATCCCGTCGCTCGTCATCTGCGAACTGCTCGGCGTTCCCCACGCCGACCGCGCCCAGTTCCAGCACCAGAGCGCCGTCCTGCTCGACCTCACCAAAACCGCCCAGGAACAGTACGAGAACTACGCCGCGATGCACGCGTACATGGCGAAACTGGTCGCCACGTTGCGCGCCGACCCCGGTGACAGTCTCCTGGGATCAGTGATCCGCGAGCAAGGCGGCGAACTCACCGACGAGGAACTCGTCGGCTTCGGCAACCTGCTCCTGATCGCCGGGCACGAGACCACCTCCAACATGATCGGGCTCAGCACCCTGGTCCTGCTGCGGCACCCCGATCAGCTCGCCGCCGTCCGCGACGACGAAACCGTGACCACCACCGCCGTCGAGGAACTCCTGCGGTACCTGTCCATCGTCACCCAGCTCAACCGCCGCGTTGTCGAAGACATGGATCTCAACGGCCGGCGGGTCGATGCCGGCGGACGACTCTCGCTCTCGGTGCTGGCAGCCAACCAGGACCGCGAACTCGTCGGCGACGACGCGGGCCTGAACGTCCACCGGAAGCCGGTCGCACACCTGACGTTCGGCTTCGGCCCCCACCAGTGCCTCGGCCAGCAACTCGCCCGGATCGAACTGCGAGTCGCCCTCCCCGCCCTGCTGCGCCGCTTCCCCACCCTGCAACTGGCCGTGCCGTTCGAGGACGTCGACTTCCGGATCCTTTCCCCCGTCTACGGCCTGAAATCCCTCCCCGTCACCTGGTGACCATCTCCGAGAACGGAAATTCCATGAGCACGACGTCCGAGGTCACGGTGTCAGCCGAGTCGGTGGAAGCCGCCGGGCGGACCCGCACGCTGACCGTGGTGCACCGCCCGCAGGCCGACGCGAGCAAGGTACCGGTCGTCCTGGTCTTCCACGGCTCCATGCAGACCGCTGCCTCGATACGCTCGTTCACCGCCACCACCTTCGACCACATCGGGGCGCGATCCGGCGCGGTCGTCGCGTACCTCGACGGCCACAAGAAGCACTGGAACGACGCCAGGATCGTCAACACCGCCGCCGCGCGCACCGACGGCATCAACGACGTCGCCTTCGCCAAGGCCGCCATCGACCTCCTGGTGCGCCGCTACCAGGGCGACAGCGCCCGAGTCCACGCCATCGGCTTTTCCAACGGTGGCCAGATGGTCATGCGCCTGATCCACGAAATGCCCGCTGCCCTGGCCGGCGCCGCCGTCCTCTCCGCGACCCAGCCCGTGCCGGAGAACTACGCCCCCGACTCCCCGCAGCAGCAGCCCGTGCCCGTCATGTTCCTGCACGGCACCGAAGATCCGATCGTTCCCTACGCCGGTGGAATGGCCAAGATGTACCGGTTCCGGCCCCGCGGCCTCGGCCTCTCCGCCCCGGACACGGCCGCCTACTACGCCCGGCGCAACGGCATCACGACCGCACCCACCACCACGCCCGGGGGCCCGGTGGAACGCACCGACTACCGGCAGCCAGGCCACCAGCCGGTGACCCTCTACACCGTGCACGGAGGCGGTCACACCATCCCCGGCCCCAAGACCGCCCACCCGCGATTCCTCATGGGCCGCACCGACCACACTTTCGACACTGCCCAGGCGATCGACGAGTTCTTCGGCCTCGCCGCCCACAGCCGGCACGCCTGAACCGAACGGAGAAACCATGCCCACCGACTTCGCCGCGAAGGCCATGAACGCACTCCACCGTGGCATCCTCAAGATCAGTGGTGGCAAGGCCGGGTGGCAGATGTCCGACATGCCCGTGCTGGAACTCACCACGATCGGCCGCAAGTCCGGTCAGCCGCGCTCCGTGATGCTCGCCTCGCCGCTCCAGGAGGACACGACGCTCGTCGTCGTGGCGTCCCGCGGCGGAGACGACAACCACCCGGCGTGGTTTCTCAACCTCCGCGACAACCCCCAGGTGGACGTCACCTACCGGGGCGAGCCCACCCGGCGGATGCACGCCAGGGTGGCCACCGCGGCGGAACGGCGTCGCCTCTGGCCGCTGATCGTGGCCCACCACAAGAACTACGCCGGCTACCAGGCCAAGACGGAGCGGGAGATCCCGCTCGTGCTGCTCGAAGATCCGGCGAACCCGCGCCCCTAAGGTCGCGCGTCTGCGATTCGTTGACAGCGGCCCGGCAATGCGCCCCAAGGCGGCCTTGGTTGCGTTGAATGGCACAGCGGCGCGAAGCGTCTCCGTTGAGGGCGGCGGCGGGGGCATGGATGGAGCACCGAAGGCCGCCTTGGGTGCGGTAAGCGCCGCCCGTGCGGGAATCTTCCGGTTGGGATATGGCCGCGAGGTGTCGATGGAGGATGTGGGACGCTGAGCATGGATCCGCCGATGGTCTTGATCGTGCGGCAGAGCTGGTGGAACGCCGCGATGCCAGATCCTTGGCGGTAGCAGGGAATGCACCCAATGTGGCGTTGGGTGCATCTGACGCACCCAACGCCACATTGGGTGCATCACGCCTCGACACAGCGACCTCAGGAACCCCTGCAGTCACAGCGATCACGTGCCTGCACGAGCCTTCAGCGGCTCGCGACCGGTGGATCCGGGCGGAGTGTCCAGGATCCTCCATCGAGGAACGCTGAGGGCCCCCTGCCTCGGCGCGACTCTGGCCGGCGCCCTGGCACGATGCCATCCTCGACTGCATCGAACGGCGGGCCGTCATCGGCACCCCGATCGCCGAATACGTTCCGGACAGGCTCGTCAACGGACGCCTCGCCCTCGTGGGAGACGCCGCGCACGTGCCGACCCCGATGACCGGCTCCGGTTTCAGCGCGTCGCTGGACGACGCGGAGGCCATCGCCGAGTCCATTGTGGCCGGTGTCCACGGATCAACGCCGGCGAACGCCCTGCGCGGGTACGAAGAGGAGCGGCTGAGCAGCGTCCGGGACATGGTTCGGTCAGGACAGCAGTTCAGCCGGTCCTTCACCGGTCGAGCCTCATGACGAGTGTCGGGCCTGCTCCAGGTTCGACTGGTGGGGGCCGGAGAGCCAGTCTTGATCGAGACGCGCGTCGGCCGGTTCCTCTCCTCGCCGCAGCGCGTCGATGTAGGCACGGTCGGCGGCAAGGCGGGCCGCCACCTCGGGACCTTGGGCAACGGCGCCGTGGCCGGGGACCAGGACATCGGCGTGCCGCGCAGCCTCACCCAGCCGGTCGAGTGCCGTCTCGTAGGCGCTCGCCTGATCGGGGCGGCGAGGGTCGAGGAGCGGGATCAGGACGTCGGACAGCATGTCGCCGGCGAGCAGGACGCCACGGTCCGCGAGGAGGACCGCGGCGTGGCCGACGGCGTGCGCCTGATGCTCGACGATCTCGCCCGGCACGCCTCCGCCGTCCGCGGGCAGCGGGGTGAGGAGCCCGATCAGCTCGAGAGGGATGCCTGACGCGCTTTCCTCCGCCATCGTCTGCGCCCGCTCTCGGGCTTCACTCGCAGCCTGGGCGCAGGCGGCGGTGGCGTAGCGCGGCACGTCGCCGAACCGGGAATGCCAGAGCAAGTGGTCCCAGTGGGGATGGGTGGAGAACCCGGCGACCACCGGAAAACCGAGCCGGTCCACGTCATCGGCGAGCTGGTTCAGATCGGTTCCGTCGATGCCGGGGTCGACCAGGATCAACCCAGCCTCCCCGCGCACCACGATGGCATTGCTCCAGACCCACTCGCTCTGGCGGACCCAGACGCCGTCGGCCACCTGATTCAGCATCGGTTCACTGTGTCAGGTGTCTCCGTCCGAGGCGAGTCGCGGCGCGGGTAAAGGGAAGTCGGCGACCAGTCACGCATCCGCGAGTTCCCTTGGGCCCAAACGGTGAGACGAAACCCCAGGGCAAAGATCGCCACGACTTCCACGATCATGATCAGCAACAACATTTCGACTCCTTCCGGGGTTTGCGCTATCGCTGGGTGAGCTGCTCCACGTGGCCCTCCGGCCGCGTGCTCAGCCGTACGAGGCCGGGCCGGGCGGCCAGCAGGCCGCACACCAGCTCGGGCAGCACCAGCAGGAGCAGCAGCCAGATCGACGTCTCCCAGCCGCCGCTGATGCTGTGCAGCAAGCCGAAGGTCAGCGGGCCGGATGCGGCGAGGAGGTACCCACCGGACTGGGCCATGCCCGAGAGCCGCGCCGTGACCGCCGCCGTGGGTGAGCGCAGGTTGAGGAGCGTGAGGGCGAGCGGGACCGCGCTGCCGGTGGCGAGCCCGAAGATCGTGATCCAGACCCAGCCGGCCCGCGGAACCAGGAGCAGGCCGCCGAGTCCGAGCACCATCCCGGCGACGACCCCGAGTACGAGCGGCCGCTGGTCGCGCAGCCGGGCGGCGACCACCGGTACGACGAAACCGAGGGGGATTCCGATGATCACGATGACGGAGTTCATCATCCCGGCGGTGGCGGGCGGCGCCATCCCGGCCAGCAGCACCTCCGGCACATGGGGCTGTACCGGCAGGGTGTCGCCGGTGAAGTACTTCGCATACGGCTTGGCGAGGTCGTCCTCGCGGTAACCCAGGTACCGCGATTCGTCTTGGTACGACACGGGAATATCCGCTTTGTCGGCCGCAGTGGGTTCGTAGGTGAACATCTTCGACTCCAGGTGCCGAGTGGACCACGCTGCACCTGGACCCGCGAAGCCGGACGCTGTCCGAGCACCCCGTGCCGGATGCTGCCAGCGCGGAATTCGAGGCCCTGGGCGAAGGTCTGACCTTCACCACCGAGCCGTTCACCGAGGAAACCGAGATCACCGGGGCCCGCGGCCGCGCGGCTCTTCGTGTCCTCGACGACCGCCGACGCCGACCTCTTCCTCACCCTCCGCGTCCTGGACCCGGCCGGCAA
>Ga0307515_10022940_pt1 | contig 10976 bp, 1 predicted proteins | sample 17_EM_MG_FD_194513 | JGI IMG/M metagenome (GOLD analysis project Ga0307515, IMG submission 194513) | Populus trichocarpa ectomycorrhiza microbial communities from riparian zone in the Pacific Northwest, United States - 17_EM | ecosystem: Host-associated > Plants > Roots > Unclassified | place...
TATATTAACTGTACCTCCTATAAGCGATAAATGCGAGCGACCCTTTAGTGGCTATAAGATCCTTCTATTAATCGGTAGTCCGTACACCAGTTATAAGAAAGGAAAAACTTATATATAGATTGATCTATAAAGAAAAGAGACTATTTATATATAAGGTATAAGTTATAGGTCAATAACTAAGTCGGTGACCGAGTTAAGGGTAAAACGGTAATAAGTAACTCCGATTTAGGTCGATATACCCTCCTAGCTTTAAGCTCTCTAAGATTAAAGCTATATTACTAGTCCTAGCGTAGTATTAAGTTTCTCGTCAAGGCTAGGTCGTTAATAGTTATCGGTAAGTCTTTAGTAAGGCTATATATAGGCTAACTTGTCAATAGGGCCATAGGTTAGCAGCCACGTTATTAGTCTTTATCCGTTAATGCTAGCCGTACTAGTATTTAGATCCCCCTATACCATTTAGCAATCATCCATCTATACCTAGATCCTCCTATATACTCTAGCAATCATCTATTTATACCTAAATCCTCTTATACTATCCAACAATTATTTATCTAATATCCAGCTAAGCTGCAATAGCACGGTTATTAATTTGTCTTTAGTAGTATAGTTCTAGCGTCTAAGGTAGTAGTCTAACAAATCCTTTACTTAGGTTCTCGTCTAAATACCTTTATAGTACTTAGAGTTCGTTTTAGAATATTTTATATAGAGGCCTAAATCTAGGCTACTTTCCTTCTTTAAGTATAATCTTATAATCGTATAGTTGGTATTCTAATAGCTTATTAGCTTCCTTTTATAAAAATGCATCTAGGCGTTTATAATACTCTACTAGTGCCTTTATAGCAGAGTTAGTATACTTCCTTAATGCTAAAGCCCTTTTAATATTAGCTATTATAACGGCGAAGATCGTATATTTAGGTTTTTTAGTAAGTTAAGCTAGTAGAGTAGCTCTAATTATGCGGATATTTAGGGTATTAAGCTTACTTAAATTGTCTATAGTTTCTTATATAGTTTCTTATTTGGCTTTAGGTTCTTTAAGAATCCTTTTTATAGTAGAGTACTAGTTCTTCTAATACTTTTATATACTAAGCTTAAGTATAAGAGGCCAGTTTAACCGGAACGTATAATTATTTAATTAATAGTGTAGAATAAGAGTCACAGGTAAGTAGAAGATAAGTTAAAGTAAAACAATCTTTATATATAAAGGACAAATACTTTTTAACCTCTTCTATTTAGAGACTAATTGCTAGTTCTTCTCTAGAGGAGAACCAGCTCCCTATATAATCCTTTTAAGACACTAGTAAAACCCTTTACCCCTTATCTATCTAACTGTGTCTCCTAGGATGTAGATAGAATATAAATAGGATATAGATAAAACCTCTTACTATTTTATCTAATATATACCTTCTGGGGGATTCCGTTATAATTACCTCCCCTTTAAGGGTCTTAGTTCTCCAAGGCTTCGCCTCTACTAAGCTTTTATAAAGTTTCAGCTAAAACTACTAGGGAAGATTCTTAGTAGAAAGGTACACCATAATACGGCTTATAGCTAGTTCTTTACTAGCGTAGAACCTTACTTTATCTTTAGTTCCTCCGCTCTTCTTCTACTATAGCTCTTTATAATGCCTTTATAATAAAACCAAAATAATAATAATAATAATTAGATAGAATTTACCTTTCTTATTATAAGAGTTTATTATAAGTTAATCTAGAGGTTATCCTGTGCAACGCGTCTATAAGCCACTATCCCTATTTACCTAAAATAGGTTCTAATAATAACGTCTTTATTTTAATTTCTTCTAATTTATAAGCTATCGTCTCTTATATGTCTTTTTATTAACAACACTATTTATCTCGTTTTTTAGCAGCTTTTAGCTTCCGTATCTCTAGCTATTCTTTTATAACTGCTTTATTCTCTTTTTATAATACGTCTATAAGTAATAGGATCCCTATTTTATCTCTATTAATAATACTAACTTCTTATAGTATTCTCTTATAATAGCTTATAGTTGTACTACGCGTCTCTAGACCAGCGGCGGTATTATTTTAGTACTACTCTAGACTACCTCTATTACTCCTACGGTAATTTCTCTAAAGTACTACCGTTATTACGTTTACGCGCTTACGCTAGACCTATTCTACACCTATAAGATACCTTATTCCAATAAAAATAAATCTAAATATTCTTATTACCGCAGTAGAAGAAAGACCTATATTCTAGTATTTTCCATTTTATCCTATTCTAAATTTCACTAATTATATTAGATCCCCACTATTTATACGCGTAAGACTTATAAGCTCTATTACGCTGTTTAGGATTTCCGCCTATATTTAAATAGTAATAAACGGGGATAAAAGGTATTTACCCTTACTTATAGGCTCTTTAATTTAATAAGGGTTTCCACTACTATAGAGACGTAATAATCTCGGATATATAGTGTCTAAGAGCGTATATGCGAGCAGCTTACCCTTATAAATAATAACATCCGCACTCTTACGTGGGCCTTTTTAGCTAGGTAAGTTTCTTTAGTAATATATTTAGGAACTATACTAATTTTCTTAGCTAACGGCTTTTAGATCCCTGCTTAGATGCTAATTTAAAGCTTAGGGATACTAAGAATAGTAATAAAAGTTAAGATAAACGTTCTTCTCGCTAATCTCCCACCTATACTAGTCCTTCCAGTTCCCGTTATACTAAGAAGAATATTAGTAGAAGTGCTAATACTTCTAGGGATAGAAGTGCTAATAATATCGTTAATAATAATGTTAAGATAGAAAAGGAGGCTTCTATTACTACTACTAGTATTTAAGTTATTATCTGGTTCTTTCCTTCTTCTTATAGAATAGCTTTATATAATGCTTTTTAGGTGCCTTTAGGATACCCTATTATTAGGAATTAGCTTTATACTTTAGGGATACCTTTATTTTAAGCTTCGGTAACAATTTATATAAAGGTAGTACACTACTATAATCCCTATATATAATAAATGGGTAGTATTTCTATAGGTGCTTTATAATTTCTTAAAAAATTTATTTCTTTATAGGCTGTCTTTTTACTCCTTTTTGTACTATTAACTCTACTATATATCTTTAGTACCAGACTAAATACTCTCCTTTTATCCCTAAGGAATCCCTCTAAATCCCCAAGACCTCTTCTTATAGTGCTACTACTTATTCTTAAATAGCGTCTTCTTTAAATAGTATTCCTAGTAGTTCTCCTATAAATCCTTATAGGCTTCCCTTTATAGGGTCCTAGGATCCCTATTATAATAGTAAAACATTTCCGTTTTTAATGCCTATGCTTAACTTTATAGTTTCGATTTATAGGGTCTTCCCTATTATTTTATCTATAGTATATCCAGAACCGTTACTAAATTTTTTCCTAATATAGAGGCTCCGTATAAAGTTTTACACAAAGTTTAAAGTTCCGCACGAAGCTCTGCGCGAAGCTCTATACGAAGCTCTGTACGAGGTTCTACACGAAGCTCTACACGAAGCTCTGCACGAAGTTCTATACGAAGTTCTGCACGAAGCTCTACACGAAGCTCTGCACGAAGCTCTACACGAAGCTCTGCACGAAGCTCTACCCATCTAGCTTATTAACCGCTTAATACCTTTATAGTTATAAAGTATTTTAGGTTATTATAGTCTATAAGGACTTTAATAGGGTAATTACTTCCTATATAATAATATTGCCAGTACTTTATTACTGCGACTATTATAAGTAGCTCCTAATCGTACGTTATATAACACTGTTTTATAGGGGTTGTTTTCCTTAACTAAAACGCTATAGGATGCTATCCTCCGTCTTTTAATTAAGATATAATTACCCCTAGGGTAAAGCTAGATGTATCCGTTTTAAGGTATATATATAGCTCCTAGTAAAAGTATATTAGGATAGGCACTAATGTAAATAAATCCTTTAACTGGTCTATAGCTTACTTAGCAGCTTCCCTAAATATAAAGGGTCTTAACTTCTTACTATTCTTAGATCCTTTTAGTATATTAGTAATTAGGAGTATTACTTATAAATAGTAAATAATAAACGTTTAGTAGAAGTTCGCCGTGCCTAAGAAAACCTGTACTTCTCTAAATATTATAGGGTAGGGCTATTCCCTAATAGCGTCTACCCAACTTTTCTCTATTAACACTCCGTTAACGCTAATAATAAAGCCTAAAAAATTAATGCTAGTAGTATAAAATATATACTTTTTTAGGTTTATATAGAGCTTATATTCTTATAGTCTTTCTAGTACTATTTATACATAGTGCGTATATACTTCGTAGTTATTAAAGTAAACTATAATATTATTAAGGTAGACTATATATATCGTGTCTAACAGGCCTAATAATGCCTTATTAATATAGGCCTAAAATATTACTAGTACATTAGTAAGCCTAAATAGCATTACTAGGTACTTAAAGTGGCCGTACTATATTTGGAACACCATTTTCCATTTATCGCCAGCTTTAATCTAGATTTAATAGTATATATTTTTTAAATCCAATTTTATAAATATTTTTGCGCCCGACAGCCTATTAATAAGCTCCCCTATTAAGGGTAATAGGTAGCAATTTTTTATAGTAATCTTATTTAGCGCCTAATAGTTAATATAGAGGCAAAGGGTCTTATCCTTCTTAGATATAAATATAATTAGTACCCCTACTAGGCTTATAGAGGGCCAAATCTATCCTCTCTAAAGATTGTCCACTATATATTAACGTAATACCGCCAGCTTATTTTCTAACAGGTTATTTATCCCCTATATCTATCTTATGCTTAACCAATATAGGGTTAAATAAGGTTTGTGCAGCCTCTTTATTAGAAACATCCTCTAAGTCTATATATTCCTATAGAATCTCTAGTTCCTTAACTACGTATAGCTAGATATCCAAAAATAAATATCCCGTATCCCTATTCTTAGTGTTAAGAGTAGTATATATAGTATATACCCACCCTTCTTCTTATATATAGTTTAAGAAAGTCTTTTAATCTTTAACTATAATGTATAGTTAAGACTTCCGATATTAATACAAGGCTAAAGGCCAATTAATATCTAGATTAACTTAGCGAAGCTATAGGTATCCCAAAATAAGGTTATACCCCTTAATTTCTACAGTATAGAAGCGCATCTTCTATATATTCTATAGACTATCGCGGTCCTAGCTAGCTACGGAAAAAGCTTATTCCCCATAGTATAGAATCTAGTAGCCTTTAATACTTTAAATAGTGCGCACCTATAAGCCGCTAAGGTCCAAATTTAATTCTCTTACTAGTAATTAAGAAATAAATCCTATAGTCGCGCCGCTGTCCATAAGGCAGTCTCGCGTTACCTATTTATTATTAACTTAAATAGAAACAGGAATAACCATATAGTAGCTTACTCCCTCCTTCTCTTACTAGCCTAGTATAAGGGAGTAAAAATCTACTAGGCTTTCTCTTTTCCTAATTAATCCAACTTATATTTTTTTTACTAGTAGAAGCGCTTTATATAGCCCTTTTTACCGTAATTATAATAAACGCGTAACTCTTAGTTCTACTTATTTAGATTAGGTTTTTACCTATTATTATTTTAAGGCTAACTAGCGTTACTCTAGGGCTTTAAAGCCTACTTACGTTATTCTTCCATAGAGTAGTTAGGTTAGAATCTACCCCTATTATTAAAGCTAGGTCTAGTTCTACGCTCTTTATTATTAGCGTCTTATTCCTTTTACTTACCCAGATAATCTCTTTTAGTATTCTTAATCCAAGTAGCTTTAGAGATAGGCTTTTCTTAAAAAGTAGGAATTTCGCCCTTCTCCTATATAGCCTATTAAATCTTAGGTTGTAACTTAGTAAATAGCTAGTAAAGTTATATAGTGTTATCCTATAGGTCTAAGAAGGGTATATTATCTTCTAGTTCTTCTAAGTAGTTTACAAACTAGACTATACTCTAGCCTTCTTACTATTTAGCATTATAGTATCGCTAGTTATAATCCATCCCTTAATTAGTAGGGTCTTAGACCTAATTAACCAACTAGGACTTAAGTTCGCTAAATTTAAGGGGTATAGTAAGTTTCTTCTTGTAGTATATCTATAAACTCTTAACTGTGCTATATAGGAAGGTAGAAGTAATTAGTGTCTAATTATACTTATTAAAGTAATGTTTTAAATCTAGCTAAAACTTAGTTTTACATTAACGGATAAAATAATTACAGTTCCGGAGACTATTACTATAGTACTTATTAGATTCCTTTATACAGAATTTAGGTTTTTTTAACATTACAGCGTAGTATAGCGTTGCCCTTTTAAGTCCGCTTCGTGTTTAGGGTATCTATACTTCCCCTAATTATCCTTATAATTATTCTTAGTAGTCTTAATATACTTATCTTAATTATATCTTTAACTCCTTTGTTTTTTATAGGGTTTCGCATAGCGGCCGCTCTAATAACTCCCTAGTAGTAATTATTTTTAAAGGTCTCACAAGGTTAAACAGACCAGCCGTGGCTTCTTTATAGGAAAAGGGAATGCGCTCCTCTAGGGAAACTCTCTAAGCCTCTTACAGTAGGGGCGTTATTTAGGGGAGTAAGGAGGTATAGCCCGTTATCGTTAATTAATAGCCGTACGTTCCTTCTATAAAGGATTATAAGCGATTAGAATTATAAGAGGCCAGTTTAACCAGAACATATAATTATCTAATCAATAGTATAGAATAAGAGTTATAGGTAAGTAGAAGATAAGTTAAGGTAGAACAATCTTTATATATAAAGGATAAATGCTTTCTAACCTCTTCTATTTAGAGATTAATTGCTAGTTCTTCTTTAAAGGAGAACCAGCTCTCTATATAATCCTTTTAAGACGCTAGCAAAACCCTTTACCCCTTATTTATCTAACCATGTCTCCTAGGACATAGATGGAATATAAATAGGATATAGATAAAACCTCTTACCATCTTATCTAATATGTACCTTCCGGGGGATTCCGTTACATTAAGCTTCTACTTAGGTTGGGGCGGCGTAATAGTTAGGGTTATTTTATATAGTTTAGTAGGATTTCTAAGCCTCTAGTAGACGTCGGCGGAAATTTTAGACTAGTAGATCCTAGTAGCTTTTTTAGGTTTTAGTTTAGAGTCTAAATAGTAAGTTATAATGCACTTCTACTTATAAATAAGAGGCAGTAAATAAAAGCTAAAGGTCGTTTTAATTAATAGTTACCTTATATAGTTTTATCTAGGGTTATCTAAGGATTACTAGGTAACTTAGGGTAGTTATAAAGAGCTTAACCAATTCTTTATAGTTTAAGTATTGGAGTCTTAGGGCCGCTATATAAGTAATACGGCCTAAGACGGTGCGTTTACTATTAAATCCAAATACGTTAATATGCTAGTTAAGGAGTATTAGGGTAAAACCATTATCCTATATAAAGATCTTATTAATAAATCCTATGCCGCTAGCTTTTATATTAATTAGGACTCGAGCATTAGCCTATTATCCTTTCTACTAAAGACGGTAGTTAACGGTTATACTATAATCCTAAGAGCTAGGGTCTATAATATCTAATACATTTAATAAAATCCTATAATATAGCTGTCTTAAAAAGCGGCTTAACTCTAAAATATACCTTTTAGCAGTAAGTAGGAAGGGGTTCCTATAAAATATTAGTTATAGCTTTATCCTTATAAGTAGTGCTTACTAAATATAGGGCTAGAACTAGATAAAAATCGTAAACAGTAACCAGAAGATTAATGCGGTAAACGGCCGCTAGTATTAGCCGTTTATAAATTGTATTAGGGTATAAGAATAGAGTAGTATTTTAAAATATAAGCCTTGCTTTTATATTTAAAATAAAGGCCTAGCTTAATATATTATTTTTATTTAAAAGATCCTAGTAGGGTATACTCTAGGGTTCTAGAGTTAATGTTAGCGACTTAGTCAATTAAGACATAAGCACGGCAAAAGGGTCGCGTAAGCCTATATGATCGGATTGTCTATAAACGAGAATCTAAAGCTAGGGAAAGGAAAGGAGAAGAAGAGTAGCGCCGTTTGGTGTTTTATAAGATCTTTACGTCACGTAATCGCAATATGCGGCAATCTATAGCAATTTATAGTAACTTGCCGGTGCGAAGTTCTGCCAAGTTCTGCCAGTTCTGCCAGTGCCGTAATATTACCCCCCCCCTCTAAAAAAGCCTACCTTTAGGCTTTGTCGCTAAAAGTCTTAGTAAGAGAATCTAACTAATTAGACAACTTTAACCGCCGGTTAAAGTTCCTAGATATTTTAACACCTTATATAACTAAGAAATTTCTAGGGCGTTTTTATCCTTATATTCTTCTGGTAGCTTATTGTCTTTATTATACTAGTATTCTATCTACTTATCTAGGTACTTTAGCGGTTTAGGTTTATTAGGGTAATAGCTATAAAACTTCTAAAGCTTATAGGGACTACCTATAAAGTTCTATATAGGGTACTAAGTAGGGTCTAGGTTATATCCTTTCTAACTAACATAATACTTTAACGTTCCCTTTATAAGTTTATAGGCTAGTATTTCTTTAATTTCCCATTTATTATTGCTATTAACTTAAATTAGTAGGGGAGGTTTATTCTTTTGTCTGGGCAGTAGGTTATTTATAGCTTTCTATAGCTTATCTAGTAAGAAGATAAGGTAAACTTTAATTAAGTTTAGGAGCTTAACCTTATACAAGTTGCCTACTTTATTAAGAATCTTATATAGTCCTACTATCTTATAGTCTAGCTTACGGCTAGGCTATTTTGTCTTCTAGTTCTTTATTATAACCTAGACCATATTACCTATAGTAAAGTTAGGCTCGCGCCTATACTTATTCGCCTACTATTCTATTAATTTCTAGGCCTTTTTTAGGTTTATATAGGCTACTTTCTAAGCTTCTTCTAAGCGCTTAGTGTACTACTAGGCTTCCTTATAAGATAGTTTTTCGCGTACAGTCTGGGGCCCTTCTAGTCTTTCCTAGTTAAAGCTTATACAGGGTAGGTAACCCATTTTTAGTTAAATAGGGGCAAATCCGGTAAAGTCATAGGGTAGGGTCGCTTAGGCGTAGTTTATTAAGGGTAATAGTTTGGCCTAGTTATCCTAAAAGTAGTTAATAAAAGGCCGGAGTCTCTAGTCTAAGTATTAATTTATAATCTTTATTTAACCGTCTATCTAGGGGTAATATGCCGTAAAAAGCTTTAGCTTAATACCTAAGATCTAGGTAAACTTATTCTAAAAGGCTAATATAAACTATAGCCTATAGTTAGATATAATAGTATCTAGTAGTCCGTAAATTTAGTAGATATAGTAGATATATAGTTAGGCTACCTCTTTAGTATTAATATTCTTATAACAGGGAATTAAGAACGGGCGCTTGCTAAAGCGGTTAACTAGGATTATAACTATATTATATCTATTACGGTCTAGAGGTAGCTTATAAAAGTCTATAGAGATATATTACTAGGGGCGGTTAGGTATTAGGAGGGGTTTTAATAGTCCTAGGGTTTTATCTCGTAGAATTATAGACCTATAGCAGTCATTACAGTTCCGTATATAGCGATTAATATTTATAATTATTCCGGGCCAGTAGTAGCGGTTGCCAATAATCCTACGGGTCTTATTTTTTTTAAGGTAGGCCGTAGAGACCTAGGCATATGCTTTAGCAATAAGCTAAGTCCGTAAGTTCTATTCCTCTACTACTACTAGCTATTCACGGTGTTTAAGCAGTCCCCTTTTAAGGGACTATAGGCTAAAAACGTTCTTTGCCTTTTCGCGGTACTCCTATAGAGAAGGGGCCGTACGGTTTACTTATAGTAGTTTATTAATAAGGTCTAGTTCTATAGAGTTAATAGGGCATATCTCGGCATTTAAAAAGTCTGTATTTAGTTCTACCTATATTTAGGAGTTAAGGTGCTCTAGTCGTAGTAGCGCTTAGGTTTATAATAAGATCTTTACAGCTATCTAGTTATTTATATCCTATTTACACCTTATAAGAGCGTCTATACAGTTAGTAGCGCCTAGCCTATATATAATTAGGAAGTTAAACTAAGATAGGGTGTCCGCCTAGCGCGTCTATTAGGCTATAAGGGCCTTTATTATTATAAAATATTCTAAGGCCTTATAATCGGAAACTACCTAGATAAACTTAGGGGTGCCTTCTAGTTAGGCTCGCCAGTGCTAAAAGCTAAAGATAATAGCCAGCATTTCCTTATCGTAAATCGGGTAGTTTAGCTTAGCATCTACTATAGTCTTTAAATAGTAAGCAATAAGGTGCTATTCTCCGTTTATCTACTTTTAGGAGTAAACGCTAGCTATAACACTATCTAAGGCATCGGTTTCTAGCATTAAGGGCCGTTTTAGGTTAAAGTGGGCAAGTAAGGGAGCAAAGACTAGTCGTTTCTTAAGCTTGTTAAAGGCCTGCCTATATACGGTATTAAAGTAAAAGGGCCGGTCCTTATAGGTAAGTAGGCTTAGTAGCTAGGTAATTCTACTATAGTTTTTAATAAAGCGTCGGTAGAAGTTACAGAACCCTAAGAATAACTACACCCCCTTTACGGTCCTTAGGGGTACCTATTAGTTAATTACAGCTGTCTTTTCTAGGTCTACCTCGATCCCGTTTATACTAATAATAAACCTTAAGTACTTTATATACTTAACACTAAATTCTAACTTCTTAATATTGGCTTAGAGGCTAGCTTCTTAAAGCCGTTATAGGACTTTATAGACATACTCTTTATATTCCAGTTTGTTTTTAGAGTAGATTATAATATTATCTAGGTATGCGGTATAGAAGTCGTTAAGGTAGTTAAATAGTACGTCATTTATATATCGTTAGTATATAGCCAGTCCGTTAGTTAGTCTAAAAGGCAGTACTTTATATTTATATATTCCGTAATAGGTCTAAAACGTAATAAGGTTTTCTAATTTAGGGTTTATCCTAATTTAGTAAAAAGCCTAGCGGATATTAAGCTTCGTAAAGATCTTAGCTCTACTTAT
>Ga0307515_10022941_pt1 | contig 10975 bp, 12 predicted proteins | sample 17_EM_MG_FD_194513 | JGI IMG/M metagenome (GOLD analysis project Ga0307515, IMG submission 194513) | Populus trichocarpa ectomycorrhiza microbial communities from riparian zone in the Pacific Northwest, United States - 17_EM | ecosystem: Host-associated > Plants > Roots > Unclassified | place...
ACGTACCGGTGTTGATTGCGGCTACGTTCTTGAACGGGTTGAACATTAGCATGAACACGATCCCCATGCTGAAGATTTGAACACCGCCTCCGGACATGTACAGCATGAACGCTTGCATCGGGAGAGACTTGGCGGGTGAGATGGCAAGGTCCCATGCCCTCTTCTGCTTCAGAGCGTCGTGTGAATCCACCCGTTTTGAGGTGTCGGCGGCTTGCGAGGGTTTACTCGACTATTGGGGTGGTGAGGACTGCGGTACACGTGGAGCCGGATGTGAGGTGGAGCGTGCTCACCGGCAGTGAAGCGAAGCCGGGGGGAGGTAGTAAGGATTTCCATCTGGCGTTTTATGCGTGAGTCCCTCGTTTGTGGTCTTGTGCGAAGAAGCCAAGTATACCTTGAGTAGTCTACCTTCGTCACCGACATCTTCGGAAGTGTTGCAGTCGTGGGAACGACTGGTGACTATACAGCGCCTGATCTCCAACTTCGCTTCCCAACTTGACCTCACGAAGATCACTGCGACCGCGTTGCAGCAACGTTGCTTTTCTGTCTCACAATATGTCATGACTCTACTCGCGTTGAATGTTGTACATCAATCTGGCTCTCGGGACTCAGATATATGAAACTTCCAAGCGGCTGACGTTGTGATTTCTGGAGGATGCCCAGGTCGTGGCCGTGATGTATATAATGCTCCCTCCCATTTTCCGGATTGCATTTTGCACGTCCCCACTTCTCCCTTCTGTCATCATGCGGTCTCGTAAAAACCCGACGAAAGCCCCCCCATTCATCCCACCGCGACCGATGAGCGGTCTTCCTGGTGGCAGGCGACCACCGAACATAGCAACCAATTGGCAGGCTTTACCCACGTCACTCGGAACGGTCGAAACAGAGTCTCCCCAGTCCGAAACCTCTCCAGAACCCCAAGCAACTACGTCGCTTCCTCCCCGACCACCGACTTTCCCCCACCTGCCTCCTGGTGTGGGTGGGCTTAGACGGCAAACAATTCGATCTAACACCTATGACATCTACGCCCCTGTACTTGAGGAACACGTTCCTTCTCAGCCACAATCATCGAACGTTATGACCATGCCCAGCCCACAATTCCCGCAAATTCCAGGACACCCTCCTCCCACTCCAATAAGACCCCGACAACCTGCTCCAGGTGGTGGTGTAGGCGGGTTGAGTCCAATGGCCACCCCGTTCCACCATGGTCCCAGCCACAATGATCCCTACCACGACACCGCAGATCATACTTACCAGGCTGGGGCCCCTACCCGATCGGACTCGGGACCGCCCCAGTACAGGTCCGAAGCTTTAACCGGTGGCATCCACGCGAAAGTTTGGCCCACTTATAACAAGGTTTCCGGACAATTCGACGAAAGGATGTTGGAAAAATGGATGTCGGACCTGGACGTGCTTCTCGTTTTCGTGAGTCTCGTCTTTGGGCGTGATCGTTGATTCCGATCGGACTGACGCAATCTACAGGCTGTTTTGTTCTCTGCCATCGTCACAGCCTTTCTCATCAGGGCTCTCGACGATTTAGGACCGAATCATCAACAACAGTCGGCCATACTCCTTCACCAAATTCTGAATGGCCGTGATCCAAGCCTCGAAAACATATCCGACCCAACCATTCCCTTTAGGGCCTCCGGCCTCGCGGTCGCGGTCAACTGCATTTGGTTTGCTAGTCTCTCCGCCAGTCTTGGTGCCTGTTTCTGCGCCATGATCTGTAAAGAGTGGCTCGTGGAGTACCGCAGCGGTGTAAACCCTGTCGTCGATCTCATTCGTGCTTGCCAGCGACAAATCCGTTATATAGCATTCCGGCGGTGGAACGTTCACACTCTCGTCGCTCTCCTTCCGCCCCTCCTACACTTTTCCGTCCTCATGTTCTTCTTCGGCGCCGTTGTGTATCTCTGGCGAATGGACGAGAGGGTGGCAATCGTGTATCAAATCATAGGGGGGCTTTTTATCACCACATACTTCATCTCGACCTTCCTCCCCTTTTTCGCTAACACCCCCTTTCGCCCTTGCTCGACGTTAATTGTTCATCGACTCTCTGTCACCATCGGGAAGGGTGTCATACCGATCGTGGACCTTTTCGTACATGGCTGCTACCTCACTCTCCGCTGCATAATCAGCGCAATCCTGTGGCCGTTCGCTCAGGTTGTTGTTGGCAGCAACACCCTTCAGCGTTGGTACATGAAGACCCGGACAATCCTTCCAGCGGAGTACAAGCACATTCGAGTATGGTGGGCTAACGCCTTCGACGACTCCCTGGATAAGGTCGATACCAGCCATAAGGTCCAAGAGGAAGCCATCCTGTGGTTGTCTCAGATGCCACTCGACCCGTCCGAGTCCAGGGTTGTGGTCTCGAGTTTGGCCCTGATTTCCTCCTCCCGTCCCCACAACTTCCCGAAACCTGTGACAGTGTTCCTCAACCTGACCCTCGAATCCTCCTTTGGAGAAGAGCATAGCCAAGAGCAGACCGACGTCTCAATCAACTGTGTCCTTGTTCTTGGCCATATCAAATTCCAGTCGGCGGTTGATCGAAACTCGGATCGCGATCACAACGTCGGGGGAATCCCCGTAACTGCTTTGGTTGCCTTTGCAGCCCAACAGCTCACCATCGACGCTCTCCAGGCGAAGTTTACTACACCACGCTCTGAAGGGATTCGGGCACGGCTGGTGGTCGCGGCGGCGTGGCTTTCTCCCGTAGAGAGGGCTGAGAATGCGGAGTGGAACGATGAGAAGTTGACGCTTCAAGATCGGTTCCAATTTATCATGAAGATCAGAACGATGCTCGAGCAGTACACTCGAGGCGCCAATCTTCCCAACAACGATGTTATCATCAATCTCATCCACGGCATGCACGCGTGTATTCCTCGAGGCGACTATGGCATCACGTCATCGATCGTCTCCTTCCTACCGATGCTTTGCGATGATTACGACTCACCCTGGTCGGAGGACGAGGCCGTACTCAGGGCTCTGATTACCTACGCTCTGGACCTCCTCCTGCCTCCTACAAGGCGGAAGCCGTTGGTGGAGCGGGAGATCAAATTCGACCAGCTTGCCTCGGAGCTAATCGATACGCTGATGGTCACTCACGATAACACCGATGTCGTCGTGTTCGCGTTCTGGCTCATATATCGCGTTCCATACGCATTCAAGTCGCGGAAGAAGCTGCTCTCGGACATTGCTCACATCTGGGCCTTGGCAAACGCGGTGATCCCAGAAGACCACGAACAGATTCACGGAAGGTTGAACTACCACGCGGTCGACGCGTTCGTTGCTGTCGCTCAGCTCCACGCTGCTGCCAGCGGTAAACTACCGAAACTTACGTCCGACACTGCCTTGGGGCTCCTGAAAACCGGCCTTGGGCACGAGCACAGCCGGGCTACGGCGACTTACGCGATAGCCATGGTCCTCAACCTTGGAACATCGAGTCAAGCCTCCACTTTCGCGAATGGGATCACGGCGGAGTCGCTCAGAGAGATCCTGTTCGATGTCAAAAGTGATCTCGAGAGGAACGTGATGGAAGAAGACGTTGTCGACTCACACATCTATTCGACTCTTATCCTGTCTAAATTCCGAACCGTCGAGATGGACGTTGAAAAGGTAAAGGCGTTGATTGGAGAGATGGACAAAGCGATTAGGGGTAGCGTCGCTAGGGACTCGGGGGTCACTCGGATTTCCGAGGTCGAAGATGGTCCCGACCTCGACCGGGTGCGATGGAAAGCAATTTATCTCTCGGCGCTGCTTTTCGCTTTTGTGCCTGAAGACGAAAAGGACGAGCTTGTAGAAGGGTTCAGGGTGAAGGTACGGGAGCTGTTGCGGAAAGGGGGTTTGTCATTTGCGGATGATTACGAGCGTTGCATTGAGCCATTGGCTGTGGATGGGCTGGAGTTGGACGCTCCAGCCGAGAAACAGGGACCGGGATATACGACCTTCGAGGCCTGGATCGATGACTTCCCCCTGTTCTCGCTTACTGGTAGCGTTACCTCGGTCAAGATATAGCAAGCGTCGACCCATCTCGTCACCGTTGACTTTGACCCAGTGACTTCGTTCCGTAAATGTTGTGGGGAATCTGCTTTTAGAGTTCAGACCCTATTCCTGCATTAATGTACCTGTTCTTGATTCTCCTGGTTGATTTTCGTTTTTTGTACTTCACGTATGTTCCTCCATAGTCGCCCGTGGGCTTTATATATATGGTAACCAGCGACCAAGCTAGCGAGTCGTGCCAGACTTCTGATATCGGCTCTTCAACAACGGAACAACCACTGTCAAATTCCAGGTTCGTCCCCACTCCCACGCCCCCTTCGATACTGACCTCTTCCAGCCACACGAGGTCCAAGTCCACGATACCCTCGACAGCCAATTATTCTTCTGCATTCGCTGCTGACTTTTGACTTTCTTCATGCTGATATCCCCAATTGCGCTCCTCGCTTTCTTGTTCTTTCTTTCTTTCTAAGTGTGGCCGCAGGCGGCCCTGGTTATCTCCCTCCTGGCCGGGACGCCCGTCACCCTATAACACCTCTTGTCGTGCCTGGTATCCACTGGATATTTAAGAGGATCGGTACAATTTGCGTCTGATTATCACACGAAGTAACGAAGTGGAACCCGCTGAGGAAGAGAAAGATAATGCATGATAACTCGCCAAAACTGGCTACCGATATCGACAAATACAAGGTCGTTAGAGTGAGGAAAAGGAAAAGGAAAAACAAGCATAATGAGTTCCTGCTCGGAAATGTACTAGCCATAACCATCCACGATAGCAACACTACCCTGCGCATGTATTGCGTTTACCTCAGCAGTCCGGTTCTTTGAAGGATATCTTCTTCACAGCACCATCGTCCCCGACCATGACCAGTGATGAACCAGCCCAAAAATGACCACCATCTCCCCTCCGCAAATCTCCTGGCGAGATCCAGCAGATCTTTCTAGACTGGGCATCGAGGACCCATTCGCAGTTCGCATCGAGAGTGTACGGTGGCGCCGCCCGAGGCCCTGACAAAGGCACGGATTCCCCCTTGGTTATCGTGTGTGAAAATTCCTCCGACGGTGATGCCGTTATGTCGTAAGGGATTTGGACGTGCTGCCCCGGTCCATCGATCTTGAGGTAAAACCTGGTTTCCGAGTCGAAGGTGATGTCGTAAACCTCCCCGCTCCCCAAATCGTCGTCTTCTAGGGGCAATACGGCGAGCATCCCTCCGCATTTCGCGTCTACACAAAGCTCCCACCGGGATGAGCTGTGGATCGTGACCATCTTGGTGCATGCCGGTGACAATCCATACAATGGCCGCGGTGTGTCCTTAGCGATCTCAATCTGCCTGGGAAGTGGAGTACCCGACTGCCACGCCTGCATGGCCGCAGAGATGTCGAGATTTGCAACTAACCCGGGGCAGAATGACGGACGGGCGGACGGTGGTTGATTTGGGAGGAAAGACCCGAAAGGCAGGGTGTCATCATCAGGACGGAGTTCTTGTAGCGTCTCCGATTCGAGTAGCGTGAGACGCCTGGTTGGCTGGAGGACGCAGAGGATGTATTTCTTCCCCAGGGAGTAAACGTGAGACGGGAGTGTGTTGTTACGAACCTCGCGGCTTGCCAGAACGTCAGCGGAGAAAATCTGGATGGAGTCTCCTGTCTGCACCACGAGGTTTCTGTTTAACGACACAACCACGGATGTAGCTGCGTCCAGGAGCGGAGGATTTTTGGTCCAATCGTAGGATTCGGTACTGAGCGGCTGTACCCCGGTCGGCGGAGTTATACACGCAATCTCCCTGCCCACAACCGTTGGACGCGCCAACTCCCTGGGATGCCCTAGTGACCTCCATCCCCGGCCAAATTTCCGACCCGCTTTCCACTTGCGATATTCCGCCTCCGAGGCCATTTCCTTGGGCGGGTCCGGATATGAGATGAACTCAAAAGAGTACTGTTCCCGGTCCTCCCGCCTAGGGTCTGGCTGCGAAGTTCCAACCAGAAATTCGTTCTCTCCAAAACAGAGCATTCCCCACACACGACTAGAAATGGGGAGGTCCTCGGTTTTACCAGCAACGATATCACGGATATAGACACAGTTCTGGGTTGCAACCGCAATTTTCTGAGGTGACAGCCAACAAATGGCTATGACTGGCTGACCATTCCCAAAACCCTCACCCTCCCTTTTTGTTTGAGTATTCCAAAACCTGACAGAGCCATCGGATGAGCCACTTGCAATGTGATCCCCTAAAGTGGAGAGTGCAACATCCTTGACCTCAGGTTGTGTGGTGAAGGTATGAATGAGTCCACCTGTCTGTATATCCCACATAGTAATGGAGGGGGAATGGGCAAAAAATAGGGTAGATCCATCTGGAGAGGCTTGTATCTTTGTGACTGGTCCTGGAGCAGGTAGGGATTGTTGGAGTACACCTGTGACTGCATCATAGATGTTCACAATTTCTCCACAGGCAGCAATGATCCTCTGCCAAGAAGTTATGATGGATGTGAGCTGCCTTGGTCTAGTATCAATTGTTCTTAGGAGTAAGCTCCAGGTGCTGGGAGCTCCTATAAAGGCAGTTACATGAGACAGCTGGCTATCTATAACACTCTGAAGGCAGGATTTTCGCAGGTGTGATGAGGTTGGTGAGAGAGGTAAGGCAGTGCAATAGATTTGTTGTGCAGATTGTTCAATGGGGTGGAAGAAGTGCATTAGCAACTGGAGGCAATCTGTTGCAAGATTATGTGGGTTGGTGACATCAATGGATGTATATTTCAAGTTGGGGGTGGCCTTTTTGGAGTAGTATTAGCAAGCAAGTTCCTTTATATTGAGTATTAGATAAGAGTAACTCACTTTTTCCAGCCAATTTAACAGATTATCCATGGAATGAATCACTTCTCCCAGCTGATTCTTAAGGCTCATTACCTCAATCCATGGAGGGGCATTATTAAGCATGTCAACTGCCAAATAAAAAATCTGCCTAGCAAAGTCTGGAGATGTTGTGGAGAGCCTGAGGTGCCTAGCCCAATAAGTACATGCGTATTGAACAGCACCACTTATTTTGTTCTCCAGCAGCTGTGGAAGGCCCTGTATATCTTGGTTCATTGTAAAGGGTGGCAGGGAGCAAGGATTCCTCTTCAACTCCTTCACTAGCTTTAAGCAGCTGAAGGCTATTTTACTATGATAGGCCTCTGGATTTATGCAGAGCCTGGGATCACTGCACCTGCTAGCATCTTGTAGGAAATCTGGAAATGACTTGTGGAGGGTATGGATTTCCTCAGTCTCATCAAAGGGCACAAAGATCACAGAGTGCAGGGGACGTAGGGTTGTTAATATGAAGGACTTATGAATTCCAAGAATTTCTGAAAGCTCCCTTCGAGATAGTGGATTGAATGCCAGCACAATTGCTCCCAAGACATGCCTTATGTCTGTAAATTCCTCTGGTCTACGGACATTTGAGAATGCCTGCTGCAAGATTTGGGAGTACAGGTGATCAATACCAGTGTGTCCTTCATATATTGTGCTATTTTCCTTAGAGAGGAGGCATTGGAGGTGTTGATCTGGGTTATGGTTCCCAGACCCAATGAACTCAACCATAGTTGAGGCAAAAATGAATAACCCAGATGACTTCTCAGTGAGGGCCTTAATTTCACTATCATGGGGCCATGGATTGGGAAGGTCCAGGTCACTCCTTTGTTTGGCAATTTCAGTCAACCTCTCTGTAAGATACAACTGGATATCCTTGTTGACACTGGCCAGATCCACCTCATGGAGTGAAAAGACCTGGGTGGTGGGTTGTAGAAGGGGAAGGCGAAAGCCAGTGCGAATCCGTGGCTCAGGTCTACCAGTAATAAAGAACTTCACTGGTGACAACTGAGAGACAAATTGGCCCAAGACAGAGAGGATTGCCGAGGATGGCTCATCATCAATACACTCATCTAAGGCATCAATGACAATGACACATGAGATATTTGTCCCAGAGAGTGGATTGACAAGGAGTTTCTCAAGCTGAGTGATAAGGGAGGTGTGGGCTATGGCAGGGCTACCCTTGATGATGGAGATGATATGGCTCTGGAAGTGGGGACAATGAAATGCAAGCTGATATGCAAGGGTGGGGAAGATATGCTTGAGTTCCTTTCTGTCAAGATAATCCTTAGAACAGAAGAAGCTAGCACCAAGAAGTCCCTCTTTGGCAACTGCCTCAGAGAATGACTGAGCTATTGTTGATTTCCCAGTGCCTGCTAATCCACTCAACCAATACACATTCCGCTCCTGAGGGTTTTTGGCCCAGAGCATGAGGTCCTTAAGAACAGATTCTCGAGTCCCAGCAAGGCATTTTCTATGATGACCAGCCTGGTACCAGGCATTATCCACTGGCTTCAACTTTCCCAAAATTTCAAGATCTGCAGCTTGCTATTAGATGTTTGAGCGATCAGTACAGATTATGTATAGGCAATGGACTGCCTCACTAGCATGTTCTTGGTTTCATTGCGGATATCCTTTATCTCTTTATATGTTCCTTGTTGTAATGAAACCTAGCTGGGTGTTCATTAAAGATCACAGTGGGGCTGGAAGCTCATACCTGGTAAGATTTGATAGCGTCATCCAGCTCTTGAGTAAATCCATCCAAGGTTTTGGCATTATCAACATTCCGTAAGAATTTGAGAAGTGCATGTTCCCCAGAGAGCGGTTCAAGCTTTGCGACGACTCCATCGAGCCTCCTGAGAACGGGATAAGTAGATTGACATGCATCTGTATGAATACAAACCTCCGAAGCTCCACCCTTCTATCTTTCTCTAGGAGATCATCTTCGCCCACAGGAGAGGCAAGTACGCCACGCAGCAACTCCACCTTATCCTCCAAATCCCCCACACCCTTCGTGTTATCCGATGTTCGCTGGGCAGGAAACAGTCAAGGATGAGAAGGTGCATAAAGAGGGCATACTCACATCGTAATTATCCATCAGGACAGACACCGCACCTACGACCGCCTTGAGCGGAGGGAACAAATCGGAGGATTCCTTGGTAATATCTACAGCCATCCTGACTGCAAGGTATATCGTTCCTCGGATCTTATCAATCCTCTGAACAGTAAGACCGCCGCTGGACGTGCCACGGGGATCGTTGAAGGCAGCACCGATGGAGGGGGTAATGGCGGACGACGTGGCAGCAAACACCTTAGAATCCCTCTGAGGCGCGAGCCTCTGCACCGGCTGAGTTGGGGGCGTAGGACTCGGGGCCCGAGTAGTCGCCGATGGCCACGATCCACAGAGACAGCGCATAACAAAGGTGGAGGTTCGAATCAACTCGACAATCGGTTTGACCTCGAGGCTGATTGGCAACGTGACCTCGGCGCCTGATATTTCGTTCAGGTTTTACCTCGTCCCCTCGCTTCACGAACGTTTATTATCTCAGGCTGGTAAAACACTTCGTAGCACCGACTCCGAGGTCATTGTGAAAGGCTGATTCCCATCTAGCCGTCAACGAGGGCGGCATATACGCGGCGTAGCATCCCAAAAGTGAGCTAGTAATCTCTGTACTGTGCCTATTCACCAGATTGGCGGGGGCTTGGTGAAAGAAACCTCCCCTCTCTCCGACTATGCGGAACGACACTAATGAACTTTCAGCTCCCGCTACCGCAAGCGGGCGACACTACCCCCCGCCAAATCAAACGGGATATGTGAGGTTGGATCAGGAACGTACGAGTCTAATGTATCTGTTTCGTGGCGGCCGTTGCTTCGCCTCTATGGAGCCTGGCTCTTCGGATTCTGGGGTCGACAACAATGTCTCGCCCGACGTCCGGGATATCCACTCTATGCCTGGGAAGGCGTATCGACAGGTGGAATGAGAAACTTTATTATCTTCTGTCTCAGCCTACGCGAGGTTATAACGCTCCACCACGGTAGCCACAGATTAGGAGTATCTTATCACCTCACATAATCATGATATACATTCGGCTTCTGTCTGAAAATGTTCACGCTGGTGAATCCCTCGGTTTCTAGGGTACATCTGATACACCCCCTCCCCCCCCCCGCTAGTCAATACTTTAACCTATATACCCTCCGATTCCTCCTCGGACTCTTCGTCTTCGTCAGAATCTTCGTCGTCGTACGCCCCAGCAGTGGTCCAATCCGATATCTCAAGCTTCGCGTTCCGATAGTTTCCTGTGTATGAATCGGCGCGATATATAGTCAATAGATAATCCCTGAGGACGCACGAGGAAATTTCACCTCCGGCATCGACGCCAAACCCCGCTTGAGTAACACATTTCGATAGTTCGGCTTTTGCACCAACCTTCGTGCTCCCACCAAGTATGCAGCCTTCGAGCTTCGCTCTGTGAAGCGATTAGTCGTGAGAGGCTACGAAGAACAATCCCGAAAGAGCCGCACCCATCCTCGATGACGCAGTGGTCAAGAATCACACACCCAACGATCTTGGACATCTTCCCTATCACACAATGCCGACCAATGATGGATTTCTTGATACTCGCCCGCTCTTCTACTCGAGTCGAGTGTCCAATATTCGAGTCTGCAGAAATCTGGGCTTTGGCATCGATCAGCGGTCCCTTTGCCGGGAGTCCGGTCTGGTTCTGAGCCTCCTGTTCCAAGAACTACATTAAGGTTGTTAGTACCCGCCTTCTACAGTGATGTGTAATCCTCCTCCCTTACCCTGCGGTTAATATCCAAGTAACTGTACAGGTTGTCGACCCGAGCAGCAATCCCGTCTCCAGCTTTGTGGACGATCAGACCGACTCGCGTGTTTGGGCCGTGGTTGGTAGTCATTCTGCCGTCTTCCTCCTCTTTGTAAGTGATGGTATTTGGTTCGTTCAACGTCGAATGTTTCAACGCGTTCGCCAACGTCGGCATCTTTCTGTACGGCTGAAGGACTATATGTGGGAGATCAACCCGGGGGACGACATTGAAAATTAGGAATAGACCTACGAGTATTATACGCTTCTTTTTTTGAACGGCGGTGGTTTATCTTGCATAACCATGGCAGGAAGCCTTTA
>Ga0307515_10022942_pt1 | contig 10975 bp, 6 predicted proteins | sample 17_EM_MG_FD_194513 | JGI IMG/M metagenome (GOLD analysis project Ga0307515, IMG submission 194513) | Populus trichocarpa ectomycorrhiza microbial communities from riparian zone in the Pacific Northwest, United States - 17_EM | ecosystem: Host-associated > Plants > Roots > Unclassified | place...
CTTCAAATGACTACATATTTAATAATGTTCCTGGGTGATGAGATAGAAGAATTAGACGAGCCATGCCAGAGATTGAGCAAATAGCACAGAAGCAGCAGTGATTGCTTACAAGCTGTTCATAACAAAGGCCAGAGCTTAAACCATCTGAAATTTAAACCATCTAAAATTTAAGGCATATCTATAATAAATCATGGCTCCTACCTAAGTAAAGCGTCATGCAGGTCTTCAGTGTCGTATTTATCATCAGATGCTGACTGGGGATATGAGAAGTCCAAACAAGCAAGCCCATTTGATGAGGTAACACCCTCAGCATATAGGATATCCAAATCTGAGGGCTCATAGTCTGTTCTCAATATTTCAACAGCCTGTGGAGAATAATTTTAGTAACAATAACATAGAAACTGCGGTTAAAATTATCATCTAATATGTTTGGCAAGAGCACAATAAGATGAAACAAAATGGTCTATAAACCCCTAATCAACCCAGTGGTAAGCTTAAACATTACTATTGCTCAGCCTATGCAAGCTGAGGAAAGAAAAGGAATTCCACTGCAACCATAAATCAGGTATTGTTATTGGAGAGAATCATGTATATAACCCTTATATAATTTAACAAATTTTGACCGAGCAAATGAACCTGACAAAAGATCTTACCCGCTCCAAGAAATAGCTTGACACACTAGGTAGCATTTCCAGTTCATTTCTCCGCTTGTAAGTGGCCTGAACAGCTGCATCCTTCCACAACTCTTCAACTAATGGTGCATATTCACGAGTAGCAGCAGGAAAAATGGCTTCCAAATTACCTGAAACCATGGTCTTCAGAAGCCAGTCTGAGAATGCTTTCAGCCTTGGACCAATTGAATAGATAGTTTGGTTTTTGGTGTTACTGGTACTGCCTGTTAGCACAAAACATTTTCTTTCAGGCACTTACAGAATATAAGCCCGCGAAGAATTTTAAAGTAAATGTAAATCAATCAGCTGTCACACACCTACTTCTACATTGTAAGTGAGTGGATTCAACACGTTCTGAAACAGCATGTTATTCATCAATACTACAAAGCACTTATCTAATCACATCTTGAAGATGGAACATTCTTTGGCCCATCCCAGTTCCAACCTAAAATCTGTTTCCTTATCTCTGATACACTACTTGGACGCAAGAGTAAGTTAGAATCTGGTGTATTCCCATACAACAAAAGAGTGTTGGAAATTACAAATGTGAAGCCACAACCCTTGTTCTTCCCAAAGCTAAGTTCATAGCAAAATTCTCAGAAAGAACTTGGGGTAAGGATTTCTATACACTTTTAGTTCTAATGGTGTTCATCTATACATGTTATATGCATCCATGGGCATTTCTTTTTTGTTCCTCTTTATGCATGTCCACACACGAGTTAGTAATAAACACGAGGGTCATTCTTCAAAAACAATACCAAGAACAAAGAAAAAAAGAGAGTTGAGAAGATAAAGAGAATAGAGAGACTCAACATACCAATAGCTTCTGTTTCATCAGTAGATCGCACTTTCTTCATTGCAGCTAAACTTTCCTCTTCGAAACGGTCACGGCCCTCGAGAAGTATACCAAGATAACCGTACACGTTACTCTGGATTGTCAGTTTAATGTTTTCACGCTCATCTTCAGTAAAAGGGACAGGTTTATAAAGAATCTTTGCCTGAAAAAAGCATTGAATTAAAATTAAGTATGCTAATTTTGGACAGCATTGTCTAGCATTGCTTTTATAGCCATGTTTTGCAGGATAAGGCATGGCCCCGATAATTTCAAGGGCCACATTAGAGAAACTGAGTACAAGCATACAGGTACACAGATCAATGCATACTAAAAGTAAAAAGCTTGCAGAACAAGGTTCACATACAAGCACTCCCTCCAAGAGTAGTCAGATGTTTTAACCAGTCCAATACAAGCAATGACAAACATTGTAATGGCACAAAACCCACAAGCCACCTAACTGAGTGGGCCTTTTCATTGTTCTAGTAGTGTTACACCTATTTTTAACTCATTTTTAATCCAAATAAATTGCTTTTGTTGATGGTTTGACTATGTTTCAAAGTTGAACTTTGGCTTACCATTTAAACTGCTTTAAGCATAGTGTCTAGGGTTAGATTGGAAAACTAACGCTTTCTTAAAATAAACATATTTTACACTCAATTTTCCCACTTTATCCTTTATTAAATAGCATTGTCTCATTATGGAATATGCTTTCTACTACTTTTCAATGATAACGGCATAAAGAAATATAAGTGGGACCCACTTTTACTAAAAGTTAAAATTTTGAGCAAATCAAATATGGAAATTTAATTTGGAACAGAGGGAATGTTTGATTTCACAGTTGCTTGAGAATAGCAAATAGCTTGAACACTGTTGATGGTTCCTACTTTACCATCCAAGGTTCTCCAACTAAATTTAATAATCAAATAAATGCATTAGCATAATAACATCTATGTACCTTTTGAAACATCACTTGGATGTTCTTAGATAGAAAAAGAGACCATAACCATACAACACAAAGTAATGACAGGAAAACCTAATTAACATCCGTAGTTGGAAAACAAGACAATGACCATATAACACTAAGCAAAGACTGGTAATCCTTAACATAAACAAATTTAGAGGTGAAATTCCCCAATTGAGAAACTACCTGCTTAAAGATAGTACTTGTTCCAGATCCACTGTATCCAACTAAAAGCAGCTTCAGAAGTGTTCTCTGCTCAAGGTAGTCTGGGACGCTTCTGCTAATCAGACTATTAACTTGTTCTCCACAAGAATTTGAAGGTTTAGAAGGAACAGGTAGTGATAAGAACGCACAAACAAGCTTCATTCCCGCCTGTTAAGTAACACAGAAACAAATAAATTCCCATGTGCATATATAAATGCAGAAACAGAAAATTCAGGCAGGGATGAGGTTTCCATGTAGAGCATACCTTGCCCCAAATGTAACCTTTAGTGTTCTTCTGTCCTTCTTCTTGGTATGATCCATCCTCGTTCACCCAAAAATGAGGGTTGCCAGCACATTGAACTCCTGCCAGCTGCAATTTCAACAAAATGGTCTTAATACTAAACCCTTCACATTAAATCATTCAAAACAAACAAAGAAAAGAGCATGTGTAAAGACTCAACCTGCAACATCCTAAGCTCTACTTTTGTGATCTCCCGGCCATTAATGAAAACCTGCGTGTTTCCACTGCTTGCATTTGCCTTAATTGGACCCCCAACATTCAAATGAGGACTTATAACCTGGGAAGGCTTCTGCCCTTCCTGTTAAATTAAAATTTTGAAATAACCATCAAACTCCAAAACAAAGAAACAAGCCATATCATATTATTACAAGAACATAATCACTGAAAGTATTACACTATATTCACCTTTCCCCAGAGACCAGACACTTTATCATACCAATAGTTTCCAGGTTTCATCTTCTTAGGCGGGTTCAAACAGTTCTGCAAAATAACCAACTCCTCATGACAAAGAGGTTCTCCATTCACATAAACATACTCTGGAGGCAACTGGTTAGCTTCGCACAACTTCTCCGCCTTCATTATCTGTCTAACCTCCAAATCATTCAACAACCTCTTGAGCATCCTCGAACACTTCCCTAAACTCCCACGCTTCGGTTCATCAATCGGAAACCCAATACAGGTAACACACTTCCTCCCTTCTGGCATCGATCCCATCGCTCTAAGCACACAATTACTACAATATTTCGCATCACAAACAAGACAAACTTCCTTCTCCGTGAACCTATTCCCCTTAAAACACCTATAACAACTCCCTTTCTTCCCTTTACTTCTTGCCTCTCGTTTAACCCGAATAACCCTATCCTCCTCCTCCAAAAAATCTTCATTCCCTTCAAACCCATCATCAATATCACTAGTATCATCACCACCAACACCATCATCCGATTCAATATCGCGAAAAGTAACAACTGGGGCTTTTCTACCCTCACCATTCACCTCATTATTAGAAACCTTAACGCTAGAAACACGCGAAGATGGGTACTCATCATCAACATCAACACTGCTTAATACAGACTCATTTGACTCCCAATCTAGAATCGATGACAATTCATTAGAAACCCTCAATTTTAACAAACTTTCATCACGAGATTTATCATCAAAACTATCAGAAAACTCTATGGTACTTGAACTCCTAGCCCCATCATTTAACAAACCTGAACTACTTAACTCACCAGAAAAAACACTCTCTTGCAAATTACAATCAGCAGCTCTCTCTATAACTGAAGTTGGCGAAACAGTTATAACTCCCTCTTCAGATCCACAATCCTTACCTGGGATTTTACCGGTAATAACAGAATTTGGGTTTTTACTGGTATCAGATGAGGGTAGCAGGGGCTTTACTACAGGTAAGGTGATCTTCCGTGGGAAATTAATGTGAGAAACTACCGCGGCGACAGGGATTTTGCTGACGTTGATTGGGACGGCGCGTGGGATATCGTAACCCACCGGAGGACCGGTGTATTCAAGAGCGAATGAGTATTGAACTCCATCTTCAGTGTCTGGTGGCATTTTCGTAAATTTGTAGATCAAATTGAAACCCTAACTTCAAAAACAAGAAGAGGAAACATGTTCTTGGTTTTTGTTTTAGTTTGGGTTGTTGGGTTTTGAGGAATAAAGTGAGTGGTAAGGAAAAGTGTGGGCTATTGAGTTGATTTGGAAGGAAAAGATGAAAAAAAGACGAGGGAAAAGGGAAAGTGGGTGAATAATGAGTTTGCTTGTGAGAAGAGGGAAATTGAAGAGATGATGGAAAGGGAAATTTGGGTTTCAAGATTGGAGGCTAGGAGAAGAGGACAGGTTTTTGGGAGAAGTGGAAAAGGGAAGAGGGTGTTTGGGTAGAAGGAAGATGCGTTGGAGAAGTAAAGGAAGAAAACCAGGCAAGAACAGGGCAATAAGAACTCAAAGAAATGAAGAGAAGAAGATGCTTTGGTTTAATGACACTGTAAGCTCATTCATTATTATTATCATGCACATGGAACTGCCATGTGCATGTATGAAGGAAAGGCTATAACAAGGTGTGGAGGTGTTATTATTAGCATTAGCAAGGGCAAGGGGGGCATCTGGTTTCTTGTGTTACTGGAAGAAAGGTGAGGGTGGTGGTGGTGGGGGACACAAACTTTTGTCTTTTACATCGTGGTGGTGGAATCGGGGGATAAATGTAGGGTTTGGTAGGGCCATGGATGGGACCACCACCACCAACGCTTGAAGAGCTGGTTTACATTGCGGCAATGGTGGTAAAAATATTTTTCAAGTATATTAAATAAAAAAAATCAATTTTTAAAAAACATTTTCACACACCACCGCAATAAAAGAGGTCCCAGAAGAGAGAATATTGTGCTGTGGTGGGTATTTGATTGCTACTGCTACTGTTTTTTTCAGTTTCCTGCTTGGGAATGTGTTTTTTTTTTTTTTACTTTTTGTATAGGGTAGACTAGCAGGGTGGGTAGGTTGGCGATGGCTATGTTATGGAGACCAAGTTGAATCGCACGGGGTTTCCGCACCCTTTTTCTCCAACTCTTTCTCTGAGCCGCCTGCTTTGGGATCTTTCTGACCCAAATATTTATTCCTAGATATTTTATTTTTATTTATTCTTATGTTCTTCATTAATACACATGAAGTTTTAATTGAAATAAAATTTAAAAAATATATATCCAAAGTAACCTGAGTTTGAACCGATTCCTTAAGCCCTTTTCTTTTTCTTTTCTCTTTTTTTTTCTTATATCCTCGTTCATTGTTAAATTAATATTTAAATTTTCTATTTCATGCACAAATTATTTAAAAATGTGATGATTGTTTTAATTATTTAAAATTAATATTTAACCTCTTACTCTTATAGTTATTATAGTAATCAAATCAATCCTTTATAAGTACGAGTATTAAGCTCAGCATATTGATAATTCTGAAGAACAATTAAAACCCATAGGATACTGTTTGTACATTCTTTTGAAAGTTGCTTAATAATGCCAAAATCTTCATTTTTAAAAAAAGCAAAATATCACATCATTGTGACCTTAGCTGAGAACTTTATCTGCCAATAAATATGGACCATACAAATAAATGAAGCACCATATATTTGACTTAGATAAAAAAGGACTCTGTTTAATTTTTTAAAGTTTTTTTTTATTTAAAAATATATTAAATAATATTTTTTTATTTTTAAAAAATTATTTTTGATATCAACATATTAAAATAATCTAAAAATAAAAAATAATATTAATTTAAAATAAAAAAAAATTAAATTATTTTAAAAACATTTTTGAAACTGAAAAATAAACAGAACCTTAGTTGTTTCACCTAATTTTATATTTTTTAATAAATTAATATATTTTTTTATTTTATTTTTATTTGTTAAAATTAAATCTTAAAAATTTAACAAAAAATTAATATATTTTTAAACAAAAAAATATTTTTAAAAACAATTTTTATCACTGTTACAAGCATCTACGTAAAGTAATATTCTATGCTCTCTTTTTTCTTTTCTGGCTGTCATTAAAGCATAATTAATCATTCAATTCTGCATAAAATTCAATCTTTGAGTATTTAGGCTGCTGGGCGCTCGTCAGATTATCCTCAATCCAAACCACAAATTAAATAACTAGAAAAAATAAATATAATTCCATATGGAGCTCAGGCATGGAAGTTTCTTGCACTTCAATTAAAGAACAAATTAAACAAAAGATTCTATCAAAGCTCATCATCAAATACGTACAATGCTTTCGGTGTAAGGAATCTTCACGCATTTAGTTTGGTTCACATTTCTCACAGGTTCTGGAAGGCATCCCTCTGATGCATCGATCATATATCAACTTTTATAAAAAAAAGAAAGAACAGCTACTCATTAATCAGAGGCAAAGTCTCCATCAGTAGCTTTCATTGACAATTAATGTTTTGCTATATTCTTTCCTTTTCCTAAACGATTTTATTGGTTATGAGAAAATGTTTAAGTTCTTATATTATACTTAAAGCAAAGGTAAGCGTAATCTTGTCACTGATTAAAATAAAATAAAAAAAATTGCAAAAGAAAGCTGTGAAATTAATTAATTATAAAGGAAAGCTAGCAATCTGTAAGAACTCATCAATATTTTTATTTGATCTGACTGCAAAAACAACTGAATTGGTGAAAGAATTGAAAATTTCCAATTTCATTTTTTAAGGTAACGAATCACATATACATAACCTCTTTTTTTCTCTTCTTCTTCTTCTTTTTTAATTGCGAATATCGTTAATTATTCCTGGTCTGAGCTGGGAAGCTTGTAGCTGCTGGCAGTGAACTTGGCATGGAGGTAGGAGCACTACTAGGACAGCCTCTCCATGCCATTGGTGGTGCGTTTTCAGATACTCTCCACATCTTTACAGACTTATCAAGGCTGCCACTGTACAAAATCCATCGCCTCTCGTTCGGCGCGGACTCGTGATCTTTCTCTGCAGCCAAGCACTTGACAGGTCCTTTGTGGCCTGCTAACAACGACAAACATATGTGATCGTTTCCCATTCTCCTCCACACACATATTCCCATATCAGCTGAGCCGCTAAACAGGAGGCTCCCTGCTGTAACTAAGCATAGAATGGCCAATTTATGACCTCTTAAAACACCACCATGAGACATATGTTTTTCACGTTCCCAGAAGTTAACAAGCCCATCTGATGAGCCACAATAGACAACTGTGGCGTTAGGATTAACCGCCACTGCCGTAACAGCACATTCTTGTTTCAACAACGTTTGTGAAAAGAAATGTTTGGTTCCTGTCCCTTGTAATTCTCTCCTCCAAACCTTGACAGTTCCATCAGCTGATCCTGTAAAGACTAGGCCATCGTTTCCGGCAACGATTGAATTAACAGCATCATCGTGAGAAATGACTGATTCAAGGCATCTAGAATTGGATATTCTCCAAACTTTAAAAGTCTTGTCCCATGATGATGAATAAAGAAATGTCTTATCTTCGCTCAAGCTAAGACATGAAATTGCATCGCTATGTTTGTACCATACCGCATTCTTGTGGCGTTTAACTTCAATATAATTACTTGTTTTCATCGAGTTGTTGAAGTAATCCCTCATAGTTGGTAAGGTCCCTACACGTTTATGAATACTTGGATCCTTGGATGAGACCTTCCATACCCGTATTTTCCCATCTTGATGGCCTGTAAATATCGTTGCACCAGAAATCACAATTGCTTTAACCAATCCACTATTCGATTTAAACCCTGGAAACTCCTTCTGATTCTTCCAAACCCTTATATTCTTGCTATCAGAACCAGTATAAAGAAGATCACCGGATGCAGCCAATGAATAAATATGACCCTCTTCTCGTACTAATGACCCCATTAGCACATTAGGAGAGAAATTATCATCATTGTCTTCAAAAGGAATGTTGGTGATCCTCTGAGAGGACCTTGGAGACTTCTCCACCGGAGAGACAATATTATAAGGCGAACTCGAGTTGGAGGGAGTTACAACCTGATCCTGGCTATTTCTTGTATTGAAAAAGTCATCATCATTATCAGCAGGAAGATTAGTTTTCTTGATTCTGCTAAATTTAAGCAAGCTATTCTCTTCATAAAAAATGCGCCCTCCTCTTGATGAGCTCCCTCGTTTCGAACCTTTCTTTAACATTGAAGAGTTTATGTTTTGATTTTTACACAAGGTAAAGAAAGAACAGCAATATAATAAGTAAAGAATGGAGAGGATGACCAGGTATGGAGGAAACCGAAAGCAAGGAGAAAACAGAAGGTGCTATAGAGGACAGTATTATCAGTTTATTCCTAACTGTTGATGATATGAAAATTTGTGGTAGACCCTTTTTTTTTTACCAACAGATTTACATCATTTTTGTTGTAACAGATCCAAAGGCTAATCTCATTAGGCTGTAATAGTAAAACTAATTAAACCCAAATGAATCCAATGCCATGTAGCCCATGCTTAGTTATGCAAATCACAGTCCTGGTAGCTTATAAGGTCGACCACCAGGGTGTGTTAAACTTAAAAAAGGATAATGAATTTAATTAGGACTGCATGTTATCTATCATCAGGGTGCTAAAACGGAGAGCTCGGGATAATTTGTGGTGTTGAAACAAGGGTGCCTGTAAGATCTAGCTAAAAAGAGACAAAAGTTGTTGATTCATCTTGTAAACTACGTACAAAGCATATATATCTAACCTTTGACTTGGTCTAAAAGACTAAATCATAGTTCATGGTTTAGCCATTTTGTTGGAATCTGACTTGTAAATATTTCAGTTTAATTTTCTCCCTTTAATTCTTGTCTATAATCGTTGAATATGCGAGGAAAAATATTTAAAGGGCAACGCATGCCCTCCCTAGATAGGGATATTGATTATACAAAATCACACACACAATGGAAGCTCCTTACTCTTTATTATATTGTTGGAAAAATAAAAACATAATATGAAGTGGTTTTAACAAAGAAAATAAAACCAAAATAAACAATCTTAACTTGGCCAAGAATATCCCCTCGAATAAGAACCCTAAATTGTATGAGCAATAATAGGTTTTACATGCAAAGGATCATGAGTAAGTTCGTATAACATATATATATATATATATATATATATATATATATATATATATATATATATTGTAAACCTCGAGATAGGTTTATAACCATGGATAGGCTACACCTATAACATATCTCACTTACCTGATTTTTAGGTCTTCATACCATTACATACGAATTTGGAATTTGATAAAGTCAAATTTGTCAATTTGAATCTTGGAATATATATATATCTATAAAAGAAATTCTATTTATATTCTAATTGAGTTCTAAAGTAGACATCCTCCCTTTTCTATAATACGTGTTAGCCTGCTAATTCATTTAGATAAGAAAAAATAAAATATTTGAAGCCATGATAAAAATCTATCAAGAAAAATATGCGAAAATTAAAAAAACATTGTTTCCTTATGTATTATGAATTTCAGTCAATACAACTTAATGCTCTTGAAAACATATATAGCAATTATTGGCTTACATATTCTACAAGGATTTCATATCAAACAAGAAAACATTGTTATCTATTATTTGCAAAGATTCTATATCTATTATGGAATGTATGTGGTGACAATGAAACTTAGTATTCTTTTGTTGTTGTTTTTTTTTTTTTTTTACAGGATTTCTTAGCACATTAATAAGACTAAAAAGAAATAATTTAAGAGAGAAAATTCCAACAATTAAAAACAAAGTTTCCTAGCTAATTTGAGCATGAAGTGTCGATAAAGCCTCTAAAGAAAGCAAATGAGGAGTTTCAACTATGCATGGGGATTTCAAGCAAGAGAAATTTGCTTTATGATGTTTTTTTTAGCGTTGAAATATTATTATCTATGGATTTTATTTTAAATTGGGTTTGTTTTGACTCATTAGACATTATTTTAGGGTTTGTTCTAGTATTACACTTGTATTAGTTGATTACTAGATAGGGCTCATTGGCTTGCAAACCATAAGAAGTCCATTAAGATTATTTAGAAGGGTCTATATATTACTTTGATGGTTATAAGTTTCGACACCTATGATGATTTGAAGAAATAAGATTTTTTTCCTTTGTTTTGCTTGTTGCGAACAACCTTTTTTTATAGGAACAAAAATCATATACCGACTTATCAAAGATTAATTGATTTCATGGCGTTATTTGTATACTTTAAGTTTTTAGATACAAGGTTATTTCTCGGTTCAAATTTTTTTTTTAATTTCTTTGGTTCTTAGGTATCATCATATGATCACGAGTTTCGTGTAAATTATTATTATTAATTATTTAATTAAATAGAGGAAGTGGAAGCAACCCATTAACACACCAAATTAGGCATTGCTAGCACACTATTCCTAAAAAAAACTACAATCATTTATCATATTTTAGTCATTAGCCACATAAAAATTATTATTATTTATTTTTGGTTATTCAAAAAACATTTATGTTGGTTTCCTAAAAGGAGACTTGTTTTT
>Ga0307515_10022943_pt1 | contig 10975 bp, 7 predicted proteins | sample 17_EM_MG_FD_194513 | JGI IMG/M metagenome (GOLD analysis project Ga0307515, IMG submission 194513) | Populus trichocarpa ectomycorrhiza microbial communities from riparian zone in the Pacific Northwest, United States - 17_EM | ecosystem: Host-associated > Plants > Roots > Unclassified | place...
CCGGCCGGGTCGAGCCGACCGATCTCGGCCCAGGCCGGCTCGTCGGGCAGCACCGGGCGCATGCCTTGATGGCCGGAGCCGACGCGCGGCATGATCAGCGCGATCTCGCGCTGCGCGCGTGCCCACTCGAGTAGCGCGCCGACGTCGGCAAAGCGGCCGATCAGCCGCAGCGTGGTCTGCGTCGGTGTCATCAGCTTGAGCTCGACCGCACGTGCGAGTGCATCCGCGGGCCGCAGCCAGAGTTGCTCGACCATCTCAGTGCCGTCGAACTCAGCCGTCTGCGCGGGCGGCGCTTCGGCGATGAAAAAGCGCGTGTCGAAGCGCTTCGCGCGGCCCAGCGGCGTGAGCCAGTGGCTGAGGTAGACGAGCCGGTCGAGCGCGAGCGTCAGGCCGAACTCGCGGCACAGCTCGGTCATCGAGCGCTCGCCGCGATGCAGCGGGCCACGCCAGGCGCGCAAGGCAGCGCCGGCATCGCCATCGAGCCGAACCAGCGCGCCGAGCACATCAGCAGCGAACAGCAGGCCCGACTCTTCGAAGCACTCGCGCACCGCCGCCACAAAGTAGCTCAGCGCAGCGCTGGTCACGCCGAGCCGCGAGTTCGCGCTCGCTTCATCGAGGCCGCTACAGCACGCGTGCGCGAGCGCGTCGCCCGGGTCGACGATGCCGCCGGGGAACACCCACGCGCCGCTGTTGTGATCGCCGCGTTCGGCGCGGCGCGACAACAGCACCTCGATGCCGCCCGGTGCAGCACGCACGACGACGAGCGAGGCGGACGCACGCGGCGGTCGCGCATCGGGCGATGGTGTGGGTGGGGAGACGACGTCGCTGGCCTGCATCTGATTCCTGTCTGATGTCACTGAGGTCACGCCAGCCGCTTGAGCAGTGCCATCGCCGCCGCAGGCGCTCTTTCTTTCGCGCCGCTGATGAAATACATGAACACGTCGCGCGCCGCGCCGGGCGCCGGGGCCGGTTCGACGCGCGGCACCGCTGCGGGCTCCGCGCCGTCACGCCAGACCTGCCCGCACGCGGCGAGCTGGTCCAGCGTCTGCGGCGTGCAGCCCTCGGGCAGCGAGGCATCGGTGCGCATCATGCGGGTGTAGACGAAGTCGCCGGTGAGGTCGCCGAATGATGGGTAGTCGTCCGAATCGGTGAAGACGGTCGCTGCGCGATAGCGCCGCGCGAGCGCCAGGTACTCGGGCGTCTTGAAGCTGTCGTGCCGCACGTCGAGCACGTGGCGCAGCGCGATGCCCTCGACCTGCGCGGGCAGCAGTTTCAGAAAGGCCTCGAAGTCGACCGCGTCGAAGCGCTTGGTCGGCGCAAACTGCCACACGATGGGCCCGAGCTTTTCGCGCAGTTCGGCGATGCCCTGGTTCACGAAGCGCTCGACCGACTCGCCCGCCTCGGCGAGCACGCGCCGGTTCGTCGCGAAGCGCGAGGCCTTCAGCGAGAACATGAAGTCATCGGGTGTCTCGTCGCGCCACTTCGCGAAGGTCGCGGGCTTTTGCGCGCTGTAGTAGGTGCCGTTGACCTCGATCGCACTGAGGTGGCGACTCGCGTATTCGAGCTCGCGGCTGTGCGGCCAACCGGCCGGGTAGAAGTTGTTGCGCCAGGGCTCGAACGTCCAGCCGCCGATGCCGACGCGGATCTTGTGGGTCATGAATGCGCTCCTTCGATCGGCCGGATGGCCAACACGTCCTGCGCTGCCTGCTCATAGGCAAACGCCAGCCGCAACAACGCCGCATCACCTTGTGGCCGACCGATCAGCTGCAACCCCATCGGCAGGCCATCAGCGCTGAACCCCGCCGGCACGCTGATGCACGGCAGGCCCGCGAAGGTGGCATAGATCACGACCTCCATCCAGCGGTGGTAGGTGTCCATCTCGCGGCCGTTGATGTGCGTCGGCCAGCGCAGTACGGCGTCGAAGGGCCAGACCTGTGCGCTCGGCAGCGCGAGCACGTCGAAGCGCTCGAACAGCGTCAGCAGGTGCTGGTAGAACGCGCTGCGTTGCGCGCTCGCGTGCAGTGCCTGTGCGCCGGTCAGGCTGGCGGCCTGGTCGTGTTCCCACAGCGCCTCGGGCTTGATCAGCGCGCGGTTGGCGGGCTTCAGCAGGAACGGCGCGATGCGCGCCGCGACGAGCCAGCGCCGCCACACCAGCCAGGCTTGCCAGACGGCGTCGGGCGAATGGCCGAGCGCGGTCGGCTCGATCGCGCAACCCAGGCCTTGCAGCCGATCGAGTGCCTGCCCGCAGACATCGAGGATGCCGGCTTCCATCGGCAGATAGCCGTTCAGGTCGCCGAGCCAGCCGACGCGCACGCGCTTGCCATCCAGGCCGCTCAAGCCGTCGGCGAACGACGCGTGCTGCGCGAGCGACAAGGGCAGGCGCGCATCCGGCCCGGCCTGCACATCGAGCAGGCGCGCCACGTCTTCGACGGTGCGGCCCATCGGCCCTTCGGTGCCGAGCTGCGTGACCCACACATCGGTCACCGGCCACTGCGGCACACGGCCCTGGCTGGGGCGCAGACCGAAGACATTGTTCCAGCCGGCCGGGTTGCGCAGGCTGCCCATGAAGTCGCTGCCGTCGGCGACCGACAGCATGTTTGTCGCCAACGCGACCGCGGCGCCGCCGCTGCTGCCACCGGCCGACTTGGTCGGATCGAAGGCGTTGCGCGTGACGCCGAAGACCTCGTTGAAGGTGTGCGAGCCCAGCCCGAACTCGGGGGTGTTGGTCTTGCCGATGACGATGCAGCCGGCCGCCTTCATGCGCTGCACCATCAGGCCGTCGTGCGTCGGAATGTTGTCGCGCAGCAGCGGCGAGCCGAGCGTGGTGCGCAGGCCGGCGGTCGGCGCCAGGTCCTTGATCGCCTGCGGCAGGCCGTGCATCCAGCCGCGCCTTCCCTCGTGCGATCGGCCACGCGCGAGCTCGGCATCGCGCGCATCGGCCTCGCGCAGCAGCGCATCGACGTCACGCAGGCTGACGATGGCGTTGTGGATCGGGTTGACTGCGGCGATGCGCGCCAGCGTCGCGTGCATCAGCTCGCGGCACGAGACTTCGCGGGCGCCGATCGCACGCGCCAACGCGCTGGCCGAGAGTTCGGTGAGGTCCATCAATCGGTCAGTCGCGCGAGCGCCGCCACACCGCGCCGAGGACCTTGAGTTTTTGCCACACCGACAGCCGCTCGTCCGACAGCGCATCCAGAAAATCGGACAAGCCCTTGGACTTGCCCATCGTGTAGAACGTGAGAACCGTCGTGAGCACGAAGGTGACGGCGAAGATCCACAGCTTGCGCTCCATGGGCGCGTCGGCCTCGGCGAGCAGGTTCATGCCGAGGAAGCCGGTCGTCACGGTGCCGATCAGCCCGAGGATGGTGACGACGGTGAGCCGCACCACCGTGTTGGCCTGGCGCCGCAGGCTGTCGGCGTCGAGGTAGCTGTTCATGTCGGCGATGCGCTCCTTGACCTCGGCGTACAAGGGGTCGAGCCCGAGGTGCGTGGCGCACATGTGCGAGAGCGCGCGCACCTGCGCCTGTTCCGAGACCTCGTGGAACCAGTAGCGGTGCGTGAAGCGCAGAAAGCTCTCGAAGCTGGCGCGGATCGAGCGCTTGAAGCGGCGCACGCTGCTGGCGTCGCCGACGTCGAGATTCTTCAATGCCTCGACGAGTCGGTCCGACGACATCAGTAGCGCCGCCTTCTGGAAGTGGTTGATCAGGAACAACAGGAAGTGCTGGTGCCTGAACTGCGCGAGAACACCCCGATCGCGGCAGCCGTAGAACTCGCTGCGCGCGTCGCCGACGACGATCAGCGCATGGCCGCTGCACAGGTAGCGCGTGTTCGGCGCCGCGCCGGTGTTGGCCCAGAAGCGGTCGTAGCAATAGCGCTGCTCGAAGTCGCTGAGGTGGTCGGTCGAGTACGGCAGGCCGCGCCCATCGCTGGCGTCGGCGAGACCGCCGTTGTCGCTGCCGCCCGCGCCGGTGACGAGGCCGAGGCGGATGAAGTCGACGCGCGTCAGCGCGCGCGGGTCATCGAGCGCGAGGTAGGCCATCATCGGCATGCGGTAGTACTCGATCTGCCGGTAGCGCAGCTCGCCGGGCTCGTCGGAATGGTCGGACACCAGCGGCTTGAGCAAGAAGGCCCAGTGCGCGGCAGTGCGCGGCGCGCGGTGCTCGGCCACATGCGACATGAACAGATCGCGCTGCTGCCCGTCGGAGCTGGCCAGCACCTGGCCGGCCGCATCCAGCCATTCGACATTGGCCATGCTGTGCAACGCCTGGCCTTGCGCGTCCCAGCCAGCCGGATAGCCGCGGCCGAAGCGGTAGAGCTGCTCTTGCGCCTGCGCCAGCGACAGGTCGTTGGCGCCGAGCTCGACGTTGAGCAGCACCACGTCGACATCGAAGAAGAAGTACAGGTCGACGTGCACGACCTCGAGCGTGAACGGCTCGTCGCCGGCCCGCGCACGCACGCGGACCTTGGCGATGTCTTCGCGCCGGAACACGCGCATCGGCGCGTCGGCATCGCGGCCGCCCGCGACCTGCTTGCTGCGCCCGTCGCCGTACAGAAAGCGCTGCACATACGGCAGGAAGCTGACGAACTCGTTGTAGTGCCGCTCATGAAAACGCGCGGCGTCGCCGGTGTACTCGTCGATGACCTCGCGCCACGGCGAGGCCTCGCCCAGATCGCGCAACACTTGCCACGGCGTGCGATGCGGCTGCGGCACCGAACCCGGCCGCACCAGCGGCATCAGGCGCAGCGGCCACAACAGGATCTGCCGCAAGTGGCGGACGGCGAGGTCGGCCGAAGCTTGGGCACTGGCGAGCGTGGGGTCTGCGTGCATGGCACTCATTCTGCCTGCGGCGGCCGCCGATTTACCAGGTGTCGATCGGGTGGCTGGTTGCCGGCGCGACGCGTGCCGAGGCCAGCCCGCGTGCCAGCCATGCGCGCGTCTCGGCCGGGTCGATCACCGCGTCGATCTCGAGCGTCGCGGCCATGTTGATCGCCTTGCCCTTGGCGTAGTGCTCGTCGACATGGCGCTGGTACAGCGCGTCGCGCTGCGCGCCTTCGGGCACGGCCTCGAGCTCCTTGCGGTAGCCGAGGCGCACCGCGCCTTCCAGCCCCATCGCCCCGAACTCGCCGCTCGGCCACGCGATCGTGAACACCGGCGCGTGAAAGCCGCCGCCGGTCATCGCCATCGCGCCCAGGCCGTAGCCCTTGCGCAGCACGACCGCAAACATCGGCACGCGCAAATGCGCTGCGGCGACGAACATGCGGCTCACGTGGCGCACCTGCGCCTGTCGCTCGATCTCGGGCCCGACCATGAAGCCGGGCGTGTCGACCAGCGACACCAGCGGCAGCCCGTGCGCGTTGCACAGCTGCAAGAAGCGGGCGGCCTTGTCGGCGGCATCGGCATCGATCGCGCCGCCCAGGTGCGCCGGGTTGCTGGCGATCAGGCCGACCGGCTTGCCTTCGATGCGTGCCAGTGCGGTGAAGATGCCGGCGCCGAAGCCAGCGCGCAGTTCGAGCAGCGAGCCGGTGTCGACCACGCCCTGCATCACGACCCGCATGTCGTAGACGCGCACGCGGTTCTCGGGCAGCGCGGTGCGCAGCAGCGTTGCATCGGCCTCGGTCCACGTCGTGGTCGGGCCTTGGAAGTACGACAGATAGCGGCGCGCGACGGCGACCGCCTCGGCCTCGTCCTCGACCAGCACATCGATCACGCCGTTGGCCGATTGCAGCTCGCTGGGCCCGATCTGCTCGGGCGCGAACACGCCGAGCCCGCCGCCTTCGACCATCGCCGGGCCGCCCATGCCGATGTTGCTGCGCCGTGTCGCGATGATCACGTCGCTGCAGCCGAGCAGCGCGGCGTTGCCGGCGAAGCAGCGGCCGGCGACGATGCCGACCACCGGCACCTGGCCGCTCAGGCGCGCATAGCTGGCGAAGCTGGTCACGTGCAGGCCGGCGACGATCGGCATGTCGGTGTCGCCAGGTCGGCCGCCGCCGCCTTCGGCGAACAGCACGACCGGCAGCTTCTGCTGCAACGCGATGCCCAGCATGCGGTCGGTCTTCGCGTGGTTGCGCATGCCTTGCGTACCGGCGAGCACGGTCGCGTCGTAGGCCATCACGACGCAGCGCGAGGCCTCGGGCCCGAACAGCGCGGCGTTGACGCTGCCAATGCCGGTGACCATGCCGTCGGCCGGTGTGTTGGCGATCAGGTCGTCGAGGCTGCGGCGTGAGCGCTGCGCGGCGATGGCGAGCGCGCCGTACTCGATGAAGCTGGCGCCGTCGCACAGCGCGGCGAGGTTCTCGCGCGCGGTGCGCAGGCCGAGCGCGTGGCGCTTCGCGACCGCCTCGGGGCGGTTCGCGTCGAGCGTGAACGCGTGGCGGGCCTGGACCTCCTGCAGATCGGCGCGGAGCCCGGCCACGTCGGCCGCCGCCGCGGGTGTCTCGGGGGCAGCGACGGTGGTGACCGTAGGCACGGTGGCGGCGCCCAGCCTGAGCAGCAGCTCGCCCTCGGCCACCATCTCGCCGCGGCGCGCGCTGACGGCCAGCACCTGCGCGTCGGCGTCGGCGCAGATCTCGTGCTCCATCTTCATCGCCTCGACGATCAGCAGCGGCTGGCCGGCGCGCACCGATTGACCGGCGGCCACCAGCACCTCGACGACCGTGCAGGCCATCGGCGCGTGAATCCTGTCCTGGGGCATGCGTCTTGTCTCCTGCGTTCCACTGTAGCGAGTTCGCCGCGCCGCGACTGACGCCTGCAGGACAACACGCCAACACGCGCAATGCCTTATCGTCTCGGCCCTTCAAGACTACCGTCTGTCGACCCGAACCCATGAAGTTCATCCCCTCTACCTCTGCACTGCTGCTGGCGCTGCTCGCACCCCTCGCTCCCGCGCAGCCCCCCGCGCCCACCGACACGCCGTACCCCGGCACCATCGCACTGCAGGTCGACGCCACCGACCTCGATCGCCGCATCTTCCGCGTCAAGGAAACGGTGCCGGTGCAGCCCGGCGCGCTGACGCTGTACTACCCGCGCTGGCTGCCCGGCAACCACGGCCCGACCGGCGTGATCGCCGAGCTGGCGGGGCTGACCATCAGCGCCGCCGGCCGCCCGGTCGCATGGCAGCGCGATCCGCTCGACGTGCATGCGTTCCAGATCGACGTGCCTGCCGGCGTGACGGCGCTGGACATCGAGTTCCAGCACCTGTCGCCAGTGCACGGCGAAAGCGGCCGCGTCGTCGTGACGCCCGACATGCTCAATCTGCAATGGAACGCGGTGCTGCTGTACCCGGCCGGACACGTCGATGCCCGCATCGCCGTGAAGCCCAGCCTGCGCCTGCCCGAGGGCTGGGCCTTCGCCACCGCGCTCGACACGGCGACCCAGCGCGGCGCGCTGGTCGAGTTCAAGCCGGTGAGCGTGGAGACGCTGATCGACTCGCCGGTGTATTCGGGGCGGCAGATGGTGCGCGTCGACCTCGACCCGGACGCCGCCGCGAACGGTCGCGCGCCGGTGCACCTGAACGTGATGGCCGAGACGCCGAGCGAGCTCGTGATCAGCCCCGAGCAGCTCGCCGCGCACCGCGCGCTGGTGACGCAGGCGGATCGCCTGTTCGGCAGCCGCCACTTCGCGCACTACGAGTTCCTGCTCGCGCTCAGCGACCGCTTCGGCTACATCGGGCTGGAGCACCACCAGTCGAGCGAGAACGGCGTCGGGCCCGGCTACTTCAGCGAGTGGGCCAAGTCGTCCAGCGGCCGCGACCTGCTGCCGCACGAGTTCACGCACTCGTGGAACGGCAAGTTCCGCCGCCCCGCCGACCTGTGGACGCCGAACACCAACACGCCGATGCAGGACAGCCTGCTGTGGGTGTACGAAGGCCAGACCCAGTTCTGGGGCGATGTGCTCGCGGCCCGCGCCGGCCTGGTGCCGCTGAGCGACGCGATCGACGGCTTCGCCAGCGTCGCCGCATGGCTCGACGGCCAAGCCGGCCGCCGCTGGCGCAATCTGCAGGACACGACCAACCAGGCGGTGATGACGGCCCGGCACGACGCCGCCGACTGGCGCAACTGGCAGCGCAGCGCCGATTACTACGACGAGATGGTGATGGTCTGGCTGGAAGCCGACATGCTGATCCGCGACGACTCCAAGGGCGCACGCTCGCTCGACGACTTCGCACGCCTGTTCTTCGGCGCCGAGCCGACGCGCGTGGCGCCGCTGCTGTACGGCTTCGACGACGTGGTCGCCACGCTCAACCGCGTCCAGCCCTACGACTGGGCCACGTTCCTGCGCACGCGGCTGGCCTCGCACGCGGCCGCGCCGCTGGCCGGCCTGGCACGCGCCGGCTGGAAGCTGAGCTGGAGCGAGGAGCCGAACAACGCGACCAAGGGCTTCGCCGCCAAGCGCGAGTTCGACGACTTCAGCTATTCGCTCGGCTTCAATGTCGGCAAGAACCACGGGCTGCGCGAGGTGCGCTGGGGCAGCCCGGCCTACGACGCCGGGCTGAGCACGGCCGTCGAACTGGTCGCGGTCGATGGCCAGGCCTACAAGGTCGAACGCCTGAAGGCCTCGATCACCGCGGCCAAGACCGGCAAGGCGCCGATCCAGCTGCTGGTGAAGGACGGCGATTTCTACCGGACCGTGTCGATCGCGTACAGCGGCGGCTTGCGCTACCCGAAGCTCGAACGCATCGCCGGCGTCGAGGACCGGCTCACGCCGCTGCTGACCGCCCGGCCCTGACCCAAGGCCAGCGCCGGGCCGCCCTCAGGCGTAGGCGTTCGGGTAGCGATCGACGGTGAGGCCGTTCATGTCGATGCCCGGCGTGCGGCCCGAGATCACGTCGGCCATCACACGCCCGGTGCCTGCCGCCATGGTCCAGCCGAGCGTGCCGTGGCCGGTGGCGAGGTACAGGTTCGGCAGGCGCGTGCTGCCGACGACCGGCGTGCCGTCCGGCGTCATCGGGCGCAGGCCGCACCAGAACTCGGCGCGCGTCACGTCGCCGCCGCGCGGGAACAGGTCGGTCACGACATGTTCGAGCGTGTGGCGGCGCGCGTCGTGCAGCTTCAGCGTGTAGCCCGCGAGCTCGGCGGTGCCGCCGACGCGGATGCGGTCGCCCAGGCGCGTCACCGCGACCTTGTGGGTCTCGTCCATCACGGTCGACTCGGGCGCGCCGCTCGCCTCGGTGATCGGCACCGTGATCGAGTAGCCCTTGACCGGGTAGACCGGGATGCGGATGCCGACGTTCTTCAGCAGCAGCGGCGAATAGCTGCCGAGCGCGACGAGGTAGGCATCGGCACGCATGTCGCCGGCATCGGTGACGACCCGGTCGATCTGCTGGCCGGCCTTGACGAGCTTCTGGATCTTCGTGCCGTAGCGGAACTGCACGCCCTGCTGGACCGCGAGCGCCGCCAGGTTCTGCGTGAACTTAAAGCAGTCGCCGGTCTCGTCGCCGGGCAACAGCAGCCCGCCGACGAACTTGTCGCGCACCGCGGCGAGCGCGGGCTCGTGGCGGATGCAGCCGTCGCGGTCCAGCAGCTCGAAGCCGACGCCGTAGCGCTTCAGGATCGCGATGTCGGCCGCGGTGCCGTCGAGCTGCGCCTGGGTGCGAAACAGCTGCAGCGTGCCTTGCATGCGCTCGTCGTAGCGGATGCCGGTGTCGGCGCGCAAGGCCTTCAGGCAATCGCGGCTGTATTCGGCCAAGCGCACCATCCTGCCCTTGTTGAGCTCGTAGCGGGCGCTGGTGCAGTTGCGCAGCATCGCCAGGCCCCAGCGGACCATGCCGAGATCGAGGTGCGGGCGAACCACCAGCGGGCGGTGGTGCATCAGCAGCCACTTCAAGGCCTTGACCGGCACGCCCGGCCCGGCCCACGGCGCCGAATAGCCGGGCGAGACTTCGCCGGCATTGCCGTAGCTGGTTTCCAGCGCCGCCGCGGGCTGGCGGTCGACCACCGTGACCTCGTGGCCGGCGCGCGCCAGCTGGTAGGCGCTCGAGACGCCGATCACGCCACTGCCAAGAACAAGCACTTTCATTCGACATCCGTTTTCACGCCGCTCGGGCCGAGCGCGCAGTGTAGATGGCCGAATGCAGGGCCCGTGCCTGGCCGCGGATCAGGTCACCGCGAGCCGACTTGCAGGTCACCGAAGAGTGCCTGCACCGGGCGCGTCTCGGGCAGCACGTAGATCACGCCGGGCTGGTGGCCCAGCGTCGGGTTCACGACGGCCTCGTAGAACGCCACCGGCACGATGATGCAGCCGAGCGAGATGCGCTTGTCGTCGGCCGATGCCGACGCGAGGCGCTCGGGCCGGCGCTCGGCCAGTGGTGCGGGGCGCAGGCGGTGGAGCGCGAGCGAGGCGTCGTAGTCGACCCAGACGATCTCTTCGCCCTTGTCGTTGTGCCCTGGCTGCGATTCGAAGCGGCCGGCCGGCGTGGTTCGCTCGGCCGGGCTTAGGCTGGCGGGCGTGCGGTGCGCGATGTCGGGGATGGCCTCGTCGCCGGCCGTCAGGCCCAGCAGCGCCGGGGTCGCGCCGGCAAGCCGGCCGCTCGCGTCGAACACATAGACGCGGGCGCTGCGCTTGTCGACGATGACGAAAGGCTTGCCCTGGTTGTCGGCGCCGGCGAGCACCCAGCCAGCGGCATAGCGGGCGTCGTCGGACACGCGCTCGACACCGAAATCGGGTGCCGCCACGGCGCTCCGAGACGCACAACTCCACCACAGCAGCGCCACGATCCAGCGCGCCTTGCTACCCAACATGTCACATCCTTCCAGCGGGAAACCACGGCGAGGCTGGAGGCATGCGTTGGCACCTTGGGCCAATTGCACGACAGATCGCGCAAGGGCTCGGAAGGCGGGTATCGACAGCAGGTCGACACCGTCGGTGTCATGCGGGAGGCTTGGTTCGCCGGCTCGGCCGGCACAGCCGTCGACGAGCGACGCGTATTTTCCGTCACTTGCGGTTACGCGCGCGAAACAAGCGCAAATCCCGGACGCC
>Ga0307515_10022944_pt1 | contig 10975 bp, 6 predicted proteins | sample 17_EM_MG_FD_194513 | JGI IMG/M metagenome (GOLD analysis project Ga0307515, IMG submission 194513) | Populus trichocarpa ectomycorrhiza microbial communities from riparian zone in the Pacific Northwest, United States - 17_EM | ecosystem: Host-associated > Plants > Roots > Unclassified | place...
AATGATACTCTACGGTAGATTGTTTGTAGAGTTTAATCTCAATCCCTTGGTTAGTGGTAATCAAAGTCATACTTATTAAACTTCATCCAATAATCAATACAAGGTTTGAGTTACAGGTTGAATGAGTTATCACAAGTTAATAATTTTTAAAAAAAAAATCAAAAAAACTTTATAAAAAAAAATTAAACTCAAACAGGATCTTTACTAGATTGTGAGCTAATTCGTTAAGTCGATCAAATTAACTTTATATTGATTTTTTTTATACTCAACTAGGGCTAGAGTCGGATAGCCTTACTTTGTTTTTTAAAACATTTTAAAAGCGTTTTTGAAAAAAATTAAAATTTTTTTAATTTTTTATTTGCTTTAAATTAATATTTTTTTATATTTTTAGATCATTTTAATGTGTTAATATCAAAAATGATTTTAAAAAAATAAAAAATATATTATTTTAATACATTTCTGAGTGAAAATAGACTTTAAAAAGCAACCACAACCACAATCTCAAGCACGCTCAATCTTGGAGTATAGAGGTAATTTTTACTATTATATTATAAACAAAAATACTAAAATTATTAGCACTAAAACTTGTTTTATTGAAATAAGTTACTGCATACATATCAATTAAACCATGCATATATGTATAGAATTAATGTTTGAATATTAAAAGATTTCTAATCTATTTCTCTTATTTGTTTTCTCCCTCTACTATCTCACCAATTTGATTCAATAAAATTGCATTCTTTTTCTTTCTCAAGACCCTCCATGTCAATTCTTTCTAGAAAAAAAAAATAATAATACAAGGAGATGATCATAAAATCTGATTTAGATGTGGTCATGTTCAACATATATACCCTCTCTCTCCAGAACATTAATGTTTTCATACGCCCGTGACCTTTCAAATGGGTGTCGCGAATTTTAGTTGGCAGCTAACTTGGGGAGTTTAGGTCAAGCTTGGACTAGCTTTTTGTCTGGTATTTATGTTTGATTGTGTGGTAGGGGTTATTTTTTAATGTATTTTTTTATTTAAAAATAATATTTTTGATATTGCTATATCAAAACGATCTGAAAATACTAAAAAGATTAATTTGAAGTAAATAAAAAATAAAAAAATTATAATTTTTTAAAAAATACTTTTAAAATACAAAATAAACATGTATTAAAATCTTTATACTCGATAAAAGAAAATGAGCAATTTCTAATTTATTTTTTTATTAACGTGGATGTTCAGGTCAGCTTGCGCACATCTCGACTAATCGCACGGGTCTTAAAGTTAACGACCATGTAAACCTCCGGTGGCAATTATATTTGCAATCACATGGTTCGAACCTGAAACTACAAGAGAAACAAATCTTTTAATTCCAAGCTCTTATTACTAGACTACCTACTAAATAGTTTCAATTTCTAAATTTTAATATGCTCAGAGAGGAAACAAGTGATGTTGTTCTAGGATGTGAACGGCCTTTTTCACTGTATGAGATGTAAAACTTACATTATTAGGTGCTTATATTAATGAACAAGCCCTTTAATTTATTCTCATAAAAATCTTGTTCTTATGAAAAAAAAAAAAATTCATGTGATAGAGATACTAAAACAATTATATAATTAATGTAAAATGCTTATGTAGTAATATTGAAAGCCTGACTTGGCTACAAGTTCAGTTAATTGTCGATTGAGTGATTTATTAATTGGAACAGTTATTATGCACTTAATTATAACATAATTTTAACATGTCGCACGTTGTGTCCGTAATTACTTTATTAAAAAAAAAAACACAAAAGAAAATTGGACACTAGTCTATAACATTAGAGACCATATGCTTCTAGAAAACATAAAAAGAAAAAAGAAAAATAGATTCTTCGTACTATTGTTGAAATTTAAGAGAGAGCATTGGAAAAAATTGTTACCATAAATATATTCTAATAGTCTATACTTAGATTTGTGGGCACAATTTTTTATTGATTAAAAAAAAGATGTTTAGGCGACTGGGCGTGTTTTTTTAATTTAAAAAATGACTTGAAGCATAGACTAGATTATAAAAAAACTGATATAATTTAATCAAATAATAAAAGAATTGATAACGACACCAAATAGACCAATTTAAACCAAAAGGAGTCATGGGAATATGCAAAAACAAATAGTTATCAAAACAAAAAAGAGATGCATTTAAGAAAATAAAAAAAAAATATGAATCTTAAACTCGAGCTCAATAAACAAATAGTCTAACTTTAAAATCTGGGTTAAAGTCTAAAACCTGCGACTTGTGAAATCTTAGACTCGGGTTCAATAAAAAAACTCAATTTCTAATCAATTTAATGTCAAAGGATGAGATTGAAAAAAAAATATCGATTTAAAGATTTTTTCAAAGTAAAAATAATAGCAATCTAAAGAATGAAAATCAAATTTGATAAAAAAAACTTAAAAATGATGAAATTGTAAACAAAAATCAATTCAAAATATTATCTAAAATAAAACAAAAAACAATAAAAAAAATAAAGATCAAATTTAAAAGATAAAAAAATTAAAGGATATAAAATTAAAAAGAAATTTCAATTTTATAAATTATTGTAGGATAAGTAATGATTATAATATTACAATGAATAATGTTTTGTGTTTACGTGAAGAGTAACTTATGAAGCAATTTTAGTTTTTTTTTTATATATATATATATATAAAATTGTAATTTATTTAAAATCTCACATTATAAAAGGTTTAGTATTGATATATAAAAATTGATCCAAGGATATATTGATCTTTAAAGAAAAAGGAAAAAAAATACTAAAATTGATTATTCACGAGAGAGAGAGAGAGAGAGCCCATTATCACGTATACATAAAGAAGTGAGTTATCCAAATAATGCCACCTGTTATTTTTCAAGAAATAACAATAATAAATAGATTATTATTATTTTGGTGACATCAGACAGATAGACATAAACATTATTAAACTGGTATATTTTAACTACATATACGAGACAGGTTCTCGTTTGACTTTTGTTTAAAAATGATTTAAATAATATGTTTCCAGAATATATTTTTAAGCGATTTAAATAGGAATTAAGATTTAAAAATAGAAAAAGTTAGTAAGTAATTTCAATACTGTTATTCTTTGTTATATATTTATGATAAAGAAAATATTGATATGAGGATCGCAATTCGCGAATTGCTTTGTTTTGTTCAAAGTATAAAAAGTTGTGGTTGCCTTTCTAAAAATATGTTCGAGTGATAAAAAATAAAGTTTTTGTGACTGAATGCATGAATCTATTAAAAAACAAAAACCCATATGTAAATAATTGTGTCTCTGGATTCATTTTATTATGAATTGAAATAATGTAATAATAATTTTTTCATTTTCAAATAAAATTATTTATAAACTAGCTATTGGGGACACTTTTATCTTTTTCATAGAGTTCATCTGTTATTATTATATTAATCATTGACAGATCAATTTTTTAACATTTTAGATATATAATGAAATAATTTAAATAGTATTGAAAATAAATTTTTTAAAATTAGGATCTAGAAGGTTTTCGGTCATTTTACATCTTGATAGTATAGTGAAATGATTACATTTTACTTAAAAGCAAAATATCTAAAAATGATGTTCTAAGTTTTTTTTTTATCCTTTCATAAGGATTTTTAAATTATCACTAATGTGAATGTTGGATAATTTAGTTTTTTTTAAATATAAATATATTTAAAAAGCAAAAAAAATATTTTGTTTTGTTTTGTTTTGTTTTATACTAGATTTGATTTTTAATCTCTTAATTGCTATTTATTTTGTTTTTTAATTTTAAATGATTAAAAATTTTGTTTCATTCTTTTATGATAACATTAACAATTATTCAATATTAAAAATTCTTGTTAATATTGAATAAGATCTATATATGATTTTGTCAGATTTATTATTATTATAACTTTTTTTTTTTTTTATAAAAGTGCATAAAAATGATTGATTTATGAATTTTTTTATTGTTATTGCTTTCACAATCTTAATAAGTTTTTATTTAAGAAAAATAATTCTTATAAAAAAATATATTTTCATAAAAAAAAGAAATACATGAATATGAAAATGAATTTTTATACCCACCTCAAGTTGAGCACAAGGACCTTCCAATTCTCCATTGACAATGATGAAGACCTTGAATTAAAAGCTTGAAATTATCAAACTTAACCCTAAATTATGAGGAAGAAAAGGACCCGACATTGATAAGAAAGGGAAAAAGGGCCACATCCTTCTTTGTGTACATATGAGTTGATGGGCGGTCACAAATTTGCCAGAAAAAGCATACACATTTTCGTACCCTACCGAATAAGTAAAAAAAAACAAACCATCATTCCACTCTCTAAACCCACGCACCCCAATCTCCTCCCTTGCTTTCCCACCTAGATTCTTCTCCATTGGACCGTGTACATCACGGGATACCCTTGCATCTGGGATTTAGTTCTTGACCGTCAAGAAGCACGGACAGTGATCAAATCTGGAAAACGATGGCGTTGCAGCTCTTTAAGCTTTCTGATACCTACAATTCACGTGTAACTCCTCCCTACTTAACCACCCTTCATCTGATCTTGAGGAGATAGTATTCTCATCAAGGGTTACAAGAGTAAGACACGCATGGATACACCTACACTTGCGGTGTATAGAGTCAATACGTAAAATAAAAAAACAGACCAGAACTATAAATCTAGTTCCATGCTCTCTTTATTACCGCAAAAGTGAAGTCCTAAAAAGAGGAAATATTGCTCTTCTTTTCTTTTTCTTTCACTTTCTATATCGAAACCCAACAAAAGAGGAAAAAAATATTAAAGCCTCTAATACCCGAGTGAAGAAGCAGATGCAACCAACACCTGCCGGAAGCAGCAACACTAGTGCTGGTGGCGGTAGCGCTGGTGGCGGTGGAGGTGGAGGGATTGCTAGGTTTCGTTCAGCACCAGCCACATGGATAGAAGCACTTCTTGGAGAAGAAGAAGAGGACCCATTAAAGCAAAGTCAGAACTTGACTCAGTTACTTACTTCAAACACACCTTCAAGTAGAGATTCAGTGCCTTTTAATGCTTCTAGTGCTGCTGTTGAACCGGGTTTGTTTGAACCGGTTGGTGGTTTTCAAAGGCAAAATAGCTCTCCAACTGATTTTCTTCGGAGTTCTGGGATCGGAAGTGATCAAGGGTATTTTTCTAGTTACGGAAATGCTTCAAATTATGAGTATATGACGCCAAATATGGATGTTTCGCCTTCTGATAAAAGAGCTAGAGAGGTTGAGTTGCAAAACCCTTCTGCGAGATATCCACCTCCTCCGTCGGTATGTTCACTCCAATTTGTAACTGATGTTGGTTATTAATTGACTGTTTCTTGGTAGTAAATTTATTCTATCTTCTGTGGCAGTATGTGGGTTCTTTTTTGTTTGTGGCGTGGCTCTTTGATTGATTACTTGTTTATTTAAAGTAGAGCAAAAGAATTTTACTTTTGATGTTATGTGAAATTCAAGCTAATTTTGTTATATATGTTAGGATCTTTTTGTGTACAATTTTATAGTCTTCTCAGTATTTGGTTTGGTAGAAAGGAGAGCAAACTGGGCCTTTAAGGGCATCTAGTTTGATAGAAATGGAGATGGATAAGCTTTTGGAGGATTCAGTGCCTTGCAGGGTTCGTGCGAAGCGTGGCTGTGCTACGCATCCTCGGAGTATTGCAGAGAGGGTAAGATGAATCAATTACTAGCAATCTGGTGCATTCTAGAGATAGGCGGCGGATGTGTTTGTTGTTATTGCTAAATGAACTTCATTTTTTCTGAATTAGGTTCGGAGAACTCGAATCAGTGACCGCATAAGGAAACTTCAGGAACTTGTTCCAAATATGGATAAGGTACCTTCTTTGGGAACTCTTATTGAAAATGAAATTTTGTTGGGATAGGAATTTCTTTGTAATCACAGATTTCACTATGGAAAAATTTGCATTACAATTTTATTGTCATAATGCTTTGCCTCAATAGAGAATCTTAACAACCTTTTTGAATAACTGGTAGAGATTTTGAAGTCTATCTAGTGCTGCAAAACTTCAGGAGCACTGTATATATTTCAGCCTCCTTTAAATCCGTTGATTTGCTAGATGTATCATTTCATGTGAGAGTTCAAAATTGAAGTCCGTTCTTGGAGAGTTTGCCTCTTGTATAATATGGATATAATGAAAAGGAGGGAAGAAAAGTCACAGGGTGCTCCCCCACCCCCCTGTAAGGAGTAATAACAAATGAGGAATGTTAATTACTAATGTCATCGTGTTACATGTTTGAGACAAAAAATAGTCATGTTTTGTTTCTATTTTTATTATCCTATTACATAAAATGGGACTATGCCAAATTTATATAAATGAATTTGTAACTCTTTAAGGACAAATTATAAATCTAGAAACTATCATATAGGTTTCGTCTCCAAAAGAATTACTGAAATAGTTTATAATCAGTGCCATGACAATAAACTGATATAGTTGTGATGTGAATCAAGCCCCTCGCAAGACAACGAAGTGAGTTCAGTACGTATAAGGTGTGGGGTTATTGATGGCATTAATGTTGCAATTGATTCTAGAATGAATGCAAAAGCATATTGTCTGCAAGAGTGATTTTGATGGAATGGTCCTAGCAATGAGGTTTCTTGGTACATGATGGCTGTCTGTGTTTGGGGGTTCAAATGGTGCATAGATTATGTTTGATCAAATTCTATGGAGAAATTTGGTTTTGAGGTACTAAATGATTATTGGGTTGGTGAAAGCAAGGGATTTGAACTATTCTTGCAAGGTGTTCACTACCAGATTTGGTTGAAGGCTGATAGATGTGCAAAGGCTTGAAAAATGGCATCTACAAGCTCTTTGCTCGATGAAGCCTTAGAGAGCTAATGTTATCATTGTCTTGATATGAATTATGCTTGATTCTCAAAATGGATAGCCAAAAGCAGCTGTGAAGATACTTCTAAATAAATGGACGGATGGATGTTAACCCATGAAGTTGGTTCCATGGTGAAGGGGTGAGCTAAAGTTGTGTGGCAGGCACATACTCGAGATTTGAATCATAGCATTTTTTTAGAGCAAATGACTTTTTGTTTTGGCTGCCTATCCAGGCTTTAACCCATGATTCATGTTACTAATTCAAAATAATCCAGCTAGTTAGCTTAAAACGTGTACTTGATTGTTTCCTTATTTTGCTCATGTTTGTTTCCATATTATACTCTTGACATTTCAATTGTACAACTATAAATATAATGAAAAACTACATGGCTTAAGCATGTTAGCCAAGCCAAAAGATATCTCGTGTATCGGTGTTTTTATCTTTTTTTTGTTTTATTAAGTTTTAACACATCCATCAAGAGTTGGCAATGTTTTGTGGATCTGTTCTTGCCATTGGTGGAAAGAAAAATGAGTGTATAAATGTTAAGTTAGATGACTCAAGAATCCAAATTTGGCTCCCTAGCTAGCTAGCAAAGCATGAATGCTTACCTCGGCTTAAAAGTTAAACTATTGATCATAGTCAATCCCAATGCCAAATAAGCCCCTTTTAATGGTGAGCTTGATGCCTGCTTAATCTCAAGTTGATGGTTTGGATGTGGGCTCATTTTTTCTCTTTTATTGCCATTAATATTGGTCAAGCTTATCTCCTTTTCATTATCGACATAAATGCAAACGGTGTTATCATTCATTATATAAAACAGTTGCTTGAGAGCCTAGTCTTACATAATTTCATTTTTTGTTCCTTTGTTAATTCTTGGTGAAGTGGCATTTTGTTATGTTCATGACACGTGATTGGGTGTTTATATTTTTTCAAAATCCTGAAATGAAGCACTCTTAGATGATCCTCTGAAAGACCACTCATGAAAGTAATATAATGTATGACCATGAGCTGACCTAATTGCTAGTTTGAGTTATTAGTATTTTGAAACCCTAACAACAAGCTTGCTTAGTTGCTCCTGCAAAGGCCTGTATGAATGCACTATAGTGTAACACAATGCTCATCACTCGACATTGTAATTGGAGTTATTTATTGGGCTTGGTTTGTTGAGTTTTAAAACAAGACAAATCAAATTGCAAACTATCCCGACACTCAAGGATTTTTTTTTTTGTCTTTCTGTTATCTTCCTTTTCATGTATGCTACAATAAGACATTAATAACAAAAAATACCTCTAAGATTCATAGGGTTTCTGAACAAGAGGCAAAAGCCTTGGTGCGTGGAGGAAGTGCCACCTTGGTTAATGGAGCTTGTAAGGGAAGAGAGATACATATATAGAGTATTTGATGGAGCAGAGGTTTGATTTATTGGAACTTTGTCCAAAATCTTAGTGGTCTTCTCTGTTGATTTTCTAATCCCCTCACTTATGTGTGGATTTTATCAATGATCTTGGTATCATGCACTTGTTTGTTACTCACTTCAGGTTCTCTCTCGTATTTAGTTTCCTCTCAGCTTCTTAAACTTAATATTTGTAAAACAGGAATGAAATTTCATGCCTTTGATAAAACCCCCCATTTGCACAAGTTCTGCCATCAGGCGAGAATTATGGATCTTGATGCATAAAATGTTGAAAACAAAATCAACATTCGAGTCAAGCTTTTTCACTACAATACCATCAGTTTGCTGTAACAAATCCCGCTTCTTGGCTTAAATAACCCGATTTCATTATGTCATGCATGACTGACATATTGGATCAGTGGGTCTTTGATGTAAAATCCCTCATTGAAATTCTATTTTTCATTTCAACATGAATTAGATTGAGTGAATATTGCTACTCTTTTGGTTACCATTAGTTTCCATTTATTTGATTTGGTGTTTTCATGGTTGATTGTTGCAGCAAACAAACACTGCTGATATGTTAGACGAGGCTTTAGCGTATGTTAAGTTTCTTCAAAGGCAGATTCAGGTACTCTCTACACAGGTCTTATTTTGAGTTCATTTGGTTTTAAAGCCATTGGTAAAGAAACAAGATTTTGCAGTCTTTACCTTTGTGAGCACCTAGTAACCAACAGATTCCAAATTGTTCCCTCTCACTTATATGTATAGATAGTGATACAAATTGAAATGCAAAAGCAGGGAAATATTAGTATTTGACTGACTGAAACATGGCAGGAACTCACGGAACAGCAAAGAAAATGCAAATGCATAGCTAAAGAATAACAGAGGTAATATGCCTGCCCACTGTTTTGTGTAATTATCAGATTAATGAGATTTCATTTAAGGTCCATCATAGTATTTCTGATGATCTTCTCTGGAAGCTCCATCATGTAATTAAAAGATTACCATCTTTTATGTCACTCTTATTCTATATATAGATGAAAGCCTGCCATGTGGGTAGCAAATATATTAGAGTTCATGTCAAGGTTTAGCCACTTCATCTTGGAAAGTTCTAGTCTCTTTAAGGTCGTGGTTGGTATGTTAATAGTTGTAGAATCCTGTACACAATAATATACTTTCCAGGGTGCTGCTGAACGGGCTTTAGATATTCTTGATATTTACAGCTATGTATTCCATTAAACTCTCCTGAAGAAGCTGTTGTATCCACGAAAATCTTTGGTCAAATATGTGTCTAATATTATACATAGTATCTTAGAAATTGCTTTGCATGAGATTCACTGTTAATAGTAGCAGCATCTGTTTCGTTTTCTAATGGAAACAGACAAGATTTCAGGTGAAAAGAAAATCTTATGATGGCCTACTGCCTGGTGAAGTTCTTAATATTTTGGAACTGAGAAGTCCTTTGTTTAAACAAGAAAGAGACTTAGATCTGGGTTATTAACCCCCCCTTTCTTTCTCCTATAATTCCAGTGAGAGGATGTGGTATTAATTGCTTTGTGTGCACACTGCACAGGCGCTTGTGCCCACGTCATTGATGGATGACCTTTATCCTTTGGTTGCATTGAAAATCTTACATGTGAAGTTATATTGTGGTTGTCGCAATCTGGATGATGGTGGTATTGTCTATCATATGTCCATCCGGTTGAAATCTTAACCTAAAAATTTCTGCCTGGTGTTTTATGGATTCCCCCCCCCTATAATTTGGATGATGAAAAGTGGAGAGAGAGGAAATTGATGGGTTGCTTTGTTGCAGGTTAATATTATTTTTTAATAAAATATTTAGGCTTTACAGGTGTGCCTTCTATTATTTTTAAAAGAGAAAAAAAAAATTTCAATAACTCGAGTTACCATCTTGACTAACTAAATAAGCTGGTTTTATTTAAATTACATAAAAAAAACAATGATAACAAAAAGCAATTAGAGCAAAAAAATAATGTTGTTTAATTATTAGCTAATTAAACATGCAAGGACAAAATAGAATAAAAAAACTGGTGTAAGCTAATCTGAGGTATCATAATAAACATGTAATTTGAATATTAAGGGGTGAGATAGTTCGGATTAACATGATAAATTTGCATTTTAAATCATGAGATTAAGATAATTTGACAAAAATTTTTTTGAAGAAAACTTTAATTTTTTTTAAATACAACGCAGAAAATCAGGTAAAAAAAAATGATATAACCTGTTAACTTTCAAACTTGTAACGCACCTCATCATATCTAATTTCAAAGCACTACACATGAGAAAAACCATGAAGAAATTAAAAAAAAAATACATAAAAAATCTAAAATAAAAATAGCAATTAAAAGAATGAGGATTAAAATTAAAATAAAAATAAATTAAAGGGCGACAAAATTTTTTCAATTTAAGAGTTAAATTAAAAAGAATAAAAACATTAACAAAAATTTAAGAGTTAAATTAAAAAGAATAAAAACATTAACAAAAAGAAAAAAATCAAAAGAATAAGGATGAAAATAATAAAAATAATACACCATCAACTTGGATTGGAAGCTGAAATTAAAAACAACAAAACTTTTATAAAATGGTTAAGAAAAAATAGCATAGGAATAAGGATCAAATTGAAAATACCAATACATGATAAAAAAAATTAAACATGTAGAATTCTTTGGCGTGTTTTTTTACATAAAAAT